>Ga0210398_10003940_pt1 | contig 14070 bp, 13 predicted proteins | sample IncBWC4OmetaG_FD_161047 | JGI IMG/M metagenome (GOLD analysis project Ga0210398, IMG submission 161047) | Forest soil microbial communities from Barre Woods Harvard Forest LTER site, Petersham, Massachusetts, United States - Inc-BW-C-4-O | ecosystem: Environmental > Terrestrial > Soil >...
TAGCGCGACGCCGAGCGCACGTCGATGCGCGTGCCGTCGCTGGTCGGCCGCACCCGCACCACCACGTCGTCGCGGAAGCCGAGGATCGGCGTGCGCGCGATCGCCTCGATGAAACCGTCGCGCGGCGGCGGCCCCGACGCCTGCGGAGCGCGCGCGTCGACCGCGCGCAGCGCGCTGCCCTGCGGCGGCCGCGCGTCGACGATGCGCCATTTGCGCTTGATGATCACTTTCATCGCCGCGTCGTAGGCCTCCTGCGGCGTCGAGTCGGTGAGATCGGGCTCGATGTCGGAATAGGCGGCGTGCTGCAGCTCGGCGGCGTAGAGGCCCGCATAGGTGATCGGATTGGCGTCGCGCGGCCGCAATCGCGCGATGGCGTCGAACCGCGGCGGATCGATCGGATCGGTGGTGATGTCGTAGATCGCCGGCAGCCGATAACCCTTGACGCCGAGGTAAAGCGGGTAGGCGATCAGCGCCAGGCCGATCAAGAGCGCGGTGGCGGCTTCCTTGGCCCCGCCGACGCCTTCGAACCAGATGACGATCGCGGCACCGATGGCGAGCAGGATCGCGAGCACGGCGAGGACGAGCGCGCCGGCGAGCGTCGACAGCGCCGGCACGATCTCGAGCGCGCCCGAGCGCACGATGATGACGGCGATCAGGGTCGCGGCCAGCGAGAACAGCGCCACGCGGCGCGCCCACAGCGCCAGCCGCGACGGCGCCTCTTCAATGGTTCGGCGTCGCGCCATGGTTTTGCGCTTTCATTTGCTGCCCGCAGGTGTCCCGCCGCTCGGATCTTTGCCGTATGCCGGCCCCGCTGCGCTTGCCGCAGGTGTGGCGGTCGCGCTGGCCGGTGCCGTCGGCGCGCCTCCCGGCGACGGCGCGCAAATCTGCTTGAGTGCCGCCCAATCGGCGGCGCCGAGCAGCGGCGTCGAGGCGCCCGCCGGCGCCATCGCGTCGATGGCAATGACACGATCCTTGGTGTCGGGATGGTCGGCCAGGATTTTTATGCCTTCATCCTTGTCGGCGGTGACCCGCGCCAGGATGGTGGCGAGCGCGCGCGGATCGCCGCCGACTTTTTGCATCAGGCCGACGCTATAGACGTCGGCCGCCGCCTCGACCCGGCGCGAATAGGACGACCGCACCACGGTCTTGGCGGCGATCACCACGCCGCCGCCGCCGACGAAATCGCCGAGCATCATGCCGAACAGGAACGACAGTCCGGCGGCCTGCAACACCGTGCGCGTGCCGTCGCGGTGCGCGACATGGCCGATCTCGTGCGCCAAGACGCCCGCGACCTCGTCGGGGGTTTGCGCGCGATCGATCAGGCCCTGGAACGCGTAGATGTGGCCGCCGGGCAGCGCGAAGGCATTGAAATCCGGACGCCGCACCACGTCGACCCGCAGCGGGTATGGCAGCGCCGCCGCCGCCGTGAGCCGGCCGACCAGCTTGTCGAGCGCGGCGCGTCCCGCAGCGCCGTTGGCGCCGGCATCGCAAACAAAACCCGCGCCGAGATGCTTGGTGTCCAGCGTGGCGCGGATTTGACCGTCGACCATGTTGCCGAGCTTTTGCTCGAACGCGATCGGCACCAGCGGCGCCAGGTGGGTGGCGAGCACCGGCACGCCGATGACCGCGGTGAAGATCAGCGACACCACGGCGGCCAGACTCAAGATCACGACCTTGCGCCGCAGCCTGCGCTCGGCGGCGCCGCCGCGATCGAGCGTCACCGCGCGATCCTCGATCGCCGAGACGAGCGCGGCATCGCGGATCTCGAGCCGCGCCAGCAAGGTCTCGCCATGGCGGCCGAGCCGCAGCACGCCGTCGGGCGCCGCCTGCCGCCGCAGCTCGCCATAAAGCCATTCGTCGAGCAGGCGCCGGTTGGCGGAGAAAATCCGCAAGCCCGCCGCGCCGGCTTCGACCACGACGTCGTTGCGCGCGCTGCAGGTGCCGTCGAAATAGATGGCGGGGCCGCTCGACGTCGCGGTCCCGGCTGCGGGCGTATCGGCGGTGAGCGTCATCGCTAGATGCTGCCGACGCCGAGCGCGTCGGCGAGACCTTCGCCGAGCGCCGAGCTTGCGGTGCCGGTGGCGCGCACGCCGTCAAGCGCCGCCTCGCCGCTCAGCGCCGCGGTCTGCGCGCCGAGCCGCCACAACCCCGCCGCCACGATCACCTGATAGACGGTCGAGGAGCCGATCATGAAGACGACGTAAAGCAGAAGCGACATCGCACCGATGGTCACCTGGGTGAGGGTGGCATTATGCGCCAGGCCGACAATGCCGAGAACGACAGCGACGGTCATCCCGCCCATGATCGATGCCAGCAAACTGAGCAGAAAAAGATAAAGCAGGAGACGCAAATAAACCCGGTACACCTGCCTGATGCGCAGCCGCGAGGTGACGGCGACCGCGCCGAAGCGCAGCCCGGAAATCCACCAGCGCAGTTTCACCGCCTGGAACACCGGATAGAGCAAGACGCCGACCAGGACGCTGGCGGAGAAGGCGGCGATGACGATGCCGATCGCCTCGGCGAGCTGCGGATTATTCTTGATCAGCGTATTCATGGAATCGCCGTCGCCCTGCGAGGCGGCCAGCTCATTGCCCAGCATGGTCCAGTCGATCAGCCGCGCCATCCCCCCGATGGCGAAGAGGGGCACGCCGACCACCAAGAGCCAGATCGGCAGGCCGCGCCAGAACAACGAAAGCCCCCTGCCCTCGAACCGCCCCTGCAGATCGCCGTAGCTGGTGTGGCGCATCTTGAAGCGCTCGATGAAGGCCTGCGTCCACGGATAAGCGAGCCCGAGCGTGACGATGACAATGCCCCAGCACACCAGCGCGTAGAGCGCGTAGCGCCACGGCGAGCCGTGCTGGTCGAAGCGCAAACCGCGGAACACCGTGCGCGTCAGCCGATAACGCCGCGCCCGATAGAGCGCATATTCGCCGAGCAGCAACAACAGCGCAAAGCCGATCAGCGCCGGCGTGACCGCCACGATGTCGAGCTCCAGCGCGACCAGCGCGAAAACCATATAGAGCGGAACCAGAATGGCGATGGCGAACAGAAAGCCGATCAACAGCTCGGTGGCCAGCCCGTTGTATTCCAGCGTGTCGCCTGCGATCTCGGTGCTCGACCACAAATAGCGGCGCACGTCGGTGGCCAGCCAAAACCGATAGATGCCGAGCGTCACCACCACCAGCGCCGCGCCCTTGATGCGCAAGCGCCAGTAGGCGCCCTCGTCGCCGAGGAACCGCACCGCGCCCGCGGCGGCAACCGGACTGGAAACAGCTTCGGCGGTCGTCATGACGCCCCGGCAAATACCTCAAAAACCCACGTATATTGCGCATTAAGTCCGTTGCATGTCGCCGTGACCTTTTTGCGACGGATGGGACCCGTTTAATGGCTCGGGCCGGCACAGGCAATGGGCGCCGCCGCAGACAGCGGGCCGCCAGCCGGAGTATCGTGGCCACCCTAACCACGAAATAATCAGGGAGGTTATCTCATGTCGCCGATCTCGAAGGGTCTTGCGGCTCTCGCCGTCATCGCCGCGCTGTCGTCGCCGGCCGGCGCACAAGGCATCGTCACCCAGAAGAACATAACGCTCGAGCTGGCGCAGGCCATCGCCAATGCGGCGATCGCCCAATGCCGCACCATGGGTTACAAAATCTCGGTCACCGTCGTCGACCGCGAGGGCTTGGCGCTGGTCATGCTGCGCGACGACGGCGCCGGCTTGAGCACGCCCGAGGGCAGCGACCGCAAGGCCTATACGGCGCGCGCGTTCAGCCAGCCTTCGGCGGATTTCGTCAAGCGCCTGCAGGACCGGCCGGACTCGGTCGGCTCGCGGCACTACAGCCGCATCTTGGCGCTGGCCGGCGGCCTGCCGATCAAAGTCGGCAACGAAATCGTCGGCGCCGTCGGCGTCTCCGGCACGCCCGGCAAGGACGACGACTGCTCGCAGGCGGGCATCGACAAGGTGGCGGATCAGTTGAAGTAAAGGTTGCTTCATCCGCCCCCGCGGCAGCGGGGGCGGATGAGGGAAGCGTCGCCCGGATTGAGTGAAACGAAATCCGGGGCCAGCGTCACCATCAATCCCGGATTTCGCGTTGCTCAATCCGGGCTATGCTCGCTTCACACGGCCGGCTCCACCAGAAGCGGGATCATTCGCTCGCGCGACGCCTCGGCGCCGTAGGCGATGGCAGCCAGAATGTCGTCGTGCGTGAGTTCGGGATACTCGACGCGCAATTGCGCTTCCGACATGCCGGCGGCCAAGAGGTCAAGGATGAGAGCGACCCATATGCGCGATCCTCGCACGCACGGCCTGCCGCCGCACACCGCCGGGTCGATGCTGATCCGGTCCAATTGATTGGCCATGTCCGATACCTCAATTCGCCGCATTATGGATAGCATCGCGGCGGGTGACAATGTGGCCGCGCCGCCACCGCGGGCGTAGCTCAACAAACGTAGCCCGGATGGAGTGAAACGAAATCCGGGGCCAGCCCTCACGGCAATACTGGGGAGAGGGAGTCGCGAGAGGCTCACGCTCAGTCGCCCGCGATAGCCTGAACCAGCGCGACGATATGCCGTTTCATTTTGGCATCCTTGATTCGCAGATATGAGCGAACCAAGGCGTAATCGTCCGTGGCATTGGGGAAGCTATCCAGGAAACCGACCATCGGCGGCTTTTCGATTTTCGCTCGGCGCCGCGCCACGCCTTCGAAGAAAAATTCCGGCCTCACATCGAGCACGTCGGCGATCTCGCACAACTGGGCGACGCTGATTCGACCTTCGCCGCTCTCGTATTTCCTGACCCGTTGAACCGAGATGCCGAGCGCGTCGGCGAGCTTTTGTTGGCTCAAGCTCAACATGGTCCGGCGCATACGAATACGAGCACCGAAATGTTCGTCAACCGGATTTGCTCCCATGGCGTGCCTGACCCACTGTGCACAATTGAAAACAATTACTCATGCGTGCATTTAAACAATAGTAGAGTATTGAAGATTGTGCAATTCCTTGACGCCGGCAGTCTATTCCTTACGAAATGCGGCATGGGACGGCCGCCAAAACCCGGAACGATTCGCCCGCAAGCGCGACGCGGCAAGAAATCCGTGGTGGCCTATTTGCCGGTCCCGAAGTGGAAAGAGCTTCACATCATCGCCGTGCTCAATGAAATGACCATCGATGCGTTGGTGCACCGCGGCGTTGATTTGGTCATCGAGGAATACAAGAAGAAGCGTAGCGCGTAACCCACGCCGTTTAACCGGGTGGACACGCTTTGCTGTGTCTACCCTACGCGCTGAAACCCCTCCGTTGGTTCGTCATGGCCGGACTTGTTCCGGCCATCCACGTCTTTGTTCGGCGCGGCATCCAAGACGTGGATGCCCGCGACAAGCGCGGGCATGACGGCTCGATCAAATTCCATCCGGCGACTCTTCAAGCCGTTACCGGCAGCTTGTCGCTAAATTGTACGAGTATCTGCGGGCGGCGGATTCAACGAGGACCGATACCAAGTTAAAAATTGACTGAGCGGCGTCAGAGCCAAGTTTAGCCCGTAGGGCGGATTAGCCGAAGGCGTAATCCGCCATTTTTTGTTTCGCGCACCGAAGCGGCGGGTTACGGCTTCGCCTAACCCGCCCTACGCGAGCTAACCCGCCCTACGCGAGCTGGCGCCGTCGCAGGCGTATCCGTAGGGCGCTTTAATTGTCGAGACTCGCCACTCCGAGTCGGAATATCCTTTAAGGGCGTGGGAGGACCGCTAAAGGCGCCTTGCAGGATTTTTTGCAGGCGTTGCTTGCCTTCCGATTCGTTATTCTGGCGCGGGTGGGTCATTTCGTGTCTCGCGGTAAACCAAAGCCAAAGATCAGCGATATAAGTCGCACCCCACCGACGCGGGAAGAATACGATGCGTTAGCCGACGCGTTAGATCAAGGGGGTCATCAGCCAGTCACGGCAGCGATATTAGGGGCCGTTTTGGTTGAGCATCAACTAGACATAGTGCTGCAGACTCGTCTCAAATGCGGCGATGAACTTTGGAAGGAATTAATCTCAGACATAGGGCCATTGCGTGGTTTTCACGCCAAAATTCTCTTAGGTCGCGTGTTGCGCGCCTACAATGAGGATTTACGGTTCAATCTAGACATTGTCCGAAATATCAGAAATCAATTTGCTCATTCAAAAAAACTTGTCAGCTTTGATAATCCTCTCGTCATACGTGAGGTCAATAAGGCCAAGCAAATACCGGGCGAGCGGAAGCACTTTAGGTACGTGAACGCCAATAGATTCGGTACACAATACGCCTACATATCACTATGCATGTTATTGACGACCTTTCTGCTTAGGTCGCAGACAAAACTATTCCAAGCAAAAACGCGATATTACAAAAAGCGGGTCGCTAAAAATTCAGCGGTGATAGAAAGGCTGCTTAAGGTCCTAGCGCCTCCGACAGATGCTCAAAAATTGCCTCAGCTACCGTCTCTGCCGACTCCGACCGCCGATCCCATGCTTTTAGCTCCCCGAGGATCGCCGTCCGTATTGCTTCAGTCACTCGCAAAGGACGATGACAAAAAGGGCAAGTAATTTCTGACTTTTCGTTCGGTTCCATTTGCCGCCCTTTCTGCGGTTGGAACCCAATCCCAAAGTTGAACCACCCTTAGAACGTCGGCCTGTCGGCTCGGAACCACATCTAGGGGCTTGTGGTGTAAACTACGTAATTGGGAAATTAGTCCTTGACACCAGTCCCTCTTTCAGTTACACACCAAATCAATTCGCTCACTAAGGACGCCAGCCGGGTGATGCCGGTTGGCAGGGGCGAAGGCGGTTCCCGCGGGCGTGGCCTCATCAGCGCGCTCCCGGGCGGCTCCGGCGGATACGCCCGTCCGGCACTACGACCGGTACTGCGAGGCAACTCGCTGGACTGAATGGACAGGCCAGATGCGGGTAACACCCGATGACGCCTGGTCCCAGGAAGTGCGGGCTGGAGTTGAGCGGTGGCGTTCGTTCGCACCCGCAAGTGCCGCGGCGGAACGCCGACAGACGAGCGCGCTGCGCTTCAGCGCGCGCCGGGCCCGAAGCGCGGGCGAGTGGCAACATTCGTTCGCGTGGCTCGGACAGTACCCCCTGCGTCTGTCGGCGCTCCGCCTCCTTAGCTTTCTTTTTTTCTTGCAGTGAATGGAAACGGCGAAACAGCGAAGCGAGCGGCGGTACGCTGTTCGTAATTCGCCCATCGCCATCCGCTTGGCTCGTGCGCCCAGGCGCCGCGGGAACGTGACTCCATTTCACCTCTCCCCGCCGCGCGGGGAGAGGTCGAGCGAGCGGAGCGAACGAGGGTGAGGGGGCCTCTCCGCGATTCTGAGCGCCGCAAGTCCGCGCCCAGCGGAGAGGCCCCCTCACCCCACCCTCTCCCCGCACGCGGGGCGAGGGAGTGCGAAGCGTGCAGAAAAGGAGAATCATCATGCCATCACGCAAAAAGCTTCCCGAAGAGCCGCCCTACCTCAAGCGGCGCACGTTCGAGCAGGGGCGGGCGGAGGTCGATGCCGCCCATGTCGCGACCTGCCGGCTGTATTGCGACGCGCTCGATCTTTGGCGCGGCTGCGCGAAACCGCGGTGCCGGCGGCACCGCTGCTGTCTCGGCGAGCCGACCGGCTGTTTCGTGCGCGGCCTGCACCGTGTGTCGGCAAGGCGGCGGCTCGAGGCGCAGAAGGTGGTGATCGCCGGCGGCCCGCGCCGCGTCGCGCCGGCCACCCACATTGAATGGACCGTGCGCCGCAGCGCGCTCAAGCAGATCGTGTCGTGGGGGCTCGGCTGAACGCGGGGCGACGCCAAACCCGTCCGGGACGCCGATGACGGGTTTCGCTGCCGCTCAAGCCATCCTACAACTTGGCGCCATGGCCGACTACGACGCCTTCATTTCCTATAGCCACGCCAAGGACAAGCCGGTGGCGGCGGCGCTCCAGGGCGCGGTGCAGCGGCTCGGCAAGCCGTGGTACCGGCGCCGGGCGTTGCGCATTTTCCGCGACGACACCTCGCTGTCGGCGACGCCGCATCTGTGGCCGTCGATCGAGGAAGCGCTGGCGCGCTCGCGCTATCTGATCCTCCTGGTGTCGCCGCAGTCGGCGGCCTCGCAGTGGGTCGGCAAGGAAATCGCCTATTGGCTTGCGCACAAAAGCATCGACACGCTGCTGTTGGCGCTCACCGAGGGCGAACTGGCCTGGGACGGCGGCGCGGACGATTTCGCCGCTTCCGATGCGCTGCCGCCGGCGCTGAAGAGACGATTCACCGCCGAGCCGAAATGGGTCGACGTGCGCGACTACCGTGCCGGGGCGCCGGCGCGAAACGGCAAATTCCTCGATCTCGCAGCCGACCTCGCCGCGACCGTTCACGGCATCCCGAAAGAGGATCTGCTGTCGCAAGAAGTGCGGCAACAACGCCGCGCGCTGACGCTGGCGTGGTCGGCCGCCGCATCGCTTCTGGTTTTGGCGGGCGCCGCGGCCTGGCAATGGCACACCGCGCAAACCCAGCGCGCCAAAGCCGAGAGCGCGCTCAATGCCGCGGCGGTGACCGCCGACCATCTGGTCTATGATCTGGCGATCGAGCTGCGCAATCAGCCCGGCATGCCAGTCGGCCTGGTGCTGAACATTCTCAGCCGCGCCGAAACCATGCAGCGCCAGCTCGCGCAAGCCAATGCCACGACGCCGACGCTGCAGCACCTCGAAGCGACTTCGCTGGAAGAACTGTCGCACACGCTGATCTATCAGGGCGCGATCGCGGGCGCCCGCGACATGGCCGAGCGCGCGGTCGCGATCGAGGAGGGTCTGCTCAAGGGCGATCCCGCCAATCCGAAATATCAGCGCGAATTGGCGGTGGCCCTCAACGAGCTCGGCGACGCCCATTATGCGGCCGGCAATTATGCGCCCGCCGAGGCGCTGTTCACCCGGGCGCTGGCGATGTCGCAAAAGCTCGCCGGCGCGGCGCCGGACGACGACAGCCTTCAGGACGATCTCGCCGCCAGCGTCGGGCGGATTTTCGCCGTCCAGATCGTCACCGGCCGTGAAGCGGCGGCGCTCGATTCCTCGACCCGGGAAATCGCCATCCTGGAAAAGCTTGCCGTGAAGCAACCGGACAATCGGCCGTGGCAATACGATCTGTCGCGCGCCTACAATCGTCACGGCCTGCTGTTGAGCAAGTTAGGGCGGAGCACTGGCGCGCTCACGGCCTATCGATCCGGCCTCGCCATCCGGCAACAGCTCGTGGCGGCGGCGCCCGACAACACCGAGTACCGGCGCGGCCTGTTCGACAATTACAGCCGGCTCGGCGATCTGTTGGTCAAGACCGGCGCGCAAAGCGACGCGCTCGCCGCCTATCGGGGCGCGCTGCCCGACATGCAAAAGCTCGCGGCCAGCGATCCGACCAACAACCAGTGGCAGGAGAACCTGGCTTCGGGCTACGACAAGATCGGCGACACGCTGGCTGCGGGCGCGACCGACGAGGCCTTGGACAATTTTCGCAACGCGCTTGCCATTCGCGAACGCCTGGCTGCCGCCGACGCCACTAGCCCGCTGTGGCAAAAAGAGATCGAGGTCAGCCAGAACAAGATCGCCGACACTCTGTTGCGCAGCGGCGCGCGCGACGACGCGGTCGCGCACTATCAGAAGGCCATGGATATCGCGGAAAAACTCGTGGCGCTAACGCCCGGCGACGCCGATCTGCAAAGCGACGTCGCCTATTGCTACGTCAAGATGGGCGACATCCGCGCGCCGAACGATCGCGCCGCGGCGCGCGATTTTTATCGAAAAAGCCTCGTCATCCGCGCCAAGCTCGTCGCGACCGATAGCGCCGACGTGCAGTACCGGCGCGACCTGGCGCTGACCCATGAGCGGCTCGCCGGTCTCGCCACAGCCGACGGCGCCCACGACGACGCGCGCGCGGCGCTGCGCAAGGCCTTTGCGCTACGCGAGCAGAACGCCGCGACCGATCCCGACAACGCGGCGTGGCAATCCGAATTGGCCATGAGCCTGTTTCGCCTGGCGCAAGCCGGCGACGAGCCACAGCCGCGGCTCGAGCGCGCGCTGGCGCTGCTGCAAAAGCTCGATGCCGCCGGAAAGCTCAACGCCGAGCAAAAACCCATGATCGCGAATATTCAGCAGGTTTTGGCGACGACGACGCCGCAGCCGGCGCAACAGAAATAACGCCGGCAACGGTCAACTTAATTTCGTGCTTTAATGCAAATGGTGAATGAGCTGGGCCGCGACGCCGATTTTGACGAACAGTCCGGCGGCCAGAAGCAACAGGACGCACGGCAGGACGGAATAGGGCGAGGCGCCTTTTTCGGTTTGAATATTCTTTGCCATGACCGCACCTGCGCACGAAAGGGTATTTTGCGAGCCGCTGCGGTATAGGTGCAGAGGAGGCCATAGGAATTCCAGACGGAAAAGCCGCCGACGCCATAAAGACGGCATAAGGGTTGCGGTTTTCGGCAAATCATGACGTGCTCGCGACCGCCCGCCGAACGTGAAATTTTCTCAGCGAAAGAAACAGCTCATGCCCATCAGCGAAAAGCTCAAAGCCCTCATCAGGTCCGCCTGGGACGACGGCGCGCCATGTCTGGTCGCGACGCACGGTCCGAACGGCCCCAACATCTCGCCCAAGGGCAGCATGGTGGTTTTCGACGACGACCATCTCGCCTATTGGGAGCGCTCGAAGAAACAGGCGCTGGACAATCTCGGCCACGACAAGCGCGTTTGCGTGATCTACGCCAACTTCAAGGTGCAGCGCGACGGCGTTCTCGACTCCGGTTTTTTGCGGTTCTACGGAACGGCCGAACTGCACGAGAGCGGCCCGGTCCACGACGCCATATTCAATCTGTTGCTGCCGCGCGAGCAAACCCATGTCGGCGCCGACACCGGTATCGGCGTGCTGGTCAAGATCGAGCGCGCCTCCGATGTTCGCGGCAAGCCACTGCCCTGAAATGCCGATCAAGGCTCGATTTGCGGCACCTGCGAAATTGGCATCTAATAAGGCACAGGAGTTGAGCGAGGGCGAGCTAGATATGCCGGAGTTATCGGCGTATGCCTGAGGGGTTAGGCGGCCAACCCCAGCGATCCGCCGCCGATGCCCTGGCTCGGCGATGGGCGCGTAGCGTTGGCTTGGCGGCAGCGGTCGCCGTGGCCTATTTCCTCGCGGCGCGGCTGAGCGTCGGATTGGTCCTCAAACCCGAAGGCGTGGCCGTGTTCTGGCCCGCCGCCGGTATTTCCTCCGGCGTCTTGATCGCGCTCGGGCCGCGCTCGCGATGGCCGGTTGCGGCAGGCGTGACGGTCGCGACCATCGTTATTCATCAATTGATCGCCGACCCGCTGTGGGCCGGTGTCGCGTTGGGTCTGAGCAACGCCGCCGAGGCCGTGATCACGGCCGCGCTCATCGAGCGCTATTTCGGCACCGATTTCAGCATCGGCCGCCTGCGCCAGGTGCTGGGCCTGCTTATCGCGGCGATCGTCGGAACCGCGGTCTCCGGAATCGGCGGCGCGGTGACCTACAGGTTGTTTTCCGGCCCATCGGCGGAAATGCTGACGACCTGGCAGCATTGGTTCGCATCCGACGCGATCGGAATCGTGATCGTTGCGCCGCTGGTGATCGAGCTCGCCGCCGCTCTGCGGCATCCGCCGCCGCGCAGCGAGCGCATCGACGGCGCCACGGCATTGGCAGCGCTCGCAGTGGCGACCGCGATTGCGATTGCGCTGCCGCAAGAGCCTTGGGAGACCGTGGTGCCGGTCGCCTTGCTGTTTCCCATACTGATGTGGATTACCGCCCGTTGCCGGCCGGTGTTCGCCGCGGCCGCGGCTTTTCTGGTTTCCACCACCGTGGTTTCGACCGCGGTGCTGGGCCTTGGCCATTTTGGCGACGCCAGCCTGGCCTTCGCCGACCGCATTCCGCAGGCCCAGGCCGTCATCTTGTTTGTGGCGCTCGGCGCCTACATTCTGGCGGCGCTGTTCGCCGAACGGCGCGACAACGAAGCGCGGCTGGCGCGCGCCAACATGATGCTGGAGCGCGAACGCGACAACAAGCTCATGAGCGCGCAGGCGCTGACCGGGGTGATCGCGCACGAAGTCCGGCAGCCGCTGGCCAGCATCGTGTCGAACGCCAGCGCCGCGCTGCGATGGCTGGAACGGACGCCGCCCGATCATGACGAATTACGCGCGGCGCTGAGCAGGATACAAGGTGAAAGCCATCGCACCAGCGAAGTGTTCGACGCCATTCGCGCCTTGTTCCGCAAGGGCGATCAGGGTCGGCAGCGGATCGATGTGAACGGGATCATCGGCGAGGTGTTGCAGTCCTTGCATGGCGAGCTGAAGAGTAACGGTATCGAGACGCGCTCCGAGCTGACCGGGCTTGCCGTTGTCGAGGGCAATCGCGGTCAATTGCGCGAGGTCGTCTTCAATCTGGTTGACAATGCGCTCGAAGCCATGGGCACCACGACCGATCAAAGCCGGGTGCTGCGGGTGACAACCGAGCTTCGCGGCCGCGATGCGATTGCGGTCACCGTGGCAGATTCCGGCCCGGGCATTGCTCCGCAAAAATTGGACAGCATATTCACCGCGTTTTTGACGACAAAGTCGCACGGCATGGGATTGGGTCTGGCGATTTGCCGCATGATCGTCGAGCAACATGGCGGCCAATTGACGGCGTCGTCGGACGGCAAAAGCGGCGCGCTGTTCCAATTCGTTCTGCCGGCCGCGGCAATCGACAAGACCGTGCAGGCGAATTAGCACCATCACAAGCAACGTCACTTCAAAGTACCGTCAGTCCGTCACCGTGAACTCCAAAATGAGAATAATGCGCCGTTTCAGCATCGCACTTGCCGCCCTTCTGCTCGCAGCATCGTCGCCCGCGCGCGCCGAATATCCCGATCGCGCGATCCAGATCGTGGTTCCCTATACGCCCGCCGGCACCGTCGATCTTCTGGCCCGCGCGCTTGCTCCAAGACTCACCGCCGCATGGGGACAGCCGGTCGTCATCATCAATCGACCCGGCGCCGGCGGCAGCGTCGGCGCCGAGTTTGTCGCAAAATCCGCCCCCGACGGCTACACGCTGTTCATATCCACCAATTCGCCGCTGACCACCAACCTGGCGCTCTATCCGTCGCTCGGCTACGAGCCGCTGCGCGATTTCGAGCCCGTCATCCTGGCCGGCGAGAACTCGCTGGTTTTGGCAGCCAATCCGCAGCTGCCGGTCAAGACCGTCAAGGACTTGATCGAACTCGCCAAGAAAAAACCCGGCGAGCTCAATGCCGCCACGTCGGGCAACGGCTCGACGGGCCATTTGTCGCTCGCGACCTTCAACAAGCAGGCCGGCGTTTCGATCACGCACGTGCCGTATCGCGGCGGCCTGCCGAGCCTTCAGGCCGCGATCGCCGGCGAAGTGCAGCTGGTTTTCAGCGATATCGTGCCGGTCATGCCGCAGGTTCGCGACAACCGCTTGACGGCGTTGGGCCAGACCGGCCTGCGCCGCGCTCAGATCGCGCCCGACATTCCGACGTTGGACGAGTCCGGTCTGCCGGGCTTTAGCATCACTGCATGGATCGGGGTCGTCGTCCCCAAGGGCACGCCGAACGACATCGTGCAAAAGCTCAATCTCGAAATCGGACGGGCGCTGAAAGATCCGGAATTCGCGCGCCAAATCTCGGCGATCGGCATCGACCCGCTTGGCAGCACGCCGGACGAGTTCGCAGCTTTTCTACGCAAGGAAATTCCGCGCTGGAAACAGATCGTGCAGGATGCAGGCGTCAAGCTCGAAGGGGATCATTGAATCATTCATGATGGACTTCCTTCACGTGAAACTCCGGCTGATCGTTTTGCTCGCGGCCATCGGCATCGCCGCAACCGCGCACGCGGAAACGTTTCCGAACAGGACGATCCGGATCATCGTGCCCTATGCGCCCGGCGGCAGCATCGATCTGACCGCGCGCGTCATCGCCAAGAACCTGCAGGACAGCGTCGGCCAGAGCGTCATCGTCGAAAACAAGCCGGGTGCCAATGCGGCGATCGGCATCGAAGACCTGATCCGCAGCGCGCCGGACGGCCACACCCTCATCATTCT
>Ga0210398_10003941_pt1 | contig 14067 bp, 13 predicted proteins | sample IncBWC4OmetaG_FD_161047 | JGI IMG/M metagenome (GOLD analysis project Ga0210398, IMG submission 161047) | Forest soil microbial communities from Barre Woods Harvard Forest LTER site, Petersham, Massachusetts, United States - Inc-BW-C-4-O | ecosystem: Environmental > Terrestrial > Soil >...
GATTTAGCCCGCAACGGTTTCCGGGGCTCGTCCTCGGAAAAGGGTCTTCGGATCCTACGTCTCTTAGACGTGAAGCCTCCCTGTTCAAACTTGGCCGGAACCTTGTGTTCCGGCCATTTTTCTTTCGGCGGCTGTCGTCGTTACTCGGCGGCGTCGCCCTCGTCGATGATCGTCACGCGGACCGCCTCGAGCGGGTCGTCGGCGACCGGCGACACGCACAGTTCGCCATTGCGCTTTGGCCCGACCACACCACCTTCGAAGAACGAGCCCTCATAGGTGATTTGCAGGCGCTCGCCGAGATCGGTCGACGGGCGCACCGCGAACCCGGTCAGCGGCAGGTTGCGGCCGCGCGTGCCGGCGTAATTGCCGTTGCTGACCCAGGCCGTCGCGCGCCCTTCCTGGGCGAAAACGCGGAACTCGATGGCGTTTGCCGCCAGCGCGTCGCGCGGGCGAATGCTGAGCGCTTCGATCTGGCGCTTGCTGCCTGGATTCCCCGCCCAGCCGGGCTCGACATAGCGCCGATCGCCCAAGCCCATGATGTGCAGCAGAATCTCGGTGCCGACATCCTGAGGCCCCTCGGCGGCCACTGCGGCCGGCGTCTCGGGGACGGGCTCCGGTTCCGGTTCGGGCGTCTCCTCGACGTGAACGACCGGCTCGGGCTCAGGAGCGGGCGGCGAAGACGCGGTAAAAAGCGTTTCCGGCTGCGGCGGAGGCTCAGGAGCTGGCGGAGGCGGAGGCGGGGCGAAAAGCGATTCGGGCTCCGGTTCGGGAGCCGGCGGCGGCGCGGCGGTCTCCGCTTCCGGTTCGGGCTCGGGAACCGGTGCAGCGGCGACGGACTCTGCTTCCGGCTCGGGTTCGGGAGCCGGCGGCGGAACTGGGGGCGGGGCGGCGACCGCGGCCTCCTCTGGCGGGGCGGCGACCGCGGCCTCCTCTGGCGGCGCGGGCGGCGGCACCAACGGCGGCGGCGTGGGCGCTTCGGGGCGGGACGCGCGACGCGAACGAGGCTTCTCCTCCGTCCGAGCCGACGGCAGGGCCTTGACCTTTTCGTCGACAAGCAGCCGCAAGGCATCCTGGTACCGGTCTCGCAGCTGCTGCGCGTCGAAATCGGCGGCGCGCCGGGTGATGATCGCCTCGGCGATTTCGATCATGTCGCCCGGAATGTCGTCATCGGGCCGCTCGACAAAATCCGGCTGCACCAGTTCTTCCGCGGTGCGCAGCGTCGATATCATCAACCCGCCGGCGCATGGCTCGATCAGTGCCGGGCGATCGCCTTCGCCAAGCCGGATATGGCCCAGCGCCGCGCGCCCGCTGCGCTGCATCGCCAGGCGCACGGCATGGACGGTGTCGGCGGCGAGCTCGCCATCGGGGTGAATGTAGTAGGTAGCCTCGATGTGCAGGCGATCGATCTTATCGCGCGGCACGAACTGCTCGAGATCGATGATGTTGCCGGCGCCATCGCCGAGCTTGGCGACCTCCTCCTGGCTCAACGTCACATAGCGGGATGCCTCAAACTCGTAGCCCTTGACCAGCGAATCGCTGAGCACGACGTCGCCGGTCTTGGCATCGACAAACTGCTCGGTGACCGGATTCCCGGTTCGCGCGCTCAGGCGCTCAAGCTTGATCCTTTTCGATTCGTTGGTCGCCGATGCGAGATAGATCGGACATGATACAAGCGACAGGCGCAAGGCGCCGCTCCAGACCGCTTCAGCCATCCCCCAACTCTCTCCGCCAGACGCCAATGGATCGTTATAGCACGCCGTTTTGCCGGTCGCGCGAGTGCAGATTAACGCCGCGTTGAATCACCCACAAGCGCTTGCCAATCCACACGGTTTCCAAGCTTCAGCGGCGTCCCGGCGGGCGGCATCGGGTATTTGAGCCCGCTCGCGCAATTGAACAGCACGGCCCGCTCACCGGGCCCGACTCGACCATCGGCCAGCGCCCGGCGATAGGCAGCAAAGGTCGCCGCACCCTCGGGGCAGAGCAACAGCCCTTCGGCGCGCCCGACCTCGTCCCACGCCGCCTGGATTTCATCGTCATCGACGGCGATCGCGAACCCGCCGCTCTCACGCACCGCGCGCAGGATCAAAAAGTCACCGACCGCGACAGGCACCCGGATACCGGCGGCGAAAGTATGCGCGTCCTGCCAGCGCGGCGCGTGCTCGACGCCGTCCTCCCAGGCCTTGACCATCGGCGCGCAGCCGGCCGCCTGCACCGCGACCATGCGCGGCCGCTTCTTGCTGATCCAGCCCATCTCTTCGAGTTCGGCAAAGGCCTTCCACATGCCGATGAGGCCGGTGCCGCCGCCGGTGGGATAGAAGATGACATCGGGCATCTCCCAGCCGAGCTGCTCCGCCAGCTCGAGGCCCATCGTCTTCTTGCCCTCGATGCGGTAGGGCTCGCGCAAGGTCGAGCAATTGAACCAGCCGATCTCCTTCTCGCCCTCGGCGACGAGCCGGCCGCAATCGTCGATGAGCCCGTCGACCAGAAACACCTCGGCGCCCTGCATCGCGATCTCGCGGATGTTCACCGCCGGCGTATCGTCGGGGCAAAAGACATAGGCTCTCATGCCGGCCCGCGCGCAATAGGCGGCCATCGCCGCGCCGGCATTGCCATTGGTCGGCATCGCCATGGTCTCGATGCCGAGCTCCTTGGCCATCGACACCGCCATCACCAGGCCACGCGCCTTGAACGAGCCGGTCGGCAGCCGGCCCTCATCCTTGACGATGATCTCGCCACCCTTGGCGATCTGCCCGGCGAGGCGCGGCAGCGAGATCAGCGGGGTCACGACCTCGCCAAGCGACACGACATTCTCCGGCCGGCGCACCGGCAACATCTCGCGATAGCGCCACAAGGTCTGCGGCCGCGCGGCGAGCCTATCCTTGGTGAGTGCCTTGGCGACCCCACCGAGATCGTAGCGCACGAGAAGCGGCCGCCCCGCCTTTGACAGGCCTTGGATCACATCGGCCTCGTAGCGCTCGCCCGTGAGCCCGCATTCGAGATGGGTGACAAAGGTCGGCAGATTTCCGCCGGTCCAATCGATCGCGGTCATAATGTTTCCTTGTTCACCTAAAGCACCGCCTCGGCCACGACGCGCATCGCAGCGGCATCGGCGCCGGCCAGCACCAGCGAACCGACCCAGCTGTCCCTGGCCAACGCCTGCCAGACCTGGATCCGGTCCTTGATGCGCGCTGGCGGGCCGATCAGTGAAATTTCGTCAATCAGCGCATCGGGCACCGCAGCGGCGGCCTCGTCTCGCCGGCCGGCGAGAAAATGGTCCTGGATCGCTTCGGCGGCCGCCTCGTAGCCAAGCCGCTTGGTAAGGTCGTTATAGAAATTGCGGCCGCGCGCGCCCATCCCGCCGATATAGAGCGCCAGCCCGGGGCGCAGCTTGTCGCGGCATGCGTCAAGATCGTCGCCGATCGCGACCCGCACATAAGGCGCCAGGTCGAAATCGTAGAAATTTGGCGGCTTGCCGGCCTTCGCGCGACCTTCGAGGATCGGGTGGACGATCGCACCCGCCTTTTCCGGCGACATGAAATAAGGCAACGCCCCATCCGCCACCTCGCCCGCCGTGCGCAGGCCCGACGGTGAGATCGGCGCGGTGTAGATTTTGAGGCTTGGGTCGCCCTGGCCGATGCTGCGCAGCGGCTTGCCGAGGCCCGTCGAGCCCGGCCCGGTATAGGGAATGTCATAATGCTCGCCGTGATGCTCGAGCGGCGCCTTGCGCTCGATGATCTGGCGGATGATCCCGACATACTCGCGGGTGCGCGCCTGGGGCCGGCCAAAGGGCACGCCGTGCCAGCCCTCGACGACCTGCGGCCCCGACGGACCGATGCCGCAGAGGAAACGGTTCCCGGAAAGCGCCTGCAGCGATAGAGCCGTCATCGCCGCGCAGGCCGGCGTGCGCGCAGGCATTTGCATGATGCCGGTGCCGGCCTTGATGCGGCTGGTGCGCGACAGCACCCAGGTGATCGGCGTCACCGCGTCGGTGCCGTAGGCCTCGCCGGCCCAGACCGCGTCAAAGCCGAGCTTCTCCGCCTCCCAGACGAGGTCCATGCCGATCCCGCCCTCGTTGGGCGAGAATTTCAAGGTCATCGCAAGCTTCAGGCTCATCCGAGGAACTCCGCACCGGCCTTGGCGATGCGCTCGACCGAATTGAGCCAGTCGCCGATCTCGCGATCAAACGGTTCGACCATCACATGACCGACCCCAACCCCGGCAAAGCCCTTGAGCCGCTCCTTGAGCGCGCCGTCATCCTTGCCGTCCCAGGCGGCGCGCAGCGAGATGGCGAATTCCGGCTCAGGGCGCTCGGCGCGCAGCCGTGCGACCAGCGGCTCCGCCTGCTCCGGCGTCGCACGCGAGCCGTGCCAGCCGTCGAGCCGCGCCGCGCGTTTCAACGCCGCGTCGGACGTGCCGCCGATCCAGATCGGGATCGATTTCTCCGGCTTTGGCATCATTCGCATATTGTCGATCACTGCCGGAATCCAGCGCGAGTCGAAGCTGACCGGATCGTCACTCCATACCGCGCGCATCATCGCGATGCCCTCGTCGGTGCGTCGGCCGCGCTCGTTGAACGGCACGCCGAGCGCGGCGAACTCGGCTTCCAGCCAGCCGACACCCGCGCCAAGGATCAGCCGCCCCGCCGACAGGTTCTGCAGGGTCGCCAGTTCTTTGGCGAGCGGCAGCGGGTGACGCATCGGCAGCACCAGCACGCTGGTGCCGAGACCGACGCGATCGGTGCAGGCCGCAGCCCAGGTCAGGGTGAGCACCGGATCGTAGAAATTTGGCGACGGCGGGTACATTGCCCCGGCCGGCGTAATGATGTGTTCGCTGGTCCACACATCCGCGAAACCCGCCGCCTCCGCCTGCATCGCGGCGCGTTTGATGCCGTCCGGCGAGGCTTTGCGCCCGATCTGTGGCAGATGTATCCCGACCCGCATCGTTCCTCCCGCCGTCGCCGCCTATCGCCGCGGCAAAGTGAGCCGCTCCGCCACGGCTGGCAAGAAGTTGTCGAGACAGGGATGGCGCGACATGCTACGACGAAGAATAGCAAACGGGATCGGTTTAAAATGCCGCTGTCGGGCGCCGGCCGGGCCGCCGATTTGGCGGAGGCCAAGTTTGAGCATCGCCTCAACGACGATGCGGCAGCTTGTTGAAAACCTGAGCGAACCCGTCATGGGGAGACAAATATGAAGGCCTTGATCACCCTTGCCCTGGTCCTGATGTGGTTGACGCTCGGCGTCGCCATGACGGCGTGCTCGGATGATGTGAGCGGAGATTACTACGAGTCCGAGGCCCATCACGGGTACCCGGGTCCGGGTACGACGACCCCCGGTCGCGACAACTAGGCTTTAGCCTGACACAAAGCACCCCGCCGATGGCCTCGGCGGGGCGCTGATGGCGCGTGACGCTCCCTGTTCGGGGTTGAGCCGGCGGGCCTGCCGCTGACGCCGCAACATTGTTTGCGGTCACTCAACCGACGCGCACCCTAACACAGTTATGCGAATTTGGAAGGGGTGATCTGCCGAAGGCGCAGGTGTGTCTTCGGCTATGCGGGCGGCGTCCACAACACCTTGCTGCATGCTGCGCGTGGGGAGGATTTGGATTGGACTGGCGGCTGATCTGGCACTATGCCACGACTGACGGCGTGCCGCGCCGGGCACTCTGCGTGACCGTGCTGGTCGGCACGCTGCTCAACGCGATCAATCAAGGCGGCGCCATGCTCGGCCATGGCGAGCTGAACTGGGTGAAGCTCGTGCTGACCTATCTCGTCCCTTATTGCGTCGCGACCTATGGCGCGGTTTCGGCGCGCCTGTCGCAGCAGCGCGCTGGCCGGCAGAAACAGACGACGCATTGACCACCCGCGGGCGGAATGCTTACGTCGCGGCGAACCCGGGAGGAGGCACCGCGCGATGATCATCGACTGCCACGGCCATTACACGACCTCGCCCAAGCAGCATGAGGCGTGGCGCACGCAGCAGATCGAGGCACACGCCGCCGGCCAGGCGCCGCCGCCGCGCCTGGCAATGACCGACGACGAAATCCGCGAGACCATCACCGGCGGTCAATTGAAGGTGCAGCGCGAGCGCGGCACCGACCTGACGATCTTTTCGCCGCGCGCCGCCGGCATGGGTCACCATCTGGGCGATGCAACGACCAGCGAAGCCTGGGCCGCCGCGTGCAACGAGCTGATCCATCGCGTCTGCTCGCTGTTTCCGAAGAACTTTATCGGCGTCGGCATGCTGCCGCAGAGCGCACGGGTCAGCCCGAAGAACTGCCTCGCCGAGATCGACCGCTGCGTCAATGAGTACGGCTTTGTCGGGGTCAACCTGAACCCCGACCCGTCGGGCGGCCACTGGCAGGACCCGCCGCTCGGCGACCGCTACTGGTATCCGGTCTACGAAAAGATGGTCGAATACGACATCCCGGCGATGGTGCATGTCAGCGCCGCATGCAATCCGGCCTTCCACACGACGGGTTCGCATTACCTCAGCGGCGACACCACCGGCTTCAACCAGCTGATGACATCGCAGGTCTTCAAGGATTTCCCGAGCATCAAATTCATCATCCCGCATGGCGGCGGCGCGGTGCCCTATCACTGGGGGCGTTTCCGCGGCCTGGCGCAGGACGCGAAGCTTGGGTTGCTCAGCGAACTGATGCTGAAGAACGTGTTCTTCGATACCTGCGTCTATCACCTGCCCGGCCAGGAGCTGCTCGCCAAGGTGATCCCGGTCGACAACATCCTTTTCGCCTCCGAGATGATCGGCGCGGTGCGCGGCATCGACCCCGAAACGGGCCATCATTACGACGACACCAAGCGCTATATCGACCAGTTGCCGCTGTCAGCGGGCGACAAGGCCAGGATCTTCGAGGGCAATGCGCGGCGGGTCTACAGCCGCCTATCCGCACAGATCGCGAAGCAGACGGCGGCTTAGCACCCTCACCCGTCTCGCGCCAACCGGCGCGAGCCACCCTCTCCCGTAAAGCGGGAGAGGGGATATGGAGACGCGGTCAATTCAGCCGCAGTTCCGTGATGTGCGCCGGGTCCTGCTTGAGCTCGCCGCGTTCGACTTTTTTGACGATGTCGACAAGGCGTTCGTTGGCGGCGGCGCGGATGCCGACTTGTTCGCCCTCACGCACGACAAACCCGTTCAAAAACTCGATCTCGGTGCGACGGCCCTTCGCCATGTCCTGGCCCATCGAGGGGCGCTGATCGGGCGCGCCGCGCGGCGCGCTCAGTTTGTGATCGTCGTATTTGCGCAGCGCCTCGGGGTCGCCCTCGCCAGCCCGGGCAATTGTTTCCGGCTCCTGATGGTCGATCTCTTCGAGCCTGTAGCCGCGCGCCTGGCCGATGCGGATCGCCTCGCTGCCGAGCCGAGCCTGGAAATGGCGGATCGCCTCGTTGTCGGCGCATTGCGAGCCGGAAAGCCCTGTGCAGGCCGAGACGCCGTTCGCCATGGTGTTCTGCACCAGCTTGGTCCAGCGCTCGCCCCACAGATTGTCGGTGACCTTCGCGCTGTCAGCAGTCGAGACCAGCCGGCAGAGCTCTTGCCCGCGCTCGGTGATGCGGCCGCTCGGCTCGCCGGTGCGGTAGACGATGTGCCGGTCGCCGCCGATGAGGCCGCCGCGATGCACCTGCCCCGGTGCGTGCAACGCGCAGCTGATATGGCTGGCGATGCAGCCCATCACCTTCCCCCAGCCGACGACGTTGGCGATCGTCTCCTCGTTCATGCAGTTCTGCAGCGAGACGATGTAGCCACCCGGCGACAGGTACTGCTTGATGAGTCGCGCCGCCCACTCGGTGTCATAGGATTTGACGCAGACAAAGGCGATGTCGACCGGCGCCTCCTTGGCGAACTGCTGCGCCTCGGTGAGGTGGATCGCACGCGCCTTGACCGAAAACGGCTCCGGCCCCTGGTGGTGCGTGACACGGATGCCGTCGCGGTTGATCGCCTCGACATTCTCCGGCCAGAAATCGAGGAACGTGACGTCTTCTCCGGCCTTGGCCATATGCGCGCCGGTGTAGCTGCCCACGGCGCCCGCGCCGACCACGACAATCCGCTTGCCCATCGATTTCCTCCCGCCTCCGGTTTCCACGATCGTAGCGCCGCGCATCCCGGCTTCAATCACAATCGACACTATCGGGAAGCAGCGCTGCCCGATCGGCGGTTGTCGCGCCGGCGAGTTCGGCGGTATCAGACGCGCCTGCCCAAAAATCGGGCAGGAAAATCAGGGAGGAGCCGGCCGATGCCAGACGCTGGCGGGACGACGGCAAAGGAGCTGGGACGCGTCGTCGAAGGACGCGGCGCCTGGGTCGCCGCCAGCGCGGTGCTGGGGCTGTTGTCGATCTCCTACGGCTCTCCGCTGTTGATCGTCATTGGGCTGAAACCGATCACCGCGAGCCTCGGTACGGCGCGCGAAATCACCGCGCTCGCCGCGGCCTTGACCTGGGTCGGCACCGGGCTCGGCGGCATCCTGATGGGTTGGGTCGCCGACCGCCTCGGCGTGCGGCGGATCGTGATCTTCGGCGCGATCAACATCGCGCTGGGCCTCGCGCTGTCGTCCCTTGGCACGATCTGGGCGCTGTTTATCGGGCAGGGCCTGCTGCTCGGCCTGCTGGGTAACGGCGCTCTGTTCCCGCCGCTGCTCGTCTATGTCAGCCGTTGGTTCGACCGGCGGCGCGGCACCGCCTTGGCGCTGATCGCGTCCGGTCAGTACATCGCGGGCGTCATCTGGCCGAGCCTCTTCGAGCAAGCGATGGCGCGTTATGGCTGGCAGGCGACAATGACCGGCTTTGGCATTTTCGCGGCGCTGGCGATCCCGCCGATCGCGATGCTGTTTCTGCATCCCGCGCCAGAACAGCCCTACACCGAGGCGGCCGTCGCGGGACGGCGCGGCCGGCCGCTGGGCCTACCGGCCAATCTGGTGCTGGCGATGCTGTGCGCCGCGGGGTTTTTGTGCTGCGTGCCGATGGCGCTGCCGCAGTCGCACCTCGTGGCGTTCTGCACCGATGTCGGCGTGCCGCCCGCGCAAAGCGCGCTGATCTTCTCGGTGATGACCGGCTGCGCATTTTTCAGCCGGCAGTTTTGGGGCTGGCTGGCCGACCGCGTCGGCGGCCTCTTAACGCTGATGCTCGGCTCGACCTGCCAGGCACTGGCGATTTCCGCGTTTCTGCTGACCCAAAACGAGGCGGGATTGTTCGCCGTGTCGGCCGCTTATGGGCTGGGCTTCAGCGGCATCGTGCCCGCCTATGTGCTGGTCGTGCGCGAGCTGTTCCCGTCATCCGAGGCGTCGTGGCGAGTGCCGATGGTGCTGTTCGTCAGCATGAGCGGCATGGCATACGGCAGCTGGTTTGCCGGTGCGCTGTACGACCATTTCGGCTACTACGCACCGGCCTTCGTGCTCGGCGTCGCCTTCAACCTCGCCAACCTGACGATCGTCGGTTTTTTGCTGGCGCGGCAGGGGCTCAAAGGCGGGATGCGCGCGGCGATGGCGTAATCGAGGCGCACGCGCTCTGCGGACCGTGAAACTGCTCGTACAGTACAGCACGCGCAGTGTGACGGGCATCATTTCCCAAGCTGATATCTTACGATTTTCGGCGCTGCCGAACTCCAGCTCTTCCACGAAGGAAACGTCGATCGCGTTTTTGAGCTGTCGATCCCCGTTTTCGTAGGCTTGTTCCGCCAGGCGGAAGCAAATGCTCAGCGTGTCTCGGTCAGCATCCCAGATCGCTCGTTGAGCGCACTTTCGCAGCACCCCGACTTCAAGGTGGAGCAACCCTTCCTGCTGATTTATCGCGTCTCGCAAACCCGGCAGCGCGTCCTTAACGAACTTGAGAAATTCGCTTCGATGCATCCGGTCACTCATCACCCGCGCGCAATGGCGGGGTTTACTGGTTGCGCTGCCAGTCTTCCTGCCAAAGGAAATCGGGGCCGAGCACGTCGAGGTTCGGCGCGCCGATCTGGCCCATGACGAGATCGATCTCGCCGCGGAAGATGTCGACCGCCTTCTTGACCCCATCGAGGCCGCCGGCGACCGCGCCATAAAGTGTCGGCCGACCGAAAAAGCAGAAATCGGCGCCAAGCGAGAGTGCGATCAGAATGTCCGCGCCGCGGCGGATGCCGCTGTCGAGCATCACCGTCAGGCGGTCGCCGACCGCGCGCTTGATAGCTGGGAGCACATCAAGCGAGGCCGGCGCCTGGTCAAGCTGCCGCGCGCCGTGGTTCGACACGATGATGCCGTTGCAGCCGGCATCGGCGCAGCGGATTGCGTCGGCCGGGCTCATGATGCCTTTGACCACGAGATTGCCGGGGAAGAGGCTGCGGTAGCGCTCGAGGTCCTTCCAGGTTTGCGCGTGCGCCGGCACCATCGAGCGGTTGAACTTGACCGTGTCCTCGGCGCTCGCGCCGGGCGGCAGATAGGGCAGCCAATTGCCCAGCGGCGGCGTCCCGCCATTGGAGATGTATTCCCAGATCCACCCCGGGTGCTGCATCGCCTCGGCGAGCAACGCGGGCTTGAGGCTCAACGCCGCCCGCAGCCAGTTGCCGCGGATGCTGGCGTAGCCGTTGCGGGTGTTGCGCTCACGCTTCGAATGCACCGGCACATCGACGGTCAGCACCAGGGTCGAGAGACCGGCATCGGCGGTGCGACGGATGAGATCCTCGGTGACCTTGGCGTCACGCGACGAATAGAGCTGATACCACGAGTTCTTGGGCGCGACCCGGGCGGCGTCCTCGATCGTCTCGTTCGAGGCGCCCGACTGGATGTAGACGATGTTGTTCTCGCGCGCCGCCTCGGCCAGCATCATGTCGGCGCCACGGCGGAAGAGGCCAGCGCTGCCGGTCGGCGAGATGCCGAAGGGGCTGTTGAATTTCTGGCCGAAGATCGTCGTCGACTGGTCGCGCTTTGAGACGTCGACGAGATAGCGCGGCAGCAGATGATGCTTTTTGAAGGCCTCGGTGTTGCGGTCGAGCCCACGCTCGTCCTCTAGCCCGCCCTCGATAAAGTCGAAGGCGACCTTGGGCAGACGGCGCTTCGCCATCTGATGCAGGTCTTCGATATTGATCGCGTCGTCGAGTCTCATGGCGTGTCTGTCCCCAGGCGCAGCTTTTCTGGCGCGGATTCCCAAGCGCAGGGGAACATTGCGCAATTCGGTGTGACGGGACAACGCGGAAGTGCACCGCGCCTAGCAGCTGCCCGCTAGGCGCAGTACGGTATGCCGGTCGAACGCGCCGCAAAAAAGCGCGACAGGACGGAACAGGGAGAAATAGCGAATGACCGACAGCGATGTGGCGTTGTGGTGCGCGCTGAGCGGGCTGATGGCCGATTTCTGGTCAGACGTCGACGAGAACGGTGGCCGCGAAGCCTCGGCGTTTTATCTGCCCAGCGGGGTCTACGCGATCGGCAACAACCGGTTCGAAGGGCAGGACAAGATCGCGGCGTTTTACGACCGCCGCCGGCACGGCACAGTGTTGACCCGCCATGTTCTGTCGAACCTGCGGGTCCTCGCCAATGGCAAGACAGCCGCCCGTGCGACCGGATTGATGACCCTTTATCGCGCCGACGGCAAATCGCCGTTCCAGGGCGCGCGACCGCCGGCGATGATCGCCGATTTCGAGGCGCGCTGTGAGCTGGGCGAGGACGACCGGTGGCGCTTCCAATCGCATGTGCTGCGGCCGTTCATCATCGGCAACGACATGCCGGCCTCGATCGCGATCAACTCGCGCAGCCTGTAACTCGCCGACCAGCTCCTTGGCACGCCGATTGCGGCGGCTCCGGTCAACCGTACACAACGCAGCCTGGAGGACACGCCCAAGAAGCCTCAACGAAAGGGCGACCCATGGAGCTTGGCGTCTTTATCCCGATCGGCAACAACGGCTGGCTGATCTCGACGACATCGCCGCAATACAAGCCGACATTCGATCTCAACCGCATCGTGGTCGAGAAAGCCGAACGCTTCGGCTTCGACTTTGCGCTGTCGATGATCAAGCTGCACGGCTTTGGCGGTCCGTCTCAGTACTGGGACTACAACCTCGAATCTTTCACGCTCATGGCCGGACTGGCGGCCGTGACGAGCCGCATCCAGCTTTTCGCCACCTGCGCGGTGCTGACGCTGCCGCCGCCCTTTGCGGCGCGCATGGCGGTGACGATCGACTCAATTTCGCACGGCCGGTTCGGCATCAACATCATCTCCGGCTGGCAGCGGCGCGAGTACACCCAGATGGGGATCTGGCCCGGCTCCGAGCATTACCGGCGACGCTACGACTACTGCGCCGAGTACGTCTCGATCATGCGCGAGTTGTGGGCAACCGGGCGCTCCGACTTCAACGGCGATTTCTTCCAGATGGACGATTGCCGTTGCCTCCCGCTGCCGACGGCGAACATTCCCATCATCTGCGCCGCGCAAAGCGACGCTGGCACGCGCTATGCCGCGCGTTACGCCGACTACAATTTCTGCAGCGGCGGCCAAGTGAACCACCAACCGCCGCGACGGCGAGCGTCGCGCGCCTGATCGCCGCGAATGAAGAGGCCGGACGCGACTGTGGCGCGCTGCTGCTGCAGATGATCATCGCCGACGAGACCGACGAGGCGGCGATGGCGAAATGGGAGCACTACAAGGCCGGGACCGATGTCGAGGCGATCGCCTATCGCGACGCCCAGGCCGAGGACGACCCGAGCACCGATCCCTATTCCCAGCCGCTGCGCCGCAAGACGCTCGGCGTCGCCAGTTTGCCGACCAACCAGGGCGTATTTGTCGGCTCCTACGCCACAGTGGCGCGCATGCTGGACGAGATGGCGACAGTGCCCGGCGTGCGCGGTGTCATGCTGACGTTCGATGACTTCGTCGTCGGCATGGAGCAGTTCGGCACGCGCATACTGCCGCTGCTGCGCTGCCGTGACGGCAAGAGAAAGGCCGCTTGAGGGCGGCCTAGCCCCGGCTATTTCGCCGCGTCGCGGGTCTGCACCTTGCTGAAGTCGATCGCGTTGCTGCCCGAGGCGACCTCACCAAGGCGCGAGCCCTTGGTCTTGGCGAGCGCGGCGACAGCGGCCTCGTTCTCGGTGATCTTGGCCATGATCGCCTCCTTGGCGCGGTCGAAGACGCCGCGATTGGTCGCCACGAAGTCGCGCGACTCGCGCAGCTTGGCGAGGTAGCCGTTGATCTCGGGGATCACGTAGCGGGCGACCATGTCCCAGCTGCGGAAGGTGTTTTCCGGGTTGGCCCAGTCATGGACAAAGCCGACCACGGTGCCGAACCCGCCGCTCATTGCCAGCACCTCCTTCAACCGCGCGACGAGGTCGTCGGGGGTGCCGATCGTCGCCGAGGCGCCGGCGCCGAACGCGGTCTTCTCCATCGCCTCATCGGGATCCTTGAAGGGGGCCGCGCCCGGCCGCTGCAAGGTGCCGACGATGTATTCGTTGTGGTGGCGCAACAGGCCCTTGCGCGCCTCTTCGATGGCCTGCTCGCGGGTCTCCGCGATGTGCCATGACAGCAGCACCCGCCAATCCTTACGGTTGACGGTCTGGCCATGCTTCTTGGCCGCGGCCTCGGCGAAGCCCCATTGCGTCGGCAGCGCGTTAAGGCCTTCCTCGGCGAGCGAACCGATCGAGATCACGCCGCAGCCATGCTTGCCGGCAAGGGTCATGCCCGACGGGCTGATCTGCGAGGCGACGGCGAACGGCATGTCTTCTTGCAGGGGAAGAAGCTGGAGCGCGGCATCCTGGAGGGTGAACCAATCGCTTTTGTGGGTGACGCGCTCACCGCGCATCAAGCGGCGGATGACGCCGATCGCCTCGTCCTGCTGGTCGCGCTGGGTCATCGGATCGATCGCGAGCGTGTGCGCGTCCGACGCGAGCGCGCCGGGGCCGGAGCCGAAAATCGCCCGCCCGCCGGTCATCCAGTCGAGCTGCACCATGCGCTGCGCGACATTGAACGGCTGATGGTAGGGCAGCGAGACGACGCCTGTGGCGAGCTTGATGCGCTTCGAGCGCTCGCCCGCCGCGGCGAGGAACATCTCGGGCGAGCCGATCATCTCCCAGCCCGAGGAATGATGCTCGCCGCACCAGAAT
>Ga0210398_10003942_pt1 | contig 14066 bp, 8 predicted proteins | sample IncBWC4OmetaG_FD_161047 | JGI IMG/M metagenome (GOLD analysis project Ga0210398, IMG submission 161047) | Forest soil microbial communities from Barre Woods Harvard Forest LTER site, Petersham, Massachusetts, United States - Inc-BW-C-4-O | ecosystem: Environmental > Terrestrial > Soil >...
GGATTTGCACGGGCGGCTCCGCGAGATGGGAGAGCGCGTCGAGACCTCTCAGCCGCTAACCATTTGCCTGTTTCTCGATGGCGAAAACGCCTGGGAATACTATCCCGGCAATGGCCGCGAATTCCTGCGCGAATTTTACGGCCGAATACAGGGAGACCAGGATTTCCGTGCGCTCACAGCAACTGAAGCGATCGCCGCAGCCGGCGATATTCCGACGAATCTCGGAATTTTTCCGGCCTCCTGGATCAACGCTAATTTCGATGTGTGGATAGGCCACAGCGAAGACGTGGCCGCATGGGAACTCCTCTGGGACGCCCGCGAAACCTATGGCCGCGCCGTGGACGCTCGCCGGCAAGGCCGCGACGACGCGCCGACAGAAACTGCGCTAAAAGAGGCCCAAGAGTCATTGCTGGCTGCAGAAGGAAGCGATTGGTGCTGGTGGTATGGTCCGGAACACAGCACGGCGAACGACGCGGAATTTGACGCCCTTTATCGCAAGCACCTGACGGCCGTCTACCTTGCGCTCGGACAGGTCGCTCCGCAGGAACTCGCCAAGCCCATCAAGCGTCAGCCCGAACATGCCCTGCAATTACACCCCACCGGTTTTCTAAAAATCGCTGTAGATGGGCGAGACACTTCCTACTTCGAATGGCTGGGCTCCGGCCTCTACTCGCCCGAGCGCCGCGGCGGCGCAATGCACGGCCGCACCTTCTATCTTCATGAATTACGTTATGGTTTCGAACAGGACCGCTTCTGCGTCCGCGTAGATCCGTTCCTTGATCTTCTAGGAGAACTTGAAGATTCGGAATTCCGCATCACCATTGCCGCAGGCGAAGAAATAAACATTGTGGTTAAACTCGTGCGCGGACATTTGCAGGAATTCGCCGTAGAAAAAGGGCGCCTTTGCCTTCTTAATCCCAAAACCGTTGCGGAAGCATCCTTCGACCGCATTCTCGAAGTCGCCATCCACCGCAGCGAAATCGATCTGAAGGGCCAGTCTGTGCTGAGGCTCGGCGTCGCGCTCTGGCACGGCGGCTTGCCTGTAGACGTTCTGCCCGCGGAAGGATTCCTCGAAGTCTACCTCGGCGAAGACCACTCCGCATGGCCGCCCGAAGACCATTCCTAAGGCACCTTGTCTTTCACGGGGTACCCGTGGCGTTTGCTCTCCCGGCCATCCTTCCCGCCGCAGCAACTGCCCACGGTAGGCTAGGGGTAGGGCTCGCCGCGCTTGCGGATGTTCTTTCTCCTTGACAGTCTAGGAGACTCTCATTACATTCCTAGTTCATCTAGGAGAAGTCGCCTCCATGGACAAACAACTCGATCTTTTGCAGGGCACACTGGACATGCTCATCCTTAAAGCCGTTTCCCTAGGGCCGTTACACGGTTACGGCATCCTCCTTCGCATCCAGCAAATCTCGAAAGACCGCCTCGAAATCCAGCAAGGCTCGCTCTATCCCGCGCTCTACCGCCTCGAGCATCAAGGTTGGATCGCCAGCGAATGGGGCGAATCGGAAAACAAGCGTAAAGCCAAGTATTACCGGCTTACCGCGGCAGGGAAGCGCAGGCTGCAGGCAGAAACCGAAAACTGGAACAGCATGGCCGACGTAATCGCAGGAATCCTGGGTACCAAGCCGGAGGAAATATGACCTTTTGGAGCCGACTTCGTTCTTGGCGGCGGGCAATTCTAGATCGTTCTCGCTTGGAAAACGACATGGACGCGGAGCTCCGTTTCCACATGGAAGCCTTTGCTGAGGATTTGGTCAGAAGCGGCATGGCGCGCCAGGAAGCAATGCGCCGGGCCCGCCTGGAATTTGGCGGCATCGAGCGCACGAAAGAAGAATGTCGGGACGCGCGGGGCGCCAACCTTCTGGAATCCTTGTCGCAGGATCTCGGTTACGGACTGCGAATGCTTAGAAAGAATCCCGCATCGACAGCAGCTGTGGTCCTCGCGTTAGCCCTGGGTATCGGGCTCAACACCACGGTATTCAGCTTTGTTAACGCTTTATTGCTGCGCCCTCCCACGGGCGTCGAAGCACCTGACAAATTGCTCCAGCTTTGGCTGCACCATCGAGAGACTTCCGGCATCGAGGGCTACCTGCCTCTCGACTATCCCGACTATGTCTACTATCGCGACCACAATCAGTCCTTCACCGGGATGTTGGCATTTGACGGAGACCCCGAACCCGTCATCTGGAACAGGTCTGGCGAAGGACAGGTCGTGCTGGGCCAACTTGCTTCCGGGAATTTTTTCTCACTGCTGGGCGTTCATGCTTCCCTGGGGCGTTCCTTTCTTCCCGAAGATGACCAACCCCGGAACCCCCAGCCGGTGGTCGTTCTTGGCCACTCTTTCTGGCAGCACCGCCTCGGTTCTGATCCCCAGGTCGTCGGAAAGAGTCTGCTGCTGAACGGGACGAGCTTTACTGTTATCGGAGTAGCGCCGGTCGGATTCGCAGGTCTGCTGGTGGCCATTGAGCCCGACTTCTGGGCTCCCGTGACAGCGGCCGAGAAGATCTTGCACGACCCGGGCAGGCTCACCAACCGCAATGGCTATTGGCTTTTTGCAGTTGGGCGCTTGAAACCCGGAGTGGATTCGCGGCGAGCAGGTTCCGAGGCGGATCTGCTTGCCGTGCTGATTGAGCAGGAGCACCCCGACACAAACAAGAACCTCGGTGCCAACTTATTCCCCGCGACACTCGTTCCTGGTCCCTACCGCGGTTATGTCAGCGCCTTTACAGGATTGCTCATGGCCGTGTTTGGCTTAGTGCTGGTCATGGCCTGTGTGAACGCGGCTACTCTTCTGCTGGCGCGGGCCACCGGGCGAGCGCGCGAAATGGCAATACGGTCAGCATTGGGCGCAGGGCGAGGCCGATTGATTCGCCAGATGCTTGTCGAAAGCACGCTTCTCTCCGGTCTTGCGGGCTGCCTGGGATTGCTGCTCGCTTATTGGACCTCCCCGCTGCTGCTCGCGCTCAAACCCGCGAGCTTGCCGATCACGCTACGGGTTCCACTCGATTGGCGAGTGCTTCTTTTCACATCGTTGGTTTCACTTTCTACGGGAATCGTTTTTGGGCTGACTCCAGCGCTACGAAGTGCGAAGGTTCAGGTGGCTCCGATTCTCAAGGACGAAGTGCAATCAGCAAGTTATCACAAGTCACGGCTGCGCAGCTTTCTTATGATCGGGGAGATCGCCGCGTGTATGGTGTTGCTAGTCGGCGCCGCGTTGTGCGTGAGGAGCCTGCTCAACGCCAACTCGATTGACCCGGGTTTCGATACCAAGCATGTCGCCGCTGCTACTCTGGACCCCGGGAGCCTCGGATACCCCGAAGCGAAGGTGCGAGGGTTTTACGAGCAACTGTCCCGGCAGATCAGCGCGCTGCCGGGGGTGTCCTCGGCCAGCTTCGTTAACCACCTGCCGCTGGGAAGTGCGCGAGAACAAGGTGCCGCCATCGAAGGGACCCATTCTGTGGCAGGCCAAAACGGCGTCTCGATCGACGTGTTGCGGGTCGCTCCTGGCTATTTCGAGACGATGGGCATTCCGCTTTTGAGGGGTCGTGACTTTCTTCCACGGGAGAGCCAAGCGCCCAGCGAGGCATCGGGAGGCGTGGCGATCATCAACGACGCAATGGCACGAAAACTCTGGTCGAGCCAAGATCCAGTGGGTCGACGAATATCCTTAGGTGAGGATACCGGCCTTGGCCTTGAGATTATCGGAGTAGTGAAGACGGGCAAGTATCGCACTCTAGGTGAAGAGCCGATTCCTCTTGTTTACCTGCCTCGGCTGCCGGGCCGGCGCACGCTGGTTGTGCGCACCTCGGGCGATCCGAGGTTTCTGCTGGACACCATCCGGCGCGAGATTCAGGCGGTGGATGCCAGTATCGCCGCAACGGATCTGGAGACCATCGAGCAATACATGGCTCTACCACTTTTCCCTTCGCGAACCATTGGCCTTCTGCTGGGCGCCTCAGGCATCTTGGCATTAGTGTTGACTTCGATCGGCCTGTTCGGCGTCATCTCCTACATGGTGTCGCAGCGCACGCATGAAATCGGCGTGCGCATGGCGCTCGGCGCGAGCCAACACGAAGTCTTAAAACTGGCAGTCGGTCACGGCCTGACCATGGCATCGATCGGCTTGGCCCTTGGACTGGCCGCGACGTTCGGGCTTACCCGTTTTCTTTCTTCGCTTCTATACGGCATTCAGCCAAGTGATCCCGCAACACTGCTGGGTGTTTCCGTGGGCCTAATCTTCATCGCATCGCTGGCTTGCTACCTCCCGGCACGTCGTGCGTTGAGCGTCGATCCGATCGTGGCACTGAGGTACGAATGATGGTGCAGACCATCGCCGGAATTCGGGCTGCACGCTGGAGGATGCATGACGTTTTTGGAGCCGGTTTAGTTCGTGGTCCGCGCGATGCGCGTCGACCCGATGGTCGCGTTGCGCTACGAATGAATTATGGTTCCTAGTCCTGTCTCGAAATGCCGCAACTGCCAGGCCTGCGGGTGTTTCTCTTCGCACCAAGCGATCAACACGGTTCGGCGCGTCCAAAGCGAAGCGCCTAAAATAACTTCACCGCCAGATCCTTCGGAGCAGCTCCCACTGGAATCATCGTCAACAGACTGTTCGTTCGCACGCGAATCACCGCAACATCCGCCGAAGCCTCGTTCACGGCGATTAGAAGATTTTCTTCAGGATCAAAGCGCATGACGCCAGGAGATTGGCCCGCGGTTATCGGAAACTCCTTTCCCGTTCCGGGCTCACGCACCACCCGCCTGTTCACAATGTCCACCGGAATGACGTGCCCCGCCGCGCTATCGGAAACATAAAGGGTGCTTCCATCCGCGCTCAAAACGCCGCGTGTGGGCGCCGACCCGAGCACCATATAGTCGCCCACCTCGTGCGTCCACGTGTTGATCACCTGCAACCCGTGCGCGTCTGGTGAAATCACGTACAGCTCGCCACCGTCCGGCTTGAGCAGCATGTCCGAGGGATTCCCGTCCAGTTCGAGGTTCGTCACGAGAACGCTCCTCCTCAAATCGACGACCGAAAGCCGGTGCTCTGTCCGGCTCAAGACAAACGCCAAGCTATTGTCCGGAAGTATCGTAACTTTGTCCGGCTGCTTGACGATCGCGACCGTGCTCCGAAGCGCGAGCGTCGACGCGTCATGAATCCCCAGCGTCGCATCGCGATGATTGAGCACCAGAACGCTTTTTCCGTCGGGCGTAGCGTGAGCCAGCACCGGCTCACCGCCCGTGCGCGTCCGCGCCAGCACATTCCGTGATTGGCAGTCGATTGCCAGCAGCGTGTCCGATCCCGCCGATGTGGTGTACAAGCGTCCCCCGTCGGGCGAAAAATCGATCGCATAGGGAAGCGGCCCGACCGGAATGCGCGCGCTGACTTGATTCACGCGCGCATTGATCACCCAAACATATCCGCCCGGCGAACTAACACCCCACACTTCAGCACGCAGAGGGTGCTCGCGCATCCCAGATAATCCTGGGCCAATGCCAATCCGCGCCACAGCCGCCAACTTCACCAGATCAATGACCGTCACGCTTCCGTCCCCCGCAGAAACATATGCGTTCAATCGCAAGCCCGGCCTCAGAAAAGACGGCCGATGCTCGCGCAGAAGCAGAACGACGCCCGTAATCACCAGGACGCCAAGCAGAAAATACATACGGAAATTACGCGGCCGATTCATGAGCCAGAGGAATTGTTACACGTAGCCTGAGGAATTAGCCAGAAACCCCCGCTTCAATCGAGGAAGAGAAAGACAAAAAGAAAGAGCAGCGCGCGAAAGTCCCGAAATACGTCTTCAATTCACTTCGCGCCCCAAAACTGCCGCAATCTGCCGCACCTCTTCCACCAACTCGGCAAATTCTTCCGGCAAAATCGACTGCATGCCATCGGAGAGCGCCTTATCCGGCTCATGGTGCACTTCGACGAGCAATCCATCCGCGCCCACGGCAATCGCCGCGCGCGAAAGCGGCAACACTTTGTGCCGTTTGCCTGTCCCGTGCGATGGATCGACCAAAATCGGCAAATGGCTGCGTTTCTTCACCGCCGGCACCACCGCCAAGTCCAAAGTGTTCCGCGAAAAATCCGAAAACGTACGCACGCCGCGCTCGCACAGCATCACCTTGTAATTCCCCTCGGACAAAATGTATTCCGCGGCCATCAAAAACTCGTCCAGGGTCGCCGACATCCCGCGCTTCAAAAGCACCGGCTTCTTCGCCCGCCCCGCCCGCTTGAGCAGCGAAAAATTCTGCATGTTACGCGCGCCAATCTGAATCACGTCGGCATATTCCTCGACAAGATCGAGACTCTCGTTGTCGATAGCCTCGGTGATGATCGCGAACCCATACGCTTCGCGCACCTTCGCCAAAATCTTCAGCCCCGGCAAACCAAGCCCCTGAAAACTGTACGGCGAAGTCCTCGGCTTATAGGCCCCGCCGCGAAACAACCTCGCCCCGCTTTTCTTCACTCGTTCCGCAATCGCCAAGCACTGTTCCTCGGTCTCCACTGCGCAAGGTCCAGCCACCATGGCGATCATCTTCCCGCCAACGATGACCTCCCCCGACGGCGTCGGAATCCGCAGTACGGTATCCTCTTCCTTTGCGTCCCTGCTCACCAACTTGTACGGTTTGCTGACTGGTATGCACTCCACGACTCCCGGCAGCGACTCCAGAACTCCGAGATCGACCGCCCCGTTATTCCCGGTAATCCCAATCGCCGTTCGAACCGTTCCCGGAATCGGATGCGCTTTCAGCCCGAGCGCCTCAACTTTGTCGCATACCGCGCGAACCTGTTCCTCCGTCGCGTGCGATCCCATCACAATCAGCATTATGCGTTCCCCAGACTCCTTGCGAATTTTTCAGTGTACTGCACCCCAACAACGGACGCAAAGAAGCCGCGCTTCGTCTCGCTCGCTGGCCTCTATGGATCACCACCAAGCATCTCGCGCACGCCTACAGCAAATGCCGGCCGCTTCTACAGGGTTCGCAGGGAAACCCGCTAGCTCTGTCCGCATCTAAAAACCCTGAAGAGCCATCAATTTTTTCGGCCGTGATCCGCCCTCGCGCCTGGGCTCTTTGTGTATCTATATAGACCCACTCTGGAGACTAGAATGAAACGATTCTCGGTTTTGCTCATCCTTGCTGCCTGCGCTGTACCAGCGTCCTTTGCCCAAGAAAATGATCGCGTCCAAGTTGGCGTGTTTGCCGATTACCTGCGCCTGTCGCAAACTAATACAAACTTCGCCGGCCTCGGCGGACGTTTCGCCGTCACGGGCTATCGCGCGCTCAAGCTCGAAGCAGAAATGTCCTACGATTTTAACCAGGTCTTCACCGAGGGGTTCACCGACACCAGCACCGGCACAGTCTCGATCAATCGCTCCAACCTGCGTGTTCTCCATGGCATGTTCGGGCCCAAGTTGGAAATTGGGCATTTCCCCATACACCCTTTCGTAACCGTGAAAGGTGGATTCGTAAATTTCCGTTTTGACAATCGGCCCGCAACCTTCGATACCTTCCAAAGCTCGGTCGAAGGCTTGCGCTCCACAAACGTCAACGGCATGCTGTATCCGGGCGGCGGCCTTGAAGGTCATCTTGGTCCGATCGGCCTGCGCTTGGACGTCGGCGATGATATTTATTTCAACAGCGGCACTCACCACAACCTGCGCGTCGCGTTTGGCCCTTACATTCGGTTCTGAGCGCAAGCGGCGCGCGACACGCTGAGAACTCCGGCCTCGCGCTCCGAGGACGCGGGGCCGCCACGCCGCTTACGCACCCATCTTTCGGTCCAGATCCAACCATTGGGCAGGGAAGGGCGGATGCAGCGAGACAGGAAGCCCATTGTTCGATTACCCGTTCTCTAGCGGCGAAGCAGCCAATCGCTGCTCGTGCGCTCCAAACGCTCGGCCACGGTCCCCTTCCGTGCGCTATCCTTTGTGTAGAGTTGAAATACCACCGCAACACGGACCTCAGAGAGACTCGAACGACTCGCCGCGGGCTTTCTCCTCCCCTTGGAGAATGTGTGTCGCTCGGTTACAATAGAGGATTAACAGTCACACAAAAATCGCACTGACAGCATGCCCGACCCTCAACCCACGCTAGACACCCAATTCGACGCAGAAGACGAATATCGCCCGGAACCTGAACCTGAACCGCTGCCGCCCACCTGGATGGACGGAAGCCTGCGTATTGGCATCCACGCCTCTATCGCCGGAAGCTACCTGAATGCTCTCGAATCCGCGCGCAAGCTTGGCTGCAATGCCGTGCAAATTTTCTCTTCAAGCCCCCGCATGTGGCAGGGCGGCCCCGCGCGCATCCCCGAAGTAGACGCCGCAGCCTTCCGCGCGCGCCGCGCCGAGCTCGGCCTCGGCCCTCTGGTCATTCACGCGAACTATCTGATCAATCTAGCCGCTCGGCAACCCATGCTGCGAACGCGCTCCATCCAGACTTTTCACGATGAACTTGTGCGCAGCATCGCCCTCGGCGCCGATTTTCTGGTCGTACATCCCGGCTCGCGCGGCGAAGCCACGCCCGAGCAGTCTGTCGCGACCGTCATCGAATCCGTCAAGCAAGGCTCGAAACGCATATCCCTCGGAAATCTGAGCATCCTCATCGAGAACACGGCAGGCATGGGAGTCGCTGTCGGCGCGCGCCTTGAAGAGCTTGCCGAAATTCTCGCAGGCTTGAAAGATGTTCCCGCAGCCGCGTGTCTCGACACCGCGCATCTGTTCGCCGCGGGCTACGACATCAAGAGCGAAACTGGTCTCACCTCGACGATGGACTTGATCGAAAGCACCATCGGCCTCGATCGCGTCCCCGTCTTCCACGCCAACGACTCCAAGATTCCGCTGGGCGGCCGCGTCGATCGCCACGAAAACATAGGCCAAGGCAAAATCGGCGCTGACGCTTTTCGGCGCATCTTGACGCATCCGCGACTAGGCGCAGCTTTAGACGGTTTAACGGGTCGCGCGTTCGTGCTCGAAACACCCATCGATCAACCCGGTGATGATCGCCGCAACGTGGCCAAACTGTGGGAACTTGCCGGCTTGAGCGACCAAGCTCCGCCCGCCGAAAAAGGCTTCTCGATGCTGACCACGGCCATCAAGAAAATTCAAATGAAGACGGCCGCAACCGCCAAGAGAGCGGAGCGCCGCAAGAAAACTCTGGAAGCATCAACGGCGTGGCAATCGAGCGAGCCAAAAAAGAAATCGAAACTCGCGGAAAAAAAGTCAAAGGCGGCAAGCAAGTTCAAAAAATCGCGCAAGACCAAGAGGGGATAGCGAGGCGTGGCGGACTATAACCCACAAGGAATCGAAACCAAGTGGCAAAAACGCTGGGCCGAAGCCCGCGTATTCGAAACAGAAGCCGATCCCGCCAAGCCCAAGTACTACGTCCTCGAAATGCTCCCGTATCCCTCCGGCACCATGCACATGGGACACATGCGCAATTACGCCATCGGCGACGTCGTCGCCCGCGTCAAGCGCATGCGCGGTTTCAACGTCCTCCATCCCATGGGTTGGGACGCCTTCGGACTACCCGCCGAAAACGCGGCCATCAAGAACAACACGCATCCTCGCATCTGGACCAACAACAATATCGGGGAATTCCAGCGCACCCTACGCCGTTTCGGCTTCAGCTACGACTGGCGCCGTGAAATCTCCACCTGCGAGCCCGAGTATTACCGCTGGAACCAGTGGTTCTTTCTGCAGATGCTCGAGCGCGGCCTTGCCTACCGCAAGAAGAGCCGCGTTAACTGGTGTCCGAAATGTTCGACCGTGCTTGCGAACGAGCAGGTCGTGAACGGCGGCTTTTGCTGGCGCCATGAAGACACGCTCGTCGAGTCCCGCGAACTCGAGCAATGGTTCCTCAAAACCACCGCCTACGCCGACCAGCTCGTCGATGATTTAAAGCAACTCGAAGGCACTTGGCCGGAGCGCGTCGTCACCATGCAGCGCAACTGGATCGGCCGCTCGCAGGGCGCGCGCGTAAAATTCGCCGTCGCCGATGTTCCAGGCGCGCCGCCCATTGAAATTTTCACCACACGCATCGACACCATCTACGGCTCGACCGCCATCATCCTCGCTCCGACGCATCCGCTGGTGGCAAAATTGCTCGATGGCTCGCCAAATCGTGCCGATGCGGAAGCGCAGCTCGCCGGAATGCCCCAGACTTCCGTCAAGACAGAGGATCTCGCCACCGCCGAAAAAGTCGGCTTCTTCACTGGGCGCCACGCTACCAATCCCTTCAGCAGCGAAAAAATCTCTATCTGGGTCGCCAATTTCGTGCTGATGGAATATGGCACGGGAGCCATCATGGCCGTGCCCGCGCACGACGAGCGCGATTTCGAGTTTTGCCGAAAATATGGCCTTCCGGTGCGCGTTGTCGTCCAACCAAGCGGGGGCGAACCTCTGGTCGAAGAAAAAATGACCGCCGCCTTCGACGAGCACCAAAACGGCAAGCTCGTCAATTCCGGCCCGTTCAACGGCCTCTCTCCCGACGAAGCCATCGTTAAGATGACGGCCTTCGCCGAGCAAAAAGGCTTTGGGCGCGGCGAAGTCGTTTTCCGCCTGCGCGACTGGGGTATCTCCCGCCAGCGGTACTGGGGCACTCCGATTCCCGTCGTTTATTGCCCTGAGCACGGCCTCGAACCCGTTCCTGACAAAGATCTGCCGGTCCTGCTGCCGCCCAATCCCAAACTCACTGGCGAAGGCGAATCTCCGCTCGCCTCAACTCCGGAATTCGTCAACACCACCTGCCCCAAGTGCGGCGGCCCGGCACGCCGCGAAACCGACACGATGGACACGTTCGTCGACTCCTCTTGGTATTTCTATCGCTACTGCGATCCCCACAACGCGGAAGCACCGTTCGACTCTCGGAAAGTCGCCTATTGGTTTCCCATCGATCAATACATCGGCGGAATCACCCACGCCATCCTGCACCTTCTCTACTCGCGTTTCTGGTGCAAGGTTATGCGCGATCTAGGTCTCGTCAAACACAACGAGCCCATCTCCAGGCTCTTCACCCAGGGCATGATCCAAAAAGGTGGCGTCACCATGTCCAAGTCGCGCGGCAACGTAGTCGGCGCCATTGACATGGCCGAAAAATACGGCGCCGACACCGGCCGCCTCTACACGCTCTTTGCTGCGCCTCCCGAAAAGGACCTGGAGTGGAGCGAAGAAAGCATTGAAGGCTCCTGGCGTTTCCTGAACCGCGTCTTCCGCCTGGTAGACAAGCACGCCTCGGCAATCCGCGACACCAAGAACTGGAACTTCGACCGAAAGGGAATGACCGACAAAGAACGCGACCTGATCAGAGTCACGTACCAAACGCTGCTGCGCGTCACGCAAGACTTCGAGAAGCGCTGGCACTTCAATTCCGCAATCGCGCAGATCATGGAATTAACCAACGAGATCTATCTCTCCGAGCCACTCGAAAACGGTGTTGGCCCCGAAATACGCAAAGAAGTCCTCGAAATCCTTACGCTGCTGCTAGCGCCCATGACCCCTCACATCGCCGAGGAAATGTGGGAGATGCTGGGCCACGAGGACGGCCTCTGGAAGGCTCCCTGGCCAGTCCTTACTGATGAACAACTAGAACTAGCGAAAGACAACGAAGTAGAAATCCCGGTCCAGGTCAACGGCCGTGTCCGAACTACACTAAAAGTCCCCGCGGGCCTAAGCGAAGCCGAACTAGTCGCCAAAGCCAAAGTCGAGCCCGCCGTAGCCCGCCACATCGAGGGCAAGCGCGTCGTGAAGGTCATCTTTCGCCCCGACAAACTCCTAAACCTGGTGGTCGAATGAGCGCGAGGCCTCTACTTCGTGGAGGCACGGTACGCCGCGGCCTCTCGATCGCATGTGCTAGAACGGAATGCCGGGGCCGGAAGGTAGCCGCATTCAAGAGGAGCGCACAATGGCAACAGGAGCCGCAATGACGGAACACCCCAAGCCAAAATCCGAACTAGGGGGCATAGTCGTCCTGGATTTCGGCGGCCAATACACGCAGCTAATCGCCCGCCGCATCCGAGAACAAAACGTTTTCTCGGCGATCCTCCCCTGCACCTCCACGCTCGAAGAGATCCGCCAATACGCCCCCGCAGGGATTGTCCTCTCGGGCGGCCCCAGCTCCGTCTACGACCCCGACGCCCCCAAGTGCGACCCCGCCGTCCTGGCCATGGGATTACCGGTCCTGGGCATCTGCTACGGCATGCAATGGATCACCCACGCGCTAGGCGGCAAGGTAGAGAAAGCCCAACGCCGCGAATACGGCCGTGCGCACCTGAAAGTAAACTGCGGAAAAGGGCCCAGCGAATCGCACCTTTTCGCAGGAGTCCCGGAGTCTCTCCGCATCTGGAACAGCCACGGCGATCACGTGCGCGAACTCCCCCCCGGCTTTTGCGCCACAGGCCACACCGACAACGCCATCGCCTCGCTCGAAGATCCGCAGCGCAAGATCTACGCCGTGCAATTCCACGTCGAGGTAAACCACACCGAAAGCGGCACCGAACTTCTCCGCAATTTCCTCTTCCGTGTCTCGAAAGCCGAACCCAAATGGAGCGGCTCCGCCTTCATCGAAGAAACCACCGAAGCCATTCGAACGAAGGTCGCCCAGGGCCGCGCCATCTGCGCCCTCAGCGGAGGAGTCGATTCCACGGTCGCCGCCGTCTTGGCTCACCGCGCCATAGGCGATCGCCTGACAAACATCTTCGTGAATACCGGAATGCTCCGGAAAAACGAATTCCGAGACACCCTGGAAATGCTGCGAGACCGCCTCGGTCTCCGCGTCGTCGGGGTAGACGCCTCGGACCGCTTCCTGGATAAGCTTATCGGGGTAACCGACCCCGAGCAGAAACGCAAAATCATCGGCCGGGAATTCATCGCCGTCTTCGCCGAAGAAGCGCAAAAGCTCCAAGGCGGCGAAGCCCGCGGCGAAATCACCTGGCTCGTCCAGGGAACACTGTATCCGGACGTCATCGAGTCTGTCTCCGTAAAAGGCCCCTCGGCCACCATCAAGACCCACCACAACGTCGGCGGTCTGCCCGAAAACATGCCTTTTGCCCTCATCGAGCCCCTGCGCGACCTCTTCAAAGACGAAGTCCGCCGCATCGGCAAGGATCTGGGCCTTCCCAATGAGATCCTTTTGAAACACCCGTTTCCAGGCCCTGGCCTGGCTGTAAGACTCCTTGGCGAGATCACCCGCGAACATCTCCACACCTTGCAGGAGGCTGACGCCGTCGTTGTTGAAGAGATACGTCGCGCCGGTCTCTATAGTAAAGTTTGGCAAGCCTTCGCCGTCCTGCTCCCGGTTCGCAGCGTCGGCGTCATGGGCGACTACCGCACCTACGGCCTCACCGTAGCCGTCCGCGTCGTGGAATCCGAGGACGCCATGACCGCCGACTGGGTCCGCCTCCCGGGTGAAGTCCTTGAGCGGATTTCCACCCGCATCGTCAATGAAGTTCGTGGTGTGACCCGCGTGGTTTACGACATAAGCTCAAAACCGCCCAGCACCATCGAGTGGGAGTAGATCTCAACTTGGAACAGTCTCATCTGGAAGAGGGAATTGAACTTAGACGTCGTACGGGGACTTTTTCTATCGTTGCACGGCCCCAGATAGTGTACAGGCCGCGCAGGGACCGGGCGCGGCCTATCCAGGAATTACCATTTTTTCGACAGCACGCTCTAAGAAATGTCGCAGTACTAGCGGTTAGCCATTTTCTGCGCCATGTAGAGAATGAGCTTACGGTCCCCTTCCTCGACCTTCCCAAGCAAGCGGCGAAGCTTGTTGAGAAAGCGTGCGTCTTTACCGACGCTGCCCCACGCGATGTCATCCGACGACTTTCTCTTGGGGAGGTTTGGCAACTGCGGCGGCTCCTCGCCGTCATAAAAGAGTTGATAGAGTGGGCACTCAAGAGCGCGAGCAAGTTTTTCCAGTGTTTCGATGGCCGGTACTGTATGGCCATTCTCTACGCGGGAAATATAACAACGCAGCAACCCTGTTCGCTTCTCGATGTCGCCCTGGGAGAGTTTCTTTTCTTCGCGGAGTGCGCGAAGACGGTCACCTAT
>Ga0210398_10003943_pt1 | contig 14066 bp, 12 predicted proteins | sample IncBWC4OmetaG_FD_161047 | JGI IMG/M metagenome (GOLD analysis project Ga0210398, IMG submission 161047) | Forest soil microbial communities from Barre Woods Harvard Forest LTER site, Petersham, Massachusetts, United States - Inc-BW-C-4-O | ecosystem: Environmental > Terrestrial > Soil >...
ATTTTGGAGGCACGTCTGATGGGTCGGATGAAACCAGGCGCATCGCGACACCTGTCACCTGTCCAATAATCTCGGCCTCATCCGGGCAAGGGAATTGCCGGATAGCCGAGCCGGAAAGCGGATGGGGAACCAAGGTTAGCTCCGAACCTCGCAATTCGACCCACGAACATGCATAACTATCGCGCAATTCGATGAAGTAAATCGGCCGATCAAATTCGGTGCGCCAGCTTGAGGGGTGCGTGCGGCTCATGTGGCTGTCGATCTGCACGAACGAGCCGGGGCGGAGCAGCGGATACATCGAACAATCGTCCGTGCCAATATATCCATACTGGCAGTGGCGCAAGTCCAGCTTCTGAAGGAACGAAATCGGAATTTCGCCCCACAGCTCGACCATGCGCGAAAGCAGGTTGGTCTTTTCCAGGCTGAAGCCGCGGTCAAAACGCACCGGGAAGTTCATGACCGTGCCGTTAGCGGGAGCCTCGAGTGTGGCGAGGTGGGTATTCTGCAGCGGTGTGAACATTTGATAGCGCACGGTCTCATCCAACAGCACCCCAAAGGCGGCGAGCAGGTCCGTGAATTTGGTGCGGTAGATTACGCTGAGACTGAATAATTTATAGATGCTGGGGACGGAATTCCGGTTCTCGATCTGCGTCAGCCAGGCGTTCGAGATGTAGAACTCGTCGTTTTCCGACTCGAGGGCAATCTTCTTGCTCAGTTCTTCCACTGCCCGCGTAGTCACGCCCACACGGCTACGGAGCTCCCGAAGCTGGTCACCGGAACGAGTCACTGGCTCCATTTGCGCGACCTCTCTCCGGAACTCAGCGGTTCCGGCAGTCCGAAGGTGCAGGGGGATGAAGCTACCCGCCCGCTTGATCATCAGGTGAACAAATATTTACCCAAGACCTGCGCGAAGGTCCGCAGCGGCTTCGCTTTTTCCGTCTTTGGGAACCGAAAATACAGAGAAGCATGGAAAATGCAAAGGTTTGCTTCCAATTGGAAGCAGTTTGCCTTTTCTGCAATACATTGGTGCGAACACATGAGAGAGTTTGCAACCCCAGAATCCGCCGACGGAGCGGTAGCAAGGAATCCCCGCGCCAACCATAGGTTATCTCAGGTCCAAGATAGAGCCAAGAGCCGGCCGGTGAGAAAGCGAAAACACCTGTTATAGGGCATAGGTATAAGTTCTGAATCTCGGCGAAATGACACGAAATTACGCCTTAGTAATAGTATCGCGCTACGCGCGCTTCGTTCGCAGAAGCAGCGGCGAGCGGGCTACGCCGCGAGGCGAAACGCGGTCCGCGGGTTCTCAGGCGCGGAACAGGGCGAATGGGAACCGGCGGTTAATTTTTGGCGTCAGTGGGGCAGAGAAAAGTGGCAGCGGGGGCTGGGCTGTGCCACTCTGGCACAGTAGCCGACGCGGTGGGGAGAAGAGCTCATGAGCGCATTTTCCGACACACCTGTCAACCCGGGCGGACCGTATCGCAATCACCGCGAAGTACCGCGCTTCACTTTGGTCGCGAGCATCGAACTGCGCGAGCCGAAAAGCGACACGCGCATCTCCGGACGCATCTCCGAGATCAGCCGCAAGGGATGTTACGTGGATGTGCTGATCACGCTGCCGGAGGGCACCGTGCTTGACGTGCGCATCTCGCGCGATCAAGGCGTGTTCGAATCGGAGGCCAAGATCGTCTACGTGCAAGAAGGCATGGGTATGGGCGTGACGTTCGTCAACACTGCGCCTGAGCAATTGAAGCTGCTGGATTCCTGGCTGGCGGAAATTTCATCGTAGCGTTCCGGAATCGAGATTGTTTCTAGCGAGCAGGCAACGCTGTCCCTGCAAGGTAGTACGGCAATCTCCGACTCCGCGACTGTTCAGCGATTCGGCCTTAACAGTCGGGCTGGCCTGATCACCGCCGTTATCGAACGAATGGACTGCAGACATGGAACGATTGCTGGAGTGGCCATCAGCGCAGGCGGACCCCAGCACGCGAAGAGTAATTATTGCCTGGTGGGAGACTCGTCGCGTCCGCTTCAATCTCTACGTCGGGATCGTGGGCGCGGTAAGCTGGTGTCTGGTGCTCATCGTAGGCTCTGCGGCGGTAAAACCCGGCGTGGATTTTGAAGAGCCGCTTGCGATGATCTTTGGCCCGTTCGTCTACGTTATTCTTGCAAATATTTGCTACACGTTGGGGTGGATTGTGGACACGGCATCTTACAGTGGAAAGCCTCGCACGCGGTTGTATAAGGCTGGTGTCATTTTCTCCGTCGTGCTCACCTCGCTGCCGGGCGTGTGGGCTGTTGTTGCGTGGCTCATAACCGTTATCACAGGCCGCAAACTTGATTAGTAGGGTTAGCGGCTGGCTACGGTGTAATCGCAAGCCGATCCACCGCCGTCGGGTACGACGATTTCAGGAATCCCTTGGGCGTGCGGTAAGATAGCTAGCCACATCTGTGGGGAGGCCATTAGTGGGCTTCAGTGCTAGTACACGTCAATTGGGGACAGTTACGGTAGTAGATGTACGCGGAAGATTTACGCTGATCGAGGGAGAAGCGGTTCACGAATTGCTTTTGGACCTGTTCGAAGACGGGCGCAAGCGCGTGCTGCTGAATTTTCGCGACGTTTCGTACTTGGACAGCTCGGGAATCGGCCAGCTGGTTCGCGGATTGTATTCGGCGCGCAAGAATAATGCGGAGCTGCACGCGGTGGATCTGAGCCCGCGCGCGCGGGAAATTCTGCATATGACCAACCTGCACACGGTGTTCACCGATTTTCCGGATGAACAGACGGCGCTGCGCACGATTGATTCGCAGTAGTTTTCCAACGCCTCAGGAAGTTTTGGCTACACCGACGCCGGGCTGTGCTTGCTGAAAGCTCGCACGCAGTAGATTATTTTTGAATTACACCGCACGCGATGCGCGCTCCGGAGTTTCCGGCCGGGTCGGTTTTGTAATCATCAGCGGCGGCGTGGATCACGATCGCGGTGCCGCCGGGCTGAAACAGCGAAGTGGGTCCGTCGCCGAGCGTGACGGAGGCGTCGAGCAGAGAAGCGGTGCCGTGACCATCGGCGCCAACCTCCAGATTGAGCAGGTCGCCATTGTGCGGGCCCTCCGCGCTGTCCTTGCCGTGCTTTTTCCCAGCCGGATTGAAATGACCGCCGGCCGTTTTGAAATCGGGACCTTCGCATTTTCCGACGGTGTGAATGTGGATTCCGTGCGTGCCAGGGGGAAGTTGGGTCACGTCCACGTCAATGCGCACGCTGCCTGCAGACGGCGAAAAGGTGGCCGTGCCAATTTTCTGGCTGGTGGCGTTGACGATATCCGCGTGCGCGGATTGCGCCATTTGCGCGGATGACTTTTGTGGCGCCGCCGGGGGATTTTCGCGCGGGGTGGTGCGCGCGAATGCGGATGGAAGAGTGATCGTTGAAGCGGACAGAGCGACAGCTAGGATTGCAGTGTGGATTCTCATGGCATGGACCTCCGTCGGGCGGGCTGGGTTCATCCACTTATAGATGCGTGGGGTTGCGAAAAGCAACTGCGAATGTTTGGGTGACGGTCGCGCGCGGCAGACCCCTGCCCGCGGCTGGCAGGCTTGAGGCACGGGCGCCCGCCTCCCTTCGCAAAATCACTCACAGCAGGCAGGATGACGATGCTTGTTCATTCGGTTGCGCTAGCGCTGCACGGTTGTAAGAGCGATTGGTTGGACGCTGGGGCTTGGCGCGCTCGGCTGCAGCGATGCGGGAGCGGCGTTCAGCGTGTTCGCTGGGGCGCTTTTTGGCACGTGGCAGCCAGCCGCGGTGGTGGACTTCGCCGGATGGGCGACGTTGGCGCGGAACGGGCTGGTTTCCTTGATGCGCGTGCGCACGCCGTCTATGCTCGCGGGAATCGGGTTGTGCGCTTTGCCTTTCAGCACGTAGATCATCAATGCCGGATCGCCGGGGCTATCGAGACTGGCGCTGACGCCTACGCCTACTACCGCCGGATCGCTCATCAGTTCCGTCACGTGCTGCTCTTTGACGGTTTTGCTTTGCTCGATGGCGCTGGCGGGGATTTCAATCGCTTGCGCCTGCGCTGACTCCGACGCGAGCTGCGCGCTTTGCTGCTGGCTCAACGCGCCGCGCGCGGATGCGGAGTTCGATTCGATGAGGCGTGTGCGCACTCCGTCAATCGTGAGCGGAATGCCGGCATGCGATGCCCCGGGCGCGAGGAAGATCATCACGGCCGGCTCTTGCGGCGCGTCGAGGCTGCCGCCTCCGCCGTAAGCCGAGACGCCAGGCGTATTGATGATTTGGCTGCTGTTGTTGATGCCAGCTGTTTGGGCGCGCTGCGCCTCGCCGGCGGGAAGAGCGGCGGCGGATTGCGGCGTCACTTTTACCGAGCTGAGGCCTGGCAGCGAGCATCCGGGTACCGCGTGTTGCGCGCCGCCGACAAACGTGTATGTGTGTCCGGTGCTGGCGTGCAGCGCGTTGAGGACGTCGGCAACCGGATTTCCAACCGCGTCGGTGTCGCTGCCGGCGAACATGAGAGCCACAGGCTCCGCGGTAGCCGCGTCCACGGCCAGCGAACCGGAATCGCCATCGCCGATGAAGCTTTGGCCGTTGGACATGTTCGCGACGACGACCTCGTCGTGATAGGTGACGCTAAAGGAGGTGCCAGTTGCGCAGCCAATCGAATACCCGACGACAATCATGGACGTGTTTGTGGAATCCACCTTCGCGCACGTCAGGCCCGTGGTGCGCCCGCTTTTCGCCAATAGTTTCCCCGCCGCCGACGTGATTCCCGAGCCGCCCGCAGGCGGAGCAGGTTGCGGGACCTGCACTCCATTGACAGTGCTGAGAGCGCCCAATTCCAAAATATTGTCGTCGGGATCGACCTTTCCGCTGATGATCTGGGCCGTAGTGACGTCCACGGGAAAGGTCGGAATGGGTTGCGACTGCAGGCTTAAAATGTTCGTTACATTCGCGACCACGGTCGTTCCGTTGGTCGAGCAGTTCGTTTCGATAATGCCTGGTTGCGTCACGTTTTGACCGGCGGCCCCGCCGTCGCTCAGACCCAAGACGTGGTTGTTGGACAGGATAACCAGCGCAGGCGGAGTAGCGTTGTTTGTCAGCAATGACCCCAAAGTTCCGCCGAAGCAAAATCCGGGTGCGGGGGTGGAGCAATCAGCGTCCACGTTCGATCCGGAGGAGCCGAGCTGCACGGGCACCGTTAGCGTTTGTTGGTTCAGCGAAAAGACCTGCGGGAATTGCACCGACTGAGAAGCGGAAGCGCTGGCCTGCGAAATTGCGGTGACGGTGACCATCGCTGGGTCGGTACTCGTCGTGGTTGCGACGGTCGGCACGGTATTCGGCGCGATATACAAGCCGGTGGCGGAGAGCGAGCCGCAAACCGAACCTGCGGCGGTGCAGCTTAGTTGCCAGGTGACGGCGGTATTCGACGTGCCCGTTACGGTGGCGGTGAATTGTACGGTCTGAAACGTTTCCAAGCTGTTGGCGTTTGCCGAAACGCTTACGGTGATCGGAGTGCTCGACCCACCCCCGCCGCCGCACGCCGCCATCCCCAAGGCTCCGGCTACGGACAGTATGCCTGCCAAACGCGCATGCTTTTTCATCGGCTTGTCCCTTCGCACGAGATGTGTGAACGACGATTTGTGCTTTCAGCTCCGTGTTTTGTTCGGCCGAAAAGCCAACCGGCCTAACCGCACCGGCGAATTCTTTCGCTTGCTAGGAGCCAACCCGAGCAGCGAGTTTTTGACGTGTAATTAACGTGCAAAGTTCAAATCATGCCTCAACGCATATGTAGCAGATGCAATAGTAGCAAGCGAGGTTACCCGCGCCAAACGGATGTGACAATCTGCTGACAATTTGTACGGACGAAGGCGCGGCGAAGATACGGGCTTTACCTACCCGGCTAGGCGCGCGGGTCGGGCTTCGATGCATAGCCCGAATCCTTGGGGGACTGGCGTGCGCCGGGGAAAATAGGGCGAAACCGCAGCAAATTTACACGGTGGCAGGCGGGCCCCGCGCGCGCGCGCCAGGGGGGCGGTGCGGCGGATGTCGCTCTCTCGGCTCAACTTCGAGATTGGCCCCCGAGCTGGCAAGCACATTGCGTTGGTCTGCTACGGACGTTCCAACGCGATCATGGGAAGTGGCTCGCAGGGGGCGAGCGGGCGCGGAACCGGTCGCAAAGGGGAAGACCAGATATGAATTTTGAACTATTGGAAGGGAAGTGGAAGCAGTACAAGGCGCAGGTGCATGAAAAATGGGGGCATCTGACCGACGACGACTTGAAAGTGATCGGCGGCAAGCGCGACAAACTGATCGGGCGCATACAGGAACGGTACGGGGTCGCCAAGGAGAGGGCTGCGGAAGAAGTAGACGCGTTCATGAGGACATTCAACGAGCAACCCGCGCACAATATTCGTGACCCGGACGAAATGTTTGACGAGGAGCGCGGCGAACGCGCGCGAAGCCATACAGCAGGTGGAAATTAGGGTGGACGGAAGTAGTTCAACATTAACTACGCGACATGACTTCGCGTGACTCGACCCAGGACTGCGGGCGACCCAGGATCGCCCGTGGTTCTGAGTCGAGCGCCGGGTTTTTTTGCGCGGCTTCTCGCGGTGGTGCGAGCGTTTTATTGTTCGTCGTATTCGGTGGGCACGTCGTCTTCGGAAACTTCCTTTGTGATGACTTCGCCCTGGTCGGGGTCGCGGGCGTTTTGCACGCCGCTGACGACTTCGGCTTCGTAGTCCTGTCCTTCCTCGGCCAATTCTTCCACGCTTTCCGAGCCTGCGAATTCCTTGCGCGAGAGACCCTGGTTGTCTCCGGATTGTCCGCCGGCGCTGGGACCTAAGCCTCGACCGCTGGGCGAAAAGATGGGATTGGAGATTTCAGCGGGCGTGCGCGGCGCGGATTTCTTCTTGCGACGAGCGGGCCTCTTATTTAGCGCGGTTTTCTTCGGCGCGCTCCTCTTCCTGGTGATTATTTTCTTTTTTGGGCTCGCCGATCTCTTCGCGGATTTCTTTTTGCGTGCTGGTTTTTTCTTGGCCATGCGGGAAGTCTATCACCCGTGCTTGGGCGGGACAACTGGCGGCTGGGCTTGCTGACGACGCCAAAATATTTAACACAGAGTGCGCGCAGAAAGACGGGAGAGATCCTTCGACCGGCTTGAAGCAAAGACGCCGGACTCCCTTCGCAAGATCACTCGTGGCAGGCAGGATGACGATGCTCGTCGCATCGTCAGAAAAGCGGAGAGCACAGAGAAAGCGGTTCTGGCGCAGATTCGCGTGGCGCGGGCAGTGAATAGATTTTCAAGGTATAGTGAGGAATGCTCGGAAGACAAACCAGTCCCGGCGTCGAACGCATGGGCAACCGCATGGAGCGCCAGGAGAAGAAGAATAGCGGCGACGGCAAGCCGGCGAAGACGAAATTTGACTGGAAGCTGCTGCCCGACGTTCTGGCACTGATCAAGCCGCGGCGTGGAGTTTTGGCTCTTGGCTTCGGGCTGATGGTGATTAACCGCGTTTCCGGATTGGTGCTGCCGGCGTCCACAAAGTATTTCCTCGACGACGTAATTCTGAAACGGCAAGCGCGCCTGCTGCCAGTGATCGTCCTGGTGGTGGTGACTGCCACGGTGATACAGGGCCTCACGTCCTACGCGCTCACGCAACTGCTATCGAAATCCTCATGGCGCATGATTTCCGAGCTGCGCGAAAAGGTGCAGGCGCACATCGGGCGCTTACCAGTTTCGTTCTACGACGCCAACAAAACTGGCGTGCTGATCTCGCGCATCATGAGCGACGTGGAAGGCGTGCGCAACCTGATCGGCACGGGCCTGGTGGAATTCGCAGGCGGAGTCCTGACGGCGGTGTTCGCCATGGTGTACCTGCTGCGCACCAGCGTGAGTATGACGGCGGTGGCGTTCATCGTACTTTTTATTTTTGGCGTGACGCTGAACCGAGCGTTCAAAACAATTCGCCCGATTTTTCGCGCGCGGCCGAAAATCAATGCCGAAGTGACGGGCCGGCTGACAGAGTCCATCGGCGGCGTGCGCGTGGTGAAGGGCTACCACGCCGAAGCGCGCGAGGAAAAAGTGTTTGGCGCGGGAGTGCAGCGGCTGCTGGACAACGTGCTGCAAACGCTCACGGCGACTTCGTTGATGAGCCTTTCGGCCACCAGCCTGATGGGAATTGTCAGCGCAATGATCATGTTCCTAGGTGCGCGGCAGATTCTTGCCGGGACCATGACCCCCGGTACTTTCTTTTCGTACACACTGTTCCTGGGATTTCTGATCGCGCCGGTTTTCCAGATCGTGGCCATCGGGCCGCAGATCACCGAAGCTCTGGCGGGCCTGGAGCGCACACGCGAAGTGCTCAACGAAAATCCGGAAGACGAAGATCCCAACCGCCGCGAATCGCTCGAGCGCATTCGCGGAGAAGTGGTTTTCGAGGACGTGAGTTTTTCCTACGACACGGGCAAGGAAGTCTTGCACGAGATTGCGTTTAACTCCCAGCCGGGAACGGTGACGGCGCTGGTTGGTCCATCGGGGGCGGGAAAATCCACGGTGATCGGATTGATCGCGGCTTTCTATGTGCCGACGAGCGGACGCGTGCTGGTGGATGGCATGGATTTGGCGAAAGTGCGCCTGGATTCCTACCGCACGCAACTGGGCGTGGTGCTGCAGGAAACCTTTCTTTTCGACGGCTCGATTCGCGAGAACGTGGGATTCTCGCGGCCGAACGCTACCGAAGAAGAGATTCTGGCGGCTTGCCGCATCGCGCGCGTGGATGAATTTGCGGAAGGATTCGAGAACAAGTACGACACCGTGGTGGGCGAACGCGGCGTAAAACTTTCCGGCGGGCAGCGGCAGCGCGTTTCCATCGCGCGCGCGATTCTGGCTGATCCGCGAATTCTGATTCTGGACGAAGCGACTTCGAGCCTGGATTCCGAATCCGAAGCGTTCATACAGGAAGGCTTGCGTTACCTGATGCGCGGACGCACTACGTTTGTGATCGCGCACCGGTTATCCACGGTGCGGCGCGCGGATCAGATTCTGGTGCTGGAGGCCGGGCGAATTATCGAGCGCGGCACGCACTCGTCGTTGTACGCGGCGCGCGGACGGTATTTCGATCTGTACACAAAGCAGCACGGGCTGGAATCGAACTTGTTTCTCGCGCCTGGAGAGGGCGGCGACGGTTCGGTGGACGCGCAGGATGCGAATGGCGCCGCGGCGCGTGGTTCGGGCGGCGCAACGCAAACGGAAGCGGCCGCGTTGCCGGAAGCGATACGTCTGATTCGCGGTGGCAGCGGAAGTTAACGCGTGTGGCGGGCTGAGTCGTGCATTTGACGTTGCTCTGGTAGCGGCCGCCTTTAGACGGGCGCCTTTGATCTGGCTTTTGACTTGGTTTTCGTAGCGACGCACTTCAGTGCGCCATTGGCGTCACGGCGCTGAACGATGGCGGTCTGAAGACCGCCGCTATAGAACCGTAACAAACCCTACCTAATCCAACCACTGCGGATTTTGAATTGTGCCGTCGAAGTTGTGCGCGGTTTTGTAGAGCTCGTGTTCGCCGGTCTGCGCGGATTTTTCGGTTTTGGCCAGCAGCGCCGCCACCTGTTCCTGGCTTAGCGGACGGAACGTGCGCGCAGTCTGCAACGCCTGCTGCAGAATGGCTACCGAGTCGCAGCCGGTGATGACGACGCTCGTTGGCAAGTTCAGCGCATACTGCAGGCACTCCACCGCTTCCACGGTCTTGGTCTGAAGGATCAGGCCGTCGCCCATCGGCTTCATGCCTAGCACGCCGATATTATGCGCCACCAGGACGGGCAGCACTAATTTCTCGAAGCTGTCGTAGTGTGCGTCCATCAAATTCAGCGGCATCTGCACGGAATTGAAAGTGAACCTGTGCGCGAAGGCCGTGTGCAACATTTTCAGATGGATCTGCGGGCTTTTGTGGCCGGTAAAACCGATATAACGGATTTTGCCCTGCTGTTTAGCCGCGACGGCTGCTTCCAGCGCGCCATTCGGCGCGAAAATCGCTTCCGGGTCGGTGTCGCGAATCACTTCATGGAATTGCAGAAGATCAATGTGATCCGTCTGCAGGCGGCGCAACGATTCATTAATTTGGCTGGCGGCGCCTTGCTTGGTGTGGCTGTCAATCTTGGTCATCAGGAATGCTTTTTGCCGGTAGCCGTCCTGCAGTGCGTTGCCCATGCGGATTTCGCTGGTACCGCCGTTGTAGTCCCAGCAGTTGTCGAGGAAATTGATGCCTTCATCGAGGGCGGTGCGAATGATGCGAATGCTTTCCTGCTCATCGCGCTGCATGCCGATGTGAAATCCGCCGACCCCGACGGAGGAGACTCGTTCGCCGGTGTTGCCGAGCGTGCGGTAGGGGATGCCGTTCTTCGCGTCAGCAATCGCGACGTGTGCATCCGAGGGCGCGTGTGCGCTCGGCAATAGACTGCCCGCCATGGCGGATGCTACGGTTGTGCCGACCGTCGTTTCAAGAAAGCGGCGGCGCGTCAGACCTTCATTATTCTCTTTTTGGTTTACAGGTTCAGGCGAGGGGTTCTTCATGACGTTCTCCGTGCGAGGAGGCAATGATTTTGCGCGCGAATGGCTCGCGCCGCGAATGTAAATGGTGCTCGAGGAGGGAATCGAACCCACACGGCCTTGCGGCCACCGGATTTTGAGTCCGCGTATCCTATCCCCGAAGTCGAACAGTCTCAAACACATAGATAGTACTTCGGTTCCATTGTGGTATCAACTGTGGCAGATGAAAATAATGAGTGTAATCGAGGAGCACCGATGAGTGCCACAAACCTGCTGTCCATGCCGAAAGAGAAGAAGAAACGCAAGCCGAACGCTCGCGTTCGCGGCGAGGGCCATTTATTTCTGCGCGATTCGGTCTATTGGTTTGAACTGAACTGGCAAGGCATCCGCACACGCAAGTCACTCGATACGACAGACCGCGAAACTGCGCTCATCAAACTCGACACGGAAGTCGCAGCAATCCGGGCCGGGGAACTGCCGAAGAAGTTCGAGCCCATCACCGTTCAAACCATGTTCGATGCGTGGATGCTCAAGGTAGAGACGGACTGCAAGCCGCGCACGCAGGAAGACTATCGGAGCCGATGGGACGCGCACTTGAAAGCGGTATTTGGTGGGCTGATTGCGACGCAAGTTGACCGGGACAAAGTCGTTTCCTATCTCAATCGTCGAATGAAGGAAGGCGCGGGACTGTGCGCACGCAACCGCGAACAGCGTGTCCTGATGATGCTCTTCGGCCACAACAAGTCGAAGATTCCTGCCGACCGTTTTCCCGAGTTTCCGAAGATGCAGAGCGAGCGGGCACACGTTCGGACAGGGCGTCTGTCCGATGAAGATTTCGAGACGTTGCGCAAGCGGCTGGACGAGCCGAGCGTATTCTGGCTGAAAGTGTTCCTGACGATGACGTTCCGTTACGGCTTCCGCAAGGGCGAATTGCTGCACGCGACGTGTGGTTACTTCAACCCGAAGGCCGCGCAGTTCACCTTGCCCGCATTCACCACGAAGAATAAGCAGGAACGTGTGGTTGACCTGTCGCCGGAGGGAGAAATTTACGGGATGCTCACCAAATTGACCAAAGACCGCGCCGCAGACGCGCCACTGTTCACGCGCAACGGGAGAGCCGTCCGAGACTTTCGCTCCGAGTGGGCAAAGCAAACTGCGGGCATTAAGGGCGGCAGCGGCAAAGGCGGCTTGGTCACGATTCACGACCTCCGACGTTCGGCAATTACCGCGATGAGTGAGAAGGGCATCACCGCTGCTCAGGCGGGTACCCACTTGACCGCCGATGTGTTCGCGCGCTATATCATTCGCAACTTGACTGAACGCCGTAAGACTGCGAAACTCATCGAATCGTAGCCCGGATGGCGGAACTGGCAGACGCGCGAGACTCAAAATCTCGTGACCGCAAGGTCGTGGGGGTTCGATTCCCTCTCCGGGCACCAAATAAATCTTGTATCCGCAAGGATTTCTGGGTTCGAGTCCCACTCCCATTACACCTGTTCTATTACACTAAATAACACTTGACAGTACTAAGGCCCAGTAGTACTGTCGAGATGATTGAAGGTGACCGCCTGACCGCGGTCACTGGCAGCACCCCGAGCCAAGAATTACCCATATCGGGGAACGGGCGGATAAAGGTGAGGCAGTCCGCCGACCACAGGCAAGATTCCCGCGTACGCGGTGCGCTTTGTGGATTGGACACGAACGGAGTGTTCATCCATGAGCGTAGCAAAATCGAAGTCTGCAGTTGCAGCACCCACCGTAGCAGCCCCATCACTTCAGCCACCGCTGTTAGTTCCCGTTAGCGAAGCAGCTCGTTTGCTTTCTGTCTCCACTTGGGAAATTCGCCGCTTAGTGCGCCGTGGTGCGCTCGGCTGCAAGAAATTAGGGCGCACAAAGTGGCTTATCAGTGTGTCCAGTCTTCAAAAATTTGCGTCTGAGGTGGGTCGCTCATGAATCGCCGCCAGCGGCCCGTCTGAAGTCGGCCAGCGGCCCTCAATCATCACTTTTGACATAGTTTCGTCATTATAAATCGCACATCACGCCGAATTTGCTTGCTTTCTATTTTGAGTATGTTACAGTCCCATACAGTCCCACATGTACGAGGAGAGGATATGCGGCGATTCTTAACAAGCATTCGACTTGACCCAGCGCAGATGGCTGCGCTCGTGAAGATGTCCGAGCGAGACCGCCGAACCACCGCTTGGCTGATTAGAGAAGCCGTCTCCGAATTTATCCAACGGGACGCTGGCAAGAATCGGAGGAAACGAGCGTGAGCACATTCTTCGCATGCAGCGGCGGCAGTCCGCCTTGTTCCCACCAAATCACGCTTGCCTCGCCCGAGGTAAGTGAAATACCGCCCCGCATCGGGGTGCGTTCAACACGCATCTCCAGCGAATTTGGACTGGAGGTCGCGCCATGAAGGGTTGGAAAACTCAAAAAGCGGCTAAGAGATTGGCTACCACGGCAGTGCATGAAGCTGCCCATGCGGTTGCCTACGTGGTGCTGTTTGGTGACCTACGCAAAACCTCGGCTCATCCTTCCATCATGGTAGATAGCATTGAAACCATTTTCCCCGAGAACGAATATCGGCTGATTACTGCCTGTAGGTCTGCCCAAGGTCTTTCCAACCTTTTACAAACAGGAGCCATCAAGACGCTCAAAGACAAAAACGGTGTTGCTGTTTTAATTCTTGACGGCACCACTAGCCATCGGCGGTTAGACGAGTACAACTTTCCTCAAGACATGGAGCGGCTTGCCGTTGGTGAGTTCGCGGGTCCAGCCGCTGAGGAACTTTACACCGATACCGAGATTGACCTTCTGGCTCCAGACAACCCAGCCCAAAGCGATATCAACAATTATTTGTACATCAGTAAGCACGCAGGACTGACGCCAGAAGAGCAGGGTGATTTACTCGCGCGGTCGTATCGCTCCGCGCATGAGTTTGTTCGTGAGCACTGGACGACGATTGTGAACGTTGCGAATGCATTGCTGGTCACTGATTCACTCACAGGTGAGGAAGTTAAAGCAATCGTAGCCGCGCAAAGTCCAGAAGCAGTCGTAATACAGGATTCGGCAGTAGGAGCAGCAGCAAAGTAGTCCCCGCGACCGGCAGCACGACCCAAGCCGAGCGCGGACAGTAGTTGGAGGATACGAAAATGGCAAAGCGACAACGCATCAGTGAAGAAGAAAGCAAGCGCAGGCCAGTTACGGAAGCACTCGGAGAAAGCGGTACCAATTTCACCGCGCTCGCTAACCTGATTCTTGACGATAACCGACAACAGGCGGAGCGCGTAGCAAGCACGGCACAGCATGAGGCGTGGATGGCGAAGCGCGGGCTTGAATACACGAAGGCACCCGTGGAGCCAGTAAAGTGGTCGGCAGAAGAGATTAACGGCCTCGCCGATTTCTGTGCAACCAAAGGTGAGACGTTCAACCGCGAAGAGTGGTTTGCCTACCTCGGCAATTTGAAGAAAGTCTGGGTGGTCAACTTTAGTCTGAGTGGACTTCCGTTGAGC
>Ga0210398_10003944_pt1 | contig 14065 bp, 8 predicted proteins | sample IncBWC4OmetaG_FD_161047 | JGI IMG/M metagenome (GOLD analysis project Ga0210398, IMG submission 161047) | Forest soil microbial communities from Barre Woods Harvard Forest LTER site, Petersham, Massachusetts, United States - Inc-BW-C-4-O | ecosystem: Environmental > Terrestrial > Soil >...
CTTTATATTCCTTCAGCTTCAACGACACCATTACAGGGTACAACCCGATTGAGGGCTACCAGATCAATTCGACCACAGGGGCGCTCACGCCCGACGTGGGGTCGCCTTTCAGTGGCGTCGCCACCGGTTCCTGGGGAGCGTTCGATCAGAGCGGCGCTTACCTATTTGTTTACAGCACCTATCTCGACCTCAACACGAATGCCGTGGCTACGCAACTGGCGCCTATCAATGTGGGAGCCGGGGGCGCGTTGACTCAACCGGTACCCACGCTCACTTTGCAGACCCCAGGTTTCTGGGCGGTCACCGACCCTCAATAGGCGATCGACGACGCTTGCAGTTGCCGCTTGCGACTATTGACAGCTTGAAGACCCGCATCAACTGCGGGTCTCTTCTTGTTTCCCCAGGCGGCGGTACAATACACCTACAAGCTCGCTAGAGTGCCTGGTTGTAGAAAATGGCAGGCGCAAGCCGACAAAAGGGAATCGCAGGGGTTCAAACCTTTTGGTGCGGCATACCGTCTGACTAGCGGGGAGTTTTGTCGGCGGGCGTTTGAGTCAAAAAGTGGCCATCAAGATTAAGATCCCGAAAGGCAGAGGCCAGGGCGGTAAAGCACGGCGCGGCTTACCCCGCGACCCTGTGCTTCGAGCCGCACTCATCGTATTTTTGGTAGCGGCGATTGGCCTGGGCGGGTCCTTCTCTTACTTCTACATCAAGTATGACCGGATCATTCACCAGCGATTCAGCACGCCGGTGTTCACGAATTCCGCCAAGATTTATGCCCTCCCTCGCGTGGTGCACGACGGTGATAAAGCTAGTGCCAAGGAGATTGCCACCGGCCTGGCGCGCGCGGGATATTCCGAGAAAGAGGGCCAGTCGCCGCTCGGCAGCTTTCAGCTGGTGAGTGGAGGAATCGAGATCACGCCGGGTCCGGAGTCTTACCACAGTCCGGAAGAGGCGCACATCACGATTCAGGCTGGAAAAGTGGAACGCATCACCAGCAAAGGCAACGACCTTTCCGCCTACGAACTGGAGCCGCAGCTGGTGACGGCACTGTTCGACTCCGGGCAGCGTTCGAAACGCCAGGTGGTGAAATATAACGACATCCCGAAGGTGATGGTGGACGCGGTATTGGCGATCGAAGACCGGCGTTTTTTCGAGCATAGCGGCGTGAACTTTACCCGCATGTTCGAGGCGGTGTGGATCGATGTGATGCGGCAGCGCCACGAGCAGGGCGGTTCGACCATTACGATGCAGCTTTCGCGCGGCTTTTTCCTGACGCCGGAAAAAACCGTTCGCCGAAAGTTGACGGAGATGCTGATCGCCGAAGAGCTGGAACAGAAGTTCAGCAAGCAGCAGATTTTCGAGTTCTACGGCAACTGGGTGAACCTGGGACAGCGCGGCTCGTTCGCCATCAGCGGGTTCGCGGAGGCGTCTCGGGCCTATTTCAACAAAGATCTGAAGGACATCACGCTGCCGGAAGCGGCGCTGCTCGCGGGAATTATTCAGGGGCCCAGTCGGCTCTCGCCCTACCGGCATCCGGACCGCGCGCTGGAGAGACGCAACCTGGTTCTGGATTCGATGGTCGATATCCACGCCATTACTCGCGATCAGGCAGAGAAAGCCAAGGCCGCTCCCTTGAAGCTTGCTCCGCCCAACGTGGAGGCGAGCGACGCTCCCTACTTCGTCGATATGGTGCGCGACACTTTGATCAACAAGTTCAGCGAACATGATCTGAACGATGAGTCTTACCGCATCTACACCACGCTCGATCCCGACCTGCAGAAAGCAGCGGCGCAAGCGGTTGAGTCGGGAATCAAATTGGTGGACGAGCAAGTCACGAAAATGCGCACCAAGCGGCTGAAGGTGGGCAAAAAAATTGAGACCACGGTGGCCCCGGGTCCGCAAGCGCAGGTCGCGCTGGTGGTGCTCGACCCGCACACCGGCTCAGTGCTGGCCTTGGTCGGTGGACGGGATTACGGTTTCAGCCAGTTGAATCACGCGCTCTCCAAGCGGCCCACCGGCTCCATCTTCAAGCCGTTTGTGTATGCCGCCGCGATGAACACGGCGCTCGATGGCTCTCCGAGTGTGATCACCCCCGCCTCGACCGTGACCGACGCGCCCTCCAGTTTCGCTTATGGCGATCAAATCTATGAGCCGCGCAACTATAAAGAGGAGTATCACGGCGACGTAACCCTCCGTTATGCGCTGGCCATGTCGCTGAACAATGCCACCGTGAAGGTGGCGGAAGAAGTTGGCTACGACAAGGTTGCGGACCTGGCGAAATCCGCCGGAATCGTTTCGGTGAAGCCGACTCCGGCTATGGCGCTCGGTTCCTACGATGCCACGCCGCTGGACATGGCTGGTGCCTACACCTCGTTCGCCAATAACGGCCAGCGGCTCTCGCCCTTGCTCGTGAATTCGGTGCGCAACGCCAAGGGGGATGTGCTCGCCAACTTCAAGACCGACCAGCGCCAGGTGCTTGATCCGCGCATTGCCTACATCATGACCAACATGATGGAGGGCGTGATTAATAACGGGCTGGGGTATACGGCGGTCCGCTTGCGCGGCTTCACTCTGCCGGCGGCAGGAAAGACGGGGAGTTCGCACGACGGCTGGTTCGCCGGATACACCTCCAATTTGTTATGTATCGTGTGGGTGGGTTATGACGACTATAGCGATTTGCGGCTGAGTGGCGCGCAGACCGCCGCACCTATCTGGACGGAGTTCATGAAGAAGGCGTCCTTGCTGCCGCAGTACAGCGACATGAAGACTTTCTCGCAGCCCACGGGCGTAGTCGACGTGCAACTCGACAAGGCCACCAACCGGCTGGCTACCCCCACCTGTCCAGACGATTACGTGGCTGCCTTCGTGGCTGGCACCGAGCCGCGGGAGACCTGCGATCAGCAGAGTGGAGTGGCGGGATTGTTCTCCCGCTTCTTTGGCAGCGGAGAGAAGGCACTGCCACCTCCGCCTCCGGCCGCGAGCCCAAACGGGCAGGAAGAGCAGGACGTCAAGAAAAAGAAGGGTTTTTTCGGCAAGATAGCAGGCATTTTCAAGGACGACAAATCCTCCGCCCCGGCGTCTAAACCGGCGGACAGCGGCCAAACCCCGCCCCCCTGACGGGGTCGGCGGCAAATAAAGTTCGCCGCCCGTCGAAAACTGTGGCAAAATGACCGCGTGAGAAATGGTCGCTTTTGGGGGTGTGTATGTCCTACCGGAAAGCCTGCCTGGTTGTTCTCCTGATTTCCTCAACCGCCGCGCTCGCACAAGTTTCCCATTCAGAACAGGTGCAGGTTTCGCCGCCGCTTATGCGGGCTGTCGATCCTCCGGCGGCCGATGCCACCGCTGCCGCCCTCGAACAGGAAGCGGATCGGTTGCGCGCCCAGAAGCTCTACCTTGATGCGCTTGATTATTACCGTGCGGCCCTGAACAAGCACCCGAACGATTCGCGATTGATGAACAAGATCGGTATCACCGAGCTCATGATGCAGCGCTTCAAAGAGGCGCGAAAATCCTTTGAGCTGGCCATCCGCATGGATCACCATTACGCTGATGCCTACAATAACCTGGGCGTAATTTACTACGAGACCAAGAGATATGGAGCCGCGGTCAAACAGTACCAGAAAGCCATTGCCGTCGATCCCAGCTCCGCTTCATTCTTTAACAATCTTGGGGCAGCTTATTTTTCCAAACGTTCTTTCGAACCTGCCGTGGCGGCTTACGAGCATGCGCTCGAACTGGATCCAGACGTCTTCGAACGATCCTCACGGAACGGTGTGCAGGCGCAACTTCCGAGTCCCGAGGACCGGGCTCGATACGACTACACCGTGGCGAAGTTGTTCGCCAAGATGGGACTTTCAGACCAATCGCTCGAGTACCTGAGGAAGGCCATGGAGGCCGGCTACAAGGACCTGAAAAATGTGTACAAGGATGTCGAGTTTGCGCAGCTGCGCAAAAATCCTCGTTTCACCGAACTGATGGCTTTGAACACGCCGACCGTTTCAACAAATTGAAGGCTGGGTTGAGCTCACCCACACCTCCTGCGGGGTGAAACTACGGAGAGCTCATCGAGCGCCTACGGTATCCACCCGATTGATCTCGCAGTGGATTATCTTTGTCTTTCGAAAAGTTACAAAGTTTTACAAAATTAGACGTAACTTGTTCGAGTTCTGCGGTTTAATAATTGCAAATACTCCTGAAAACAACAGGGTGAGTAAGGAGAAACGGTAGCCCATCGGATGCTGACCCGAGCACGCCCCAAGCAAGCATCCGGTGGGTTTTTTCGTTGCTGCGCTTAGTAGTCGGGTCCGGACGAAAGGCGAACAGTTTACGAAAGTCTGGCGGTCAGACTACAATACTTCAATGTCGTCCCTCCCGGCTTCGCTCGCCTGGGCCCATCCTCTGGTGGCGGAGTGGTTTGTTCACCGGTTTTCAACTCCTACCGAACCTCAAGAGCAGGGCTGGCCGCACATTCTTGCCGGTCACACCACGCTGATTTCAGCTCCTACCGGATCGGGGAAGACTCTGGCTGCGTTCCTAGCCTGCATTGACCGGCTGGTACGAAAAGCTCTCGCGGGGGATCTGGCGAATCGGACCGAAGTTCTCTACATCTCCCCGCTGAAGGCGCTTGGCAACGATATCCAGAAAAACCTGGAAGTGCCGTTGGGGGAAATTCTCGCCCTTGCGGGCGAGCGCGGGCTGCTGATGCCGGAGATTCGTACCGCGGTTCGCACCGGCGATACCTTGATGCAGGAGCGGCGCGCCATGCTGAAGCGACCGCCGCACATCCTGGTGACTACGCCTGAGTCCCTGTACATCTTGCTCACCGCGGATAAGAGCCGGGCGATTCTGCGGGATGTGGAGACGGTCATCGTCGACGAAATCCACGCCGTAGCCGACGACAAGCGCGGCGCGCACCTGACGCTATCGCTCGAACGACTCGAGGCCCTGACTTACCAATCGCCGGTGCGCATCGGACTATCGGCTACGCAAAAGCCGATCGAACAGGTGGCACAGTTTTTGACCGGCAGCGGTCGTCCCCATCCGGTGATTGTCAACATCGGACACAGGCGCAAACTCGACCTGGCAGTGGAAGTTCCGCCCCTGCCACTGGGGCCTGTCGCTTCCAATGAAATGTGGGACGAGGTCTACAACCGGCTGGTGGCGCTGGTGGACCAGCACCGATCGACACTGGTTTTTGTAAACACACGTCGCATGGCGGAACGCGTGGCGCATCAATTGGGCGAGCGCATCGGGGAGGAGAATGTTGCGGCGCACCACGGCAGCCTCTCGCGCAAGCTGCGCCTGGCGGCCGAGAAGAAACTGAAGGAAGGTCAAATTAAGGTTCTGGTGGCGACCGCATCGCTCGAGCTGGGAATTGACGTCGGGACCGTAGATCTGGTCGTGCAGATCAATTCCCCCCGCGCGATTGCGGTGACGTTGCAGCGGGTGGGCCGCTCCGGTCACTGGCGGGGGGCGGTTCCCAAGGGACGTCTTTTCGCCACCACTCGCGATGATTTGCTGGAGTGCGCCGCTTTGGTGCGAGCGATTCGGCATGGAGACCTGGATCGGCTCATGATTCCAGAGTCGCCCTTGGATGTGCTGGCGCAGCAGATCGTGGCGGCGTGCGCGGCCGAAGAGTGGGACGAAGATGAAATCTTCGCGCTGGTGCGCCGCGCCTATCCGTATCGCAGTTTGGCGCGCGCCACTTTCGACTCGATTCTGGAGATGCTGGCCGAGGGCATTGCGGCGCGCCGCGGGAGGTATGGCGCTTATCTGCATCGTGACCGGGTGAACCGAAAGCTGCGGGCGCGGCGTGGGGCCCGTTTGGCGGCGATTACCAGCGGTGGGGCGATCCCCGATAACTCGCTTTACGCCGTCGTCGCCGAACCCGATGGTCTGGTCGTCGGCACCGTAGATGAGGACTTCGCCGTGGAGAGCAACCGCGGCGACATCATGCTGCTGGGAAATACCTCGTGGATGATCCGGCGGATCGAAACCAACGCCGGTCGTGTGCTGGTCGAGGATGCGCATGGCGCGCCGCCCAGCGTGCCGTTCTGGCGAGGCGAAGCTCCGGCCCGGACGGAAGAACTTTCCGAACACATTGGCACTCTGCGGCAAAAAATCAGTGAGATGCTGCCGCGCTCGTCGCCGGTAGGTTTCTCGGCCACCCAGCCGGAAGTTGCACAAGCGATTGGCTGGCTGAAACAGGAGTGCGGCCTCGATGATTCCGGAGCGGAGCAGGCGGTTGAATACGTGCTGCAGGGCCGCGCTGTGCTGGGCGCGGTCCCGACCCAGACCACCGTGATTGCCGAACGTTTCTTCGACGAAGCCGGCGGCATGCAGTTGGTGATCCACGCGCCTTTTGGCGGCCGAATTAACAAAGCCTGGGGACTGGCTTTGCGCAAGCGCTTCTGCGTAGGCTTCAATTTTGAACTGCAAGCCGCCGCTACTGATAACGGATTGAACATCGCCCTGGCCGAACAGCACAGCTTTCCGTTGGCGGACGTTTTCAATTTTCTGCAGGCCGCGACGGTCCAGCCGATTCTCGAACAGGCGGCTCTCGATTCTCCAATCTTCGCCACACGCTGGCGCTGGGATGCCAACCGCGCGCTCGCTCTCTTACGCTTTCAAAACGGAAAGAAGGTTCCGCCCCAGATTCAGCGCATGCGCTCCGACGATCTGCTGGCTTCTGTTTTTCCCGACGCGGCTGCGTGCTTTGAAAACATTCAGGGCGAGCGCAAAATTCCGGATCACCCTCTGGTGGGTGAGGTGATGAAAGATGTGCTCACCGAGGCCATGGATATCGATGGTCTGAAAGCTCTGTTGACTGGGCTGGCCGACGGACGGATTCTTTGTCGAGCTGTCGATACCCCGGTCCCCTCGCAGTTTTCCCACGAGATTCTGAATGCGAATCCGTACGCTTATCTGGATGACGCTCCGCTAGAAGAGCGGCGGGCGCGGGCAGTACAGATGCGGCGGATGCTGCCGGAGTCGGTCCTCGAGGAAGTCGGGGGACTTGATCCCGGCGCAATTCAGCAGGTGCGCGAAGAGGCCTGGCCGGATGTGCGCGATGCCGATGAGTTGCATGACGCATTGCACACGCTGGTAGCGCTGCCGGAAACTGGCCCTAACCTCGCGACCGGCCAGTGGAACGGTTACTTCGAGCGATTGATCGGGGAAGGTCGCGCCGCAAAAGCGACGTTCAATCGCCGGGTGTACTGGGTTTCAGCCGAGCGGGCCAGAACTTTTGCCGTACTGTTTCCCGGGGCGGGCTTCGAGCCGGAGTTGGCCGATGTCGAAGCCACCACGCCCACCGAGGACGATGCCTTGGGGACGCTGGTGGCGGGCTGGATGTCGCATCTCGGTCCGATCCTCGCGACCCAACTGGGCGAGACTTTGGGCTTGCCGGCGCCGCACCTATCAGCCGCACTTCTTCGCATGGAGGCGAGCGGAGGCGTGCTGCGGGGAAACTTCAGCGGCGCTCGCTCCGCCACTCAGGAGCCCGAGATCGAATGGTGCGAGCGGCGTCTGCTGGCGCGCATTCACCGGCTCACGGTCGCGACCTTGCGCCAGCAGATCGAGCCAGTGACGGCGGCTCAGTTCATGGAGTGGCTGCTGCGCTGGCAACACCTGGCTCCGGGGACTCAGGTTTCCGGCGAACGAGGGACGCTCGAAGTTCTGCGGCAACTGCAAGGATTCGAAATTCCAGCCAATGCCTGGGAGCGCCAGGTCCTGGCTAGCCGCATTGTGGATTACGATCCGAAATGGCTGGATCAGCTTTGTCTAACCGGGGCCGTAGGGTGGGGCAGATTATCGCCGCATCCGGCCACGCTCGACTACTCTAACCCGACCCGCGCGGGCGAGCGAGAACCGGGCGCAAGTCCGCGCCAGCGGCGGGTGATCCCCACCAGCGTCGCGCCTATCACCTTTTTCGTTCGGGAAGATGCCGACTGGATGACGCCTCGGCATCCCGGGCCAGACCAGCCCGGCACGAACGGCCTGAGCCTCGGTGCGCAGGTGGTGATCGATTTCCTCAGGCAGCGCGGAGCGTCCTTCTTCGCCGACATTGTACGCGGCACGGGAAAACTGAAAGCAGAGATCGAGACCGCGCTTTGGGAATTGGTTGCTGCCGGCCTGGTGACGGCGGATGGGTTCGACAATCTGCGGTCGCTCATTGATCCCAAGCGACGGGCCGGGCAGGGCAGCGGTCGCATGGCGCGTCCCCGGCACAACGCGGGGCGCTGGGCGATCCTGCACGCGGACGAATTGGTCGAGCGCTCGCGTGCCGTCGAAGCCGCCTGCTGGATGCTGCTGCGGCGCTACGGCATTGTGATCCGAGATCTGCTGGCGCGGGAAGCGAACCTGCCGCCGTGGCGCGAGTTGCTGATCGCTTTCCGCAGATTGGAGGATCGCGGAGAGATTCGCGGTGGCCGTTTCGTGGACGGATTCCTGGGCGAACAGTTCGCCTTGCCGGTCGCCGTGGATTCTGTGCGTGCCCTGCGCAAACTCGACTCCGCGATGGGAGTGATTACGTTGTCGGCTGCCGATCCGCTAAATTTGGTGGGAATTCTGGTTCCGGGAGACCGCGTACCGGCCATATCGGGCAACCGTGTCAGTTATCAAAACGGCATGGCCATCGCTCCACTCGCGCTGGCAGCTTCCGCAGGCAAGCAGGCGGTGGCCAGCTAGGACTTTGACGGTGGTTCCGCAGTGCTTTCGGCGGGCGGTTCGCTTGAGCGGTCCGGCCTTAAAAGGCGCAATCATATAGCTGACTTACTGACTACACGTCAGGCGACAGGGAAGCGTCGCCACCGGGCAGACAAACTCGCAAGCATCGCACTGCCATCTATTCCATGAACGGCAAGAAGAAGCGCCCACTAAAGCCATACTCAACGAACGTTCTGGATTATCCATGCACGCTATCCGGTTTCGAGAGAGAAAGCCTCGCAGCAGAGGCCAGGCTCAACGCCGAACGGCCAGGCTCAACGCCGAACGGGAAGAACAGAAGCCGCCAAAACCCACTGTTCACAATTGACCAGTCCAGCGGATGGCGTTAAGGTATTAATACCTAGGACTCCGTCGTGCCTTTTCCCTCTGAAGAGCGGCTCAGGACTTTGTGGCTAAAGGCGGTGGCCACGACCGATCCTGCCGAGATAGACACCCTACTATCCGAATTCAGAGATGCCCTGCATGAGCACATCGAGCAACGCAGAGCAGAGGTCAAGAAGAATGAGACCATGGCAAGCTGAAATGGAAAAAGCCCGGATGGCAGTCCGGGCCGTGTCAATCCCTAAAAAGAGATCAGGAACCCGATGAGGGGGCCCCTCGGATCCCTGACCGCGCAGCTTAGCAAGAACCAGATCAAAAAGCGCTTCCCCCATCGCTTTTTGCCAAGCAGTGGCGCACTAGAGCCATTGCACGTCGCATACCAGTCATCAGCTCCCTTTCTCGCCACCGCAAGCATCATCGCAACCTATTGTGCGGCAGGCGGTTAGCTTTCTCATAGGAGCATAGGCAACAGCCCCGGATGTTCCCAAGCGATGGGTTGCTATCTTATCGGATAGCGCCAGCCTATCTGTTCGGATAATGGAATAATCTCAGCTGGGAGGCAACTCTCCCACGAAAATGTGATAAGAAGTGCACAGGTGAGTAGCCTTGCGTCCAAGACTGGTAGTGCTTTCCGGCCCCTTGAAAGACTCGATGATCCCTCTATCGGAGGGGGGAATTACCATTGGCCGGGAAGCTTCGAACACGGTTGCGGTGACGGATCCGTCGGTTTCGCGAAGACACTGTATCGTGCGAGAGCAAGACGGAAAATTCCAGGTGCGGGATCTCGGCAGCCGCAACGGTACCCAGGTCAATGGCGATAAAGCGCAAGAGCAGTGGCTGAAACATGGAGACGAGATCGCCGCCGGTGATTCTTCGTTCTTGTTTCTTCTGGAAGATGCAAATCCCATTCCGGGTCCAGGTCGTGTCGAATTCGAAGACTCTCACCACACCACCGAAACCACCATCATTCATCCCAGGGACGTCGTCTACCTGCAACCCGATCGGCTGTTGCGCGAGTTACCCGCCACCTCCCAAATTGCCCGCAATCTGAGTGCGTTGCTGAAGATCAGCCGGATCGTGCATGCCATTCGGGATCTCGACGACCTGCAAGGACAGTTGCTGGACCTGATTTTTGAGGTCATCCCGGCCGGTCGAGGGGCGATTTTATTGGCTGACAATGAGAGCCAGCAATTCAATTCCCTGTTCGCCCGCATGCGGCAGGCGGGGCAGGCCCCGCTGGTGAAGGTAAGCCGCACGGTCGCTCGCCAGGTGCTCGAGCAGGGGATTGCGATTCTCGGCACCGATGTTCCTAACTGCGGCGATTTGCGGGGGGTCGAGAGCCTGGCGGCTTCTCAGGTGCGCTCCCTGCTGTGTGTACCCCTCACGGTCTTTCGGCGCGTAATCGGATGCATTTATCTCGACAACAACAGTCTCGAAAACCACCTTCACGAGGAGCACCTGCAACTGGTAACGGCCATTGCGGGCATCTCTGCGGTCGCGCTCGACAATGCGCGCCGGCTACAGTGGCTGGAAAAAGAGAATGAGCGACTGACCATCGAGGTCACCCAGGAACGCAGCCTGGTGGGCGAAGGCGCTCGCATAAAGGAGGTTTACCAATTTCTCAAGCGGGTTGCACCCACCGAGTCAACGGTATTGATTGAGGGCGAGAGTGGAACCGGCAAGGAGTTGGCGGCACGAGCTCTGCATCGCAACAGCCCTCGCGCCAATAAGCCGTTTGTGGCCATCAATTGTGCCGCGATTCCCGAGACCCTCCTCGAAAGCGATCTCTTTGGCCATGAGCGGGGAGCGTTCACCGGCGCCGCGGGATTGAAGAAAGGCAGACTTGAAGTAGCCGACTCGGGAGTGGTGTTTCTTGACGAGGTCGGCGAACTGGCTCCTGCGCTGCAAGTCAAACTGCTGCGCGTGCTGCAGGAGCGTGAGTTCGAGCGCGTCGGAGGAACACATCCTATCCAGGTCGATATCCGGCTGATTGCCGCCACCAACTGCAATCTCGAACAGGCGGTGCGCGACGGAGCATTTCGCAAGGACCTGTATTACCGCCTGGCGGTGTTGAAGGTAACCATGCCCGCTTTACGCGAGCGCCGCGACGATATTCCGTTGCTGGCGCGCCACTTTGTGCAGAAACATGCCAAGCGCTGCAAGGTAAAGCCCCGCCCGATTTCCCGCGAAGCGCTGTCTTGCATGGTGAACTATGATTGGCCGGGAAATGTTCGGGAGCTCGAAAATGCCATCGAACGAGCGCTGGTGCTGGGCTCCTCCGATATGATCCTGCCCGAGGATTTGCCCGAATCGCTGCTGGAGCGTACTCCTCCGCCGGAAATGACGGAGGCAAAATATCACGCCGCGGTGAAAGCCCTGAAGAAGCAACTCATTCGCGATGCGGTGGAGCAGACGCATGGCAGTTATGCCGAGGCGGCCCGGCTCCTGGGCGTTCATCCCAATTACCTGCACCGCCTGATCCGCAACCTGGAGCTAAAGGACATTCTCAAGGAAGCTTTGCGCGATATTTCTCCTCGAGCTTTGAGCGACCTGGCGGGCGGGAACGCCTAGCTTCTCCCGGCACCAACTAAGGTCACGGCAGGCTCAAGCGCATCAGCAGCCCGGGATCGAGATAGGTTCCCTGCCAGCGCACGGCAACGTGCAGATGCGGGCCGGTGGCGCGTCCCGTGCCTCCGCTCAGCCCGATGATCTCTCCGCGCTTCACCTGATCTCCTTCTTTCACCTTGAACTCGGAAAGATGCAGGTAAAGCGTGAGCAACCCCTGGCCGTGGTCCACGACCACAAAATTGCCTTCAAAGTACAGCGGACGCGCCAGCAGCACGGTGCCATCATTCATGGCGGCCACAGGGGTGCCGCTGGGGACGCGGAAATCCAAGCCCAGGTGGGGACTTGAGGTCTTTCCGTTGAAAATGCGCTCGGAACCGAAGACATCAGAAATTGCCGCTTCCGCCGGCGCGGCGAAATTCCCCGCCCACTCGCGCTCTCGGCTGACCCGGTTCAAATAATCTTTTTTAACCGCCTGGCCCTCTTCAATTTGCTTCTGCTGTTCCGGGCTGGGCTCAGTAAATTTGCTTTCGACGCTCAGGCTGACTTTGATCTGGGGATAATAGGCGCGAGCGACGTTTAATTTCCGGGTGAACGTAATTGTCGCGCCGGGAGGTGTTTCGGCCTGCGTTTCTCCGGTCAGCTCAAGCGGGTAGCTTCCGGGAGCGGTTTCCAGGCTGACGCCCCCGAGTGCGAACCACAGCTTGCGGTTCGCGTCGAAGCTGAACGAGATTTCGTGTCCGAGCCATTTTCCGTTAAGCGACTCCAACCTTCGGGGAGGCTTAACCTGAAACAACACGGGACCGCCATTGACCAATCGTGCGGGTTGGGCGCGCACCGTCCAGTTTGCGGCTGCGGCGGGAGGCACCGGGCCGAGAAACATCCAGACCATACACAGGAGGGAAACCCGGGGTAAGAGAGCATTTGGTCGCGAGCTCATGAGTTCATGCTATCAGCCTGGCATTTCCCGGTGGCCGGTCTCGATCAAAGTCCGCGAATATGCATGGGGAAGCGTTCAGCCCTCTTCCTGCCCTGCTAGACTGCGGGACGAACCGAGCAGTACCCAGGGAGGCAGCTTCCGTGCGTCGACAAAAACAGAACCAGCAGTCTGCTGGATTTGGGACCCGGGCCGTCTGGGCCGGTGAATCCGGCAAGTATTGGGAGGGGGCCACGCAAATCCCGGTGGCCCTGAGCGTCTCGTTTGGCTATGACGATGTGAACCAGTGGCTCGATGTCGCCCAGGGACGGGCGCAGGGCCATATCTATAGTCGGAACACGAATCCTACCGTGGCTGCTTTCGAGGACAAAATAAGAGATCTTGAAACCGCCGAAGCGGCTACCAGTTTCTCGAGCGGCATGGGCGCCATCAGCAACACACTTTTTGCCCTGCTATCTCCCGGTGATCGGGTGGTTTCGATAAAGGACACCTACGGCGGAACCAACAAGTTGTTCATCGAATTCCTGCCTCGATTCGGCATCGGGGTGTCGCTTTGTAATACCAGCGATTACCAGGCAATCGAAGCAGCAATCGGTGAGCGATGCCAGGCGCTATACCTGGAGAGTCCGACCAACCCAACGGTCAAAGTCATCGATATCCGACGATTGGCTCGGGCGGCGCATCGCCAGCGTGCCCTGGTGATTGTCGACAACACACTGGCCACCCCGGTCAATCAACAGCCTTTGAAACTTGGCGCCGATCTGGTCATTCACAGTGCCACCAAGTTCCTCGGCGGCCACGCCGACGCTCTGGGGGGCGTGGTGTGCGGCGCGGTCGATCTCGTCCGAAGGATTTATCACTTCCGCGAGATCACGGGCGCCTGCCTCGATCCCATGGCCGCTTATCTGCTATTGCGAGGGATGAAGACGCTTCCTCTCAGGATTCGGCGGCAGAACGAGAGTGCACTGAAGATTGCGCGATTTCTGGAATCGCATCCCAAGGTAATAAAAGTCTTCTATCCCGGATTGAAGTCCCACGAAAATTACGAAATCGCTCGTAAACAGATGCGCGGATTTGGAGGAGTACTCAGCTTCGCGATTCAAGGGGGCTTCGAAGGGGTGAAGTTGTTTCTACCCCGCTTGCGTTATGCGAACCTGGCTGCGAACCTGGGCGCAGTCGAGACGGTCGCCGGCCCTCCCTCCACCACCAGCCATGTCGAGTCCAGCGCAGAGGAACGGGCGGCAGCCGGAATTCCCGAGGCTCTGGTCCGCTATTCGGTAGGCATTGAAGATGCGGAAGACCTGATTTCCGATTTGCGTCAGGCGCTCGACACAGTCCTTGTCGGGAAGAGGCAAAAGAAGAAGCAAAAACAGAGGCGATAGAGAGATCCGGGTACCGGGTCGCGATCGAACCCAATTTGGTCGCGCGCGTACAACTCTGCGAGCAGACGGCCGCCTTGATTCATGAGCCATGGTGCGCCATCGAGGCTGCCCCACCGCGCCTTGCGAGCCG
>Ga0210398_10003946_pt1 | contig 14062 bp, 13 predicted proteins | sample IncBWC4OmetaG_FD_161047 | JGI IMG/M metagenome (GOLD analysis project Ga0210398, IMG submission 161047) | Forest soil microbial communities from Barre Woods Harvard Forest LTER site, Petersham, Massachusetts, United States - Inc-BW-C-4-O | ecosystem: Environmental > Terrestrial > Soil >...
CCACGACCAGCGACTCGCCGAGGAACTCGAAGGTGTGAAAATCTCCCGGCCGCGGCACATCGTTCAGGTGGCACACCAGCTGCCAGCTGTGGCGGAAGATCGCCTGCCGCTCGCGCTCGAAGAATTCCGGGTCGCGGTAAATCCACGCCGGTAAACTCAGTGCCTCCAGCTCGGCGGGTGCGGCGGACTCGATGCGTTTCAGGGAAGTGACTTGCATGGACGACACTCGTGGCGGCGCGGGCTTGACAACGACGGCCGTTGTTGAACGATCGTACAATAACGGCCGGAACGCCGCAAATGTTACCCGCTCGGGCCGGCGGCAAATTTATACGGGCATACAAAAAACGGTGATCTGTGTTCGACATCGCGCACCTCATCCAGACATCGCTCGCGCCGGTCTTCCTGCTGTCGGGCGTGGCGGCAACACTCAGCGTGCTCACCAACCGCCTGGCGCGCATCATCGACCGTGCGCGGCGCCTGGAGGAGCAGCTGGAACAGCATCCCGGGCGGGCGGCGCAGCTGCGAGTCTCGCTGCGCGTGCTGGCGCGGCGCGCGCATTACATTAATGTGGCCATTTCGCTTGCCACCATCGCCGCCTTGCTGGTGGCCCTGGTGGTGGTGGCGCTGTTCGCCAATGCCTTCTTTATGCATTCGCAGCTCGGGGTCGGCATCGCGCTGTTGTTCGTGGGCGCCATGGTGTGCCTGAGCGCGGCGTTCCTGGCCTTCTTCGTGGAGGTGCGCGTCGCGGTGGCGGCGCTGCGCATCGAGATTCCGGCCGAGGCCCCCGCCCCCCGCCAGCCCCCTTAAAGAGGCACGCCGCAGGGGAATCTGCTACCCTGCGCGTCCTTTTTGGACATCGCCGGCAGGCGGCCGCCCACCCGGGCGCGCATCCAGCGCCGCCGCCCCCGAGTCACCCATGGACCGCCCGATCCGCAATATCGCCATCATCGCGCACGTCGATCACGGCAAGACCACGCTGGTCGACTGCCTGCTGAAGCAGTCCGGCACCTTCCAGGCCCATGAGCGCATCGCCGAGCGCATCATGGATTCCAACGATATCGAGCGTGAGCGTGGCATCACCATCCTCGCCAAGAACTGCGCCATCGAGTACGGCGGTACGCGCATCAACATCGTCGATACCCCGGGGCATGCCGACTTCGGCGGCGAGGTGGAACGGGTACTGTCGATGGTCGACGGCGTGCTGCTGCTGGTGGATGCGGTCGAAGGACCGATGCCGCAGACGCGCTTCGTCACCCGCAAGGCGCTCGCGCTCGGCCTCGGCGCGATCGTGGTGGTCAACAAGATCGACCGCCCGGGCAGCCGCCCGGCGTGGGTGATCGATCAGACCTTCGACCTGTTTGATAAACTCGGCGCGAGCGATGCGCAGCTCGACTTCCCGGTCATTTATGCCTCCGCGCTGCAGGGTTGGGCGAGCACTGACTACACCGAGCGCCGCCCGGACATGTCGGCACTGTTCGAGGCCATCCTCACGCACGTGCCGCCGCCCGCGGCACAGGCGAACCTGCCGCTACAGCTGCAGATCTCGACGCTCGACTACAACTCCTATGTCGGCCGTATCGGCATCGGCCGCATCCGCCGCGGCGTGGTTCACCCGGGCGAGAGCGTGGCGCTGCGCTATGGCGATGAGGACCGCGGCGTGGCGCGCATCGGCCAGGTGCTGGCCTTCACCGGACTCGAACGCCACCCGGTGGAACAGGCGGCCGCCGGCGACATCGTCGCGGTGACCGGCATCGAGGACGTCAACATCGGGCTGACCATCTGTGACCCGGAGCATGCGCAGGGTCTGCCGCCGATCAGCGTCGACGAGCCGACACTCGCCATGAACTTCCAGGTCAACACCTCGCCGCTCGCCGGCCGCGAGGGCAAGTTCGTCACCAGCCGGCAGTTGCGCGAGCGGCTCTACCGCGAGCTGCAGAGCAACGTCGCGCTGCGCGTGGAAGACACCGAGGAGCCGGATGTCATGCGGGTTTCGGGGCGCGGCGAGCTGCACCTCACGATCCTGATCGAGAACATGCGTCGCGAGGGCTATGAGCTCGCGGTGTCACGCCCGCAGGTGCTCACCCGCATGGTGAACGGCGAGGTGCACGAGCCCTACGAGGCGCTCACCGTCGACATCGAGGAGGGTCACCAGGGTGCGGTCATGGAGGCGCTCGGCAGCCGTCGCGCCGAACTCACTGACATGAGCGTGGACGGCAATGGCCGCGCGCGGCTCGAGTATCGCGTGCCGGCGCGCGGACTGATCGGCTTCCAGGGCGAGTTCCTCACGCTGACGCGCGGCACCGGCCTGATCAGCCACATCTTCGACGGCTTTGCGCCGTTCAAGGGTGACATCCCCGACCGCCACAACGGCGTGCTGGTGAGCAACGAGAACGGCGAGGCGGTGGCCTACGCGCTGTTCAACCTGCAGGAACGCGGTCGCATGTTCGTGGGTCCCGGCGAGCGGCTCTATGAGGGCATGATTATCGGCATCCACAGCCGCGACAATGACCTGGTCGTGAATCCGATCAAGACCAAGAAGCTGACCAACATCCGCGCCGCTGGTAAGGACGATGCCATCCTGCTGACGCCGCCCATCCAGCTGACGCTCGAGTACGCGGTGGAATTCATCGCCGACGACGAGCTGGTGGAGGTCACCCCGGCCTCGATCCGCATCCGCAAGCGCTTTCTCAAGGAGCAGGACCGCAAGCGCGCGGCGCGCGCCGACAGCGCCGCCACGGTCTGAGCCGCACCTTAAGGCGTCGCTAGCGGCTGTGGCCGCCGGAGATGCCGATGAAGCTCAGGAATTCCCCGCGGGTGCGCGCGTCGCTCCTGAAGGTGCCGGTCATGCGGCTGGTGACCATCGACACGCCGCGCTTGTGCACGCCGCGCGTGGTCATGCACTGGTGCACGGCATCGACGACCACACCGACGCCGCGTGGCTTCAGCACCTCGGTGATGCAGTCGGCGATCTGCGCGGTGAGCTTCTCCTGCACCTGAAAGCGCCGCGCGTAGCCGTCGACCACGCGCGCCAACTTGCTGATGCCGACCACCTTGTCGGCAGGCAGGTAGCCGATGTGCACCCGGCCGATGATCGGCGCCATATGGTGCTCGCAGTGCGACTCGAACGAGATATCGCGCAGCACGATCACCTCGTCGTAGCCGCCGACTTCCTCGAAGGTGCGGCGCAGATAGGCGGCCGGGTCGATCTGGTAACCGGAATACCAGTCGCGGTACGCGTCCACCACGCGCTGCGGAGTATCACGCAGGCCCTCGCGGCGCGGATCCTCCCCTGCCCAACGCAGCAGCGTGCGCACGGCACTCTCCGCCTGACGCCGTGAAACTGACGACCGTGCCATGCGACTCCCCTCTGCGGCACGCGCGGCGCGCGTGTTCAGGCAGTGTAGCCTGCCGTGCGCGGCACGCGCGACGGAGGCTCTAGGGGAAGAAGTGCAGCAGTGCGAGGGTCAGCGACAGACTGCAGACCCCGACCAGCGTGGCGACGAACAGGCCGGCGGCGAGCGGCCGCCAGCCGATGCGCCACATGTCGGTGAAGGAAACCGACAGGCCCACTGCGGTCATGCCGCAGGTGAGAAACAGATCGGACGCGGTGTAGCCGCCCTCGACCGCAGGCTGCCAACCCGGCCCGTGCCAGAACGCATCGCCCACGGTGCGCACCAGGATGAAGCCGATGAAGGCCAGTACGAAGAACGGCACCAGCGGCGGGCGCGTGCCCGCCGCGGTCTGCTCTGTGCCGCCTTCGGCCTGCTGCTCGCGCCGGGTGAGCCAGGCTGCCGCCGGGATGAGCACCGCGATCGACAGGTTGCGCAGCAGCTTGGCGACGCTGGCCGCCGCGAGTGCCGCCGGCGCCGCCGCCTGCTGTGCATAGATCAGCGCCGCGCCGATCACCTGCGAGGTGTCGTGGATCGCGGTGCCGAGAAAGATGCCGGCGTGCACCGGCGAGGCGGCGAAGAACTGTCCGGCCACCCAGGGGTAGAACAACATGGCGATGCAGCCGAACAGCACCACACAGGTCACTGCAAAGGCGGTCTCCGCATGGCGTGCACGGATGACCGGCGACATCGCCACCACTGCCGTGCAGCCGCACACGGCGGTGCCGATGGCGAGCAGCAGACCGAGGCGGCGCGGCACGCCGAGCAGGCGCGAGATGGTGATGCCGGCCGCCAGTGCCAGAGTCAGGCAGCACAGCGCGACCGGAAGCGCCGTGACGGCGATGCGCGTGGCGCCGCTCAGCGTCAGCCGCAGACCGACGAGTGCGATGCCGATCCGCAGCAGCCGGTGCATGGCCCACCTGAGCCCCTCGCTCGCCCAGGCGGGCACGCCCACGGTGTTACGCCACAGCATGCCGAGCACGACAGCGCACATGACCGGGCTCAAGGGGAATTTCGGTAGGCCGGCGGCGCCATCGGCCAGTCCCGCGGCAAGGCCGCGTGCGAGCGCGGCCAGGGCGATGGCGAGCCCCAGGCCGGGCAGGGCTTGCAGCAGCGGGGACCAGCCCGCGAGCGCCGCCCGGCGCAGCGCGCCCACGACTAGAGAGTCACGCGCTTATCGTTCGCGAGCGGCGCGAGCACCCCAGGACGGCTGGCGATCATGCGATCGTTGAGTTCGCTGATCGCCCGGCTCCCGGTACTTACGAACAGGAAGGGCAGCACGCCGTGCACCAGACAGGCGCAGCCGGCCAACATCATGCGCCAACCGAACCCCGTCGCACGGAGCAGGTGTTCGGAGTAGCTCTCGCCCACGGAGGCCGGATGAGCGGTGAAAGCGCGGATGAGGCTCATCCACTCATACTAGTCGCGCACCTGCGCGACGGGGTTGCGAAGGGATGGCAAAGTGCGCCTTGGTGCGCAACAATGTTGCGTCAGACTCCTAAAATGAGGAACAGCGTTTCATGGATAAGCTCGACGCCAAAATCCTCGACCTGCTGCAAGGGAACGGCGAACTGACCGCCGCCGAGATCGCCGACCGCGTCGGCCTGTCGAAGGCACCCTGCTGGCGGCGCATCCAGAAGCTGCAGGCGGCGGGCATTATCCGCAAGACCGTCGCCCTGCTGGACGCGCATGCGCTCAACGTCGGCACCACGGTGTTCGTGACGCTGAAGACCGGCAACCACAGCGAGGCCTGGTTCGAGAAGTTCGTGCGCGCAGTGCGCGACATCCCCGAGGTCACGGAGATCCATCGCATGAGCGGTGACGTCGATTACTTGATCCGCATCGTGGTGCCGGACATCGACGCCTACGACGCGGTCTACAAGCGGCTGATCGGCGCGGTGGAGTTCCAGGATGTGAGCGCGAGCTTCGCGCTCGAGACCATCAAATACACCACCGCCCTGCCCTTGTGTTACCTCAGATGCGAGTGAGGCCGCGGGCTGCGTCAGCGCGCTGATGCGAGCGTGTTGTCGCTGATGATTTGCGCGATGCGCGCCCGCACCGGCGCCGGATCGATTTCGAAGGCGCTGGTGCTGAGCACCGGCTCCGCGCGCGGCGCCTGCGCCAGCTGCTCGCCGTGGTCATCATGCACATCCACCTTTGCGGTGGTGGACAGGCCGATGCGCAAGGGGTGCTCGCTCAGTTGCTTCGGCTCCAGGATCACGCGCACCGGCACGCGCTGCACCACCTTGATCCAGTTGCCGGTGGCGTTCTGCGCCGGCAGCAGCGCGAAGGCGGCGCCCGTGCCCATGCCGAGGCCGGCGATGCGCCCGTGGAACTCCACGTGCCGGCCGTACAGATCGGAAATCACCCGCACCGGCTGGCCGATGCGCATGCGGTTGAGCTGCACCTCTTTGAAATTGGCTTCCACCCACAGGCGTTCGAGCGGCACGATGGCCATGAGCGCCGTCGCCGGGCTGATGCGGTCGCCGAGCTGCACGCCGCGCCGCGCCACGTAGCCCGAGACCGGCGCGCGGATGCTGGTGCGCTCGAGGTTGAGCCACGCGCGCTCCACCTGCGTGGCCGCCGCCTGCACATCGGGGTTGTCGGCGACGCCGGTGCGACCCACCAGCGCCAGGGTTGCCGCCAGGTTCTTCTGTGCCGCGGTCAGGGCATCGCGTGCCGCGTTCAGTTCATCGCGCGCGTGGCCGAGCTCCTCGCCGGACACCGCGCCGCTCGCGGCCAGATTCTTGCGGCGGTCGAAGTCCGCCTGGGCGCGCGCAAGATCCGCCTGGCGCTGGCTGACCACCGCTGCCAGCTGGTCGCGGTTGGCGAATACGGTATGGGTTTGACGCACCGTGCGTGCGAGCTGCTGCTCGGCATCCTGCAAGGCGATGCGCAGGTCGGTCGCATCCAGACGGATGAGCTCCTGGCCCGCCTGCACACGGTCGGTCTCGTCGGTATTGATCGCCACGACCGTACCGCTCACCTGCGACATCACGTTGACCAGATCGCCGGTCACGTAGGCGTCGTCGGTGCTCTCGTAGTAACGCGCGTAAGCCACCCACCACACCAGCACCGCGAGTGCAATGAGGACGAGCCCGATCGTGAGCACGGTGAGCCAGACGCGCCGCCGCTGCCGCAGCAACTGCGCAGCGGTCGTGGCAGGCTTCTCGACGGTGGCGTCCATGACTACTCCCTGTGCTTGTCAGGACGCCGGTGTCGGCGGCAGGTAGCCGCCGCCGAGTGCCAGGACCAGATCAACGCTGAAGGTGAGACGCTGCGCGGCCAGCTCGGCGCGCAGGCCCTGGGCGAGCAGCACCTGGTTCTGACTCGACAGCACGCTCAGGTAGTTGTCGAGTCCGGCCTTGTAGCGCTCGGTGGTCAGATCGTAGGAGCGCTGGGCGTCCTCGAGTGCGGTCTGCTGCTCGGCGCTCTCGCGCTCGAGCGCACGCCAGTTGGCGACCACATCCGCGACCTGGCGCACGGCATCGAGCAGCGTCTGATTGTATTGCCCGACGGACTGGTCGTACTGCGCCTGTTGCACGTACAGGGCGCCGGTCAGCGCGCCGCGGTTGAATACCGGCAGCGAGAGTGCCGGGCCGCCGCCGATGATGCGGTCGGAGGCATCGAACAGCTGGCCGAGCGAGCCGAGACTCGAGAACCCGGCGAACGCCGTCAGGTTCACGTCCGGATAGAAGTTGGCCTCGGCGGCCTTGATACCGTGCGCGGCCGATTCCACCTGGGCGCGTGATGCAACGATGTCCGGACGCCGCCCGAGCAGGTCCGCCGGCAGGAGCGAGGGCAAGGCGAGACTGTGCGGCGCGGTGAGCGCGGGGCGCTTGAGATCCATCCCGCGATCGGGCCCGGCGGCCACCAGGTCGGCGAGCTGATCGCGCCCGAGATCAATGTTGGCCTGCACGAAGGCGACACCGGCGCGCACCAGTGCCAGCTGTCCCTCGGACTGTTTGACGCGCGCGGTGTTCTCCAGGCCCGCCGCCACGCGCTGCTGCGTGAGCTCGAGGATCTGCTGCTGCTGCCGGAGGTTGTCGTTGGTGACATCGAGCAGCGCATAAGACAGATCGAGCTGGATGTAGGCCTTCACGACCGCGACCGAGAGGGCCAGCCGGGCTGCCGCCTGGTCCGCTTGCGCGGCCTCGACGCCTGCGCGCGCGGCGGCGGCCAGCTGGCGGTAATGTCCCCAGAAATCGAGGTCGTAGCTCAGATTGAGTGTCGCCTGACCCTGGGTGTAGTAATTGCCCCCGTAGGGCGGCGGATAGAGACCGTTCTCCGGGAAACGCTGGCGCTCCACCGAAGCATTCACCGACACCTGCGGCAAGCGCGCGGAGTGCGCCGCGAGCGCCTGTCCCTGCGCCGCGCGCAGACGCGCCTGCGCGATCTCGAGCGAGGGACTGCCGGCGAGCGCCTGCTGCACCAGCGCATCGAGCTGCGGGTCGCCGTACGCGCGCCACCAGCCCTCGGCCGGCCACGCCTGGGCGTCGAGCGCTGCGCCTGCGAGGGCGCGGTCCGCGCTCAGCCCGTGCGGCGCCAGCTGCGGCGCGGGCTTCCAGTCACCGCGGTCGACGCAGCCGGCGAGCGCCAGCGCGACGAGCGACGTCAGAAAGACGGTGCGCCTGATCATGATTTCTCACCCGCGGGGGAACGCAGATTGTCCGCCCCCGCCTGCCCGTTGGCGATCATCCTTCCGAGATAGTCCTTGAGCGCATCGATCTCCGCCTGGCTGAAGCCGGCGAGATGCGCCTCCAGCACACGCCCGCACACCGCCATCAGCCGCTGCAGCTGCGCCCTGCCCTGCGGCGGCACCCGCAGGAACACCACGCGGCGGTCGGCGCGGCCGCGCTCGCGCCGCACCAGGCCCTTCTGCTCAAGGCGGTCGAGAATGCGGGTCATGGCGCCGGTGTCGTAGTGCATGTAGCGGCACAGGTCCGCGGCGCTGCTGGCCGCCCCCTCTGCCAGATGTTTGAGCACGGCAAACTGCATGCCGCTCAGGCCATAGGGCTCAAACTGCGCATCCAGACTGGCCAGGAGCGAGGCGCGCGCGCGGCCCATCAGGTGTCCGACGGTGAGGTTCTCCTGCGCCGGCCGCGGCACCGGGCGCGGCTCTGCGGTGGCGGCGGCACGGCGGTTCATGGAGTTAAATCAGCTCTCCGAGCAGTTACTGCCTGTAATATTACTGCCTTGGCAGCTATTTGTCACGTGACCGGCGTCGCAGCTGCGAGCGCGACCCTGTGACGACCCGCACGCCGCGCCGCTGCCATGGCGGGGCGTGCCGTCGGCGCGTGTTACGTTGGCCGCAGCCACGCACGCCCCGGTGGAGACGCTCATGGTTCATGGCAAGTGCATCTCCTCACGCAACACGTACTTCATGAAGCGCGTGTTCCCGTTTATCGCTTTCGGCGGCCTGGCACTGGTGCTCGCGGTGCCGCTTATGGCCGCCCGGCCACACGGCAATTTCCCCTATGCGGTGCTCATCGGTCCGCTGGTGATGGCGGTGATTTTCTACTTCGTGCTGAAGCGGCTGGTGTTCGACCTGGTCGATGAAGTGGTGGATGAGGGTGACGCGCTGGTGATACGCGTCGGCAGCGAGCGAGAGCGCATCCCCCTGACACAGATCATCAACGTCAGCTACGCCGGCATGACCAACCCGCGGCGCGTCACCCTGACGCTGCGTCACCCGGGGCGTTTCGGCCGCGAAGTTGTGTTCTCGCCGCGGCAAGGTTTTTTCCAGGGGCTGGCTGGCGCGAGCCCGCTGGTCAGGGAGCTGATCGAGCGGGTGGATGCGGCGCGGCGGCAGTGAACACATCGGCGCCGAAGGCCTTGAGATCCGGCGCCGCCGCGTAGCCCAGCGGCGGCAGGCCGAAGATCGTTTCAACGGTGCGCAGCAGCGCGTAGTGGTTGTAAGGCTCGTGCACCACCGTGCCCGGCTGAACGAACGGTGACAGCACCACCGCGCCGATGCGTCCGCCGCCGGGTCCGCGGAAGCCCGGCTGGTAGCGCGCGCCCGGCAGCGGCTTCTCGCCGCAGCAGGCGCTCGAGCCCTCCGCTCCGCCAGCGTCGGATTCATCGAAGGTGATGATCAGGAGACCGTCGGCACGGAAGGCCGGCGAGCCGAGGATCTGCGGCACCCATTTCTTCAGGAACGCATTAATGGCCGTCAGGCCGCCGCGGTGCCCGTCGACGCAGTGCGCATCGTGCCCGTCATTGCACAGATTGGGCGTGATGAACAGGTAGTTCGGCGTGGCCGCCAGCGTTGCCAGGTCCTGCGGCAGGCGCTCGAGATTCACCACGCGCGCATCGCAGCGCGCCTTATCGTCGATGATCGTATGAAAGTAGACGAACGGATCGTGGCGCGCGGCGTACTGATCGCCCAGGGTTGCGATGTGGGTGTGATCGACTTGGTTCAGCACCGCATGACCGCAGGCCGCCGCCTCGCGCGCCGGATCGTTGCCCATGTCTTCCATGTAGGCACGCCAGCTGAGTCCGGCGGCTTCGAGCTGGTCCGGCAGCGTCTTGACGATCGGCGGATAGACGCAGCCGGTCCCGAGCAGCTGTCCGTCGGCGTTGAGTGCACCGCTTGCGGGAGCGAAATCTGCGAACGTGCCGCAGTCGAGCTGGGTCGCCTCATTGGGCGCCTGACCGCTGATCAGCGCGACGTAGTTGCCGAGACTCGCGTGGCCGATGCCGAAGTACTGGGTCAGGAGCGCGCCCTGCTGCGGCAGCGTGTGCGCCAGGTACGGCGCGGCCGAGCTGTCACCGAAAGTGACACCGTAGGACTGGTTCTCCAGCAGCAGCAGGAATACGTGGCGGATGGGTGGCAGCGCCGCCGCCGGCGGCGGGGTTTGCGCGCCGGCGCTCAGCGCACAGCCGAGTGACACCAGCGCGAAGGTCGTGGAGCGCAGCGACATTCAGGCCTCGCGAGTGGCCGATTCGAGTTGCGCGGCCGGCACGGCTCCTGCCATGCGCATCGCCCGCAGAAACAGTGCGGCGCAGCCGAGGGTGAGGAGTGCAGCGGCGATGAAGGCGGCACCGGGGAAATACACCGCCGCACCGGGCGCGGAGAAATGCGCGAACACCTGCGTCATGAGCGGCGGACCTACGATCGAGCTCAGGCTGTAAATGCCGGCCACCGCCCCCTGCAGCTCGCCCTGCGCATTGGCGGCAATGCGCTGCGAGGCGAGCGCGTTCATCGCCGGGTAGGTGAGCGCAAACAGGAAAGTCGTGAGCGCGACGCCGTACATCATCCAGCCTTGCGTGATGAGTGCGTAGCCGACATAGGCGACCAGGGCCGAAGCCATGCCGGCGAGCGCCGCGCGCCGTTCACCGCCGAGCGCCGGGATCAGCACCTTGGTGAACACGCCCTGCGCGAGCGCCATCAGGCCACCGACGAATGCCAGCGAATAGCCGACCTGCGCGCTGCTCCAGTGGAACTTGGAGATGGTGTAGAACGCCCAGGTGCTGGGGAGCACCTGGTGCGCGAGCTGCCACAGGAACAGCGCCCCGAGCAGCACCAGCACCACCGGATGGCGGCGCATCTGCGCGAGCGTGCCGAGCGGGTTGGCGCGCGCCCAGTGAAACGGCCGGCGCAACTCCCGCGGCAGCGACTCGGGCAGGGCGAAGTAGCCGAAAGCGCAATTGGCGAGCGCGATCGCGCCGGCGGTGAAGAACGGCGCGCGCGGCCCGAGGTTGCCGAGCAGACCGCCGATCGCCGGACCGAGGATGAAGCCGATGCCGAACGCTGCCCCCATGAGGCCGAAGCTCTGGGCACGCTTCTCGGGCGGCGTAATGTCGGCGACGTAGGCATAGGCCGGGGTGAAGGAGGCACCGGCGACACCAGCGATGGCACGACCGACGAACAGCCAGCCGATCACCGGCGCGCAGCCCATGATCAGGTAATCACAACCGAGGGCCAGCAGCGCGAACAGCAGCACCGGGCGGCGGCCAAAGTGATCGCTCAGATTGCCGAGCACCGGGGCGCAGAAGAACTGCATCAGCGCATAGACAAACGACAGCGCGCCGCCGTAGCTCGCGGCGCGGTCGACGCCGACGTGGGTCAGCTGCATGATCAGCTGCGGCAGCACCGGCAGAATGATGCCGAAGCCGATCGAGTCGACCAGCACCGCGATAAATACAAAAACGAAGGCGCCGTTGCCGGCCGTGCGCGCGTCCATGGGCTCTTTCGTGGGGCGGGCTATCTTAGCCGAACGCCCGTTGCAGCCGGCGCCGTATCCAGAAAACCGGCAGGCCGAGGAGAATGATCAGAAAGGTGATTCCGCTGTTGCGCGGATCGGTGAGCAGGGCGTTCACCACCATGAAGGCGGAGGCTGCGAGAAACACCAGCGGCACCCACGGATAACCCCACACCCGGTACGGCCGCGGCAGCGTCGGCCGGGTCCGGCGCAGCACGAACACCGCTGCGACGGTGAGTGCGTAGAACGGCCAGATGCCGAGAATGAATTTGTCGGCCAGCTGGGCGAAATCGTTGGCGAGCACGTAGGCGACCCCGAGCACGGTGGCGAGCCAGATGGCGACCGCGGGGCTGGCGAAGCGCGGCGAGATGCGGCCCACCACGCGAAACATGAGGCCGCGATCTGCCATGGCGAAGAAAATGCGCGAGCCGGTCATCATCGAGGCGTTCAGTCCGCTGAAGGCCGCGATCACGACCGCGGCGGCGATCACGGCGGCACCGCGGCCGCCGAGCAGCGGAATGCGCTCGGCGACGCTCGCCGCAATGAGCTTGGCGCCGGCCATCTCGGCAGGCGCGAGTGCGTACATGAAGCCGACGTTCACCAGCAGATACACCAGTGTCACGCACGCAGCGCCTGTCACCAGTGCCAGCGGCAGATTGCGCTGTGGATTGCTGATCTCGCCCGCCATGGAGGCCGGATCCGCCCAGCCGTCATAGGTCCAGAGCACCGGAATCAGCGCGCTCGCGAGCAGCGACAGCGGCAGCACCCGAGGCCAGGCGGGCGTGAAGTGCGCGCTGCTGCCGCCGGTCGCGCTGAACGCGAGCAGTCCGAGCGCCACCAGCAGCAGGTATTTGATCGCGGTGGTGGCGCTCAGCACGGCGGCAGCGCGCTGCACACCGAAGTAATTGATCGCCCCGATGACGACGATGGCCAGCGCTGCGGTGTAGCGCACCTGCGCGCCCGACAGCGGCACGAAGTAGCCGAGGTACTCGGCGAAAATCGTCGCGATGGCGCCGAGCGCGGAGGCGCGGATGACCACGAGCTCGGTCCAGCCGAAGAGGAATGCGGGCAGCGGACCGTAGGCCTCGAGCAGGTAGGCGAAGATGCCGCCGGAGCGCGGCAGGGCGCCGGCCAGTTCCGCCACGGTCAGTGCCCCGCACAGGGCGACGACTCCGCCCAGCACCCAGCACAAGAGAATCGTCCCCGGCGCCTGCAGCTGTGCGGCGACCGTCGCCGGCACACGGAAGATGCCGCTGCCGATGGCGACGCCGACCGACACGGCGATGGTCTGCCACAACGTCACCGTGCGGGGCATGCGCTCGCCCCACGCGTCAGCCATTGCCTACCCTCTCGGCGAGCAGCTCCACCCAATGGCGCACCGGCAGCGCCGTGCCGCTGCGCAGGTGCGCGAGGCAGCCAATGTTGGCGGTGGCGATCACCTCGGGCGAGCCGGCAGTGAGGGCTGCGAGCTTGTCGTGCAGCAGTCGCTCGGACAGCTCCGGCTGCAGGAGCGAGTAGGTTCCGGCCGATCCGCAGCAGCGCTGTCCGTCGGTCACCGCCGTCAGCTCGAAGCCTGCGGCCTCGAGCAGCGGCTCAACGATCCCGGTCAGTTTCAGGGCGTGCTGCAAACTGCACGGCGCCTGGAAGGCCACGCGCAGCGAACGCGGGTCCGCGCGGCGCAGCGCCGCGCGCAGCGCGGCCGTCTGCGGCGCGAGCATCTGGCTGATGTCGCGGGCCGCAGCCGCCACGCGAGCCGCGCGCGCGGCATAGGCGGGATCATGCTGCAGCAGGCGCCCGTAGTCGGCCACCATGGCGGTGCAGGCACTGGCGGTGACGACGATGGCCTCAGCGCCCGCCTCGAGTGCCGCGGACAGCGCATCCACATTGCGGCGCACCTGCCCGAGCGCCTCCGCGTGCGCCGACAGATGATGACTCAGGGCGCCGCAGCAGCCCGCCGCGCCCGCGCGGATCGCCGTGATTCCGACGGCATCGAGCAGGCGCGCGGCGGCCGGGTTGATGCCGCCCGCGAGCGCCGGCTGCACACAACCATCGAGCAGCACCACGGTGCGCGCATGCCGGGGCGCGGGCCAGCCGCCGGGCGCGGTGCCGCCCGTGGCCGCGATCTTGGTACGCAGTGCACGCGGCAGCAGCGGACTTGAGAGGCGCGCCAGCGCGAGTGCGGCGCGCACACGCCGCCGGTGCGGCAGGATCTTGCGCAGCAGATAGCGCTGCAGGCGCGCCAGCGGAGCGCGTGCCACGCGCTCCTCGGTGAGCCCGCGGCCGATGTCGAGCAGGCGGCCGTACTGCACGCCCGAGGGACAGGCGCTCTCGCAGGCGCGGCAGGTGAGACAGCGGTCGAGATGCAGCTGGGTACGCTCGGTGACCGGTGCGCCCTCGAGCAGCTGCTTCATCAGGTAGATCCGCCCGCGCGGACTGTCGAGCTCATCCCCCAGCAATGCATAGGTCGGG
>Ga0210398_10003947_pt1 | contig 14062 bp, 11 predicted proteins | sample IncBWC4OmetaG_FD_161047 | JGI IMG/M metagenome (GOLD analysis project Ga0210398, IMG submission 161047) | Forest soil microbial communities from Barre Woods Harvard Forest LTER site, Petersham, Massachusetts, United States - Inc-BW-C-4-O | ecosystem: Environmental > Terrestrial > Soil >...
GTCGAGGCATTCGGCGAGATTGCCGGCGTGCCCCGACATGCCGACGAAGCGAATCTTGCCCTGCTTTCGCGCCTGCGCCGTGAATTCGTGCCACTCGGGATTCTTGAGCCGCGCGGGATCGTTGACTGCGTGATTGAAGTACACGTCGACGTGATCGGTCTGCAGCCGGCGCAGGCTGCCCTCGAGCGTCTCCATCATCGCATCGCGCTTGTCGTCGGCCTGCGCCATCTGCTTCGAGGTCAGAAAGACCTTGTCGCGCTTGCCCTTGAGCGCGTTGCCAACCGTGGTTTCGGATTCGCCGTCGGTGTAGCTATCCGCCGAGTCGAAATAATTCACGCCGCAATCGTACGCGTGACGCACCAGGTCTTCATTGCCCGACGTCAGGCGGCTGGCGCCGAACGAGATGTCGGAAATCTTGAGGCCGGTGCGGCCCAGCGTCGAGTAGCGGCGGATGCGCGGCGCCGCCTCGAGCGATGCGCTCGCGCTGCCGGCCAGCGGCAGGATCGATACGCCCACGCCGGCCAGCACGCCACGCTTCAAGAACTCACGTCGTCCAATGATCGATCCATCGCCTGATCGTTTCATCTGAGCACCTCGCGGAGCCGCAGGTCGGGCAGTTCGCGGCCACGACCAATTCTACCGCCAGGATGCGGTCAGACTCTATGCCCGAAGTGCGCGACGCTATTCCTCTTGCGAGAATCGCTCCCATGCCGCCTGCCGGCTGACGCCCAGCGCTTCGCCGATTCGGGTCCAGGTTACCTCGCGCTTGCGAAGCGTCGCGACGTGCTGACGAAGCACATCTTCGGTTTTGCGAAGCTGGTCGGCCGCGGGCACCAGGGTCTTCAGGAGATCCTCCGTCTTGAGCGCGTCCAGTCCGGGGAACGCCGGAACCGGCTTGCCATCGAGGATGCGATTGCACAGCTCGATGCAATCGTCGCAGATGAAGACGGCGGGCCCCGCAATGAGTTTCTTGAGTTGCTCGTCGCTTTTTCGGCAAAACGAGCAATACAGCATCTTGCCTTTGACCATAGTCGTGGAAACCTCACGTCAAGGAGTACTTGACGAGAGCGAGTTTGTCAAGAGGTCGTTGACATGTAGAAAAGAAAAAAGAGGGGGAAGAAATCAGGAACCGAAAAAGTTCACCGCAGGTCGGACTTGCGGCGATACAGCAGCCAGGCCGCGCCCGACGATACGCCGATCGCGACGAAGGGGTAGGGGACCAGGTACGCCCACGAGTGCTCCTGCATCACCGCGGTGCCGTGGTACCGCAGGATAAACAGCGGCATGTTGAGGATCACGTACGCCGCGTAGAAGATTCCGAGCGGCAACGCGAACCTGCGCATCGCAAAGATTCCGTACACGTACACACTGAGCAGGATCCCGAAAATCGGCGCTACGACTAGGTTAGGCGTCCCGGAAAGGCGCGCGCCGAAGAAGACGAAACCGACACCCTCATGATGTGCGAAGGGCTTGCCGAAATCGGATAGCGCCATCACCGCGAGCAGGATCGCGAGAATCGTTAAGGCCGCGCCGCGAGGTCTCTCAGCCATCGTGGATCACTCGCGCATTCAGGTGAGATCGGCGCTACGGCGCGTCAGAATAATTGCCGTCGCGAGCGGGACGCCAACGCCAACTACGATCGAAACAATCGCAAACAGCGGTGAGGGTTGCGGGACATTGCGGTTCTTCATAGTGAAGAGAACCATGTTGACGATCACCCAGGCGGTATAGATGTACGCGACCGGCCGTGCCCATGCGTGCATCCTCCAGATGCCGTAGGCGAAGATCACGAGAGCGATCCCGAACAGCGGACCCATGATCGCGTTGGCGGTTCCGGTCAGCTTGGTGCCCATGAAAACCAAGCCGACGCCGGGGTCGTGCGAGAATGGCTTGAGAAAGTTGGATATCGCGAGGAGTCCGAACAGCAACGCGAAGACTGTCAGAGCGGCGCCGCGCGATTTCTCAGCCATCGAAAATCCCTCCCCAGGGTTCGAGCCAATTGCGGCACATCCTAGTCGGCGCGGGCCAAAAACGCAGCAGGTCTTGCATATGCATATCCACACTTGATTGGATGCGCATGGATCGGTACCGCTGGCGGGCTGGATTCCTTTTAACTAATGCGGCGATTCATCGCGGTTGTGGCGCTCGCACTGTGCGCATCGTGGCTCTGCAAACCGATTTGCGCCTTCGCCCAAACCAATCTGGTCAGGAACGGCGACCTTGCGTCCGGCTTCGACGGCGCGCCGGCCGATTGGTACGCGCTGTCCTCCGACAAGAAGCTGACGAAGTTTTCATGGAGCTATGCGCCGGCCACCGGCGGCGTGCTCAGCATCGCGAATAACAGCCGGACGTTTTCAAGCTGGCATCAGGCGCTGATGCTGCGCCCCGGGATTTACAAGGTCAGCGCCGAAGCGAAGGTCGAAGGTGCGATGCCTCACGAAGGCGGCGCGAACATCGCGATCAGTACCTTCGACGGCATCGAGCTCATCTCGAATAAGCTGCAAGGCACCATCGACTGGAAGACCATTTCGTTTTTTCTGATCGAGGATCGATGGGGCGATACGACTGAATTGCTGTGCCAGCTCGGCCAATCGGGCAATCCAGATACGGGGCGCGCGTCATTTCGCAATATCCAGGTGATCGAGGTGTCGAGTCCGCCGGCGCCGGGCGCGGTCAGATTCAACCTCAGCGCAATCCGCGCGCTCTACAAGGACCAGCTGCATCGGCCGGACGAGAGAATCTCGATCCGCGTCGTGGGCATCATTTGCGGGATTGTCCTGCTGGGACTGCTGGGGTGGGGGTTCGCCGAAATATCGCGGCCGGCGCGAGAGGCAGGGCGGCAGGCGTGGATGCTGGCGGGCGGCCTCATGCTGGCGATCACGGCGGTGAAGTTGATCGCGCTGTTTCATTTCACCGGCTTCTACTGGGACATCTTCTCGAAGACCGATCGCGCCTTACTGGCTGCCGCGCTGGGGCCCTCGAAAATTTACGATCCTGGCTTGCCGGTTGACGCCTATCCGCCCGGATCGCTGTACCTGCTGTGGCTTTCGGGATGGATCGGCAAGTTGCTCGAGCCGACTGCCAACAGCTTTCGCGTGATCGTCGAGACGCCGCCGCTGATTGCCGATCTTTTTATCGGTCTCACACTTTACTTTGCGGCGTGGCGCGACGGACGCGGTCTGCGCGCCCTCATTATAATGATGCTGTTTGCGGCCAACCCGGCGCTCATCTTCGACACTGTGGTATGGGGCCAGAGTGATTCGGTAGTCGCGCTGCCGATGATCATCGCGGCGATCCTGATCCTCACGGGGCGCTACCGACTCGGATGGAGTGCGGCCGCGATTGCGATCCTCGCCAAGCCGCAAGCGCTCGCGTTCACGCCGCCGCTCGCACTGTGGACGCTCTTCAACGCGGGCATCGGCGAATGCGTGTGGTGTGCGGGCGCCGTTGCCGCCACGGTTGCGATTGGAGTTTTGCCGTACCAACTCGGCCATTCGTGGGACTGGATAATCAACGTATACAAGGACCTTGGCACGCGATTCAGTGAGGCGTCGGTCGGCGCGTTCAACTTCATGGGGCTGATCGGCGGGATGGGCACGCCCGACACGGACAAAATCTTCGACGGCGTTTCGTACAGCGCGTTCGGTCTGTCGCTGACCTGCGCCGTCTACGTGATCGCGTCGTACTTGATTTGGCGCGCGCGATCGGGTCGCGCCGCGATGCTCGCGATTTTCGTCGCGCTATTCGGATTTTTCATGTTCGCGCCGCGGATGCACGAGCGATACCTCTACTATCCGCTGGTCTTCCTGATTCCAATCGCGCTGGAGAGCGAATTTCTCGCGACGATTTTCGCGGTGGTCAGCGCGACGTTCCTGTTCAACCTCATCTATATAAAACATCTCACCGACACCTCGTCGTATTTCCCCGACCATCCGAACGCGGCGCTGATAGGAGCTGCCTTGATCAACCTGGCGGTGTTCATCGCGGTGACGGCGTACGGATTGCTGCGCACACAGGCGCCGGGAGGTGGCGAGGGCACTGCGGCACCAGCGGCGGAACTCAATTGAAGTGAAACGCACAGTAGTTTTCACGGGTGTTGCTGCAAGACTGCGACAGTGAGAGAAGCTCATCTATCATGCGTCGCGCGGATCGCCTGTTCGAGATCATTCAGCGGCTGCGCAGAGGCCGCGTGGTCACCGCTCGTTCGCTCGCCGAACAGTTCAATATCAGCGAGCGAACCATTTATCGCGACATCAGCGACCTGATCGCGAGCAAGGTTCCAATCGAAGGCGCGGCCGGCATCGGCTACTCGCTGCGCAAGGGCTACGATCTGCCGCCGCTCATGTTCAGTGAGAGCGAGCTCGAAGCGCTCGTCTTCGGCGCTCGCATGGTGCAGAACTGGAGCGATGCCGAGTTGGGCCGCGCGGCTGACGCGGCGTTGTCGAAGATCGAGAACGTGCTGCCCGCGCATCTGCAGAACATGCTGGACGATCGATCGCTATGGGCGCCGAAAGACGTGCGCCGGGTGCCGGTGACCTTCGATCTCGGACATCTGCGGGCGGCGATTCGCGGCTGCCGGAAAGTTCGCTTCCGCTACTGCGACGAGAAAGGCGCCGAGACTCGCCGCAAGGTGCGTCCCTTGAGTCTCTTTTTCTATCCGCCGTTCTGGACTGCCGCTTCGTGGTGCGAGCTGCGTGACGATTTCCGATTCTTTCGCGTCGACCGCATGAACGACGTCGAGTTCCTGAGCGAGCCTTTTTCGCAGGAGGCCGGCAAGTCGGCGGCCGACCTTTTCCGCCATCTGCTCAGCAGGTCCTGAAGCAAGACTCCTGACGGCAGGCTGTCAGGATCTCGCCCATTCTGCTCGCCTCGCCAAATTCTACTGACAGACAGCTGTCAGCAGCCGCGCTCCGGTTCAACCGCGACGCAATGTTAAATTTCTCCCTACACGGCATTCCGCGAAGGAGAAGGATCATGGCGACTCAGGTCTCGGATCGTCCAGCAACAACGACACACGATCGAGTGATCGTCCTCAAGTCGGCGGAGGAGACCGCCGGTGAATTCTTCCGATGCGAGTATATCGCGCTCGCGGTCTCGCCGCCGCCGCGCGACCACATCCACACGCATCAGGAGGAGCGCCTGGAAGTCGTCGAGGGCACTGTGCGATGCCGCGTCGCGGGAAAGGAGTTCGTCCTGGAGCGGGGCAGGGTGATGGTGATTCCCGCGGGGACGCCGCACGCCGTTTGGAACGACGACCGCAGCGGCTCGCGCTCGATTTCAGAATACCGCCCCGCGATGAACGCCCAGGCAATGTTCCGCGGCTACATCGTCAACCGATGAAGCCAACAGACCGCTACCCGCATTCGCGCTCATTTCGGAGTCTCGGCGAGCTCGGTGCGGCAGGCTTGTTCCAGGGGATCCAGGCGTTCGGTGATTGAGCGCCAAAGCATATCTGCATCGATATAGTCGTAGTCATGCCTTAGCACGCTTCCGAGCTGGCGGAGTTTTGGAAATTCCGCTTCCGGGTATTTGGCGTCGAGAACATCGCCGAGTTTTCGCGCCGCTTCGCAAATTCGTTCCAGGCAACGTTCGACCGCATCCTGCGTCTTGTGGTCGACGAATAGTTGTTCTGCGGCTAGACCCTGTATGTAAGATCGAATCCGCGAGATGTTTTCGAGGATGTCGCGCAGGCGTTGCTCGGGTTCGCTAGAAGGCACGGATTTCCTCTCGAAGTGCATTTCGAGCGACGTGCGATCTGAGTGTATTGCGCAGGGCGACGTCCACGCGTTGCGGAACGAATTTTTGAATCTCCGCTATGATTCCCGCATAGTCGAGCAGGTCAATCCTTCGTTGCTCGTCGAGGTCTAGCAGTAAATCGATGTCACTGTCCGGCCGCTGCGTACCGCGCGCCATTGAACCGAAAACTGATAGATGTTTGACGCCGAGTTTCCGCAGGCGCGGCGCCGCCGACCGGAGAATTCGTAGAACCTCAGAAACTTTTTGAGGGACGGGTGCCTCTGACGTGGTTGGCTCGCGAAGCGCCGCGCCACCCGGGAGCAGTGCGATGCCGGACGACTCAAGCGCCGTTCGGATTGCTGCGAGACTCACCGGAATTGGTTTGCTTGCCGCGCGCTCGAAATGAGCGACGGTCAGCCTCGACACCCCAGCCCGCTGGGCCAACTGCGCTTGACTGATACGCAGAAGAGCACGTCCCGCTCGACACATTTCCGGGGTCAACCGCCCCTGAGTGTCATCCATCTAGACATATTGTATAGAACTATACAAAATATCAAGCCTGGTCGGGTCACGATTTCAGGAACTTCAGCATCAGCTCGTTGGCGTATTCGGGGCGTTCCTGGTGCACGAAATGACCGGCGCTGGGCACCAGCTCGATTTTCAATCCCTTCGTGAACAGCTTCTCCATCCCCACGAGCGTTTCCGCGCCGATGCATCCGTCGTCGCGGCCGTGGAACATCAGCGCGGGTACATTGATCGGGACGTTCATCGCGGGCGCGAGCATCTTGAGATCGACCGGCATGCTGAGCACCGGACCAAGCGTCGCGCGATAGTAGCCGAGCGCCGCCTCGAGCGTGCCCTTGGCGCGGAATGACTGCTTGAGCGCGTCCATGTCCGCGGGCGTCCATTTCCAGCCCGGCGACCAGTCGGTCCACATTTTTTCCAGGAACGCGAAGTCGTTGAGACTGACTGCGGCCTCGGCGATCTTCGTCTGGAAGAAAAACATGTACCAGGAGCGGCGCTGCTGAGCGTAGTTGGTGACGAGCGCCTCGAAAAATCCGGATCCGTAACCGACCGCGGCGGTAACCAGCTTGCTGACGCGATCCGGCGCGGCGGCCGCTGCGCCGTAGGCCGCTACTGCGCCCCAATCGTGCCCGAATACGATCGCGTTCTTGTAGCCGAGCGCCGTGATCAGCGCGAGCGCGTCCTCCGACAACGCCGCCGAATCGTAACGGCCGTCGGATGCGGGCTCGGTCGGCGCGTAGCCGCGCATGAACGGCGCGACGCAGTGGAACCCGGCGGCGGCGAGCGCGGGCATCTGATGGCGGAACGAATGCGCGGTGTCGGGGAAGCCGTGCAGGCACAGCACGAGCGGATTTCCTGCTTCGCCCATCTCGAGCACGGTGAAATTCAGGTTCGACGCGCGTACAACTCGTTGCTTAATTTGCGATGGCATAGTGCCCCGACTCATACCGCACGCATCGGCCAATAACAAAGCGCGCCCGCTGTATTACGGTTCCCCCCTTGCGTGGCCGGCCTTGTTCACCGCTGCCGATTACGAATCGATCGGTACTCTCTTGCCCGCGGGATGGTTAATCATTTCCACCGGCGGAGAACGATGGATGCCGGCCAATCAGGATCATGCGATTCGACGAAGACGCTGATTACGGTCCGTTCAATCCACGCTCGGCGTACGAGTTCTTCCACTTGATGTTCGCGGCCGCGGAACCAATGTTCGCGTCCCTCCTCAGACAGGATGGTGAATCCTTCGAAGTCTCCGAAACGGTCGTAGCGGATACCGATGACCTTTCCGGTGTAGCAGTGCTCGCCGAAGTGTTTAACGTGAACTGGGGAAGGTTGCAGATAACCATTGGGAGAAGCAGGAATCTGGGAAGCGTTGCCTCCCATGCCATCGATTCGGCCGAAGAGATAACTGATGTAGCGCAACAGCACCGGATACCAGCGGTTGCTGGGATCGATCAGGCCAAGCCGCCATTTCAGTATGGCGAGCAGGTTTTCGTCGGCGGGAAGAATCTTGCTTTCTTGCTGTACGGAAATCCGTGCGAGAAAGCTTCCGGTGATGTAGCGCCATAATAGCTGGCCTTCTTTTGTTGCAAGCGCCACTTGAGGCTGAGTCGGATTGTTGGGCGCGGCCGGCTGGACGAGCTGTTTGGTAGTGATGCGGCGCACGACCACATCAAACTCATTGCCGTATCGAACTGTCGGGGGCAGCTCGACGGTGAACAATCCCGCGAAACTGCCGCCAACCCCCGGAGGGATCGGGATGTAGGTTACCGGGCTTACGACCTGGCATTGGATGGTGTTGGCGTCGGCGGCGGTGAAACTCTGCGCGGGATACAACTGCTTGGCCAGTTGCAGGACCGAAGCGGCGCTCACCCCCGGCCAATAGATGTTGACCACGCTGCCGAGCGGTGTCTTGCCCCAATCGATCATCATTTCATCGGGAAAGCTGAGAATGCTGTAGCGCGCGTTGGACTGGGGCAGCGGGCTCGGACGGACATCGATGGTTTGCGGAACGCGGTGGGTGGCGGGGAATCCCGGATTGCCGGAGGTGGTGACCTGGAGATTGCGCTGCGCCAGTTTGTCGGAGTTCTCGGGACTTTCGATGACTCCGTTGTCGTTGAGAATGGGAGCATCGGCACAAGCGATCTGCGCCACCAGGCAGCTATGGGCGGCGCTAACGAACCACTGTTGGACGTGTTCGCCGCCATATACGTTCGTTGCATCATTGACGTTGAGGAAGCATCCAAAGAAGGCCCAGGTGTACTTCTGCCCGCTGGGAATTTTGATGGTCAGGCTGTTAGCGCCCCCTGAGTTGTAATCGGTCGGGTTGTCGATGAAATTGGCGTTGGCAAAAAATGGCAGCGAGCAGCCATTGACCGTACCGTGTTTATCAGTACCGGGCAGCGGACTCTGCGGGTTGTTCAGACTCCCGGTACTGCGATACGTCACCTGAGGCTCGGCGCTGCTCAGGAGAGAGGCAGAATTGATGAAATCGGTGTCGAAGGTCTGCGTAGTGAAGACCCGGAAGAACACTTTTACGTTCGATGTAGTGCCGGGGTTGCCCTTCAAGCGAACCCGCGCGATGGCAAAGTTGTAGTTTGGGTTCGTCAAGGTCCCGGGAGTGACTAAAGAATCGCCCTCGAGCGCGCCATTCTGATTGGGCAGCAAGGTATCGAGAGGGTCGGAGACGTTGGTGTCAGGCGGATTAAAACCTGTTTTCAGATAGCCGTGGTTCTGATTGAGCCAGGTGATCAGCTCGGTGATATAGGCGTAGGCGTCGGCGAAGCTGTTATGAAGCGTGGGTGCGCCGGTTCCCTGGACCGGAACAGTGCCGCTGGAGCCGGGAGTGCCGGTGAAGACCCGCAAATCCTGGCTCAGGTAGTATTGAGGTTCGACACCCGAGCCGGCGTTGATGTTGGTGAAGTAGGGGTCGTCGCCGGCCAACAGGAAGATCTCGGCGTTCGGGCTATTCAGCACAGGTTGCCCCGCGATGCTGATGGAAGCGTCCAGGGTGTAAGGGTCAGGCCCGCCTCCGCCAGTCGGGAAGGCGGCCAAAGAAGCACTGGTGAAGTCGATCTTGTAGGCAAAGCGAATGCGCTGCGTCACATTGGCGTTCGCACCCGTTTTGCCGATATCGTACGTTATGGTGGGGCCGGAAATCGCAAGGCCGGGGATGTTTGTCTTGTTGAAAGTGCTGGAGGGCGAAAATGAAGGGATCGCAGACCCCACCACATTCGGTGTAAACCCTTCCAGGAACAGGTAAAACGCATCCGGCCAGTCAAAATTGTCCGCGACTTCGTCGCGGCCATAATTGTTTTTGCCGAAGACAAAGTAGATTTGCCGGTCTTTCCAGGCGAGCCAGGCCGCAAGATTAATATAGAACGCATCCAACTCCTTCAGCACGTTCATACCACTCGCTGACGCCATGAAACCTTTTTGCTTTACCGGGATATCGCTGCAGGGATCACCCAGCAGATTCAGATCGAGGAAATGATGAAAGGATGCGTCAGTTACGATTCGACCGACATTTACGGTGTGGCCGTCGTAGGCTGCGATCACGTCGTTGGGTCCGGTGTCGCAGGGGCTGGTGTCCGAGGAGAAGTTGTTGTTCTCGCACTTCATACCCTCCCCGACTAGCGTTATATGAGGAGTTGCGCCCGCTGTGTCTTGCGCTAAGACAATCGGGAGCGCCTGGTACTTATTTATCGAATCTACCGTGGGGAATTCCGTGAACCCTGGACCGGCAAAACTCAAGGTGGGGTCGGTGGCGTAGGTCTGGGTCAACTGTGCGCCCGTGGGCGCGATGACCTCGCCTTCGTGCATGTGATCGGGATAGACGGTGAGCACGCCCGTTGCTCCCTGCACCACCGGATGTGAGGGTACTAACACCGTCAGCGGCTGCGGAATATCGTCGGACTGATCGTCGAAGAAGAATTCAGGAGTGCCGTTCAGTTCGCCGGTATCTGTCGGACTCTTCTGCAGAGTATCCCTTCGCGCCTCGCCACCCCCGGGCCAATTCAAGGCCGCCAGCGGCGGTATCCCGGGACTGGTGTCGGATGGCGAGTACCATTTGCGCATATACCGCACGCGGGGAATCAGGCCGCCCACGGCCGAACCCAGCCCGTCATGATCCCCGGTCGCGAACACGCCGCCGCCCTGCTGCATGAAGTCGGTGATTTTCGCCAATTCACTGTCGGTGAGACCGCCGGGCTCAACAGGCCCTGGAGGACCTACTGGGCCAATTGGCTGCACGTCGTAGCCCTCGTCACTGAACAGCCAGATCTCGTCGTAAACCATGAGATTGATAGTGGGATCGTCAAAATGAAACGGGCCCGGAATCGTGGCGTTCGGATCGGGCACCGTATTCGTGATGGCGTTTATGTTGGGTGGAGTCGTGAGACTGTTTGGGAAGTTTCCGGCGGCATTGAATCCCCGGCTGGCCGTATCGACGGTAAATGTCGGTGACGTGCTATTGCGCAGCGTGCTGATCAGATGCGACAGCGTAAACCAGGGATCGGGTCCAAATCGCGTGCCGCTTGACGCAGCGGGATAGGTGGTTGTGAGATTGAAGATGCCATCAACAACGATCAGAACTCTGATATCTGACATGCTGTCCTCCCGAACCGACAACGAATCCCGGATTCCCGGGCAACCGTTCCCGATTGATTCGGCTCAGACGCGTTCAGGTTCTCCGCTTGGCTCAGCACCAATGCAGCCGCGATTAGCTTAGCGATAGGTGGGGGCCGCGTTTAAATCTATCGAGGCAACGCTAGATTCTCAGCACTGGCCCATTACGCAATGTCAAAATGGAACACTTCGCGGCGCTTGGGCCTCGAGGGCGGCGGTAACGATTTCCCTCGCGCGCGCGCCGCCGTTGAAGCGCGTTCACCCTGATTCGCTATCACGTGAATTCCGCGTGTCTGGTGCTGGGCGGCGGGTTAATCGGCCTCGCTCTGACCGGTTGGCAGTAATGCGGCCGTGTTACGAAGGGAACATTTAATAAAGTTCATACAACCGCATGTAGCGCACGGCGTCGGTATCCTGCTAATGTCGTAGTCCGCGACGGCAAGCACATTCAGCTCCCCGCCTTAGAATCGAAGGCATCCCTGTAAAAGTGAAAATGTGCTGATGCTGGCGGCAGCCAGGAATGCGTACGAGGCGCGCTTGGCAGCCCGAGGCATCATCATCCGTGCAGCCACATAGGCGCCCGGCGGTGGTGTGAGCAAATACGATCTTTGGAGAGACGAATGGCAGCATTCTCGCCGACGAGCACGACCGAAGAAATATTGAAGAGCGAGCCGTGGAAGCAGCCTTGGTGGCACGCCGGCCCGCGCGACATCGCGATACTGGGTTGGGTTCTCCTCATTCATATTACTGCCGCGATCGGACTCGTGCTCTATCCGCTTCCCGGATGGCCCGTGTTCCTCGGCGCCGTAGCGCTCGTCTTCCTCGGCGGACTCGGCACTACCGTCGGATATCATCGCGCGATCGCGCATCGCTCGCTCACGCTGAATCCGTGGGCGCGCGGCGTTTTGATTTTCCTGGCGATGTTCAACGGATCCGGCGCGCCGACCACGTGGGCCGCCGGCCATCGGCTGCATCACGCCAAGGCTGACACCCCGGAAGACATCTCGAGCCCGCGCTGGGGCGGTTTCTGGTGGGCGCATCTGCGATGGCTATGGCAAGCGGGCGAGCCACCGATCGAGCGGTACTGCCCCGATCTCAGCGGAGTTTCGTATCGCGCGTGGCGATGGTTCCAGACGCCGATCCTGACGCTCTCATTCTTCGTCGGACTGCTTTTCAGCCCGGCCGCATTTTTTTGGCTGGGCGCGATTCGCCTCTGCTTCGGGCTGCACGCGCAGTGCTTCGTCAATAGCGTTTGCCACACCGAACCGGGTGTCGCGGCGGGCGAAGACTCGAGCCGCAACGTAACCTGGCTCGGGCTCGTGCATCTGTTTCAGGGAGAGAACTGGCATCGCAACCATCACGCGCGTCCCGGTTCTGCGCGACTCGGATGGAGTTGGCGGCAGCCGGATGCTGGCTATATGTTGATACTGGCGCTGGAGAAGCTGGGACTCGCGACCGACGTTCGCCACGGCACTCCGTACAGCCGGGGCAAGGGCAACCGGCCCGATGCGGACGATCTGATCGTAAAAGCCGCATAGTCCGCAGCAACAAACGACTTTTTTACACGTAACCGCCGGTCCCAGCGGTCGTATTCCTTGGTGAGAGGAATGCAATGAAAACCGCTGGCTTTATCTTTGCCGCCATTCTTTCAGCAGTAATTATGCTTGGAACCGTCGTGGCCGTCGCAAACTCGGGTATGACCGCGAACACGACGCCATCTCACGTAGTCGCGACCTCATAATTTAACTCGATATCATCTTTATCCACACTCGGGGTGTTGGGAGTGCAATCAACGAAACGGCGCCTCAAGCGTGCGAGTCTCGTCGCGACCAGCGTCTTTGTACTATTTACCTGCGTGCGAGCGGCATTCAGTGGCGGCACGGCAACGCCGGCGCTCATCACTGCCGCGATCAACGATAATGCGATGGTGACGCTCGCGGGGAATACGCGTCCCGAAGCGACGGCGGCTAATGATCGCGGCGCGGTAGCCGCCGAATTCCCGATGGAGCACATGATGCTCCAGTTGCGACGCAGCCCCAATCAGGAGAGCGCGCTCGAGAAATATCTCGATCAACTCGAAGATCCCCACTCGCCGAATTACCATCACTGGCTGACGGCGCAGCAATTCGGCGATCGTTACGGACTGGCTCAACAGGATCTCACGAAGATCGCGGGCTGGCTTCAATCGCACGGCTTCGTCGTCAACCGCACATATCCGAACGCAACGCTGATCGATTTCTCGGGTAACGCCGGCCAGGTTGGCGAGGCTTTCCACACTGAGATTCACCATCTGGTGGTGAACGGCGTCGCGCATATCGCCAACATGAGCGACCCGCAAATTCCCGCGGCGCTGGCGCCGGCAGTGGCCGGCGTGGCCTCGCTCAACGACTTCAGGCCGCGCGCGATGAACCGGCCGCATCCAAGCTACACCGTCGACATCAGTGGGGGGCAGGACAACCTGGTCGTGCCGGCTGACCTCGCGACTATCTACAATTTCAATCCGCTATTCGAAGCCGGTTATTCCGGCCAGGGACAGACGATCGTCGTGCTCGAGGACAGCGACGTCTACAAGACCTCGGACTGGACCACGTTTCGCAGCGTGATGGGACTCGCGAGCGCCTATCCCGACGGCTCGCTCAGCCAGGTTCATCCCGACGGATGCTCCGACCCGGGAATAAATGACGACGACGGTGAGGCTGAGATCGATGCCGAATGGTCGAGTTCTGCCGCACCTAACGCCGCGATCGAGGTGGCTGCCTGCTCCGATACTTCCACCACGTTCGGCGGATTCATCGCGATGGCGAACCTGCTCAACGAATCCGACACGCCACCGGCCGTCATGAGCATCAGCTATGGCGAGTCGGAGGCGTCCGACGGCGCGACGCAAAACGAGGCCATCAAATCCTTGTATCAGCAGGCGGTCGGCGAGGGTGTTTCGGTGTTCGTGTCGGCGGGTGATGCGGGCGCGGCGGTCTCCGACGCCGATGATTCCAGGGCGACGCACGGCATCGGAGTCAGCGGATTCGCCTCGACGCCGTACAACGTGGCGGTCGGCGGCACCGATTTTGGCGATACTTACGCCGGCACCAACAGCACTTACTGGAGCGACTCCAACAGTCCTGATTTCGAATCGGCGCTGTCTTACGTCCCGGAAATTCCGTGGAACGATTCATGT
>Ga0210398_10003948_pt1 | contig 14061 bp, 12 predicted proteins | sample IncBWC4OmetaG_FD_161047 | JGI IMG/M metagenome (GOLD analysis project Ga0210398, IMG submission 161047) | Forest soil microbial communities from Barre Woods Harvard Forest LTER site, Petersham, Massachusetts, United States - Inc-BW-C-4-O | ecosystem: Environmental > Terrestrial > Soil >...
ATTTTCAGGCGAGTTCAAGGACGGCTCACTGTCCGTGGACAACGCGAAACTGACGGGCCGCGCGATCATATTGTCCGCCGGCGGCAGCGTCAGTAGCCGAGGCATCGATGCGCGTTGGGAGTTGTCGTTACCCGACTTGAGCAGCGTCTCGGCCGCGTTTGCCGGAAGTTTAAAAGGTTCGGGCTCAGTGCAGGGCCCGCCGACGGCTTTGGAGGCCAATGCCCGCTTAAGTTCCACGCTTTCGGTGCGTGGATCGCCGAGCGGAGATTTGGCCGCGGACCTAAAGGTGCGCGGGCTGCCGTCCGCGCCGAATGGCACGTTGGCTGCGAACGGAACCTTGGATGGCGCGCCGTTGAATGTCGATGTCTCGATGGAGCGCAGCGCCGAGCGTGTGTTGCACGCCGTCATCCATCATGCGACCTGGAGGAGCGCTCATGCCGAAGGCGATCTGAACCTGGCGACCGACAAGCAGCAAGTGCATGGTCAATTGACCGTCACCGTCGCGCAGCTCCAAGATTTGCAGCGCCTCCTGGGAATGGATATTGCGGGCAGCCTCGCGGGCAATCTACGCTTGCAACCCGATGGTGAGCGAACCCGCGCGCAGCTGAATGTGGACGCAAAGAATTTGACGGTGTCGGGTCTTGCCGGCAGCGTGCATCTCGCCGGCGAGGGGTTCACCGATTCCTTCGCATTCAAAGCCGGCCTGGATCTTCCGAAACTCAAAGGTGTCGCGGTGACTCTGGGGGCGAGCGGCAATTTCAACCTTGATGCGCAAGAAATTTCAGTGGCAAGCGCGCTGGGCTCCTACGCAGGTCAGGAAGTGCGCTTGCTCGAACCGGCGCGAATCCATTTCGGCAACGGCATTGCGTTTGATCTGCTCAAGTTGGGCGCTCAAAAGGCCGAGCTTACTGTGCAAGGAGAGATTTCTCCGAACCTGGCGCTGCGCGCCTCGCTGCGACAGGTGCAGCCCGCGCTGGTGAACGTTTTCATCCCCAATCTATTGGCGGCCGGCGTCATCGAGGCTCACGCCGATTTGCACGGTACGGCAACGGCGCCCGTGGGCGAGATCACCGTGAACGCCCTAGGGATTCAATCGGCGGATGATGCCGCGCTCGGCTTGCCCCCGGCAAATATCCGCCTCACCGCAGGATTGCGGGGACACACCGCCGATATTGACGCGCGACTCGATGCCGGTTCCGCGTCGCAATTGACGGCGATTGGCCGTGCGCCGCTTGCCGCCGACGGCGAGGTTGATATGAAAATCAACGGCAGGACCGATATGGGATTGATGAACGCATTCCTGGAAGCGCGCGGCCAACATGCCTCCGGGGAACTCGAGATCGATGCGACGGTCACCGGCGACGTTGCGGCACCCCAAATCACGGGAACGCTGGAGCTCAAAAACGGCAAAATCAACGACTATGGGCGCGGCGTCAGCCTGACCGACATCAACGCGCAGATCGTCGGCAACGAAGGCACGCTGCAGATCAAGAGTTTCACGGCGTCGGCGGCACCGGGCACTGTGTCGATGAGCGGCAGCGTTGGAGTGCTGCAAAAGGGGATTCCGGTTGATCTGCAGCTTACTGCCCGCAATGCTCAACCGCTGGTCAGCAAGCTGATCACCGCGAATCTAAACACGGACCTGACGATCAAAGGCACGGCGCGCGACCGGCTCGACGTGGCCGGATCCATGCACCTCAATCGGACATTGATCGGCATTCCCAATGGGCTGCCGCTCAACGTCGCGGTGCTCGACGTGCGACGTCGCGGCAAGAAAGCGCCGGTGGTTCGGGAAAAACCGCTCATCATCGGGCTGAATGTAGCGGTGCAAGCGCCGGATGAGATTCTGGTCCAAGGACGCGGGTTGGACGCGAGAATGCGCGGCGATTTGCAGATCGGCGGAACGATAGAATCGCCGTTGGTGAACGGCGGCTTCGATCTAGAGCGCGGCACCTTTTCCCTGGCCAGCGGCCGATTGAATTTCACCGACGGGCGAGTGAGTTTCAATGGCGTGGGGTTGCAGAATAAAATTGACCCGACGTTGGATTTCACGGCGCGGGCGACCATTGGCGACACCACCGTGATCATGCACATCACCGGCCTCGCCGATGCGCCGGTGTTCGATTTCAGCAGCGATCCTGCGGGCAAGCAGCAGGACGACATCATGGCGCTGTTGCTGTTTGGCGCGCCCACTCAGCAGTTGACGCCGTTGCAGCTCGCGCAAGTCGGTGCCGCGCTCGCTTCGATGAGCGGCGTGGGCGGGAGTAATAGCCTGAATCCCCTGGTCAAAATTCAGAAGAGCCTGGGGCTCGACCGCCTCAGCATCGGTGCCGGCACGACGAACCCCCAAACGGGACAGGATACCGGCGCCAGCATCGAGGCGGGGCGTTATGTTTCCAAGCGCGTCTATATAGAAGGAAAGCAAACCACCGCCGGCACCAGCCAACTTGAAGCGGATGTGGACCTGACCAAGCACTTGAGATTGCAAACTCGGCTGGGAAATGGCACCGCGGTTCAAGGCACCACTCCCGATAACGATCCAGGTACCAGCGTAGGCCTGATATATCGATTCGAATATTAGGGCGCCGCAGATCGCGCTCAGCGCTACAATAACGGCTTACAAAACCTCTGGGAGTTTCAACAGAATGGATTTGAGTATTCGCGGATTGATGTGCACCGCCTTGTTGAGCGTCGCGCTCGGTGCCTCGTTTACTTTTGCCGCTGAACGCACGCCTAACGACGCGCCGGACACCAAGATCGCGGTGGTGCCCGAGCCCACCGAATCGCCTCGCTATCTGAAGGATGAACAGCAGGTCACCTCAGGCTCGGTCACAGTCGCCGGACGAGCGATCGGTTATCAAGCCGAAGCGGGTATTTTGGTTGTCCACGTCAAGGACCCTTTGGACGATGATGCGCCGCTTCCGAAAGAGGACCGCCAGGGGCCGCCGCCGCCGCAGCCGCCGGAAGTGGGCATGTCCTATGTCGCGTATTTTCGCGGCGACAAGGAAGATGGCCATCGGCCGATCACTTTCATCTATAACGGCGGTCCGGGTTCATCGACTGTCTGGCTGCACATGGGCGCCTTCGGTCCGAAACGCGTGGTCACCGCGGATGATACGCACAGTCCGGCGGCACCTTATCGGCTGATTGACAATGAATTCACGCTTCTCGATGCCAGCGACCTGGTGTTCATCGACGCGCCCGGTACCGGCTTCGGCCATTTGCGCGGAGCGGACAAGGAGAAAGCGTTTTTCGGCGTCGATCAGGATGCCCACGCCTTTGCGAATTTCATCGTCGAGTTTCTTTCGAAGCACAATCGATGGAATTCACCGAAGTACTTGTTCGGCGAAAGCTATGGCACGACGCGCTCGGCAGCGCTCGCCTACATTCTCGAAAACGAAAAGTCGTTGGATCTAAATGGGGTGATTCTGCTGTCGCAGGTGCTGAATTTCGACGACGGCGTCGATGCGCCGCAATTCAATCCGGGCATGGATTTGCCTTATTCACTCGCACTGCCCACGTACACGGCCACGGCGTGGTATCACCACAAGCTTCCCAACCAGCCGGCCGCGCTCGAACCGTTGTTGCATGAGGTGGAAGCGTTTGCGATGGGCGAGTATTTGCAAGCCCTCGCTGCCGGCTCGACCTTGGATCCTACGCACAAGACGGAGATCGCGACCAAGCTGCACAATTACACCGGACTTCCGGTCGATTACATCGAGCGCGCGAATTTGCGCGTCAACGGCGGCGAGTTCGAAAAAACCCTGCTGGGCGCCGAGATCACGACCGGCCGCTTGGATACCAGGTTCGCGGGTCCCACCATCGACCCGATGAGCAAGGAGGCCGACTACGATCCGCAATCGGCGGCAATTTCGTCCGCCTATGTTTCCGCGTTCAACGACTACGTCAGGACGACGCTCAAATTTGGCCAGAAGAAGATCTACAAGGCAGAGTATTTTGAGGTCGGCAATCATTGGGATTTTCTGCACCAGCCTCCGGGTGCGTCGAGCAAGGTGCCGGGTCCGGTAAATGTCATGCCGGATCTGGCGGTTGCGATGAAGCAGAATCCCAACCTCAAGGTGCAGCTCAATGGCGGCTACTACGACCTGGCGACGCCGTATTTCGCGGCGGAGTATGAGTTGCGGCAGCTACCGATACAGAATACGCTCCAAGGCAATATCGAGATGCATTTCTACACTTCCGGCCATATGGTGTATGCGCATGAGCCGGACCTGAAGGCGCTGCATGCGAATGTAGCCGACTTTATCGAACGGACAAAAAACAGTACGGGCAAGTAGGCCCGGCTGCGCTGAAAAATTTGGAGTGACTATGTAATAAATTCAGCGCGAAATGGCCGAAATCTCGAGGATTTCGGCCGATTTGCGTTGGTATGTAAATTGCTTGGACTCGTATACGCACGTCAGGAGTGTAAATATGAATAACCAAATGCACACTGAATCCGCGCTAAGTGGCGGATCGCCTGCAGCCAATCAAGTGTCCGGGGCCGCCGAGCCCCGGAGCGGCGCCGCTTTCCGGGGCGGGGAACAGGCCGCGCTGCTGTTGCAGCGCCTGTTTCGCCGCTATCCCGGCGTTCTTACTTTGAGATTGTGGAATGGAACTTCCATACGCGCCGGCACCGATGCGGCCTCGGGCGAGGACTCGCCATTTACACTCGTTTTTCGCAGTCCCGAGGCCGTTTGGTCGGCGGTGCTCGGAAACGATCCCTTGGCATTGGCCGATGCGTACTTCCGCGGCGAGCTGGATATCGAGGGCGACTTCTTCGCCGCCTTGAGCATCAAGGATCACCTGGATGCGCTGCGGATGCCGCGTGCCGAAAAACTCCTGGCTGCTTTCACGGCTTTGCGCCTGCGGATGCTGAATGCGGCCGCGCACCACTCCGAGAGGCTGTTTGCGCCCTCCGATGCGCCGCGAATCAAGGCACATTCGAAAGCCGAGAATCGCGATGCCATCCACTTTCATTACGACGTTTCCAACGAATTCTATGCACTATGGCTGGACCGGGCCATGGTCTATTCGTGCGCCTATTTCGAGAATCCTGAGGTCGATCTGGATACCGCGCAGCAGGCCAAGCTCGATCATATCTGCCGCAAGCTTTCATTGCGGCCGGGGGAGAAATTCCTGGACATTGGCTGCGGGTGGGGCGCGCTGGTCATCCACGCCGCGCGGCACTATGGCGTGCAAGCTCAGGGCGTGACCTTGAGCCCGCAGCAACTGAAGATCGCGCGCGAGCGCATCGAGCAAGCGGGGCTGAGCGGCAGTGTGAGCGTGGAATTGATGGACTATCGCGATTTGCCTGCGCTGCCGCTGTACGACAAGGTCGCGAGCGTCGGCATGTTTGAGCATGTGGGTCTCAAAAATCTTCCGGTTTATTTCTCCACGGTGCACCGCCTGCTCAAGCCGCGCGGGCTGTTCCTCAATCACGGCATCACACACGATTCCGAAGGCTGGCAGCCGAACGTATCGACCGAATTCATCAATCGCTACGTGTTTCCCGACGGCCAGCTCGATACCATCAGCAATGTGCAGCGCGTGATGGAACATGCGAAGTTCGAGATTGCGGACGTCGAGGGGCTGCGCCCGCACTACGCGATGACCCTGCGGCACTGGGTCGCGCGCCTCGAGAAAAACCGCGCGCTGGCGTTGCAGCACGTCAACGAAGCGACCTACCGCGTGTGGCGGCTCTATATGTCGGCATGCGCCCTGCAGTTCGAATCCGGAGAGATCGGTATCTATCAGATTTTGGCGAATAAGCGTTCGGCCGGAATTCCCGACCTGCCGTTGACGCGGCGGCATCTGTATCACTAGTTCCTCGGCACCGTGATTTTGAGCGGCTCGGACGGCCTATGGGGATGGGAAGCGTCAAGGCACGAGACGCAGTGCCTTGACGCTTCCCATCCCCATAGGCCTTCCATGCGGGACGCTCAAGCTCACGGTGACGGTGCGGGAGGACGAGCTGCGAATGTCTACCGTCGGCCGGCATGTGATCCGGGCGTGTGATCCGGCGTCTGATATTGACCGGCTTGAAGTTCCCGTCAGCTGCGATCAGAAGAGTCGAGGCACTGTTGCCTTCGTGCCTCGATTCTTCTTACCGCAACTGACGAGCGCCACACCGGTCAAAATCACTGCGCCGCGGCCGCGTGTTAGCGATCGGCTTGCTTTTCCTTGATGGCATGCATCAGGGCGTGCGTATCCGCAGGCTTGGTCATTTCGCTCACGTCGTCGTCCGGCCGACCGTGCAGCGCCGCCAAGTCGCGCCGCGGCGCATCCATGATCTGCAGCAGCTTCGTGACTTTCTGTTCGGTCAGCAGATTGATTTGGAGATCGAGATGCGCGCGATGCTCCGCGACCTGCGCCATGCGGTTTTGGCGGATGAGCACCGCGACCGTCAGGAGCAGGGCATTACAGCTGACCATGCCTTGCAGCCAAAAAAACGGCGGGCTGTCGACGTGGCGCCAACCGTGCTTCATGCCCCATAAGTTCACAGCGATCCAAATCGCGATAAATGCGACCGCGAACGCAAAGAAAGCCGGACTGCCAAAGAAGCGGCTGACTCGCTCGATGGCGAGCTGCAATCCGGATATCTGCGCCTCTTCGCGGTCCTTAAATTGAGATAGAACATCCAGATTCTCCTTCGCGGACGAAGGCAGATTTGCGGACGACGGGCGGACATTTTCCTTACTGGCCATGCGCCTAAAGATACCTGCAACGCGCCTCGAGTTCGCGCATCGCCGGGTGGCAAATTCAAGCAATCTGTGTAGGCAAGCGCTGACAGCCGGCGCGCGCTCTACACGCTAGACGGCGCTCGCGGCATGATCCACATTAGGGCCCTGGGTGAGGTGATAAGGGAACTCCTATGATTTCCAAAAGAGCCGTTGCGACTGCCGCCGTAGTTCTGTGCGCGGCCTCCCCGGCGCAAGCCGGCACTGACTGGCCCAGCTATAACCGTACGCTGACCTCCGATCGTTACGCGACATTGGAAAAGATCGACAATAAAAATGTCACGGGCCTCAAAGTCATTTGCAGCTTTGATACCGGCGAGCAGGTTTCGTTTCAGACTGGATTGGTGCAGGTGGATGGCGCGCTATTCGGAACCACCGAGCGCGACACCTTCTCGATCGATCCCAATAGCTGCAAACTGAATTGGCGCAGCCACGAAGACTCACCTTCAGGCGAGCTGAAGGTCAATCGCGGTATTGCCTGGCTCGATCATCGAGTGTTTCGCGGCACTGCCGACGGCAAAGTGATTGCCTACGATGCCAAAAACGGCAAGCGCCTTTGGGCCACGACGATTGCGGACCCTGCTAAGGGGGAGTCGGTGCCGGCGGCGCCGATCGCCTGGAACGGGATGGTCTTTATCGGCAACGCCGGGGGCGACAACAAGGGCGTCAAAGGGCGGATGTACGCGCTGGATGACAAGGATGGCCACATCGTGTGGGAGTTCTACGTCGTGCCGAAGGGCGCGGGAGATGTGGCGCGCGGGCCGGCGGCGCCGGATCCCAAGGCGGTATACGCGGCGAGCTGGAAGGAAGCGAAGGGCTTCCCCATCACCGGCGGGGCAACCTGGACTTCCTATTCACTCGACCCGGTCACGGGGCTCTTGTACGTCCCCGCGGGCAACCCGGCGCCCGACTTCATCAAGGAGCCTCGCCAGGGGGAGAATCTATTCGCCAGCTCGATCGTCATCCTGGACGCCAAGACCGGCGCATACCAACGGCATTTTCAATTGATCAAACGCGACTACCACGACTGGGACGTGTCCGCGCCGCCCACCTTGTTCCTAAGCAATCATGGCCACCGCATGTTGGCGGAAGCGCCGAAAGATGGCCACCTGTACTTGATCGATTTGAATACCGGTAAAGTGGTTTATCGCAAGCCGGTCACCACCGTCACCAATGCCGAGGCACCGATGAGCCCGCAGGGAACACGGTTTTGTCCCGGGTCACAGGGCGGGTCGGAGTGGAATGGGGCGGCATTCGATCCGGCGGACAATCTGATTTTTACCGGGGAAGTGGACTGGTGCACGACGGTGCAGTCGGTGCCCGTGACTGCCTTGGGAAGCTCGCCGGCCGGCAAGCCCTGGAGCGGCGCGACCCAAGGGTTCGGTAAGCAAGACGATCCAAAAATGTGGTCCGGCTGGATGAGCGCCAGCAACGCCGATAGCGGTGAACGCAAATGGCAGTTCCACGCGCCGTTCCCGCTGTTGGGAGGCGTGACGCCCACAACCGGACGCCTGGTTCTGTTCGGAGACATGGGCGGCAATTTCTATGCGCTCGACGCCGCGAGCGGCAAAAAGCTGTGGTCAAAGGACCTGGGTGGTGCAATCGGGGGCGGAGTGATTACTTACGACACGGGCGTGGGGCAAAAAATCGCGGTCGCGGTCGGGATGACCTCGCCGATCTGGCCGACTCCGAAAGTCACCGGCAAGGTGGTCGTGCTGGGTCTATGAGGCTGCGTCGCGAGCGCTCAGGCGCAGCGAACTCATCTGTTCGCCCCACCACAGGCCGATCATTCGCGAGAATTCAGCGCCCTGCAGACCGTGCCGTGCCGGATGATCGGCGCGCAGGGCTGCGAGCCCCGTGTGCGTCACGGTGACCAGTGTGCCGGAGGGTGTCGGCTCGAACTGAATGTCGACCTGCGTTTGCTCGTGCGGGGCGAAGTTGGCATTGCGCCAGGAAAAGGCGAGCCGGCGGGGCGGCTCCCAGACCTGCACACGGCCGACCTCGATGACGTGTTGCGTGCCCTCCGCCTCGAACGACTCAAATAGCCTGCCGCCCACCTGAGGCTCGATGCATACCAGGCTGCTGCGGGAGGCCGAATTGCGAAACTTCATGCCGCGGCGCCACCATTGGTCGATATCAGCCGTGAAAATTTGGAATGCGCGCGAGGGCGGAATCGCGACGCTGACGCTGACGCGCGCGCGATCACCGCTCACGACTTGAGTCTGCCGGCTCGGCGTGGATTTTCCGCGAACGTCTTGAAGGCGTGCAGCTGCCGGCGCCACAGATCCTCCACCTGCGCCATCCACTGCTGCACGGGCTGAAATGCAGAGGCGTCAACGCTGTAGATGCGCACGCGCGCATCGTTCGGGACGCCGCGCTCGGAAATCAGGCCCGCCTTGCGCATCACACGCAGGTGCCGGCTCAAGGCTTGCGGACTCATATCGACGCATTCGGCCAGCTCACCGGCGCGGCGCGGCTTCTGCAGCAAAAGCCGAATCATTTCGCGCCGCGAAGCGTCGGAGAGCGCGCCGAAGGCGGCGCTCAACTGGAACTCTGCCGAGGGCGGCTCCATGGAATCGATCAGCCCGCCGGCGGATTACGCAGGCGCTGCGTCACCCACCACACGTGGCCCTCGGGATCGAGCGCGCCGTAGCTGCGGTCCGACCAGTAGTCCTTGCCGTAGTCGTGCGTCGCGGGCTCTTCGATGATTTGCGCGCCGTGAGCGCGGGCGTTGGCACAGTGCGCATCGGCATCGTCGACGAAGAACATGATGCTTTGGGTGGTTGCGCCATTCAAGCTCTTGGGACTGCGCATCGCGCCCTTCCAGCGGCGCGGCGATTCGGGCGTTTCCTGAGCGACCATGATCAGCCCCTCGCCATAGGTCAATTCGCTGTGTTCGATCTGGCCTTTGTCGCCCTCGATCTTCAGCCGTACCTCGAAGCCGAATGCATCGCACAGCCACTGGATGCCGGCGACCGCATCCTGATACACCACCGCACTTGACATGCGCGGCCAATCGCTCGGAGTAGGTTTCATGAATGAGCTCCAAATCAAATATTAACGAATGTGAATAATGTTAACAGATTCGTTAACTAATCGCAAGACGCGTGACTAAAGACGCGGTCGCGCCGCGAGCCGCGTGCGGAACGCCATCGCGAGCCGCGTGCGGAGTGTGCGCTCGGGATGTTAGTATTTTTGCAGGCAAACCTTCAAATGCAGTGCCCGATGCAGTCTTTCCCGCTCGCCTTGATTCTCACGAGTATTCCCTTCATGACGTCCATGGGGATCACTCCCGGACCGAATAACATTCTGGTTGCAAGCTCGGGCGTCAACTTCGGCTTTCGTGCGACGATTCCGCACATTCTCGGCATCACCGTCGGTTACCCCTTGATGCTGTTCATCGTCGGCATCGGGCTGGCCAAGATCTTTATTGCGGTCCCGCTCATTCATACGATTCTCAAGTACGTCAGCATCGCGTACCTGTTATTCCTTGCCTATCGCCTCACGTTGGCATCCGCGATGGGCGAGGCGCGCAGCCAACCGAAGCCGATGACCTTTCTCCAAGCCGCCGCTTTTCAATGGGTCAATGGCAAAGCGTGGGTCATCGCACTGGGCGCGGTTACCACCTACACGATGGTCAATCAGACCTTGCCGCTGCAAATCATCGCATTGACCGCGATCTCTGTCGTCATCACTTTGGGTAGCGTGAGTTGCTGGACGTTTTTCGGCGCATTCATGCGCCGGTATCTGCATACCGCGAAGCGGCGCCGTCACTTCAACTACACCATGGCAGCGCTGCTGGTCCTCTCGATCCTACCGGTTTTGTGGGAGTAACCGCGCCCGGCAGTCAATGCCGTGCTGCGTCTAGTTCTTGAGTCGATAGCCGGTCTTGAATATCCACGCCACCAGCGCCAGGCAGATCACAAAGAATCCCACGGTCACGGCGAAGCTGATGCCGACACTGACATCGGCCGCGCCGTAGAAGCTCCAGCGAAAGCCGCTGATCAGGTACACAATGGGATTGAAGAGGCTGAACGCGCGCCACGCCGGCGGCAGCATGTCGATGGAATAAAAAGCGCCCCCTAGAAATGTCAGCGGGGTGATCACGAGCATGGGGATGAAACTCAGCTGCTCGAATCCCTTGGCCCAGATGCCGATGATGAATCCAAACAAGCTGAAGGTGGCCGCCGTCATCAGCAGAAAGGCGATCATCCAAACCGGATGCAGGATCTTGATCGGCACAAACAGTGATGCGGTCGCGAGAATGATCAACCCGAGCACGATGGATTTGGAGGCCGCCGCGCCGACGTAGGCAATGACGATTTCCGCATAGGAAACCGGCGCCGACAGCAACTCGTAAATTGTGCCGGTGAACTTCGGAAAATAAATGCCGAAGGAGGCATTCGACAGGCTTTCCGTGAACAGGGCCAGCATGATGAGTCCGGGCACGATGAATGCGCCGTAGCTCACGCCGCTGGCGCTCGTCAGGCGCGATCCAATCGCGGCGCCGAACACCACGAAGTAAAGGGAGGTCGTGATGACCGGTGTGACCAGGCTCTGTACCAGGGTGCGCAGGGCCCGGGCGATTTCGAATTTATAGATCGCCCAGACGCCGTGACGGTTGAAAGCGGGGATGGAAGCGGAAGTACTCATGCGCGGTCGCTCACTAGCTTGACGAAGATATCCTCGAGGGAACTCTGGTGTGTTTGCAGGTCCTTGATGACGATTCCCAGTTCGCTCAAGCGTTTGAGCAGCAGAGAGATGTCGACGCCGTCGGCGCTGTTGGCGGTATAGACCAGATCATAGCCCTCGGCTTTCAGCTTCAGATCCCAAGCCTGCAGCTCACCGGGTGTCTGCCGCAACGGCGCCGCCAGATGCAGCGTGAGTTGCTTCTTGCCGAGCTTTTTCATCAGTTCCATTTTGTCCTCGACCAGCATCAGGGTGCCTTTGTTGATGACCCCGACTCGGTCGGCCATTTCCTCGGCCTCTTCAATGTAATGAGTGGTCAGAATGATGGTCACGCCTCTTTGCCGCAGTCCGCGCACCAGCGCCCACATATCGCGGCGCAATTCCACATCGACGCCCGCCGTCGGCTCATCGAGGAACAGTATTTGCGGTTCGTGCGACAGGGCCTTGGCGATCATGACGCGCCGCTTCATGCCGCCGGATAAGGTCATGATCTTGCTATTGCGCTTGTCCAGCAGCGACAGATCGCGCAACAGGCCTTCAATGAATTTAGGGTTCGGCGCCCGCCCGAATAGGCCGCGGCTGAAGGATACGGTCGCCCACACGGTTTCAAAGGCGTCGGTACTGAGTTCCTGCGGCACCAAGCCGATCATGGAGCGGGCGGCACGATAATCCCGCACGATATCGTGGCCATCGGCGGTCACGGTGCCCGCGCTTGCCGTGACGATGCCGCAAACGATGTTGATCAGGGTGGTCTTCCCCGCGCCGTTCGGTCCGAGCAGCGCGAAGATTTCGCCCCGATCGATGTCGAGATTGATGAGCTTCAGCGCTTGAAACCCGCCGGCGTAGGATTTGGTGACGCCATGGATCGAGATGATGGGCGGCATTTTTAGGCTAGGGACCGATGCGCGCGATCAGCGCGCGCGTAAATTCCGCGGTGTTTGCCTTGCCGCCCAGGTCGCCGGTGCGCACCTTGTCGGCGTTCAGGGTTTCCTCGATCGCCGTGCGCAATCGGGTCGCCATGTGCGGCAAGTGGCAGTGGTCGAGCATCATGGCGGCGGCGAGCAGCAGCGCAATCGGATTGGCGACCCCTTTGCCGGCAATGTCGGGAGCGGAGCCATGCACCGCTTCGAATATGGCGGCGTCGGCGCCGATATTGGCGCCCGGCGTCATTCCCAAGCCGCCCACCAAGCCGGCAACCAGATCCGACAAGATGTCGCCGAACAAATTCGTGGTCACGAGCACGTCGAATTGCCATGGATTCAATACCAGCTTCATGGCGCAGGCATCGATGATGATGGTATCCAAGATGAATTTGCCCTTGAACTTGCGCTCGTACAGCTCGAGACCGGTTTCGAGGAAAATTCCGGTCAGGGCCTTCATGATGTTCGCTTTGTGGACGATCGTGACTTTCTTGCGACCCGTCGCAATGGCGTGCTCGAAGGCGAATTGCAGCAGGCGGCGGCTGCCTTGGCGCGTGTTGACGCCCGTGGCCATGGCCAATGCATGCGGATCGTCATCGATCGGGATGTAAAGCTCATGTCCGATATACAGGCCTTCGAGATTCTCTCGCACCACCACCAGATCAATGTTGTCGAATCGGCCGCCGGGAATCAGCGTACGGGCTGGGCGCAAATTCGCATACAGCTTGAATTCCTCGCGCAGGCGAACATTGGAGGATCGATAACCTCCGCCTGAGGGGGTTTCTAGCGGGCCTTTGAGCGCAAGCCGAGTACGCCGAATGCTGTCCAAGGTCTTGGGCGGAAGGGGATCGCCCGCTGTTTTGACGCCCTCTAGGCCCGCAATTTGTCTTTCCCACTCAAACGGCGCGCCCAGCGCCGCCAATACGCGCAGCACTGCGTCCATGATTTCGGGACCGATCCCATCTCCGGGGATCAGCGTGGCGGGAATCGTTTGCGGCATCGAAACGCTCTCAAAAGGCCAAGGGCGCATAGGATACTCGAACTCTGTGGACTAGACTGCCCTCGGAATTGAGGAGAATTGCGAATTCATAGCGACGAAATTATTTCGGTAACGAGGCGCTGGGTCGAAAAATCCGTGATCGGCCTCAACCTGTGTCCGTTCGCCGAAAATCCCTACCGAGGCAATCGCGTGCGCTTCACAGTCAGTGAGCAGCGCAGCGCCGCCGGACTGCTTTTGGATCTGCGTTCAGAATTGCAGGCGCTGGCCGCCGCCAGCCCTATCGATCTTGAGACCACGCTGCTCATCCATCCATGGGTGCTGGCGGATTTCATTGAGTACAACGATTTTCTCGAAGTCTGCGATTCCACCGTTGCCGAACTGAATCTGGAGGGAGAGCTGCAGGTGGCAAGCTTTCATCCCCAGTATCAGTTCGCGGAGTCGCAGCCCGATGACATAGAGAATTACACCAACCGCTCTCCTTATCCCATTCTGCATTTGCTGCGCGAGGCCAGCGTGGAGCGCGCCGTCGCGGCGGTCGGCGATCCAAAGGAGATTTACCGCCGAAATATCCGCACCTTGCGCACGCTGGGACATGCCGGTTGGCAGCGACTATGGAGCGATTAAGGGCTTGCGCATGGGGATGAATTCAATGCTCTCGCCCGCACCGACTTCGAAGAGCACCGAAGCGCCGGCGGCATAGCCGCGAGCCGCG
>Ga0210398_10003949_pt1 | contig 14060 bp, 14 predicted proteins | sample IncBWC4OmetaG_FD_161047 | JGI IMG/M metagenome (GOLD analysis project Ga0210398, IMG submission 161047) | Forest soil microbial communities from Barre Woods Harvard Forest LTER site, Petersham, Massachusetts, United States - Inc-BW-C-4-O | ecosystem: Environmental > Terrestrial > Soil >...
AGCGGAACCCACCGTTTCGATCTCGATCATTTCGCCCAATGCGCGTTTTAGGAATTCAGCCGAACCGACCATAAACTTGTTTAGGTCGAGCGGCTTGGGATTAAGCGTTGCGCGGCGTGAGAAGGCTAATAGCCGTTGCGTCAAAGAGGACGCACGCTGAGCACCCCGCATCGCATTGGTGAGTGCGCGGTGGAGGTTGGAATTATCAGTTTGCCGGGCGTTGCGTTGCGCCGTTTCCAGATTCCCAAGCACTACCATCATGAGATTGTTAAAGTCATGTGCAATGCCGCCTGTCAGCTGGCCGACGGCGTCCATTTTCTGCGAGGCGGCGAGCTGCTCCTGAGTCTCGCGCAAGGTCCGCTGGGCTTCCATCCGCTCGGTGATATCACGGGTGATTTTGGCAAAGCCGATCAATTCGCCGTCATCATTCCGGATGGTATCAATCACTACGGAGGCCCAAAAACGAGTGCCGTCCTTTCGCACGCGCCAGCCTTCCGCCTCGAACCTGCCCTGGGCCCTGGCCGTAACCAGTGCTTTTTGGGGAATGCCGGCCCCCAGATCCTCCGGCGTGTAAAAACGGCTGAAGTGCGATCCTATAATCTCATTCGCTGCGTAACCTTTGATGCGCTGCGCACCCGCATTCCATGACGAAATGATACCCTCTGGATCGAGATGAAAGATGGCGTAGTCAACGACCCCTTGCACCAATTGCCGAAAGCGGGCCTCCGACTCCAATGCGCGCCGTTCGGCTTGGCGCCGCTCCGTCATGTCTCGCGTAATCTTTACGAAGCCCAACAGCTCGCCATTGTCACCCCGGATGGCATCGATTACGGCGAATGCCCAAAATCTCGATCCATCTTTGCGAATCCGCCAGCCTTCGCTTTCGAAGCGTCCGCTTTGAGCAGCAACTTCCAATGCGTGATCGGGAAAACCCCGATCCTGATCCTCGGGCGTGAAAAAGTTGTGGAACTTTCTGCCGATCACTTCCTCCGCCTCATACCCCTTGAGACGTCGGGCACCGGGATTCCAGCTTACGATCTCGCCTTTGGGATTGAGCAGGTAGAGGGCGTAATCAATTACCGCATCGACCAGAAGCTCCAACCGACGTTGATATGGAACTTCTTCAATAGTTAAGTTGCCAGACAAAAGGCCCCCATTTTCGGCAGACGGACTGTACCTCAGAAGCAATTACGGATCGTCGATTAGGTTCCGAAGCGCTCGGTGGAAATCCTCGAACCTTCTTCCGGCGTCGTTACCGCGAATGCAGTGCGATGTCGCTTATGACCCGTCGCGTCATTGCGCGGCAATGCAGCAATTCGGTCGCTTTTAGAGCGAAGCGGACCTTGAGCCGGATTGATGGACTGCCCGGCCCAGGCTAGGCGGCAGGCGTCGCGCCGCGCAGAATTTGCGCCATGACCGGCATGTCGATATTGCCGCCGGAGAGGATGAGCCCAGCGCGCTTGCCGGCATAGCGCGCCTTTTCCTGCAGCAGTGCCGCCAGCGGCGCGGCGCCGGCGCCCTCGGCGAGATTGTGCGTGGTCGTGTAATAGAGACGCACCGCGTCGGCGATCTCGTCCTCGCTGACGCGAACCACGCGCGCGGCGCCTTTGACGATGATGTCGAGTGCTTCGGCCGGCGGATCGCGGCAAGCCACGCCGTCGGCAAAGGTCCGCGCCGAATTGGTCTGCACCGGGTGGCCGGCTGCGAACGACAGCGCGAAGGCCGGCGCGTTCGCCGCGACCACGCCGACGATCTCGGTGGTAAGCCCAAGAAGATCGCGCACCGTGATCAGCCCGCAAATTCCCGAGCCCATGCCGATCGGCACATAGACGACGTCGAGCGTGGCATCGTTCGCGAACAATTCATGGGCATAGGTCGCGACGCCCTTCACCAGGTCGCGATGAAACGACGGCACGAAATGATAGCCGCGCTCGCGCTGGATCGCGGCGGCAACGCCGCGGCTCTCGTCGAAATCCTTGCCGCCGGTGACGACCTCGCCGCCGAAGGCCGCCATCGCGGCATTCTTCTCGCTCGAATTGCCCTCCGGCACCACGATGACCGCCGGGATGCCGTTGCGCGTTGCCGCGGCGGCAACCGACTGGCCGTGATTGCCGCGCGTCGCGGTGACAAATCCTTTGGGCCGTGGCCCGGCGCGAACGAGCGCGTCGACATAGACAAGACCGCCGCGCGCCTTGAAGGATCCGGTCGGCGTATGGTTCTCGTGCTTGACGATGACTTCGGCGCCGACCGCCCTGGCCAGCAACGGCCAAGCATAGGCCAGTGTCGGCAAAACTACGCGGCGCACAATCGCGGTGGCATCGGCAAGCTCGTCGAGGCCAAAGAGCGGCATGACGGTTCCCTCTTGAGCCGGCCGATGGTCGAGGCCGTCGGCGACGCCTCCGGACTATACAAGTGAGTGGAACCTAAATCCCGGCCGATTGTTGATCGGGCCGTATGCCCTACCAAGACGACGAATTCTCAAACCCAGTAAGACAGGATTTGACCGAAGGACTCATGATGCCCACGGCCGAGCTTGGCACGCCGTTGATTGCGGCGGTCCTGTTGGTGGTCGGTGGCAGCGTATCTCAGTCTCGGCAGTTCCATGCATCATTTCAATCCGGCGACAAATACCGCGCATCTGCGCGCGACGCTTCGTCCCCAAGACGAAGACCTCCGCCATGCCGGATCGATACGGCCAACGACGCCGGACAGCTAAGCGGACTTTGCGAGTGGGTGTTCAGCCCGTTGGCTTGGTCGCCGCATAGGCCGGCACCCGCGCGGCGAAATTATCGAGCCAGGCGACGAGCCGCGGGTGGTCGCCGCGCCAGCTGGTGCCGAAGCGGAAATCGCGGTAGCCGAGCACGCAGGCGAGCGTGATCTGACCGACATTCGGCAGCCCGGCATCGAGCGCCGGTGGCGCGGCTTCAAGCGCGGCGAGCGCGCGGGTCACCTTGCCGGCCTGATGTTCGAGCCATTTCGGCTCACGCGCTTCGGTCTTGCGCCAGCGCGTTTCGTAGATGGTCAGGATCGACGCATCGAGAATGCCGTCGCACAGCGCCTGCAGGCGAAGCGCCGCGAGCCGCACCTTCGCCTCGCGCGGCAGGATCTTGCCGCCGCCCGCGCGATCGTCGAGATAATCGAGGATCACCCTGGAATCGTAATAGGCGACGCCGTCTTCGGCGATCAGCACCGGAATCTTGCCCAGCGGATTTTGCGCGCGCACGCTGTCGTTGACGTCGGTGGTGTCGGCCGGTTCGATTTTGACGTCGCCGTCGAAGCCGAGCAGCGACACGGCAATCCGCACCTTGCGCCCGAACGGCGAGGACGGCGAAGAACGGAGGATCATCATTGCGGCACCTTGCTTGGAGTGTGTTGGAGCACGACCCCGGAAAGAGCGGGGCCGGGCAATATCACGCGCAAATCCGGAATCGGAAAGCGGCGGGACTAAAGCACATCCTGCGGAGAAAAACCCCGGCCGACGGGCGGCGCCGCTGCCGTCCGGTTTTTCAGACCATGCGGCGCATTGCGCGCCGCGGCGGCCTCGCCCTAGCCGGTGACGACGAGATTGACGGCCTTCGGGCCCTTACCCTTCTTGTCGGGCTCGACGTCGAAGCTGATCCGCTGTCCCTCAACCAGCGATTTGAGCCCCGCACGTTCAACGGCGGTAATGTGCACGAACACATCGCGGCCACCGTCGTCGGGCTTGATGAAGCCATAGCCGCGTTCACCGTTGAAAAATTTGACCAGACCGGTCATTGCCATCGAGACACTCCTTCCCCCGTAGTTCTTTCGCCGCCACCCCCACGGTGCGACGGCCAGCCAGAACATCCACGCGAGCAAAGAGCTTGAGTCCCAGATGGTCTCAGTCACCCCGCCGGCCCCCCACAGGAGGCGGAACGTCCAAGTCAGCACCAATTCAATTAACCCAATTTGCGCGTGTGGAAAAGTGGCAACCGGCGATTTTTGCCAGAGCAGCGCCGGTTTGCGCCGGCTTGCGGCTAGCGTTTCGCTACCGGTCCGCGAGGGCTTCGCTGCTGTTCCCCTACGAGCCAATCGAGCCGCTGCGTCGCGCTGGGCGAAAGGACCTGGATAACTAAGGGGAGCAAAATCTCTAAATCCCGCTCCAACGTGTGCGGCGGGTTGACCACCATAAGACCCGAACCGGCGAGCGCCGCATCCGCGCGCGGCGCGCGCAGCGTCATTTCAGAGCGCAGCAGCTTCGGCAGGCCGAGCCGACGGAGCCGCCGCGCCAGCGCCTCGGGCACATCGCGCTCCTTGATCGGATACCAGAGCAAGTAGATCCCGGTCGGCCACTTGCGATGTGCTTCGCCGAGCGCGTTGGAGAGCTGGATGAAATCGCCGGCCTCTTCATAGGGCGGATCGATCAGCACGAGGCCGCGGCGCTCCTTGGGCGGGATATTGGCTTTGATGGCGATCCAGCCGTCGATCGCCAGCACCTTGACGCGCGGATCGCCGCGCAGAGCGGTTTTGAGCGAGGCCGCGGCGCGCGGTTCGAGCTCGCAGGCGATCAGGCGGTCCTGCGGCCGCAGCAGCGCTTTGGCGATCAGCGGCGAGCCGGGATAGACGCGCAGCGCGCCGGCGGCATTCTGCGCCGCGACGACGTCGAGGTAAGGTTTGAGCAGCGCGCCGGCGGCGCTCTGCCGCAAAGCCGGTGCCGCGGCGACAACGCGCGCGATGCCGTCGCGCCATTCGGGCGAGCGTGTTGCCTCCGGCCCGAGGAGATCGTAGCGGCCAGCGCCGGCGTGGCTGTCGACGACGCGGAACGCCGCCGGCTTGGCGCGCAAATAGTCGAGCACGAGGGCGAGCACGACGTGCTTGTGCACATCGGCGAAATTGCCGGCATGAAAGGCGTGCTGATAGTTCATCGCACCGTGTGTAGCGCGGCGTGCCGGCTGCGATGCATGCGCTTAGCCGCCGCGAACGGGCGGCATCACCACTTGATCGCGCCGGCAGCCGCGTTTGACGATCTCGGGGCAGTCATGAAAATGCACCGCCCCGGATCCCGCGGACACGTCCTTGGCCAGACATAGCCGAACTTCGGTGAGGCGCTTGCTGTCGCATTCGACCGCCATCGCCTTGGCGGAAAGCCCGGGATTGGCCTCGATGAAGGCGTCCGCGACGGCGTCCGGCGCAACCACCAGCGGGGTTTTCAGGGCGCTATAATCGGGCGGGATTTTCACCGCCGCGCCGGCCCGGCGCCCCATGTCGAAATAGGCGCGCGGCGACAGCCCCGCGCAGGTGCCGTGCTTATCCCATTCGTTATAGATGAGATGCGGCGCCGGCATCAGGTCGAGCATCGACGAAACGATATCACGGCCAAGCCGCGGCGCCGGGCTCTCGCAATATTCGGGAAAGCCCTTATCATATTGCGGCCACAGCCCGTGGACGACAAAAGAATACGGTCTCGTCCCGCATTGCAGCGATGGCGAACTGCCGGCGTACCGCTCGGCAGTCTCGGCACAGAACGACGGTGACCACGACAGCGACAGGACGTAAAAGTCGAATTGGCCCGGCACGCCGGAGTGCGCCGGCCCGCCGTATTGTGCGGTGGCCGGCAGAGGGGCGAGCAACAACGCAACCAACGCCACGCCGGCTACAGATTTGACCATCATCATCGCCCTCTGGCCGGCCCATCAGAGAATAGCAGCGCCTTGAGAACAGATCAAGAACACCTGTGGATCGTGGCAAGACTGATGCAGCTTTACGACTTTGTGATGCACAACGGCGATCGTTTTAGTGGATGTCCTGGTAAACCGGCGGCATCGCCCTTAGCTCCGAATAGCCTCGGCGGAACTGCATTCAAGAGGGAAGGCATGACCGTCCATCGATTATTCAAGAACGAGCCGTTCGAGCCGGAAGCGCTCTCGACCATGACGCGCACTTACGCGGAAGTGTGCCGGATGCTCGGTATCAGCGATCGCGATCAGAGCGAGACCGACGCGGTCGCCAAGACTGTGATCGAGTTCGCCCAGCGCGGCGCCCGCGACCCGGTGCGGCTGCGCGATTGCGTTTTGCAGGCGTTGCGGGATTAGCTCGCGCCTCGATCAGGGCTGCGCGGCGCGGCATTGCGGACCGTAGGCATCGTTGCGGTCGAGCCCAACGACGCAGAAATTGACGCCCCAATCGATGCCGATCATGCCCTCATCCTCGGCGATCGAATAGTAAATCGTATGCCTGGTGGAGTTGTTGATCACGGCGGTGCCGCCGCAATAGCGGCGCGGGATGGCCTGCGCCCCCCACGGCATGGTGTCGATCTCGTGGATGTTCTCGAAACCGACGATCTGCAGCTCCGAATTCCAGAAGCGATCTTCCTTGACGCGAAAATCCCGGATGATGCGGTCGAGCGCGGCGTGATATTCGCACGCCGGCAGGTCGCGATTGTAATCCGGACCAGGCATCCAGAAATTCTTCTCCAGGATGGTCGCGGCACGCGCCGGCGCCCCTGACAGCACGGCGAGCGCGACGGCGACCGTCGCGGCGAATGCCGAAAGGCCGAAACCCACGCGCAGCTTCGATCGTGCCATTTTGCCTTCCCCAAGACCCCACGAAACGCCGTCAGCGTGCCGCGCCCATGCGTGCCGGTCAAGGTCCCCCAAGATGGGTTGCACCACACCTACGCCATGCGCCGCCGACGCCGCGCGAACTACTGGATTATACCTATCTTATGCTACCACTTTCCAGTCGTTGCATTTGATTCGTTTGTCAGCGTGCTCGCACAGAGCAATGCCGCGAATCTGCGGCGACCTGTTCAATCTGCGTAGATGAAGTTGGCGTGCTCCGCCGTGAGGGCGGCGGAGCGGCGGGGCTTGATTGGGGGAGAGCAACGATGGGCGACGTGCATCGGCTTTTAAAGCCGCAGCCTTCGTTCGGACTGCAGGCGGCGGGGCGGCTGATGACCGAAGTCTTCCCGTCCTGGGTGCAGGATCTGGCGCTGTTGGTGGAGAGCGTCGAGCCGGCTCGTCCGCCGGGCGCGCCAGCCGATTGGCAACCCGGCGCCACGGTCCGGTTGCCGTTCTCGAAGAAGATCTGCTCGGACGGCGTGGCGGTGTGCAGCCAGGCGCTGATGGCGCTTGCCGACACTGCCATGGTCATTGCCTGCTCGGCAGCGTGGAACGGCTACCGGCCGATGAGCACCATCGATCAGACCACCCACTTTCTCCGCCCGGTGAATTTCGACATCGTCGCCGACGCCCGCGTCGTGCGCATCGGCCGCAACACCAGCTTCGGCCGGGTGATGCTGCTCCACGCCGCGGACCGCCGCCCGGTCGGCATGGTGGCGAGCGCCTATTCGATGATGTGAATTTCGTTTGCCGCGGGCGCCGAGACGCCGCTAGCCGCTTTCATTCCGCCGCACGGGGATTTAAGGTTGCGGACGTGGCTTGGGCGGGAGGCTCGCCGATGGTTCGTAAGCTCTTGATTGCGTTCGGCGCTGCGGCGCTGTTTGCGGCGGCGGCCAATACCGGCGCCGTCACCGAAGCCATGGCGTTCGGCGCCGACTTCGCCGGGCCCGGCCCGGGCATCACCGGCAACAATACCGGCGGCATATTTCCCTATCGCCCCGGGCCGCCCGGCGACTACCAGCTGGTCGCCGAAAGCTTTTGCGCACGCTACGGCCGTCTCGGCAAGGTGACCAGCATTCACCGCATCTATGGCGATTACATCAGCTTCGTCTGCTACGACCGGCCGGGCCGCATTCACTAGTTTATCGCCAGTCGCCGACCGCCGTCTGCACCACGGCCAGCGCTGCCACTGCCGCGGTGTCGGCCCGCAAGATGCGCGGACCGAGCGACAGCCGCACCACGTTAGGCTGTTTGACCAGCGCCGCGCGCTCGTCCTCGGCAAAACCGCCTTCCGGCCCGACCAGCACCGCGAGCCCGTTTGGCGCGGAGGCCTTGGCGAGCGCAGCTGCCGGATTGGCGGCGACCGCGTCTTCGTCGCAAAACACCAGCAAGCGCGCCGGGTCGCGGTCGGCGAGATAGCGCGACAGGGGCATTGGCTCGGCGATCTCCGGCAACGCCAGAATGCCGCATTGCTCGGCCGCCTCGATGGCATTGGCCCGCATCCGCTCAAGATTGACCCGCGTTACCTGGCCATGGCGGGTGAGAACCGGCGCCAGCCGCGACACGCCCATCTCCACTGCCTTCTGCACCATGTAGTCGAGCCGGGCGGCTTTAAGCGGCGCAAACAGGTAATGCAGGTCGGCGACGACTGTCTGTCGCCGGGTCTTGGCGTCGACGACGAGGCTCGTGCGCTTGCCGCCGCCTTCCAGGATCGCGCTCCACTCGCCGTCCCGGCCGTTGAAAACGAGGACGCTGTCGCCCGGCGTAAGCCGCAGCACGTGGCTGAAATAGTGCGCCTGGGCGCGCTCCAGCGCGACTGTGCCGCCGGCTTCGAGCGGCGCATCGACGAAAAGCCGGGGACTGCGGAAATCGTAGGCGGACATGGCAAAAACGGGGTCGTCGACCGGATTTGGCGCAAAACAGGCAGCGGACGGCTGCCAGCGTCGTTTTGCCCCTAAAGCGCAGCCCGGAAAAGAGGGTGAAGCGCCGCCCTTGCCGCGTTATCGCCGAATTCGACTAGTCTTTAATCGCCGCGCGACTTCGGGCACAGTGAATCGTGCTTGCCGGGTTTTGCGGATTAAAACTGAACGCCAACGGGACCTTTCGCCGGACCTCAATGGAACTTATCGCGGGGGCTCATCGATGAATCGCAGCCTCGCCATTGCGCTCTGCCTGGCATCGGCGGCCGTTGCAGCTGGCGCCCCGCCGGCGCGCGCGCAGATGGGCCAGCCCGCGCAATGCATGCAGTTCCCCGCGCTCAGTCAGGCCACCCAGGTCAAAGCCAATGCCGTGCAGGCGGCGATGAAAGCGCGGGCCGACCGCAAGGATATCTGCCGGTTGATGACGGTGTTCGTCGCTGCCGAAGACAAGGTCGTCAAGTTCCTGATCGACAACAAAACCTGGTGCGGTGTGCCGGATCAGGCCGTTGCCGCGGCCAAGGCCAGTCACGAAAAGTCGGTGAAATTCCGGGACGCCGCCTGCACCGAGGCGCCCGAACCGAAGGCGCCGTCGCTCAGTGACGCCATCAAGACAGCGCCGGTCGACTCATCGGCCAATACCACGACCAAAGCCGGCCGCGGCGGTACCTTCGATACGCTGACCGGCAATCCGCTGGGCCGATGAGCCTCGGCAAAATCCATAGTGTAAGATGAACCCCGCGGCCGGTTCGGTCGCCGACGCGACCGGCAATTGGGTCGACACCGTCGCGCCGGCCTGGTCGCGTCCTTATCTGCGGCTGTCCCGTCTCGACCGCCCGATCGGTTCCTGGCTCCTGCTCATCCCCTGCTGGTGGTCGGCGGCATTAGCCGCGGTCGCTGCGCACGCCGCGGTGCCGGGCCTTTGGCGTCTGGCACTGTTCTTTATCGGCGCCTTCGCTATGCGCGGCGCCGGCTGCACCTGGAACGACATTGTCGACCGCGACCTCGATAAGTCGGTCGAGCGCACTGCCTCGCGTCCGATCCCGTCCGGCCAGGTCAGCGTCAGGCAAGCGGCCGCGTTCCTCGTCCTGCAAGCGCTGGTCGGGCTTGCCGTGTTGTTGAGCTTCAACGGATTCACCATCGGGCTTGGTGTCGCCTCGCTTATCATCGTCGCGGTCTATCCGTTCATGAAGCGGATTACCTATTGGCCGCAGATCGTTTTGGGCCTGGCGTTTTCCTGGGGGGCGCTGATGGGCTGGGCAGCCGCCTTCGGCCGGCTCGGCCTCCCCGCGCTTCTTCTCTATGCCGGATCGATCTCCTGGGTGATTGGCTATGACACCATCTACGCCCACCAGGACCGCGAGGACGACGCGCTGATCGGCATCAAGTCGACGGCATTGCTGTTTGGGCCGCGCACCAAGCCGATGCTGGCCTTATTTTACGGCGTTGCCGTCGTGCTGCTCGGCGCCGCGGGCTATACCGCCGGCGCGGGCTTGGTTTTCGCGCTGGGGCTGCTCGCTTTTGCCGCCCACCTCGGCTGGCAGATCGCCCGGCTCAACATAGCGGATCCCGACAATTGCCTCGCGGTGTTCAAATCCGACCGCGACGCCGGCCTGATCCTGTTCGCCGGCTTATTGCTCGACGCCACACTGGCGCACCTCGCCTAATCCGATTCCGCAACCCTGACTTGGCCGGAATCCACTTGTTGGCGGCGGCGCGCAGGCGCAGAATGGCGGCAAAGCAATAACGGCGAATCCTTAGGGAGCGAGCGATGAAACTATCCATGGTAGCTATGGCCGCGCTGGCGGCCGCGCTGGTGCAGGCGGGACCGTCGGCGGCGAACGCCAAAGACGCGCCGGCCGCAATAACCGGCCAGGTCAGTTCCGACGCCGAAGGCGCCATGGAAGGCGTTGTCGTCACCGCGCACAAGGACGGCTCCATCGTCTCGGTCAGCGTCACCACCGACAAGACCGGTCACTTTGCCTTCCCGGAAAACCGGCTCGAGCCCGGCCACTATACGCTGGCGATCCGCGCCGTCGGCTACGATCTCGCCGCTCCAGCGGCGACCGAACTCGCCGCCGACGATCCGGTGGTGGTGAACTTAAAGCTCGTGCCCACCAAAAATCTCGCCGCCGAGCTTACCAACGCTGAATGGATGATGAGCATCCCCGGCACGCCGGACCAGAAGGCGTTCCTGCTCGACTGCACGAGCTGCCACACCATGGAACGCATCGTGCTCTCAACCCATGACGTCAACGAGTGGATGCAGGTGATCTCGCGCATGAAAGGCTATGGCGCGGTGAGCCAGCCGATCAAGCCGCAGCCGATGCTCGACCGCTCGCGCGCCGGCACGCCGGAGCAATACCGCAAGGCGGCCGAATACCTCGCCACCATCAATCTCAGCGCCAGCGATCATTGGTCCTATGCGCTCAAGACGCTGCCGCGGCCGACCGGGGTCTCGACCCGCGCCATCGTCACCGAATACGCGCTGCCGCGGCCGACCATCGAGCCGCACGACATCATTCTCGATAAGGACGGCGATGTCTGGTACACGGACTTCGGCGAGCAATTTATCTCGAAGTTCGACCCGAAGACGCAGAAGCTCACCGAATATCCAATCAAGACCTTCAAGCCCGACGCGCCCGTCGGCCTGTTGAGCCTCGAGTTCGACAAGGAAGGCAAGCTCTGGTTCGACACCATGTACCAGGGCGCCATCGGCGTGCTCGATCCGAAAACCGGCCAGGCCAAATATTATCCGCTGCCGCCGGAATGGAACGACAACACCGTGCAGCTCAACTTCGTCGGCCTGCGCCACGACGTCGACGGCAAGGTCTGGACCAAGAGCGTCGGCACGGCGGACATTTTCCGCCTCGATCTAGCCAGCGGCAAGTGGGACAAATTCCATCCAACCAGCAGCCTGCCGCCGGGCCACAACTACGGCATCTATCAGGTGATCTCTGATTCCAAGAACAATCTGTGGCTTGCCGAATTCGACGACGGGCATCTCGGCAAGATCGACGCCAAGACGCAGCAGGTGACGTGGTACACGCCGCCGACCCCGCACGCGCGGCTCCGCCGCATGGAGATCGACGGCCAGGACCGCATCACGGTGACCGAATATCGCGGCAACAAGGTCGCGGTGTTCGATCCGAAGACCGAAAGCTTTACCGAGTATAATCTGCCGCCGGAGACCTATCCGTATCGCGCCGAGTTCGACAAGAACGGCGACCTGTGGGCCTCCACGATGTCGACCGACCGCGTCGTGCGCGTCGATCCGAAGACCGGCGAGACGGCGCAATTCCTGATGCCGTCGGACACCAATATGCGCACGGTCGCGATCGACAACCGCACCACGCCGGTGTCGTTCTGGGTCGGCTCCAACCACGACCACGCTTTGGTCAAGGTCGAGCCGCTGGAGTGAGGCAAAGTTGTTGATCCGCCCCAGGCGAAAACGGGGGCGGATCCTCGCGTCCCGACTGGTCCGCGCTAGGTCGGCTGCCACCCAATAACGAGACATGCCGGTCCGTCGGGAGGGGCCGGGTTCGGAATTCAGTTACAGGCCATCAAGCCGCCAATCCGGATGAGGCTTTTGCGAGCAGATAGTCGTGCGCTACCGTTTGGTTTCTTCCCTGCCGCTTCGCCTCGTATAGGGCGGAATCCGCTGAAGCGATGATGATGTCGTAGGAATCGGGAAGAGTCGGCACTCGACTGCAAACGCCAATGCTTACCGTCGGCCAGCAGCCGCCCTTGTCGCGACTGACCGCATTCTCAACGGCTAGGCGGATCCACTCGGCGGTTCTGTAGGCTTCATTCGTCGACGCCGCCGGGAGGATCATGGCAAATTCCTCTCCGCCGTACCGTGCGACCACGTCCTGGTCCCCGCGCCGCGCGCGCTCAAGGACACGGCCGATTTTGATGAGCGCCCGATCGCCGGCTTGATGGCCGAATTTGTCATTGAAGTCTTTAAAATGATCCACATCGATCATCAGCAGCGACAACGCGACCCCGGAGGCGAATGCACCATTCCATTCGGCCGAAATTGCATTTTCAAACCCGCGACGGTTTCGGATTTCAGTAAGCGGGTCTGTAATGACCGAAGTCTTGAGCCTGCCTTCGGCCAGTTCACGGCGCTTCAGTTCCACATGGGCGAAAGCTGCGAGCGCTACAGTCGACAGGCCAAGTGCGAGCAAAATTGCACCAATGGCCAACGCGTCGTGCCACCAACCGGCCAAAGCATCCTTCGTCGAGATCCCGGCGCCGATCAGCAAAGGGTAATCACCGACCCTTTGATAAGCGTAGATGCGGTTGACTCCGTCTATGGCGCTGGGTGCTTCGTAATGGCCATCGTTCGTCCCCCGAGTATGCACGAAAAAATCGGATCGGCTCATATCGCGGCCGATGTCGCCCCGGTTGAAGGGGCTCCGCATCAGTAATGTTCCGTCAGTGTGAAACAATGCCAGGACGCTGCTCGGCGTTTGGACCACTTTTTCGAACAGTTCCCTGAAATAATCCAATTCAATTGTTCCGACGACGACGCCGGCAAACGATCCATCGGCGCGGGAGAGCCGGCGGCTTATTCCGATCAGCCATTTACCGCTGCCGCCAATGAATGGCTGGCCAATGTAGAGGCCGACATTGGGATTATCGCGATGCACCAGGAAATAATCGTGCGATGATAAGTCCTTCCTCGGCGGGGCGAGTGTTCGTGAATCGATCGTGAGCTGACCAGCTTCGTTTAGTACTTTGATGCTGGAAAGGTGCTTTGCCGTCGCGGCGCGGTCAAAAAGGACCAGTTGTCGGATATCTCTACTGGCGGACTGAACACCCGGATGATCCAGATTGTCGATCACGGCGCGCAAAGATAGGTCGAACATCTCGAGATTGCGGGCGATGTCGGCCGACATGGCCGAGACCGTATTATCGCTGGCTTGAACAGCCTTCGCCAATTCATTCTGCCGCATCGTCCAGAGGAGGCCGGCACCAAAGACCCACAGCCCAAGTGCCAGCCCGACACTCAAAATGACCAGCCAGCCGCCAAGATTATTGAAACGGCCTGTAGAGTTGCTGAAATGCATTTCCGTCCCGGGCTTGCGGAAGCGCGACATTACCGAAACGGCGTTGCCGGACCTCACGCAGACTGGACCAAATGCCAGCTATCGCTGAAATCTTTTGTTAAGTATCGCTCTTCCCGCCTACGGCGCTCGTCTATCACGGCGATAAGACGTTTCATGGCAAGCGGTGGAGGACGGCGCGGACGGCGCGGACGGCGCGGACGTAATCGCGCCGGCACGCAATTTGTTAATATGACTGCAGCGCCAGGATAAGCGCCGAGATCGCCGCAACGACATAGAAGAAGAGCACCAGGAGAAAGCCGGCCGCGTAGTTGCCATTTGCCGCAATGACGCTTCCCATCCCGATATTGATGACGCCGGCCAAGCCGATGCCAACTGCCGCTGTCGCACCCACGGTCGAGGCGATCGTCGTCCGCTCGGCGACGGAGTGCGTCAGGCTCCAGATGACGACCAGCGAAGGTGTTGCGCTCGCGCTCGCCAGTGCCAAGGCG
>Ga0210398_10003950_pt1 | contig 14060 bp, 15 predicted proteins | sample IncBWC4OmetaG_FD_161047 | JGI IMG/M metagenome (GOLD analysis project Ga0210398, IMG submission 161047) | Forest soil microbial communities from Barre Woods Harvard Forest LTER site, Petersham, Massachusetts, United States - Inc-BW-C-4-O | ecosystem: Environmental > Terrestrial > Soil >...
CAACGAAGAATATTTTTACGACGACAAGGGCACGCTGCGTAACTCCGGATTCCTCGACTACCGCATGCCGACCTGCCTCGACTTGCCAATGATCGAAACCGTCGTCATCGAGGAAGCAAACCCCGGCCATCCGCTGGGCGTGCGCGGTGTCGGCGAGGTGTCGATCGTGCCGCCGGTCGCAGCGGTCGCCAACGCTATCTATCGGGCGGTAGGAATCAGGATGACGGAGACGCCGATGTCGCCGCCGAAGCTGCTGAAGGCGATGCTGAAGCATCGCGACTCGACAAAACATTCCGCCGCGGCGGATTGATCAGGAGCGATCAAGAAGGGCGGGCGGAAATCGCTCGCCCTTCTTCATTTTGCAATGCCAACAGTTGTAATCCCAGCACTCCTACGCAAATTTACTGGTGGCATTGAGCGCGTCAACGTCCCCGGAAAATCAATCCGCGAGCTGGTTCGCCAACTTGGCGAGCAGTTTCCAGGAATCGACCAGCAGTTACTGGAAGACGGAGACATCCGCCCGTCGATCGCAGTGTCGATCGACGGCGAGATTGCCACCGGCGGCGTGCTCGACGCGGTTAACCAGGATAGCGAGGTTCATTTCATCCCCGCGCTGGGCGGCGGCCTGGTCTGAGCGGTGCCAAAAGCGGTGGATAACTAGAAATCGGGCCATCCTGATTGTTATTGCAACGTGCGCGCACTTGTATAGAATACGGGTGCTGGCCGGGGTTTGCCCCCCTTTTCCCGGTTGGCTACGGGCCGGGTGGAGCAATCTGCCTGGCCCTAATCTTTTTGTTCACGACGGCTCCCGAGATCATCGGCGATAGTCTCGTTTCTGCAACTCGCTGACCGCATCGTGCCATGACGCAGATCTCTGACCGCATAGTGCATGCTGGTCATTTCGTCGGTTGAGAACTGCTCAGCTCATGAAGACTTCGCGCACATGGTTGGTGTCGTTGTATTCGCGAACCTGCGCGATTTTGTCGCCCTTGAACAGAACGTAGAAGTGATAACGGTTCGCATATTTCTTCCCGTTGCCAGCCGTCGTGTCTGATTCAGCCTGCACTGCGACGTGCGGCCCCTCGGCGATTACCGTAATAAGCTTGATGTTCAGGCCGTTGGGAAACATCGCCTTGAGCATCGGCGGCGTCGATTTTAGAAACGCATCTTTGCCCCGTATCGGCGCGACTCCTGGCAGCCGCCCCATCATCTCGAATTCGAAATCGTCCGCAAGCAAATCCTGGTAGGTGCTCGCGTCAGGCTTTTCAAGGCCCCTTAGAAATGTGAGCGCGCGTTCCTTCTGCTGTTCGAGGTTCATACTGGATCTCCTGAATGAAAGCCGGCGGCCGCGCGTCATGCGTTTGCGGTCGCCGGGAATGCCGTTGCTGGTCGACTACTGCTTGCGCGGACGCATGACGAGGACCGAGCACGGCGCGCTGCGCACCAGCTTCTCGGTCGTGCCGCCGAGCAGCATTTGCTCGACGCTGCTGCGTCCGTGCGTCGACATCACGATTAGGTCGATCGCCTGCTCTTTGGCGTAATCGACTAGTTTCTGCACCGGATGCCCCACCACCGCGAACGTGACGACCTTCTTCGAATCGCCGAAGTCGTCCTTCTTGATCCGTGCGAGTTCTTCTTCCGCCTGCTCGATCATCGCGGCTTCGCGCGCCAGCTCGCGGCTCTGCTCGACATTGGTCGCCAAAGGCAGTGGGATGAAATGGTGATGCGGCGCGATGACGTGCATCAGGTGAACTTCGGCGCCGACGTCCTTCGCCAGTTCCATCGCGTTCCGCATCGCGTCCATCGAGTGTTCTGAAAAATCGATCGGCGCGAGAATCTTCTTCACGTTCTGAATCATTAGAGCCTCCGAGTATCAGCCCTTGGAATTACCACGCGCTTCGCCGCCTCTGCAAACCCGCCCCGGTCTGTGCACGGTAAGGATGTACCGTACCGCGCTACGTGTTATTCGCCTCGCCCGCTTGGATTTCTTCCCCTCTCCCTGTAAGGGAGAGGATGAAGGTTAGGGTCCTTGTCCATCGCGCGACCTTTGCGCGCGATTCAGGATTCTGCCCTTCTCTGAATCCGCTTGGACGGTGAAAAAAATGAGAGGAACTGTCTTCCACGGACCCCACGACGTGCGAGTCGAGCGCGTCGATGACCCCGCCCTCCAGGCTCCCACCGACGCTCTCGTGCGAATCACCCGCGCCGGGATTTGCGGCTCCGACCTCCACTTCTATCACGGCGCCTTTCCCATCGAGCCCGGCTTCGTGCTCGGTCATGAGGGCGTCGGTGTGATCGAGGAAGTCGGCGCAGGCGTCGACCGCCTCAAGAAAGGACAGCGCGTCGTCGTGTCGGGCCTGGTCGCATGCGGGCGATGCTTCTTCTGTCGCCGCGGCCAGCCCTCGCAATGCTCCGAAAGCGGCTCCGCGGTTTTCGGCTACGGCTCGAGCTCCGCCGGCAAGCTCGGATGGCTGGGCGGCGAGCAATCCGAAGCAGTGCGCGTCCCGATGGCCGACTACACCTGCTACCCGCTGCCCGACGCGATCGACGACGACGCCGCAGTCTTTCTCGCCGACATCCTGCCGACGGCCTACTTCGGCGCAATCAACGGCAACATCCGCCCGGGCGACACGGTCGCAATCTTCGGCTGCGGCCCGGTAGGCCTATGCGCCGTGATGAGCGCAAAACTATTCGGTCCCGCCGAAGTGATCGCCGTTGACAGCATCCCATACCGCCTCGAACTAGCGCGCAAGCTAGGCGCCTTTGCTGTGGATACTGAAAAAGCGAATCAAACGATCCTAGATCGCACCGAAGGCCGCGGCGCCGACGTCACAATAGAGGCAGTAGGCAACGAGAATGCCCTGACCGCCGCAATAATGTCCGCGCGCGGAGGCGGCACGGTCTCAGTAATCGGCGCCTTCGGCGCCCCGTCCTTCAATTTCCCAATCGGTTACGCCTTCGCCCGCGACCTGACCTTCAAAATAGGCCTGGCCAACATCAACGCCCACATCCCCCAACTAGCCCGCCTGATAGAGAAAGGCATCCTGAGCCCCCGCCCCCTAATCAGCCACATAATGCCCCTATCAGATGCCGCCAAAGGCTACGAAATCTTCAACGCAAGAAAAGACAACGTAATGAAGGTCCTACTAAAGCCCTGAGGCTTCTTCCCCTCGCCCCGCTAGGAGAGCTTTGCATAACCCGGCCCGCTGTTTCTTCCCCTCTCCCAATAAGGGAGAGGATCGAAGGTGAGGGTCCTTGTCCAGCGCGCGATTTTTCGGCGCGCGATTAAGGATTCCGCCCTTACCGTCTCTCCGCGATTGTTCCCCTTCCCTCAAGGGAGGGTGATTTTGCTGCAATTGACAGTCAGGCTCTATATGCTCGATTTGTGGGCAAACTAGCGACAATGAATCTAGTAAGCGGGATGCGCCTTGAGCGCCGCCTACCCACGTTTCGGGTGGCGTGCGTGAATTGTCGTGGCTTGCCCATCCTACCTCAGCGCGGGAACGTTGGTTAGCCGTGCTTGTGGCATTTCTAGACGAGAGCGGATCGCACGACGCAACTGGGAAACTTCCTGGATCGTAGATTTTAGGTATTGGTGGAGTCGTCGCGCGAACCGAGGTCTGGGAACGGATTGAGGCAATGTGGTTGGATGTTCTGAAACGGTATCAGGTTCCCGTATTTCATATGACCGAATGCGACTCGCTGAAGGGGGATTTTTTTCAATGGTCGAGGATTCAGGCCGATGCTCTTATTAACGAATTATTAGACTGCTTCTTGGGAAGTCCCGCTTTTCTCGTGTGTGGAACCGTTCTAGTCAAGGACTATGACGAAATGTTGCCGGAATTATTTAAAGAACAGGTTGTCAGACACCCATATCACGCCGCTTTGCAAGCGTGCATAGGACGAATTCTTGGTCGGCTACCGCCGCATTTTAATGAGTCAGTTGGTTTCGTTTTGGATCGGCAGGAAGAATTCTGCAAATATGCTATCGAGGGATTTGAACATCTACGCAGAGAAAGCGGCGACCGGCGGATTGGCTCAGTTACTTACGACGACAAAGCGCAGCGGATTCCGCTTCAAGTCGCTGATATTGTGGCAAATGTTATGACCCGACATATGCGGTTAGAACAAAAGCGACCGGGGCCGCCTGAATATTGGATGCAACGCTTGTTGAAGCATCCGCATTGCGACTTGGCGCAGTTTGAAAGGCGTGAATTTGAAATATTCGTCGCGGGAATGCTGGTCATTGGAGCACAGCAATTTCCGCCGAAGTGGAATCCCTAGTTAGAGTGAGACTCAGTCCTGATCGCTCTCTCCGAGAGGCGATCAAATTCTCTCAGATCATCTTTGCTCAGGTGATCGAGTTTTTCTTTTAGGCGAGTGTCTTCGGCGCGTTGTTTTGCGCTTGGAACGTCCGTGCTCACTTTTTGTGTCATTCAGAGTGCAGCGAAGAATTCCGACAACAGTGCAGAAACTTCCCAACTGTGCCAATTTTTGCGCTAGCTGCTAGTCGCGAATTTCAGCATGTTCACTGCTCCCGAAGATTCGTTCGACTCCGCTCACCCTGTCTAGGGGTTCGTCTCTGGGGGGATGAACTTTTCAGCCTTATCCCGCCCAATTTGCCGTGCTACTCATACAGCATGGACAACCGTCAGGATGCTCCACACTCGCCCGGCTCGCCCGAAATCGGGCGGAGCCAGCTTGCGACGAAAAAACAATTTCTGACGGAACAAAACTATCGATGGTAGTGCCGCAGTCTCAAAACCACCACATATGGTGTGAATCGCGCTCTTCAGCTCTATTTGCTAACTCAGAGTTACCCATCCGCGGCGCTCAGCCGCAGTTGCCCATTGGGCTTTTGACCTTCGCGATGCCGCCGTTCATTGGCGTGCACGTCGGCGTCGAGGTGTCGCTGCCGATCGCCTTTGATCCTTTGGTTGCCTGCGCGCTTACCGACGACCCTTGTTGCGAGCATATGGCACCCGCCTTGCTGCCATCGGCGTCGGCCGTCGCGTTGGCTTTGCAGGACGCCTCGGCTGTCGCTGTGGCCAGGGCAGCGCCGGTTGCTTTCGCTTTCGCGTTGCCTGTGTTCTCGGCCAAAGAGCTGGCGTTGCTTCCAACTCCCGATGAAGTGGACATCGCGTTGCCGCCGCTATCGCCTTCCGCGGATGCGCCACCGCCATTCTTCGCGGTCGCAGTGCCCTTGCCGCCAGCGGTGGCGGACGCGTCCGCGGAACTCGCGCCGCCCATCGCTTTTGCGGTAGCCTTCCCGCCATTTGCAGTCGCTTGCGCCATCCCCGTGCCTGACTGCTCCGCGGTCGCGCTGCCCGCACTCTCGCCCTGGGCAAACGCCTTGCCACCGGAGGCTGAGCTGTCGGCCTTGCCGCCGTCTTCCCCGATTGATTGGGCCTCGCCAACCTTCGACGCCTTGGCCTTCGCGCTGTTGGGCGCGCCGATTGCCGCATCGCAACTAGCCTGCGTACCGTCCATGTTCGAAGACGTGACGTCCGAGCTCGTCGTCGAGCATGACTCGTGGTCCGAGGCCGCGAACGCCGCCGTTCCAACTGTGATACCGAGCGCAACGGCGGCTACCGCCGCGCTCATCTGAAGGCTTCGCCTGTGCATAACTTTCCCCTCCCTGCTGATTCCAACTCCGCTATAGACCGATGGTTTACCTGTGGCAACGGTTCCCGGGCGATTTTCTCCGCGGGCTTTCCAGCAGGGGCGGGACAAGATAGTTTCGCTTCTGTGGCGCGATAACATCAGTTCAATAGCAATCGAGGTATCACTCATGGCGGATAGTGGAATCAAAGTCCGAGTCGAAGGTGAGATCGCGTATATCGCGCTCAACCGGCCTGAAAAGCGCAATGCGATTAACCAGGCGATGCTCCGCGCGCTTCCCGAGGCGATCGACGAGGTCGATCGCAACGACGTTCGCGCGATCGTCATCTATGGCGAAGGGCAGGCGTTCTCGGCGGGGATCGATTTCACTTCGCTCAGCAACGACAGCGGCGCGAATAGCGGCCAGGGCGGCGGTCCCGACATGCAACGCTTTCGCCGCTTCGTGGCGGAGTCGCAAGCGTCGCTGAACCGGATCGAGAGTATCGAGAAACCGGTTATCGGCGCGCTGCACGGCTTCGTCGGCGGACTCGGACTCGAGCTGGCGCTCGCCTGCGATGCGCGAATCGCGTCGGTCGGCGCGCGACTCGGGATGCCGGAAGTGCGTATCGGCCTGGTGCCCGACGTCGGCGGCACGACGCGGCTCACGCGGACGGTCGGCTATGCGCGTTCCAAGGAACTCATCATGACCGCGCGGATGATCGAGGCAATGGAAGCCAAAAAAATCGGGCTGGTAAATCGCGTGGTCGCCGAAGGGACGCATCTCGCCGCAGCCGAAGAGCTGGCGCGCGAGATGGCGCGCAACGCACCGCTCGCAGTCGGACTCGCGAAACGGATCATCGACAAGGGCCACGGCCTCGATAAGATGACGTTCCAGGAGCTCGAAGTGCTCGCGCAGAGCTCGTTGCTGCTCACCGAAGATTTTCGCGAAGGCGCATCTGCCCTGGCGCAGCGGCGTGAGCCGAAGTTCAAGGGACGTTGAGGCGAATCTCGAAACCCGCCTCGAAGATCTCGCCGGGCGCGAGCTCACGCATCCCGGCCGCAACGCCGCGTGCCGCGAGGTTGAAGGCGTCGGGCGCGCAGGTGTACGGCTCGAGCGCGACCACTGGATTGTTCGGCGGAGCAAACACGACGAAGTCGCCGAACGCGGCGTCGGCACGGACTTCGACCGCGATCTTCAGCGACGGATCGATGAGCCGCGCGCGCGTTGCCGGCGCATCGCCCTTTGCGATTGGCGCCATGTGAAATGCGTCGTCGTAAGTATCACTACCTATAGTGCGCGGCGCGCGAAGATCGTACTTGCCCGACAGCTGCTCGGTATCGCCTGTAGGTATGAGGTTGGTGTCCAGCGGCCATCGAGAGTTGGCGTCGAGTTGAATCATCATCGCGTCACGCATGCCTTGCGGATTGAGCGGCGCGTGAAAGTACGGATGCGCGCCTAATCCAAACGGCATGACGGAGTCGCCGGTGTTGGTGATGCGGGCATTGAATCTCAGTCCATTACCTACTTGGTAGTCTATTTCGAGCACGAACGGCCACGGCCAGAACGAATTGATATCCGAATAGTCAGAAGAATCGAGAATCGCCGTGACGAAATAGGGTCCGCGACGCGTCACCCGAAAGGCCCGCTCGCACGCGAAGCCGTGAATCGCGTTGCCGTATACAGGCTCGTTCACCGGCAGCCGGTATTCGCGGCCCTTAAATGTGAAGCGTGCGCGGGCGATGCGGCTCGGCCACGGAAAGAGAATCGGAATGCCGCCGCGATGCGGATGCTCGCGCCATGCGTCGGGGTTTGCTGGTCCCGCGATGACGTCGAGCGTGCCGGCACGGTAGCTGAGACATTGGCATCCGGCCGCAGGCACAATCACGGCGCGCTCGCTCTGCGCTTCGAGCATGATGAGTTCCACGGTTATGGTTTAGCGCGAGGAGCGTATGAAGCGCGAGGGTTTGGCCCGAAAATCGGGGTGTCCCCGCAAGTGGGTCAAGTATATTTTGCTGCGCGCCGAGGCGAGAACTACAGTCGCGCACTATGTAGGGCTGCGGAACTGACTAATGGTCGCGTCCGCCGCGGCGTTCGCCGCCTCCGCCCCCGCCGCCACCGGCTCCGCCGCTGCGCGCCTGTGCTTCGTTGACGCGAATCGGACGGCCCTTGATGTCGCGGCCGTTCAATTTCTTGATTGCGCCTTCGGCCGCCTCATCGGTCCCCATCTCAACGAAACCGAATCCCCGCGAGCGGTTGGTGGCGCGGTCAATGATGACTTGCGAGCTGTCCACCTTTCCTGCTTCTGAAAATACGTCGAGCAGATCCTGGTCGGTCACAGTCCAAGCCAGATTCCCAACATACAGTCTGCGGCCCATTACCCCTCTCCTTGCGCGCACCCCGAGTGCCTCGCGGCGTCCAGCGTTGTAGCAGTACCAACAGCGCGCATCTAGTGAAAATTCCGAAATGCTTATAGCACCGCGCCAATCTCAAACATAGTGCTCCTTTTGGTCCTGTACCCTGCTGTTTCGCCAACTTTCGCTGGTGCTTGGTTGTCAGTTGTTAGGGATATGAGCGACAAAACATTAGTCAGCGGTGAATGGAATCACGAATGTCTATGCGCGGTATCGTGAGCATTGTGACTGCTGTTCGTTTCTAAAATCGTTATATCGCACTGGTTCAGCCGCCACGATTTCAACAGTGTCGATGAGAGTCGAAGTGCGTCTCGCCGTAAAGAGTTCGCATCCGCGACGTCGAGATTCGTGCGAAGATAGCCGCCGAAAGATGCATGCGACCACTGATAAGCGTCAAGGACGGTTGCCGGAGACTTGCAGGATCCAGATCTTTCCATTTGGCAACCTGACTTCCGTTGCAACAGGGCTTCGCCGACTGAGAAAACTTTCGGGTGTGTGACTATCCAGCTACGTAGGTCAAGCATGATTTAAAAACATCGATCAGCTATATCCAGTTGTTACGATGTTGATAGTGGACAAAATGACTTTGATACTTGTAGATATGTGATTGATTGTGTATGTTCAAATTCGATTTGGTACTGATCATTCCCTGAGGAGATAGCTACATGCCTCGTAAGAAGACTGCGGCCGGAGCTGCATCGGCATTCCAGCAAGTACAGCGGCAAGCGCGCACTTTGCTACTCAATCTACGCAAGGACATCCGCCTGAAAGAGTCGGTTCTGAGTAAACTGAAATCAGAAGAAGCGAGACTCGGCTCGTTGATTGGTCTAAGTGGCGGTTCGGCAAAGTCGGTTAGTAGCGGACCCACCGGCCGCGTCAACTGGCGCGCAGTGCTTTCCGCACTCCCCAGGCAGTTCAAGGCGGCTGACGTGCGCAATGTGCGGGGACTCAAAGGGAAGCGGCCCTCAGAGATTTTTGCGGCAATCACGCGATGGATCGATGCCGGCGCTGCAAAACGAAAAGCGCGCGGAGTGTACGAAAAAGCATAACTGAAGATTCGCGCGTACCGGCCGCAAATGCGGTATCGTGCATACGAAGCCAGTTGAGCGGCGCCGCGAACGATCAGCAGCGCCGTTTTCTATTGCTCGGCACAATGCGAACTTCGAAACCTCACTCGCCTGCGAAAGAGTCGGACTACATGGCTGTAATGACGATAGAGTGGCGCGCGGATACCGTTCGCATGATCGATCAGCGCCTGCTTCCAATGCGCGAGGTGATTCGAACCTACCGCGACTACCGCGGCGTCGCGGAGGCTATCCGCACGATGGTGATTCGCGGCGCACCGGCGATTGGAGTCGCGGCAGCGATGGGGGTCGCGCTCGGAATCAGAGGCACCGCGGGCACAAAGGCGAAAAAACGTTTCGCGGTCGTCGCCAAAGCACTCAAGGCGACCCGGCCTACTGCGGTAAACCTCGCGTGGGCAGTGGATCGGATGGGACGCGTGCTGGACGAGAGCATTTCCCTCGACGCGGCCGAGTTGTTTAGTCGCATGCGCGCGGAGGCGATCGCGATCTACACCGAAGACGTGGCGGCCAATCGCGCAATGGGAAAATTCGGCGCCGAACTCATCGGAGACCCCGCAACGGTGTTGACGCATTGCAATGCGGGCGCGCTGGCGACGGCGGGATACGGTACGGCGCTCGGCGTGGTTCGCGCGGCGCGCGACGCGGGCAAAAACATCCAGGTGTTCGCCGACGAAACGCGGCCGTTCTTGCAAGGCTCGCGGCTGACCGCGTGGGAGCTACACAAGGATCGCATACCGGTGACGGTGATCGCCGACAACATGGCGGCGACGGTGCTCTCGCAGAACAAGGTCAGTTGCGTGATCGTGGGGACCGATCGCACGGCCGCGAACGGCGATGTCGCTAACAAAATCGGCACATATCCGTTGGCGGTGATGGCTCGGCGGCACGGGGTGCCCTTCTATGTGGCCGCGCCGCTGTCGTCGATTGATCTCGACTGTCCTGACGGCGCAGCGATACCGATCGAAGAGCGTTCGGGCCGCGAGCTAACCGAATACGGCGGCAAGCAGATCACGCCCAAGGGCATCCGCACCTTCAACCCCGCGTTCGACGTCACGCCCGCCGAGTTGGTGACGGCGATCATCACCGAACGCGGCGTCGCGTATCCGCCGTACTCGGAGAGTTTGCGGGCGCTCAAGAACAAACGCTGAGCGATTGACTATTCGTCGAAGTGATCCAGATACTCAGAGAGACCATAGCCAATCTTGCCGTCCCAGTTCCATTCCGTCATGCCTTCAGCGATTCGAGTAACTATTCCGGCGCGGCGATTGCGCAGCGGAATCATCGATAGCACTTTGCCGGTAATGACTATTGGCGCTCCTGCGCCGGCGGTCTGGCAGGTCACCTTGATCTTGTCATGTAGCTGCTGCTCGCCGACGAATTCGGTCTGAACATCGACCTTCACTATATTGAGAAACGGCTTGCCCTTGCGCGCGATGAATCCACCCGGACGTTCGCTGCCGTCGCGATTTACAGTAATCGTGGCCATCCCGCCGAGATCCTCGTCGAAGTTCATCGTCAGCCATCGGTAGAACTTGGGCGCCTGCCAGTAGCGCGGCCCCCAGCTATGATCGCGCAGACCGAGCCCGTCGATTTTGAACTCGCGATCGACGCCGTCAGTCGTGATCACGAGTTTCCCCCTTGCGTGGCCCAGCTGTTCCAGATGTCCTTTCGCGAATTGAGCCTCGGAGTCGCCCGAGGTTTTCGGCGAGACCCATTGATCTCCGATCTTTTCGCGCAGTTCGCCGCCCCATCCGGGAGAGGTGGCCGCGTAGTCGATTTCGAGCGCAGCCTTCGAATAGGGATTGGTTTTGAACGCCTTGGCTGGATCGGCCATCTCCAGCGGATTTTTCATAGTACAGAGTTTTCCGTGATAGCTGACGCGATGGCGTTCGAACGGTTTGATGACTTCGAATTTTGCCCCGCCCGCGTTGTGAGCTTCGTTATTCTTGATCTCCGGCCGCTGGAACATGAAGCCAATGGTTCTATCCGGGAGATAGAGACACGCCGTCATCTCCGCGTAACCCTCGTTGGCGCGATTACCCAGTCGGATAAAACCGCCGATGCGCTGACCACGATCGTAAAAATTGTAATATGCACTTTCGTTGAAATTGGATTCGCCGGTGTTCGGATGCATCAGGTCGTCTTGTTCAAGCAGTACTACTTTGGTTTCAGGCATTAGTCAGATCTCCTGTTGCTCTTTAGTGGCGTTACGGATCGCGATGTCGCTGTCAAGATAGCGTGGATTCGCGATACGCAGTTTGTCCTCGACGCTCTGACGCACCACCGTCAGCACTTCGCTGCGCCAGGCGCCATCGTCCGCTTCTCCGCCGCGGATCTTCGAAGTCAGCTCTTCGCCCAAGATTGCAGCGGCTTTGCGCAGATCGTCGAGGCCGTGCAGATGGGGTTTTTCGTGTCCGAGCAATAGCGCCAGCGCTTTTACCTCGCTTCTAACGAGCGGATCTTCCATCTTTATCTCACGAGCGACGATTCGCATCACGTTGGCGACTACTCGCGCCTGGAACTGCCGCGCGCCTTGGACGGCAGGCACGAGTTCGCTATCCACAAAGTCGGCGGCTGCTTCGAGCAGTTCAACTGAGGTCGGTCTGTCCTGCATATCGATTACTCACAATGCCAGTTTGGTTTACCATGTAGCTATTCGATCAAGTTCAGCAGCTCGAGTTCCGTCTCGGCGGTCCGCCGTCCGATACTAGCCAGTTCGACGCTTTTGACGAATCCGTCGATATGAGTACGAGCCTGGCTAATGGTTATAATGCCCCATCGCAGGTTGCCGAAAACCTCCCAGAACCGCGCGGCTTCAGGATCGACGTCGATGCCGCTGGCTTTTTCGTAGGCACGGAAGAAATCCTCGCGGGTACCGAGTCCGCCGACCGGCTTCTGATCGTTGCCGAATCGCCACGCTCTCACGCACATCCATCCGACGTCTTCCATCGGGTCGCCGAGATGCGCCAGCTCCCAGTCGAGGATCGAGCGCACCCCTTCGGGACCAAAAATGACATTGCCGATTCTGTAATCGCCGTGCACCAGCGTCTTGCGCGGAGTCTTCGGAAACCGCTTCAGGAGCCATCGAAAGGCTAATTCGAACGCGGGATGCGGTTCGAGCGCGAGGCGCCGAAAGTTTTCCTCGTAGCGCTTTACCTCGGTCAGCGCTGCGTTATCGCCCGGCTCCGCAAGGAAGTCGAGTTTGTGTTTGACTGGATCGATTCGATGAATCTTCGCGAGAATGTCGGCAAGCTGAACGGGCATCACTTCGCGCGCGCGGGCATAGGTGTCGTCGCGGAGCAGACGACGGGCCAAGGTTTCGCCGTCGATCCGCTCCATGATGAAAAACGCAGAGCCGAGGACGGCGGGATCCTCGGAGACCCAGAACACCTCGGGAACCGGGATGCGCTCTTCGAAAGCCGCGCGAATCACCATGAACTCGTGACGACGATTGGTCGAGATGTTGTGAGCGCCTGGATCGCGGCGCAACACCATCGCGCGCCGAGTAGTTTCTCCGCCACGCTGCATCGCGCAATCGAACGACCAGATCTCGCGCGATGCGCCGCCGGGCATCCTGCGAAAATTCTCGATCGCGACGCTGTCGAAACGGCCTTCAGCTCGGATGAAGCCGATCAGCCGCCGGACCATTTCGCCTGGTTCGATTCTCTCCATCGCGCCCACTCAATGTCGAAGCACAATGAGTATCACGAAATTTCGCCGCTCCGCATACCGAGGAATCGAACTGCTGGAGAACTAGGCGCGATGGCCAACCTTCTGCGCAATTCCGTCGCCGAGCAGGTTGAAACCGAGTATCGAAAATCCGATCGCGAGTCCTGGCGCAGTCGTGAGGTGCGGGGCGACTAGCAGGAACGCTCGGCCCGCGTCGAGCATGTTACCCCAACTGGGCGTGGGTGGAATCGCGCCGAGGCCCAGGAACGAAAGTGCGGCTTCGGCGCCGATTATTCCGCCGACTCCGAACGTCGCCTGTACGGCAAGCGGCCCGACGACTCCGGGCAGGAGATGGCGCATCAGCAGTCGCGATTTTTTGGCGCCGAGGGTTTCGGCGGCTAGGACATACTCGCGCTCACGCAAGCTCAACACTTCGCCGCGCACGATGCGCGCGTAGCCGGTCCAACCCATCGCGGTCAGCGCAATCACGAGATCGATCAGGCCCGGGCCGAGAATCGCAGCCAGCGCGATCGCGAGCAGGATTCCGGGAAACGCCAGGAAGATATCCACGCCGCGCATCACGAGGTTGTCGATACGACCGCCGGACAGAGCGGCGGTCGCGCCGATCAAGCTGCCGACGACGAGCGAAATCGCAACGACGATGGTGGAAATCGAGAGTGAAAGTCGCGCGCCCCATAAGACGCGCGCGAGCACGTCGCGGCCAAGCGCGTCGCAACCAAAAGGATGCGCGCGGCTGGGTTCGGCCAGAATGTTTGCGAGATCGATCGATGAAGGATCGGCACGAAACAGTAGCGGACCCACAATCGCGGCGAGAACGATCGCGATCACAGTAGTCACTCCAATAGTCAGTGACGGATTGCCGCGAGCGATCAAGAGACTCTTACCCGTGGATCGATGATCGCGTAAACCAGATCGGTCGCCAGGTTCACGACTACGTAGGTCATTGCGAACGTGAGGACACATCCCTGGACGACGGGATAGTCGCGAGCGCCGATCGCGCCGATAAGCAGGCGGCCGATACCTGGCCACGAGAAAATCATTTCTATGATGAGCGTTCCGCTCAGCAGCGCGCCCATCTGAAGTCCGATGATCGTCACGACCGATGTGAGTGCGTTCTTGAGTCCGTGGCGAACCAGGGCGGCTCGCGGGCTCAATCCCTTGCCCAACGCGGTGCGCATGTAGTCGCTCTCGCGCACTCGAATCAGGCTCTGGCGCAGCATGCGCGCGAGGATCGCGGCGAGCGCGGTGCCAAGGGTGACAGCGGGCAGGACG
>Ga0210398_10003951_pt1 | contig 14059 bp, 11 predicted proteins | sample IncBWC4OmetaG_FD_161047 | JGI IMG/M metagenome (GOLD analysis project Ga0210398, IMG submission 161047) | Forest soil microbial communities from Barre Woods Harvard Forest LTER site, Petersham, Massachusetts, United States - Inc-BW-C-4-O | ecosystem: Environmental > Terrestrial > Soil >...
GCCAGCGTGTAGCTCGCAAATGATAGAAACGTGAACGAGAGCGAATCCATCAAGGGGACGCCGACGATCCAAATCTCGCGGTCGCGGGTCGCCTCGATGTAGTGATATAAGCCAAACGGAAAGCCATTGTGGACCGACGACCATTCGCACGTGAGCGCGACAATATAAGTGATGGCGGTAAAAAGGACCGTCGTGCGCACCCCGAAGTTCGCGATCGAGATGAACAGGAAGCTCGCCAGGAAGATGAAAACATACGGGCGCAGCGCGATGGTCGATAGCAGCAGATACATCGCAATCAGGCGGCGGCGCGGTGGTGGTTTCGCCCGCGGAAGAAATCGATCGCGCGCTGAAGTGCCGGATCGATCGGCCCCGGAGCATAACCGAGTTCGGCCTTCGCTTTCGAGGAATCGAAGAACATCTTCTTGCGCGCCATCTTGACCTCGGTCAGGCTCGCGCGCGGCGGTTTATGTGTGACCGTGCGCGCGAACGCCTCGGCCCCCAGCGCGAATCCGTATGCGACCGCGTACGGGATGCGCATCTTCGGCGCCGGCAGTCCCGACCATCTCGCGAGACGCGCGAACAACTCCGCGAGGCTCAGGTTCTCGCCGCCCAGGATGTACTTCTCGCCAATGCGGCCGCGCTCCGCCGCGAGCAAATGCCCCTGCGCACAGTCCTCGACGCCGACCAGATTCAACCCGGTGTCGAGATATGCCGGCATCCGGCGATTCAGAAAATCCACGATCATCCGTCCGGTCGGGGTCGGCTTGTAGTCGAGCGCGCCGATCGGCGTCGACGGATTCACGATTACCACCGGCGCGCCTGCGCGAGCCGCATCTTCGGCAACCCGCTCGGCGAGGAACTTCGACCGCTTGTAAGGGCCGACCATCGCATCGACAGTGACGGGAGTATCTTCCCGGCCCGCCTCGCCATGCGGAATTCCCAGCGCTCCGACCGTGCTGGTATGGACGATGCGCGACACGCCCGCCGCGCGCGCGGCCGCGATCACGTTGCGGGTTCCCTCGACATTGATTGCGTACATCGGCGCATGATCGACCACCCACAGGCGATAATCCGCGGCGACATGGTACACCTCGTCGCATCCTTTGGCCGCGCGGCGCAGCGATTCGAGATCGCGAACATCACCGCGCACGATCTCGCAACTGATTCCATGCAGCGCGATGGTATCGGCATTTTCGCGCGCGAGCGCACGCACTCGATCGCCGCGCGCAATCAAAGCGCGGACGACGTGACATCCGAGAAAGCCATTCGCGCCGGTCACCAGAGAGGTTTTCGCCACCATCGAATCAGCCTTTCTCACGCGGCCGCGGCGATGGTTTCAGTCGCGCGATTCGACACCGCCGCGGCAGCGGCGCGGCCCGAAATCACCGCGCTTTCGATGGTCGCGGGAAGGCCGGTTTGCACCCAGTCCCCGGCGAGAAACAGATTCGGGATCGGAGTCGCCGTCGTGGGCCGCAAGCGAAAGGTTTCGGGCGCGGGCGCCATCGTCGCATGCTTTTCCTTGAGCACCAGGGCTCGCAGCAGCTTCGCTTTTGATGACGCCGGGATCATGGTCCCGAGATCATTCAACACGACTTCGAGGAGCTCGTCGTTGGGTCGCTCTATCAGCTTGCGCGCGCCGCTGATGACAAAGCTGAGATAGCCGGGATGACGCTCACCATGCATCTCAAAGATGCGGCGCTTGTTGAACAGCCACTGCGTGGTGCTCCCGATGAATCCCACGAATGCGGAATCAGTGACATCGCGATCGAACCAGGCGTGCACACAGATGATGGGCGAGCTTTGCAATTCCGCGACAGCCGCGAAGAACGGATCGGCGCGCAATGAAGCTGGGAGCAGCCGCGCCACCTGATGCGATGGGGTCGCGCAAATGATATTCGCGGCGCCAAGGCGGGTGCCGTCGCGCAATTTCACCCGCACGGCGCTGCCATTTTCGAGCTCGATGGATTCCACCGGCGAGCGGGTCGCGACCACCCCACCGCTGCGCTCGATGATCTCGGCGGCCGCGGTGCAATAGAGATCGCTCAGCCCCACCCGCGAGTACACGAATGCGGAAGCTGACCGCTTGGAAAAAAAAGCGCGTTGCAAAACTTCGGCTAGCAGCGCGGCCGACGATACTTCGGGTTCATCATTCAGGGTCGCAATCGAAAGCGGATACCAAAACGCCTGGCGCGCGCGTTCGCTTTGTCCGAGCAAATCCATCAGTTGCGCGACGGTCATCTTCTCGAGTGCGGAACGATGGCGGCGTTGCATCGCGAGCAGCTTGAGACCGCCGGTCAAAACCCGAAGCCGCTGCCCGATGGTCAAATGGCGATAGCGCAGCAGTCCGGCGCTCATATGAAACGGACCCGGCAGATGCGCGGTCTTGAGCATGGCGCCGGCGCCGCCGCGATCGAGCATTTCGATTTCCAGGTCGGGGTGGAAAACCAGATTCTTCGTCGCACCGATGCGATCGAGAAAATCCAGGGTCTCGGTATAACAACCCATCAGCACGTGCTGGCCGTTGTCGACGAAATCCCCGCTCTCCGGATCGGCAAACGAGTACGCACGGCCGCCGAGCGCGGGTTTGCTTTCGAGCAGCGCGACGCGAAACCCCTTCTTCGCCAGCGCGACGCCGGCGCTGAGGCCGGCGAATCCTCCGCCGATGACTATGACGTCCTTCGCTTCGATCATTGGTCAGCCCCGAAACGAGGCGAGCCGCCCCGACGCCCAGGTGCGCCCGACCAGGTACAGCTTGCGCGGCTTCGACAAACTGTGGCGGCGATCGAGCACGCGATAATTCGACTGCACGATCTGATCGAGTAGGGCGCGGTAGATGTTCCGCATGGCTTCGGCGGTAAGCAGCGAGGTGCGATCTTCGGCCGGCAGGGCAGTTTCGGCTGCGCGATAAAAGTCGTGCGCGCGCGCCGCTTCGAATTCCATCAGGCGCACGAAGTTGGGGCTGTACACGCCGCGCAAAATCTCGTCCTCGGTGACGGCGAAGCGCGCGAGGTCGTCGAGCGGAAGATAAATTCTTCCCCGGCCGGCGTCCTCCTTGACGTCGCGCAGGATGTTGGTGAGCTGAAACGCGATGCCGAGTTTTTCCGCGTAAGTTCGGGCTCCCGGATTTGCGTAGCCGAAAATCTCGATACAGATGAGCCCCACCGCAGAGGCCACCCGATAGCAATAAAGCCGGAGGTCCTCAAAGTTGGCGTAACGTTTCCGCGAGAGGTCCATCTCGACTCCCGCGATGATCTCCTCGAAATATTTGCGCGGAATATTGAAGTGCCGAGCACTGTCCGCGAGGGCGCGCGAGATTGCGCGCGTCGGAGCGCCGCCATAGACGCGATCCAGCTCCTCCCGCCAGCGACCAAGCAAAGTGGCCGCGTCCTTGGCCGACTCATCGTCCGCGATATCGTCGATGAAGCGGCAGAAGGCGTATACCGCGTGAAGCGCGCGGCGGCGCTCGGCCGGCAACAGCATGAACGCGTAATAAAAGTTGGACGACGAGCGACGGGTGATTTGCGCGCACCGCGCGTAGTCGGCTTCGAGGCCGCTGCGCCCGTGGGGGTTCCCCATCGCCATCTCGGTGACCTGGCTCACGCTGGAATTCGTCCTCGCAACGCGCTTACCCCCAATTTGAGGTAGTCAAGTTTGGTTAGTTTCGGACGGCGGTTGAAAACGTCGTAGCCGACGCGCTCGATGGCGCGCAGGATCGCGAGGCCACCGCCGGCGAACATCAGAATGTCGCGGCTGAGCCGCCGATCGACCATGCGATGCAGCTCGGCCCCGCGCCGCAACAGATCGCGCGCAACGCCAACTTCATGACGCATCAAGGCGAGGAATTCCGGTGTCGCGACGCGCTGCTCGAGGGCATCCGCAGTGACGCCAAAGTCGCGCATGTCGCTGCGCGGAAAGTAGATGCGATTCTTCTCCACATCGACCGCGACATCCTGCCAGAAATTCGCCAGCTGGAGACCGCTGCACACCAGATCCGAAAGATGCTGCCGCTCCGCGTCGCGATAGCCGAACAGATACAGCACCAGCCGCCCGACCGGATTGGCCGAGTAGCGGGTGTAGGTCGCGAAAATTTCGTCGATGGTATCGAAGCCGCGGAAATTCAGGTCGGAGCGAAACGCAACCAGCAGATCGGCGAACGGCTCGCGAGGAACGTCGTAGCGAAGCACCGTGTCGGCGAGCGCCACAAAGACCGGATGGCGCGGCGTGCCCGCATAGCAAAGGTCGAGCTCGCGCTCCCATTCGTCGAGTTTGCCCGCGTCATGCTCTTCGTCGGCAAAGTCATCGGCCATTCGCGCGTAAGCATAAATCGCATGCATCGAAGGACGAATCGCGCGCGGCATCAGCCATGACGCGATGGTGAAGTTCTCGTAGTGCGAGCGGGCCAGGCGTCCACAATACTCATAGGCGGATTTAACGTCCGCCTGACTAGCCCCGTTCGATGCGACTGCGATGGTGGGTTCAGGGTGCGCGTTTATCGAGGCTGCGCTCATCGCGTCACGCAGCGTGGGTCTGCCGCTCGATCAGTTCACGCGCCTGCGCGCGCGCCCATCCGTCGGTCTCGATGAGATCCTCGAGCGAGCGCGCGGGCTGGTTCGAATGGCGCGTCATCACGGTTTCGATGTTGCGCGCGATGTCGAGGAACTGCGTCTCGCCCGCCAAAAACGCCGCTACCATCACCTCGTTCGCCGCATTCAGGGCGCATGGCATGGTGCCCGCGGCGTTGAGCGCTTCGAACGCGAGCCGCAGGCAGGGAAAGCGATTTATATCGGGTTCCTCGAAAGTGAGCGCGCCGCATTCCGCCAGCGACAGCGGCTTCAGATGCGTCAGCGGCAATCGCTCAGGATATGCGAGCGCATAGGCGACCGGAATCGCCATGTCGGGCACCGCCATTTCAGCAATCACCGAGCCGTCGATCATCTCAACCATCGAGTGCACGACGCTCTGCGGATGAATCACCACCGAGATAAGCTCGGCCGGCAGATCGAACAACCATCGTGCCTCGATCACTTCCAGACCCTTGTTCATCAGGCTGGCGGAGTCGATGGTGATCTTCGCGCCCATGCGCCAGGTCGGATGTTGGAGCGCCTCGGCGATGGTTACGCCGGCGAATCTTTCCATTGGGAGTTTCAGAAACGGCCCGCCCGAGGCGGTAAGAATGATGCGCTTGAGGTTCGCGCGCTGCCGGCCTTCGAGGCATTGGAAAATCGCGTTGTGCTCGCTATCGACCGGCAGCAACAGGCTGCCGCTGTCGCGCACCGCGCGCGTCATCACCTCACCGGCGACCACCAGGGTTTCCTTGTTGGCGAAGCCGACATCCTTGCCGGCCTTGGCCGCCGCGAGCGTGGGGCGCAGCCCGACGGCGCCGACGATCGCCGACATGACGAACTGCGCGTCACGATGCGTCGCAACGGCGATCGCGCCATCCATACCGTGCAGAATGTCGACTTTTTCGCCACTCAGGCGTCCCCTCAGATCGCGCGCGAGCTCGGGCGTCGCCACCGAGACCAGTTCCGGCTTGAAACGCCTTACCTGGTCGACCAGCAAATCGAGATTCTGACCCGCCGCCATCGCCACGACACGGAAGCGCTCGGGAAAACGGCTCACCACATCGAGTGTGGTGACGCCGACCGAGCCGGTCGAGCCAAGGATCGAGATTCCCTTCATCTAGGCGTGTCCGTTGTGATTGCCGTTCCGGTTGCCAAAATCTCCCGGAGAAACGCGCTGTTGAAAACGGCCCAGCGCCATCAGCGGGAAGTAATGCGCATAAAGATGGTAACGGAGATAAAAATGATTCGGGAACCCGGCGCCGGTAAATTCCGTCTCGTCCCACGCGCCCGCTTCGTTCTGCCGCTCCAGCAGCCATGCTACCCCGCGGGTGACGTTGTCGCTCATCTCTTCTTCACTCGCGAGCAATCCCATGATCGCCCACGCGGTCTGCGAGGCGGTGCTGGTGCCGCGCCCGCGCCACGACGGTTCCTTATCGCTGAGCGGGCTCTCGCCCCATCCGCCGTCTTCGTTTTGCTTGGAGCGCAACCACGACGCGGCCAACTGAATCCACGGCTCCTTCATGTCGGCGCCGATCGCGCGCAAGCCCATCAGTGCCGACCAGGTGCCGTAAATGTAATTGACGCCCCATCGCCCCCACCAGCCACCTTCAGTGGACTGGTGTTTCTTGAGCCATGCGATCGAGCGCTGCGCCACCGGATGATCGGTGTTGTAACCGACCGAAGCCATCATCTCGAGCACACGCCCGGTCAAATCCGGGCATGACGGATCGATGACCGCTTCGACGTCCGCGAACGGAATCTGATTGAGCCACTTCTTCTGGCAATCGGCATCGAAAGCGGCAAACCCGCCATCCCTGGATTGCATGCCCATCGTCCAGTTAGCGCCCATGCGCAGCGCGCGCTCCTGCGCACCCTTGTTGTCGACCTCGGTCCGCGCAAGGACTTCGAGGATCACCGCCGAATCGTCCACGTCGGGATAGTTATCGTTGTAAAACTCGAAGGCCCATCCGCCGGGCTCGAGCTCGGGGCGCTTCACCGACCAGTCGCCCTTTTTGAAGATCTGATGATCGATGAGCCATCTGGCCGACTGCTTGAGCGCGGGATGCTCGCCGCTAAGACCCGAATCGAGCAGCGCCTTGGCCGCCAACGCGGTATCCCAGTTGGGTGAAACGCAGGGCATGAAGAGCGCGCGATCGCCCATTTCCCAAATCAACTCGCGGGTCGCCTCGAGGCCCTTCTTCACCACCGGATGCTCGTTGCGATAGCCGAGGCCCTTGAGCGCCATGGTGCTGAGGAGGTAGCAGGGCTCGATCCCGCCCCATGAGCCATTGGCTTCCTGGCGATCGAGAATCCAGTTTTCCGCGTGGCGGACAGCACGCGCGCGCAGGGATTTGAAGTGATGACGATCGTAGATGCGCAACATCGCATCGGTGAAGTTAAACAGCGTGCGCAGCGAAAAAAATCGCGGGGGCGGCGGTTGTTTGAACTTGGTGAAGTGCGGCGGTTGAATGTACAACTCCAGCACGCCATCGCGATAATCCACCGGCACCACCGGTTTCGCCACCTGCAGCAGCATCAGGCCGAACGCGGTTCCGCGCGCCCATGACGCCAGTTCATACATGTTGAAGAAGAACCAGTTCGGGAACAGCGAGATCTCAACCGGCAGCGATGCGGTCGCATCCCACGGCGTCTGCCCCATGCACGCGAGATAGAAACGCGCGAGGGTGCCGCACTTCTCGATCCCGCCCTTGGACAGAATCCAGCGCCGCGCCTGCATCATCGGCTCGTCGCCGGCGCGCATGCCGCACAATTTAAGCGCGAAGTAGGATTCGATACTGGTCGACAGATATCCTTCGCCGCCGGGGAAGATCGACCAACTGCCATCGGCGTTTTGCGCCTCCAGCAAAACCTTTTTGAGCCGCTCTTCCAGCTCCTTGTCGACCGTCTCCATGAAGTGCATGAAGATGATGTACTCGGCGTTCATCTGCGCGTTAGCTTCGAGCGCGGCATGCCAGTAGCCCTCGGCATGCTGCTGCTCGATCAGCGAGCGCTGTGCGCGATCGATGGAGAATTTGAGTTTGCCGTCGAGGTCGTCGCGCTCGATACGGACCGAACTCGCGGCGCCGCTGCTGATATCTGATAAAGCCTGATCCATAAAATTACCGGTCCCTGGTCAAATGGCCGCCCGGGTACTGATTGGAGCGGCGTTCCAATTTTTTGTTAGCGGCAGATCACCGCCACCGACGGCCATGCAGGGCCGCTCATGGGATGATCGCGCACTTCAGGATCGTTCCGTTTTCGAGCAGCGCAAAAACCTCCGCCAGCTCCTCGAGACTTCGATGCGCGTTGATAATCGTGCCCGCTCCGAGCGCGCGCGCACTGAGAATCTGGAACGCGCGTTTCACGTCGCGCAGGCGAAAATGAAACGGCGCCAGCAACGTCAGGTTGTCGTAATGCATCCGCCGCGTGTCCACATTGAGTGTAGTTCCGGGCGCGCATCCACCAAAAAACACTACCCGCCCTCCGCGCCGCACCCGACTCAGCGACTGATGCCATCCGTCGAGCTGCCCGGTGCATTCGATGACCAGATCAGGCCCGAAGCCGTGGTTGAGGCTCGCGACTTCGCGCTCCGGATCGCCGCCGCGGACATCGATAACCCGATCGGGTCCCAGGGCAGCCGCCCACTTCAAGCGATCATCACCGCGCCCAGCGATGGCCACCTCGCGCACCCCGCGCTGGCGCAGCGCGAGCAGATGTAACAAGCCGAAAGGACCCGCGCCGACGATCAGCACGCTCTCGAAGGGTTCGGGCTGCGCGATTTCGTGGGCGTGAACCACACAGGAGAGCGGCTCCAGCAGCGCCGCCTCTTCGAACGAGAGAGCTTCGGGCTTGTGAAACGCGTTCTGCCGCACGATGTGGGGCGGAATGAGCAGGAAATCGGCATAGGCGCCGAGCAACATCTTATCCATCGCCTGCGCGCAAAGATTTTCCTGTCCGCGCTGACAAAAGAAGCAGATTCCGCAGGGCGCGGTCGGCGCGGCCATCAGCGCGTCGCCAACTTTGAAATTATCAACGCCCTCACCTGCTTCGACCACGACGCCGGAAAATTCGTGACCCAGCGGCGTCGGCATCGGCCACATCGGATGCCCGCGGCGGAACGCCTTTAGATCAGTGCCGCAACTAAGCGCGCATTTCACCTGGAGGAGGACCTCGCCCGGTCCCGGATGCGGCGGTTCAAAATCGCGCAGCACCAGCTCCCGAGGCTTCACCAGGAAAGCCTGGCGCGCGGGCGCATGAGCAATCGCGGTTGCCGGTTGCGCGCTCAATGCGTTCGCTCCACCACGAAGCTCGCGATCGCGCGCAGCGGCTCCGCGCGCTGATCGAAGGTCGACAAGGCGGCCTGGGCGCGGCTTTCGAGGTCGCGCGCGAGGGCGTGCGACCGCTCGGTCCCGAGCAGAACGGGATAGGTGTTCTTACCGGCGGCCTGATCTTTTTTGGTGCGCTTGCCCATCTGCTCGGTGGAAGCCTCAACATCGAGCAGGTCATCGACGACCTGGAAGCAAAGCCCCAGCGCTCGCGCATACTTAGACAGCGAGCCTAGTTGCGTCGACGTCGCACCACCGAGTCGCGCGCCACCGATGACGCTGGCATGGAAGAGCGCGCCGGTCTTCTTGCTATGGAGATATTCGAGCTGCTCGAGGTTCATGCTGCGACCTTCGCCGAGCAGATCGATGACCTGGCCGGAAACCATCCCACGCGACCCGGCGGCATCGGAAAGCTCCGCGATAACTTCCAGCACTACCTCGGGATGCTTCTTCGCGAACGACGTCCGCGCCACTACCGCGAAGGCATCGGTCACCAGCGCATCGCCGGCCAGCGTCGCGATCGCGTCGCCATAGACCTTATGATTGGTCGGCTTGCCATGGCGAAGGTCGTCGTTGTCCATGATAGGCAGGTCGTCGTGAATCAGCGAGTAGGTATGGATCATCTCCAGCGCGCAGGCATAGTTGAGAGCATCGTCGAGGGCACCGCCGACCGCCTCGCATGATGCCAGCGCGAGGATCGGGCGCAGCCGCTTGCCACCATCGAGGAGGCTATAACGCATGGCCTCGAACAACCGCGCCTCCAGCCCGTCATGCTGACTGACGGTGGCTGCGAGCGCGCGCTCGATAAGCTCCGCGCGATCCTTCAAATATGATTGCAATCCGACCAGACCTAACCCCTAACCCCTTCCCCTTAGGGAAGAAGGATCAGAAAAAATCAGCTAAAGACTAAGACACGTAATGGCGGACCATCCGCCATGAGTCCTTGAGATTCTTGCCGAACTCGAGCGCCACGGTGCCCTCGAAGCCCGAATGCAACTTGCAGTCGCGGCAGCGGATGTCCTGCTTGGTGCGGTAATACTCCCAATCCGTCGCCGCATGCAGCTCCTTGAAGCTCTTATAGTGCCCGTTGGTGATGAGGTAGCAGGGGCCTTTCCATCCTTGCGGGTTGCGCGTGACGGTGGTCCACGGGCTGCAGGTCAAATCGCGATCGCCCGCCAGGTAATCGAGGTAAATGGGCGTGTTGATGATCTTGTAGCTGTCGGCCAGCTTCTGCACCCGCTTGAACTTGTACGGCATCTCATCCTTGGTCAGGTAGATATCGTCGTTGGTCAGCACCTGGTAATGATATCCGGGAGTTAGCAGCATGCCGTCCACGCCGAGGCTGGTAAGAAACTTCACCAGCTCCTCGAGCTCATCGGCCGAGGTCTCGCGGAAGACTGTGGTATTGGTCTGCACGCGATAGCCCTTCTCCTTGAGCATCTTGATCATCTTGACGCAGGTGTCGAAGACGCCCGGCTTGTCCACCACGCGATCGTGGGTCTCTTTCATGCCGTCGAGATGCACGTTGAAGCTTAAGTAGGGACTCGGCGCGACCTGCTTGACGAAGCGCTCCAGCAGGATCGCGTTGGTGCAGATCATCACGTGGCGCTTCTGCTCGTCGATAAGACGCTGAGTGAGCGGCGCGATATGCTTGTACATCAGCGGCTCGCCGCCGCAGATCGAGACGATGGGCGCGTCGCATTCTTTCGCCGCGAAGAGCGCGTCCTCCAGCGGCATCATGTCGCGGATAGTGTCTTTGTACTCGACGATGCGGCCGCAGCCCACGCACGCGAGGTTGCACGCATGCAGCGGTTCGAGCATCAGGACCAGCGGGAAGTAGGCCTCGCCACTGCGCTTCTTGGCCCGCATGTAGCGCCCCAGGTCCATCATCTGTTTAAGCGGTATCCGCATTGCTTCGGGCTCCTTGAAGTTCGTAAAACTGGTTCAGGCGACGGCTTTGCCGCCGGCGGGACTACGCTTATGGGTTTCCCGAAACAGCCATTCATCCACCATCTCGACGGCGGATTGGGAATTGACTGAATCACCCCCCATGAACAAAAACTCGATCAACAGGCCATTTAAGGCCGAAACGATAAACGCCGCCGCCGTCTCCGGCGAGAGCCCGGTCTCGCATTGGCCCTTCGCGCGCGCGCGAGTGATGAGTTCCACCAACATCGCGCGATAGCTCGAATAGAGCTTCATCACCTGCTCGCTGAGCGCGTCGGAGATTTTCTGCTCACGCAGCAGTTGCGCGAGGAAAAACCGCACCGAACTGGCATTGTCGCGCACGAAAATCAGGTACAGCTCGACCAGCTTGAGGGTCTGCTGGCGCTCGTCGAGTTGCGCCGCCTCTTCCGCGAAATCGATGAAGTACGGCTCCAGCAACCGGTTCAGCACCGCGAGGAACAGTTCTTCCTTGGTCTTGAAATGCCAGAAAATCAGGGCCTTGCTGACCCGCGCCTCGCGCGCAACTTCCGACATCGAGGTCTCGTGGAAGCCTCGGTTGGCAAACAGATGCATGGCGGCCTTGAGGATTTCGTCGCGCGAATCCTGCGCTTGCGTCTCTTGCGATGACACCTTGGCTTGAGAAGCTCCCATAAAAAATCGAAGTTCGAATCCTCGGGGGACCAGCCCGCTGATGCTGCGTGCGGCCACGCTTGTCGCCCGACGTCCACTTCCAACCACCGCCACTACGCCACCCAACCTCAAGACCGATCGGTCAGCGCGGTAGAATTCTGCCCCGAATCGATGCATCGGGAGGCGCTAACCTGTCGGTCAATTAACTAAGGTGTAACTTTATTGAGGCGGGGGCGAAAGTCAATACGGGGTGGATATCGATTTCCACCGCGCAATGGATAGGGTTGGGCAGCATTAGATGCCCAATGCCAGAGGCATCGAGGGCGGGATGCCTGACCAGTCGGTCATGTCCTTGTCGGGATTTCGAACATCCTGGGCGAGATGCAGGCGGTAGCGCTTCGGTAAGGCTGGTGCTCTGTCTGTTTTGCGCCGTCACCGTCGCCCTCGAATCCCAGCTTCACGCGGCCGGGTTAGCGGGGAGGAAACCACTGACCCCCAAAATCTGCTAGTATAGGTGGCGACTTGGGAAGGGCTTCGTCGTGACTATGATGGTAGAAGATCCCTGGGATTGCGAAAATGCATAAACGAACCCACCATGAACGCCGCACGCCGTGGTCTGCGTTTCGGCGAGCGCCCAAGGCGCGGACGTTGGATGTGCAAAAACAAACCCATTACGAGAGAAGACCGAGTGAGGTTCCTCAGCGGCTCGGCGAAGACCCCTGTGCAGCGGAATTACATAAACGAACCCACGAATGCGGCGGTCGGGGGGAACTCATTCAATCTTAAAAATGCGAAAACAAAGCCATTAAAGCTAGGAGAATAAAGGAGTTTTCGTTTTGACGGTGGCGAAACTTGCCGATCCCAGCGCCCGATCAGGCCACTCAGGTCTCATCGACGATGTCCATGCGAGCGTTCTTCTTCACTGCTTAAATCGCAAAAACAAACCCACTTCGAGGACCGGGTCAGCTCGCATCCAGTTCCTCTTATTGTCAAAAACAAAGCCACCGTGGGCCGCTTTAGCGACGTAATGTCGATAGTGACTGGCCTAGAGCTGGATAGGAGAGCCTCCGGTCGAGGTTGACTCGCGCGCCGCCACTATCAGGCCTAACGCGGTGCGGGCCTCGAGGAGGTTGCGCGCGGCGACCGGGCGGCCCGAGCCCGTCGCAATCGCGCGCTGGAAATCCTCGGCCACCTTGCCGAACCAGGTCGAATGATAGGAATCGTCGGGCGCGTCGGGAACCGTCCGGTCTTCGACGCTACCGGAGCGCTCGGTCACGATGACGCGGTCGCCTTCGATTTCGAGCATCGCCAGGTCACCATAGAGCGTGGTCGAAGTGCGGCGGACCGGCGCCCGCCACGAGAGATGAATCCTCGCCAACCGGTCACCAGGGAACAGCACTCGGATATCAGCGAGGTCATCGAGGCCACCATCCAAACCACCATCAGGCAAGCCGGAGTTGTTTTGGCGAGCGAGGTGCGCGGAGACGGAAAGCGGCGCATCGCCCATCAGCCACTGCGCGAGGTAGAACGCATGCCAGCCGTGATCGATGAGGATTCCACCGCCCGAGGCGATGTCGGAGCGCCATTTACCGGCGCCTCCCGCGGGCTCGGTGCGGAGGCGATCGATGCTGATGAAACGCAGCGCGCCGAGGCGGCCGGACGCGAGGGCATGACGGGCAGTCTCGAAGGCGGGTGCATGTTTCCAGTTGTGGACACACATCAGAATGCGGGAACGCTCGGCCGCGAGCTTCGTCAGCTTGTCGAAAGCGTCGAGGTCGAGGCATAGCGGCTTCTCGCATAGGACATGCGCACCCGCCTCGAGCGCGGCGCGGACGCTCTCGGCGTGCAAAGCCGGCGGGCTGGCGATGTCGACGAAGTCCGGCGCCTCGCCATCGAGCATGAGGCCCAAGTCATCGTAGATGCGCGCGTTCTTGAGCATCCGCATCGCGAGCTGACGCCGCTCGGCGACCGGCTCATGAATCGCGACGAGGCTGACGTCTTCGCGGGTCAGCCATCCCGGCAAATGACCTCGCGCGGCGACCTCACCGAAGCCGGAAATCGCGCCGCGCAGCTTCACATCCAGGTGCGTGCGAGGTCTTCCAGCTCGCGCGCGTAGGTCGCGGGCGCGCAGGTCGGGAACAGCACCACGCGATGGACGCCGACCTTCTCGTACTCGCGGATGGCGACCTTCGCGTCGGCGCCGGGGATTGGCGAGAACATCGTGATGTCGATCTTGCGGAAATCGCGCCCCGCCTCATCGCACTTCTTGTGCAGCTTCTCGAGCTCGGGCTTGAGCTGCTCCGGCGTCATCATGATCGGCGCCCAGCCATCGGCGATGGCAACGGTATCGGCAATCGCGCGTTCGTTGCTGCGCCCAAGACCGCCCGCGCCGATGATGATCGGCGGATAGGGCTTTTGCGCGGGCTTCGGATAACTTCGCACCGGCGGGAACTTGACGAAGTCGCCCTCGTAGCTGGGCTCGGGCTTGGTCCACAGCTCCTTCATCGCGCGGATGTAGTCGCGAGTTATCGGCCAGCGCTTTCTGAATTCGACGCCCATGATTTCAGTCTCATCGCGCAGCCATCCGGCGCC
>Ga0210398_10003952_pt1 | contig 14058 bp, 13 predicted proteins | sample IncBWC4OmetaG_FD_161047 | JGI IMG/M metagenome (GOLD analysis project Ga0210398, IMG submission 161047) | Forest soil microbial communities from Barre Woods Harvard Forest LTER site, Petersham, Massachusetts, United States - Inc-BW-C-4-O | ecosystem: Environmental > Terrestrial > Soil >...
CGTTCCCGCGGTAACATTCTTCCCTGCCGAAGACTATCACCAGCAGTATCTGGAAAAGCGGGGCATGGCCAGTTGCCACATCAAGACGTAGAGAAGCAGAACGAACAAGGGCATAGCGGGTGAGCGGGGTGGGGTCGCGGGGGGGCTGCGACGCACGCTCTATTGAACCGGAGCTTCAGCCCAAGCCTATTCCCCAAGTGCATCCCGTGGCGGGAAGCTTTTTCTACCGTCTTCCGGTCACCGGACGCGGGGAGGCGTTCTTCACGTATTTGTCAAACCAGCGCAGCATCTCGTAAACCAGCTGTTCGTTCGATTCCATCGCCGTATACGAGTGGGGCTCGTGGGGGAGCAGCACCAGGCGAGTAATACCGCCATTGCCTCGAATTGCTTCGTAGAGCTTGTTGGCTTGCAACGGAGTGGTACCCGGGTTCGCGTCGTCCGTGCCGTGCACGATGAGCAGCGGCGTCTTCAATTTGTCGGCGAAGAAAAAGGGGGACACTTTCAGATAGACATCCGGGGCTTCCCAGACCGACCGGCGCTCGTTCTGAAAACCGAAAGGGGTGAGCGTCTTGTTGTAGGAGCCGCTGGTAGCGACTCCGGCGCGGAACAGGTCGGAATGGGCCACCAGATTTGCCGTCATTAAAGCCCCGTGGCTGTGGCCGGTAACTCCGATGCGCTCGGGATCGGCAACGCCAAGTCGCACCGCCTCATTAACCGCGGCCTTGGCATCAGCCACGAGCTGATCCAGATAGGTGTCGTAGGCTTTTTTCGGATCGCCGACGATGGGGAACGCGGCGTTGTCGATGATCGCGTAGCCTGCCAGGAGCAGCAGTCGATACTGCCGCAGCTGCGTAAAGGTTTCCTGGGAGCCGGCAACCTGGGCAGCTTTCGCAGCGTCGGCGTAGTCGAGAGGATAGGCATAAAGAATCGTGGGCACGCGCGTTCCCTCTTGATAGCCGGGCGGCGTATATAGGGTGAACGACAAATCAAGCCCGTCGGCGCGCTTGTACTTCACCAACCGCTTTTTAATGGCTCGCACCGCAGGCGCCGGATCGGGAATGTGGGTGATTGCGACCCGGGTTGAAGCAAAAGCCGGCTCTCCGGCGGGCGCGTCGACGGATTTTCCAAGCCTTCGGGCACACGCATTGGGAGGGTCGATCGGCGATTCATGCCAGGTAAGAAACGACCGCGTGTCCGGCCCGCTGAAGGAAAGGAAGAGCTCGTAGGAAGTCCTATCGCTGCGAAACAGACGTTCGGATTTCAGCGTCTTCAGATCGAGCCGATCGAGGAACGGACGATCCCCGTCGGGCGAAGAGCCAATTCCTGCCAGATAGATGGAATCACCTTCCTGGCGAACCACCCAGGACCCGTTCGCAATCTGGCGTGTCACGGGACTGCCGGGGTTCATATACCTCTCGTCAGTAGAGAGATCCCAGAGCAATCGAGGCTTGGGCGGCTGAGCATCCACGTCGATGACAGAGCTCCGTCTCCAGTGCCGGTTTTGGTCGTACTCGTTCAACAGAGCCAGGCTCGGTTGTTCGCCCCAGGCGAAGCTCACATATCGCTGCCCGGTCCGCGTGATTTCGACGGCGGGTGAGTTGAAAGGCGCCTTCAGCAGCAGGATCCTGTCGCGAGCCGGAACCTTAACTTTCCAGTCGCCGCCATCCAGCGCTTCCGCCCAGACCAGCGTCGCCGGCTCGGTGGCACGCCAGGAAAAGTCGCGCGGACCTGGCCGAACGCCTGCGATGGGAACGCGATCCGCCAGCGGGAGCGACGCGATGGTATGAACCTGAACGTGTGAGCGGTCCGATACGTCCCAGACTTCGACTTCCTGCGGAAAGCGATCGTAAGTGGTGACGTAAGAGTAGGGCTTGTGGATCGCGGTGACGAGCAGGTGCTGCCCGTCGGGCGCGGGGCTTAGCAATTCGTAATTCCTCGGTTTTCCCACAATGGTGATCGCCGCGGTGGTCGCATCGACGAAAGCCAGTTGCGAGGCCGCGTAGTAATCGAAGAGATCCTCGTCGTGCTGGCTGCCGAGCGTATCGCGGTTTTCGTAAGTGCTGCTCTGCCCTTTTTCGCCTTCGGCCTCCTGGATGATCGGGCCACTCAGCACGGTCGGCACCGGCGGCCGAGCGCCGATCCCCTCCGGCACCAGCTTCACCAAAAGCGTTTTCTGGTCAGGCATCCATTGCATCTCGTCATTGAACATCGGGTTGAGATGCACTTCCGGCACTTGGTGTATCTCGCCACTGCTGGCATCGCCGATCCACAGTTCGACTGCGTCGGGAGCGATATTCACGAAGGCAAATCGCTTTCCGTCGGCGGCCCAGATTGGCCCGCCCGGGCACGCGTCCTCGGGAAGCGCAATATGAGTCTGCGCGCCATCTGCGATGTGTACCAGCTCGAAGTCCCGGGCGCAGGGCGTGATGCCGTAACCCCCATGGGTATCGTGCTTGCTGTGATTCTTTGGTTCCACGCGGGCCCCGGCAAGGCGCAAAAAAGGTGTCGCCACGCGCGAAATCGGCGGGTAGTCCTGCCAGGACACCAGGAGGATCGCGTCTTCGGTGGGGCTCACCCGGGGCACTGGAGGAGAGGGGGCGCGCATCACGTCGAGAATGTTTTTGGGCGGCTGATCATATCCAGATGCACCCTCGATCGAACTCGCCGGGCGAGAGGTCAGGTTCAACTGAAATGAATTGGACTGGGCGGCGAGGGGCACAAAGGCGCAGGCGATCAGCGCTCCCGTCAAAAGACAGTGCCAGGCTTTGCGGATTGGCATAGGTCCTTTTCGCTTCAATGCACCCGCCCCATCATGCTTGCCACATTGCGGCGCGACGGCGTCTGCGGCCAGACATCCTAAGCAGCCGTCAGCAGCATCGGCGCACCTTTTCGAATTACCAGCGTATGCTCGTAGTGCGCCGAGGGCCTGTGATCGGCCGTGATCATGGTCCATTTATCCGGCGCGACCAACGTCCGTCCTGATCCCGCCGCAATAATCGGCTCGACGGTAATCACCAAACCTGCAGTCAAGATTTGATTCGCCTCCGGATCGGCGAAGTTGGGCACTCGCGGCTCTTCATGAATGGTGCGTCCAATGCCGTGCCCACCCAGATCACGAATCACGGAAAATCCGCTGCGCCTCACTTCTCGCTCCACCGCCCTCCCAATGTCGGAAACCCGAAAGCCGGCTCGCGCCACCAGCATGGCCTTGCGAAAAGCTCGCTCCGCGCACTCCACCAGCTGCCGCCGCTCTTCCGTTACTTCACCCACGGGGACCGTCACCGCCGCGTCTGCCATAAATCCATCTTTCTCGATGGTCACATCCAGCTTGACCAAATCGCCGCTCCGCAACGCACGCTTGCCGGGAATGCCATGCACCGCTTCGTCGTTGACGCTGATACAGTTCACGCCAGGAAATTTGTAAACCAGCCGAGGAGCGGATCGTGCTCCGTGCTGCATCATCACTTCAGCGCCGACTTCGTCGAGTTCGCCGGTAGTGATTCCCACGCGCACCGCGCGCTTCATCGCGCTCAGCATCAAGCACACGATGGCGCCCGCCGCACGCATCCCCGCCAATTCTTCCGGCCCATTGATGGACATGGATTTACCTCAAGGACATGATATCGAAAGTGGATCCTGATCAGGTGGCCACTGCCCCTTCAAACAACCACTGGTTCGTGCGGTCCGAAGAAAAAAAGCAGGACGAAGCCCCCAATGTAAAATGGCAGGCTCTGCTGGAAACTACAGCCCATGCAACGCAGGATCAAGCCGAATAATCCCAGTAGCTCACACAATGCGTAGGTCGCAATATAGCCGCTGCGCCAATGGTTCCGGGTAACCGAGTCGTCGGGGTGGGAGGCCAGGTTTTGCGCGGAACGCAAAACCAGCGTGCGTCTAACTACAAAGATCACCCCCACAATGGCTACTCCCGCAGTGGTGAAAACATAGCGCAACGAAGGGTCCACGGCTCGAGCACGCGATCCCAGAAGTTCACCCGCGACGGCATAAAGTAGAATGCTGCCCAGCATGGTCCACTGCACCGCGCGCAGTGTTCTTAATGTCCCCCTCATTCCGTATATTCTCGCGCAGTTCGCCGAGACGAAGCGAAAAATCTTGCCGCTGGAATCCGCGTCGGCAATATCGCCGTCCCGAACTATGGATGCCGTCCCCTCGCGCACAGCCCCGGACGCATTCCGAGAAAAATCCGGCATGACACGGGATAATTTCCGCCAGCCGCACCGAGCACGGCTGGCTTCGCGTAAGCCGTTAGGTCCGCGCCCAGCCCCAGTTGCCACCGCATGATTCGGTACCAGGTGGCGCTCCCCGCCGGAGGTGCACGCGCCCATGCGGTAGAGCGGATGCACCGCAGCCTGCGGAAACAGTTCGCCTTTATCCGCCAGCTCCATCCGGGCAAACGCATCATTCGCGCCGCAGGAAGTTCACCGTTGATCCAGCAGGTAGGTATAAGGGTCGTACCGCTAGCGCGCAGACGCTCACAAAACGCAGATCGCTCCCGCGCGCGCAGCGATAACCGTCAGCAACAGCATGATCGCCGACGAGTTGGGGAGAAACCTGGACACCATCGGCCGACCTTTATGTTCCGGTAATCTTCATGCGAAGTTCTTCCGGCAGCCGTTCCCGGATCTCGGCAGGCAGGCGGTCATGCACCCGCCGCGCACCTTGCTTCGCCGCATCCAGGACCGTAACCGGCGCCGGTGTGGCCACCGCGACCACCAGCCAGACCAAAGCTGACAAGACAAACCCCGCCAGGGCCGCAATCTCCAACCAGAATGCATGCCGCGACCCAAAGTGACGGATCACGCCAAAAGCCAGCAAAAATACGGCACCCGAAATCGAAGCCAGAGCGATCAGGCCCACATCGATGAGGCGGTTCAGGCGCTGGCGGCTGCGGCACAGCTCGCATCCCGCAAAGTGGCTCTCGTAGTCGCCGCACATCTCCGGCGCCAGGTTGGATATATCGTAGCGCCAGCCCGCCAGAATCTTACCCACGATTGGATCAGAGCACTGCTGACTCATAAGTAACGAGTGGGAGCTGACTACAGCTGAATAGGCGCCAGAACCTCGGACTGCATCGCCACCAGCACGCGGTTGTGAAACAGCCCGCCGCGCAGCGCCAACGCTTTTTCCGCCTCTCTCCGGGCTATTTCCGGATGATTATTCTCCTTAGAGAGATGCGCCAGCACAACAAAAGCTGCTTTATTATCATAGTCTCCCGCGAAAAAATCCGCGAGTTTCTCGTTTGAGAGGTGCCCCGTGGGACTTGCCACCCGCTGCTTGACCGACCATGGGTATGGCCCCGACCGCAGCAACTCCACGCCGTGATTCGATTCCACCACCAGGATGTCGGAGCCGCGTAACTGATCGCGCACATTGGCCAACAAGCGACCGAGATCGGTGGCAAATCCCACCTTGATGCCCTCGGTGCGAAAAGTAAACCCAACGGGATCCTCCGCGTCATGTGGGATGGTGAATGGGGTTATGGCGATGTCGCCCACCTGGAACGAATACCCCGAGCGGAACTGCTCCAATTTTTCGAGTCTGGGTCGCTCGCCATTCTGGTTGCGCAGCGCCCGCGTCCAGGCCCGGTGCGTCTTCTCGGTCATGAACACCGGGATGCGCAACTTCTTGGCCAGGGTCGCCAATCCGTATACGTGGTCGCAATGTTCGTGGGTAATCAGGATGGCCGAGAGTGATTGCGGGTCTTCCCCCAGCGATTTCATGCGTTTGAAAGTCTCGCGGCAGGAAATCCCGGCATCGACCAGAATCCTGGTTCGGGCGCTGGCCACAAACGCACAATTCCCCCGGCTGCCGCTGGCCAGCATCGAGACGGTCACGCTCATGTTCGCAGCATACGCGAGCCTCCTGTGGAACCGGGAGTACTTTCTTGGGGTCAGTACTTTGAGAGGTGGCCTGGCTCCGAAGTCCTGTAACGTGCGGGGGACTCGGGAAGGACATAAGGGGCGAACTCTCGGGTGTCGGTACTTAGGGGTTAGGTCTCAAGTCTGAAACGACGAATTTCACCGGCAAATTCCCGGAAGAAAGATCTGTTACCCAAGACCCGATTCAGTTCCCCTGCCGCAGATGATCAATCACCCGGCGCATCACGGCGCCTCCGTACGCACCCGCCGTTCCCGGAAGCGCGGTCAGAAACGATCCATAAACCTGTCCCCGCGTCGGCTTCACCGCCAGGATGGCGTATGCCGCAAAGTCGGTCAGCGGAATGAACACTACCACGGCCACCACCCACCGCCATGGCCAGCGCGGCCGCAGCAGTCCCAGCAACATGCATGCCGTCAGCACCAGCAGAGCCGTGAATAGCAAGTCATTCACGATGACGTCTGCCCACCCGGTTCCCAACCCAGCCAGGGCGGCGAGCGCGTAGCAGGCCAAATCGCTCTTGCGTTGAGTTGGAGGCGAAACTGTCTCGCGGGTCATGGTTGCCGCGCGCTTTCCGTCGGTACCCGGTCCTCGCGACTCAGCCCTCATACTTATAAAAACCTCTCCCGCTCTTCCTGCCCAGCCAGCCCGCATCGACCATCTTGATCAACAGCGGACACGGCCGGTACTTCGGATCGCCCAGCCCATCCAGCATCACACGCATAATGTCGAGACAGACGTCGAGCCCGATAAAATCGGCCAGGGTCAACGGACCCATGGGATGCGCCATCCCCAGTTTGAACACTTCGTCGACCGCTTCCGGCGTAGCCACACCCTCCATCACTGCGAACATGGCTTCATTCAAGAGCGGCATCAACACGCGGTTGGAGACAAAGCCCGGCGCGTCGTTCACTTCAACGGGTGTTTTGTTGAGCGTCTTCGCCAGATCGCGCACCGCAGTAAAAGTCTCCTGCGATGTGGCCAGCCCACGAATCACCTCCACCAACTTCATCACGGGCACAGGATTAAAGAAGTGCATCCCAATCACTTTGCCGGGGAGCTTGGTCGAGGCCGCGAGTTTGGTGATGGAGATTGAAGAAGTATTGGAAGCCAGAATCACCTCGGCCCGCACCCGCCGGTCGAGATCGCGGAAAATCTCTGTCTTGATTTCGAACTTCTCGGTCGCCGCCTCCACAATGAAATCGCAATCGGCCAGCCTGGAGCGGTCCGTTGCCGGCTCGATTCGCTCGAGGGTCGCGACCTTATCCGCATCCGTGATCTTGTTCTTGGCGACCTCACGGTCGAGATTCTTGGTAATGGTGGCGAGCCCGCGATCGAGAAACCACTGCTCCACATCGCACAGAACAACGGCATACCCGCTGCGCGCAAACACATGGGCGATCCCGTTGCCCATGGTTCCTGCGCCGACGACTCCCACCCGCTTAATTTCCATGAAATTGGCCTCGCTACGAAGCTAGTTGCAGTAGGGGAAAACTTTTGAGTCTAACACCGCCGACCCGGTTTCTGCCCCGCCGGCACCGTTTCAGGCGCCGAAGATGCTCTCGGTCGGAACCGCCGTCGCAGCTGTCGAACTACACAAGCTCGGGACCTGGCCCACACTGACCTGGTCAATCCTGATTGAGATCAATCCTCAGACCAGCACGGACCACTGGCTTCCCGGTCACCAACATCTGATTCAAGGAACTCCGAAACCGGGCACTCGTGTGAGGTGGATATGCGAGCCATGGTTAGCTTCTCAGCAGCCATCCTCGGTTGGCTGGCGCTTACAGGATTCGCCCAACAAACACCTACGAAGCCGGTGACACAGCCGACGCTCGCGACACGGCCAGCGGAAGTTCCTGCCTTACAGCCAGCTGAACCAGATCACCACATCTTGCTCCACGTAGTGGTGACCGACAGGGCCGGGCACCCAGTGCCCGGGTTCGAAAAAGCGGACTTCGCGATTCTCGATGACAAACAGCCGCAGAGGATTACGTCTTTTCATGCCGCTGAGGGAGCCGGAGAGGGAACGATCCTGCGTGCAGGCTATTTTTGTCGTCGATGCAGTTAACATGTCATTGCGCGGTTTACAGTACGGACCGCCACAGTTGCCGAAATTTCTGCGGCAAGATGGCGGGCGGCTTCCGATGCCTACGTCTCTGGTTCTCTTTGCTGATACCTCGTCCCAAGTCCGACCCGTGCCCTCTCGCGATGGCAACGCCCTGACGGCGGCGCTCGATTCCAGTCAACTCGGCCCAGGAGCAATGACCCGATCGCAGGGGTTCTACGGCGCGGCCGAGCGGGTTCAGATTTCCCTCCGCATGCTCGAAAACCGGGCTCGTTATGAGGCAACACAGCCGGGCAGAAAATTGCTTATCTGGCTCAGTTCAGGATGGCCTTCGTTTTCTGGGTCAGAGGTGGAGCTAACCGCCAAAGAGCAAGCAACGCTGTTCCGCTCCGTGGTGGTGCTTTCTACGGAACTGCGGGAGGCTCGAATCACCCTGTACAGCATTGATCCACTCGGATGACAGATGCGGGCGGCTTTCGAACGTCTTATTATACGAGCTTGCTTATGAGTTCACCCCGGAAGCTAGAGAGCGGAAATCTCGCGTTGCAGGTGCTGGCGGTGCAGAGCGGAGGGTGCGTTCTCAACTCTGGCAATGACATCACCAACCTGGTTCGGAGCTGTCTGGTGGACGCCGGGGCTTTCTATTCGGTTTCGTTTGACCCTCCCCCAGGTAACCCTCCGAACCAGTACCACGGCCTTCAAGTAAAAATTGGCAAGCCTGGACTCACCCCGCGCACCCGGACGGGATATTACGTTCGGCCCTCTATGGAGACCACTCATTGAAGCAGGCGATATGGCACCCAGGGAGCGATATTTCAACCGTAATATCTCGGCTCCTGCCGATGAATTTCCCCGGCGCAATGGCGCTTCTCTGTGTATCGCTTGCCTTTGCGGCCGTCTCCGCGCACGCCCAAGCCGCCATCGAGAGGAGAAATCCGCCTGCGACTCCGCCCGCTTCGGCTTCCGCCGTCTTCACCGCAAGCACCACTCTGGTCCTTGTCCCCGCTCTGGTGCGAACCAGATCCGGCGAGCTTGTCTTCACTCTCAAGGCCGATGACTTCATCCTTACCGACAATGGCGTCGAGCAGAAATTATCCCTCGAAGACGACACGGACGGTCAACCTCTGGCCCTGGTCGTGGCCGTGGAAACCGGAGGCGCGGGCGCGGGCCAGCTCGACAAACTCAGCCATATCGGCTCGCTGATTGAAGCCTTAGTCGGCAATGTCCGGCACCGGGTCGCCGTGGTCGCCTTCGACAGTCAGCCGCGCCTGGTCGAGGACTTCACTCCGAGAATCAATATCACCAACGCCATCGAGGGCCTCACTCCCGGCGATCATGGAGCCGCCATCCTGGACGGCCTCAGCTACTCCGTTGACCTGCTGCGCGACCAGCCTCCTGAGTTTCGCCGCGCCATCCTGCTCATCAGCGAAACCATCGACCGCGGCAGCCACATCAAGCTCGACCAGGCCGTACGCGCCATCGGCGACACCAACACCATCATCTACAGCTTGGGCTTTCCCTCGCCTAAGTCTGCCCTGCGGCACTACGCCTCAGAAGAGCTTCCGACGGTATGGAATGGCAGCGGCTTCTCGAATCCGAATCCTCAGCATCCCGGCGGATGCATGGCGAAGGATTCCAACGCCGATCCCGGCACATCTCAAAATAAGCTCTCGCAGGCATATGACTGCCTCGGTCAGCTGGCGCCTCCGCTGGCAGTCGTAAGAATGGCAGTCATCGCCGCGATGGAGGGTATGCGTCGGAACGCTCCTGAAACCGTGGCCCATCTGACCGGCGGCGAATTCTACCCGGTCGACAGCCCGCGCAGCATCGAACGCGATCTGATGACCCTGGCCAATCACGTCCCCAATCGATACCTACTCAGCTTTCATCCCCAGTCGCCCGCGCCCGGTCCCCACTCCATTGCGCTGCGGCTGAAAACCTATTCAAGGCTGGTGGTGACCGCGCGCACCAGCTACTGGGTAGGCAGCGAGGCCTCTGCACCAAACCCAACTGCAAATGCCCACCCTTAGCTCAGTCATCCCCATCGCCGTTCTCGGAAGTAGTCTCCGAGGCAGCGCAAGTGACTGGATGATCAGGTGGTTCGGTCGAATCAAATCGCGGGGTTCATCTTCCGGCGTACCGACGATGCCATAAAGTTCGGGAGAATGGATATGAAGCGCTGCCTTCGCTACCATTTCGTTGCCGCATTTTTTGCTCTTGGCGCAGCCAGTTTTGGAGCGGAAATGTTTCTGTTTTTCAGCTACATCAATTCTCAGCCCCCGAAACCAAATCCTGCTCTCGGCTTTATTCACGCTGAACAATCACAGTTGCTAGGTCTATCTCTCTGAGGCCGAGGGGACCGGTCTCTCGCTGCTCCGGATAGGGTTGTTCGTCGGCTTGCTTAGCATTTTCATAATCCTCCCCCAGGACCCAGCTCTGGCGAAGGCGCGATGGCTTACGCACTTTTACTCGCAAGGACTCATTTCATCAGCCCTCCGCCCCGGCATAAAATTTCTTCCTTGCTCGATCTTGTCTTAGCTCGCGGTAATCTAGTTCGCCGGGCCTGGCATAGTTCATCTCCTCGTCTCCAGGGGCGTTTTTGTTCCCGTGCTCTAATTGCGCCGCAGGCTGCATTCTTTTACCGCTTCTCAGCTTGCCAATCTCCCCGGCCTTGGCGGTGTAAAATGTTGTGACAGACCCTGACAGACAACTGATCGCTCAGGTGCGAAAGGAACTCCCATGGCAACCCTAGAAGCCCCTGTCCGGCCGCGCGCGGCATCTTCCCCTCAAAGCCCGTTCATCAACGAATCTTTTTACGATTTCCGCCACGAGGACAACGCCCGCAAGATGCGCGCCGCCATCGAACGCGTGCGCGGCCAGCTCGGCCGCGAGTATGAGCTCATCATCGGCGGCCAGCGCGTCAAAACGACTGACAAAATCAAGTCGTTGAATCCTTCGAAGCCCTCCGAAGTCGTCGGGATCCACCAGAAGGCCGGCAAACAACACGTCGAGCCCGCCATGCAAGCCGCGCTGAAGGCCTTTGCCAGTTGGAGCCGCACCTCCGTCGAAGAGCGCGCCAGCCTGCTATTCCGCGCCGCCGACCGCATGCGCGAACGCAAGATGGATTACATGGCTTGGCTGGTTTTCGAGGTCAGCAAGAACTGGGCCGAGGCCGACGCCGACATCTCCGAAGCGATCGACTTCTGCGAATTCTATGCTCGTGAAGCTCTGCGGTTGGCGACAACCGAACCGCCGGTGCAGATGCCGGGCGAGCACGATACGCTCACCTACATCCCTCTCGGTGTCGGCGCCGTCATCCCGCCATGGAATTTCCCCTGCGCCATCATGGCCGGCATGACCCTCGCTTCGATCGTCAGTGGGAATACCGTAATCCTGAAGCCTTCGAGCGATTCTCCTACCATCGCTGCCAAGTTCATCGAACTGCTCGAAGAAGTCGGCATGCCAGAGGGCGTCGTGAACTTCTGCCCCGGCGCTGGCGCCAGCTTTGGCGACGCCATCGTTGCGCATCCGAAAACTCGCTACATCGCTTTCACGGGATCGCGCGAGGTTGGCCTGCACATCAACCAAACCGCCGCCAACCAGGCTCCCGGCCAGTTCTGGATCAAGCGCACCATTCTCGAAATGGGCGGCAAGGACGCCATCATCGTCGACGCCGACGCCGACATCGACTCCGCGGTCGAAGGCGTTGCCCAGGCGGCGTTCGGTTTCCAGGGGCAGAAATGCTCGGCCTGCTCACGCGCCATCGTCGACGAGCGCGTCTACGACAAGTTTCTCGAACAACTGAAAGCGCGGGTGGAAAAGATCACCGTCGGCGATCCGGCGGAAAATGCCAACATGGGCGCCGTCATCAATGAAGGCTCGCTGAAGACGATACTCGAATACATCGAGCAAGGAAAGAAAGATGGACGCCTGCTGACCGGAGGCAGCCGCGTCCCGGAAGCGGGAGAAGGCTATTACCTCCGGCCTACTGTGATCGCCGACATTCCCGCAAAGTCAAAACTCGAGCAGGAAGAAATCTTTGGCCCGGTTCTCGCCGTGATCAAGGCGAGCGGATTCGATCACGCTCTCGAAATCGCCAACGACACCCAATTCGGCCTTACCGGCGCCATCTACACGAAGTCGCGTGACAAGATCGATCGCGCCACTCGCGACTTCCACGTGGGCAATCTTTATATCAACCGCAAATGTACGGGAGCCATGGTGGGCGCTCATCCCTTCGGAGGATTCAATATGTCGGGCACGGATTCCAAGTCCGGGGGTCCGGACTATTTGTATCTATTTACCCAGGCGAAGTCGGTGGCCGAGAAAATCCGGTAATCCTTTTGGTTTCTATGGGCAACAAATGTCCTTCGGGAATCTTGTTGCGTATCCCCAGCCGGATTATTCTTGGCAACATGGGCTGGGGCAAATGACTGGGAAGGGTTCCGTACGACGTCGGACGGTATAAGCGACGGAGGTCCCATGCTGTATATCCTGCGCCTCGCCAATGGGGATTCTGTCATTGCCATGGCCGCGGACGAGAGCGGCGCGCGCGCGATGGCCAAGAGGCTTAGTCAAGAAACAGCGGCAGAGGTGGTAGCTCTGCGGCCGCTAGATGGTTTCGCCGTGCAGTTCTCTCCCACAGAAGATGGAAGCTTGCAAGTGGCGCACTGGGACGACGCGACTTTGGACAATATTCTTGCCAGCGAATATCCATGCCTGAGTGAAGCGTACCACCGAGCGAATGCCGAGCCGTTTCAAAAGGCATCCGATTCAGAAGAGCCGATCCTGTCGCATTTGAAGTCCGAGCAGGAGCGGAACACGGAAATCATTCGCGGCGGCCTTCGACTCGAGCTCGAGAGGTTTAGCCAGCAACCGTTTTCGTCCAAGGCGGATAGCCACCGATCGCGGGAACAGAACGCCCACACGAAATCGGCTCGATAACGAAAGACAATCAGCCACCAGCCTACTCCGGCGCTGCCACCGGCCGGGGATTCCGTTCGGTAAACCGCCATTGGTGCCGGTAGGGATAAACCGGCGTCACATCGCTGGCGGAATCTAACTTCACGACCTGCTCGCTTGAGAGCATCCATCCCACTGCGCCCAGGTTCTGTCTCAGCTGTTCCCCGTTCCGCGCTCCGATGATCACGGTTGAGACCGAAGGCCGCTTCAACAGCCAATTCAGCCCCACCTGCGGCGCGGTCTTTCCCGTCTCTTTGGCCACCTCGTCGCGCGCGTCGACCACTTTGTACAAACATTCGTCCGCTACGGCTGACCCTAGCTCTGCAGTTTTGTGCAAGCGGCTCTCTCGAGGCAGGGGCTGCCCACGCCGGATCTGTCCCGTCAACCGCCCCCATCCCAGCGGACTCCACAGCAGTGCGCCCACGCCCTGATCCGGAGCCAGCGGCATCGGCTCCCACTCGTACTCCCTGCCGATCAGCGAGTAATACAGTTGATGTCCGGCATACCGCTCCCAACCATATTTTTCCGCGACGCTCAACGACTTCATCAAGAGCCAGCCGGAAAAATTCGAGCAGCAATATATCGCACCTTCCCACTCTCCACCAACTGATTTAGCGTGCTGAGAACTTCTTCCACTGGAGTGAGTGCGTCAAATCCGTGCACATGATAGATGTCAATGGAATCGGTGCCCAGCCGCCGCAAACTGGCTTCGCAAGCCCGGATCAGGCGATAGCGCGATGAACCTACATGGTTCGGCCCATTTCCGAAACGGAAAGTGGTCTTGGTTGAAAGCAAAACATCGTTGTGCCGCCCGGCAATCGCCTTGCCCAGAATTGCTTCCGAAGTCCGTCTGAATAAACGTCGGCGGTATCGACAGATTCACTCCCGCTTCCAGGCAGATATCAACCAGACGCGTAGTTTCGGCCACATCACTGGCTGCGCCCCAGGCGCGGAGAAACTCGTTCGATCCAGCCAACGTTCCCGCGCAAAACTCAGCACCGGCGCCTTCAAACCAGAGCGTCCCAAGCTGCGGAATTCCATAGCCACTAGGTGCCGCAGGCTTCCGCAAACATGGGGTCGACACGGGTACCGCAAGCAACAAAAAAGCCGCCCGCAGGCGGCCCGTTTCC
>Ga0210398_10003953_pt1 | contig 14057 bp, 12 predicted proteins | sample IncBWC4OmetaG_FD_161047 | JGI IMG/M metagenome (GOLD analysis project Ga0210398, IMG submission 161047) | Forest soil microbial communities from Barre Woods Harvard Forest LTER site, Petersham, Massachusetts, United States - Inc-BW-C-4-O | ecosystem: Environmental > Terrestrial > Soil >...
GAGGGAGGAGATCCTGTCTCCGGCCTGCGAGAGTTGGCGATGTTTTTTCCTGAGGTAAAACGGGCAAAACTGGTCAAAAGCGGAGTGCTGAAGGAGGCGCGAGCGACCTTTTCGGTGGTGCCGGAGCTGGACCGGTTTCGGCCTGGGGCGCAAACCGATTGGCCAGGGTTTTTCCTCGCCGGCGACTGGACCGCGACTGAGTGGCCGTCGACGATGGAGGGCGCCGTGAGGAGCGGAAGGCTGGCTGCCGGGGCGGTAGTAGGCGACAGCGGGCTGTTCATAGCGCCAGAGATTCCGGCCAGTGGCTTGATGCGGTTGTTTGGCGGGGGGTGATCCGGCAGGGGGTACCCCCCCCTATTGCACGCGCGTAAATTATTTATATTCAATAACTTACGGCATGCTGGCGACTGCGAACTATTCATAGCAAATGGGTTGCGTCCAAAATATTCCATCTAAATGAGTTAGTCCCGGAGCGCGTCCGGAACCTGGTTGTTTTTTCGATCTATATATCCAGTATAGCGAATTGGACCAAACTAAAATGCCAACTCAATCTTGTTTTATTTGTGTGACTTACATGGTTTTGGGGCTTGACACGCGATTTTTGGGCAGAATTTAAAGTTTTTTTTTGGCGCGAAAGTGTTTGAGTGCCTTCAGCGAATCCGACCACCTGCTTATCGCGCGAGGTAGCGCTACTTTGCGAGGAGGACGACGCCTGCGCAGACGAAGAGGGCAGCGAGCCAGCGTCGGCGGTCTACGTTTTCGTGGAGGAAGAACTTTGCGGCGGCGGCGTTGCCTATGAAGGTGAGGGAGGCCGTGGCCGGGGCGGCGAGCGAGAGGTCGACGATGGAGAGGGTGTAGAGCATGGCGAAGAAGTTGAGGGCCATGCACAGGGCACCGATGAGGAAGAGGGGCGAAGAGAGTACGGCGCGGACGGGGCCGAGGTATCCGCGGAGGCCAGGGCCGGTGCGGAGGTGGTCGAGGTCGCCGAGGCGGCGCATGGCGGCGGCGATGAGGCATTCGCCGGAGATGGCGAGGGCGACGACCGTGAGGATGGCGCTCCATTCCCTGAGGACGTGGGTAGGGAGGAGGGTGGGCATCAGCGACCGGCCCCTGAGTCCATGAGGTCGAGGTCGGGGTGGCTGGAGTGTTTTCCGGAGGGGTGCTCGGTGAGTGAGGGGCCGTTGGCGACGAAGCCCACCGCGCAGACGATGAGGACGATGCCGGCCCAACGGTAGAGGGAGAGGTGTTCGTGGAGCCAGAAGCGGCTGAGAAGGGCCACGACGACGTATCCGAAGGCCGTGGCGGGCATGACGAAGGTGAGATCGGCCCAGGAGAGGGCGGTCATGTAGCTGGCGAAGAAACCTATGAGGAGCAGGATTCCGGAGGCGACGAAGGGGTTGAAGAGGGCGCGCCAGAGGAGGTGGAGGTGGTGGAGGTCGACGGCCCCGACCTGGGACATTCCCCGGGAGAGGAGGGTGTCGCCTACTGATGCGGTGAGCATGATGGCGATGAGGATGGCGTATTGGGAGAGTTTGAGTCGATGGGTCATGCTGGAAGGCTTGAGGACCTGCTGCTTATTCAGGATACCAAGCGCCGTTAGAGATCGGAGGTGCTAGGTCTCGCTCGCTCTACTTGTTTTGTTGAATGATTCGCTCGACTGGAGCCATAAGTTCCAAAGCAGTACCAACTGCGCGGAGCAAGAACGCCGAATCTTTGTTCTGCTTTGTAGGTGCGGGCCGCCGAGCTGTTTTGGGAAGGTATCGATACGGCCCTGCTTTGGCGTTTGGGGCGTCTAACGGACTCGACGGGCAAAAGAGAGCGATGATCTAAAATCGAGTTGATCGCAACGGGGGACTACATGAGCAGGGTCCTGGTCATTGGAAGTCATACTGAAGTGGGCCGCGAGATCGGCGGCGCGCTCGCTGCTGCGACCCTTCCCATGGAGTTTTCTGCTGGGTACGCCGACGCGCTACAGCGATTGCGGATGCGTTCGTTCGGGGTCGTGATTACCAGTCCCGACAGCAGTGTTGACGAAGATTTGGCCCTGCTGGAAGAAATACGGTTAATCCGGCCTGGGGTGAAGTGCATCGTGCTGGCGCAGAGCAGCACTCCGGACGAGGTGATCGCTGCGTTACGTGCCCGAGTATTTGCCTGCTTCACCCCTCCGTTTGACGCGTATGACATTGCGAACCTGGCGCGACGTGCAGCGTCGGACAATCAATGGCGCGAAGATATCCAGGTACTTTCGGCCAGGCCTGGCTGGGTGTCGGTCCGCGTCAATTGCCGCCCCATCACTGCCGAGCGGCTGTTGACGTTCGCGAAGGAGATCAGTGTTCGATTGCCAAACGACATTCGCGAGGAGATGATGCAGGCCCTGCGAGAGATTTTAATGAATGCAATGGAGCACGGAGCGGCGTTCAATCCCGAACAGGTGGTTGAGGTCACGGCGGTGCGCACGGCAAGGGCAATGGTGTTTTATGTGCGCGACCCCGGGGCCGGCTTTCGCAGCGAATCGCTCGACAACACGGCGGTCGTCGACCCGTCTGGAGACCCGACAGCCCACCTTGTGAAACGGGCGGCAGAAGGGATACGCCCGGGAGGATACGGTCTTCTTCTGGCGGCGGGTACTGTGGACGAGTTGATCTACAGTGAGATTGGTAACGAGGTGCTGCTCATCAAGTACGTGGGCCGGATGGCGGCAGTCGATACGGCATAGCAGAGATTCGGTCAGGAGAAAAAGGATGGCCAGCGGCCATCCTTTTCTATTTCAGATTGAGCTTAACCAATCGTTCGTGCGTCGGGATTAGTGACTGACGGTTTCCAGGGTCAGGAGCGATTGCGACAGGCCGTCGTTTTCGATTGCAAATACTCTCTTGTTGTCGATTGGGATGTAGTTATAACTCCTGGGGCTTGTAAAGGCGAGAGCGTCGAGGCCTGTAATGCTCAGTACTCCCGTCGAGTTAGTTTCGGTCCCGGTGAGGGCCACAGCCTGGCTCGGGGTCACGCCTTGTTCGTTGTAGTCGGTCGAGCCGTTGATGTTGTCAGAGCTAACGGTGACGGGGCCGACAGCACCCCATGCCGGAAAGGTCGGGGAGCTGTTGAGTATTCCCTGGCCCACGAGAGCGTAGGAGCCTTCGAAGTCAGCCGAAGTGTTGCTCTGAAGGTAGGCGGGGCCCTCGGTCACCTCTTCGCTGTCAGCACCGAGTTCCAAAGCGTTGCCGTTTCCGTCGAGGTAGAGCTGGAAGGTGAAGGTCGCATCAGCGGGCTGGGCGTTCACGTTGCTTATGGTCACGCGGCCGGTGGGGTCGACCGTGTAGCTCCCGCCGGCGAGGGTGCTGGGTGTGTTGCCGCTGAAGTAGGTGAAATCGTTTATGGTCAGGTTGCCGGCCAGACCACCGGAAGAATTGAAGGCAAAGCTTCCGGCATACGTCGCCAGGGGGTTATTGACGTCTGCGCCAGCCGCCGCAAAGACGTAGGTTTTACTCGCAATGGATGTCAGATTGAAGGAGCCGGTGTTGGATCCCTGCCCTAATGCCGTGCCGCCCAGATCGGCGCTGAGCGTGTCAGTTTGGCTTTCGATGATCTGGATCTGGTTGGTACCGACGATGTAGCCGGTGAGAATGAAGCTGGGCACATTACTGGTTGAAGTCGGCACGAGAGTGAAGGTGACTCTGCCGAAGGAGTCAGGAGCGGAGACAGTTGATCCGGTGGTGAATTGCAGGGCCTGTCCTACGGTGCCTCCCAGGTTAAAGTCGAAGACACTGCCGGTGATCGAGATTGTAGACCCGCTGATATTCAGTACGCCTCCAATCGCCAACGGAGTGTTCGCGGTAGTGGTGCTGTACCAGCCGGAGATGGCAAATGCGTATCCTCCGGAGGGAGCGGCCGCACTTGTTTGAAGGTCGATGGATCCGGTGCCCGTGCCGAAGGTATCGTACTCGGAGATCAGGACACGAGTGCTGGAGACCACGGTTCCGCGCAGAGTTTCAAGTCCGTTTACGCCCAGGCTGGTGTCAGCGGTCGCAAGAACGATCTGGATATTGCCGCCAACAGTCGACAGGCTGCATTGGGACGCGACGAGAGGCTGGGCGGGATCGATTGTGGCGGGGTCCGAGAAGTCCTGTTCGCCGCCTGTGATGACTCCGCCTGCAACGGTGAATGCGCCGGCGAAGAAGGAGGGTCCGTTGTTGTCCCATCCCGAGAAGTGGTAGACGTAGGTACCGTTGGCGAGGACGGCAGGCGGCGCGCCAATCGTGATCGTGGCCGATTGGGACTTTGTGGGGTCGGTCACTGAGGTCGCGGTGACCGCTACCGTGTTGCCGGTTGGGATCGCGGCGGGCGCGGTGTAGGTGGTGGCCGTTCCGCTGGCAGTTGAGGTGGGATTGAAGGACCCGCAGGCGCCAGAACTGCCGCAGGTGACGGTCCAGGTGACGCCGGCGCTCTTGCTGTCGTTGCTTACTACGGCCGTGAGGGGGGTGGTCGTCCCGGCAGGGAGCGATGTTGGTGGCGCGGGATTGAAGGCCACAGAGATCGGAGGTACCGCGATGGATATTTGTGCGGTGCCGGGAGTGCCGGAGCCGACACTTGCGGTGATCGTAACGGTGGTTGGTGCGGAGGGCGCGGTGTAGGTGTTGGGCGCTCCGCTGGCGGTGGTGGGGGAGCTGAAAGTGCCGCATGGCGAGGTGGCGCATGTGACCGACCAGGTGACCGTCGCACCGTTGCTGGCGGTGGCCGTGATGGACGCGGTTCCGTTGGGGGCGAGAGACGCCGGTTGTCCACTCAGGGAGACGGTAACGGCTGGAGGTGGCGGAGTGGAGCCACCGCCGCCACCGCAGGCGGTCAGGCCAAGGGTAAAGGCTGCGATCGCTGTGAGATAGGCGCTCTGGCGGAGGTTCATCGCGCACCTCCGAATTCGCTTTGGGCATGCGCTGCTGCGCGAGGACCGGGGGCGGTGGATGGGTGGGTCAGGAATCCGCGCTTATTGCGAAGGTCGATGGTCTCATTGCCAATGAGAAGCTGCCGAGCCAGGAGATAGTTTTGGCCGTTGAGCGTCTGGACAATCCCCACGACCTGGATGACCTGGCCGGGACTGAGCGATCGCGTGAGGGCGTCTCCAAGCTTTGGGCCCAGGCAGACGTATAGGACTCCCTGAGAACCAGTCGTCAGCAGGTTGAGGCCTGCGGGTGCGCCCGTGGGATTCTTTGAGACAATCTCGCGAATGGCGGCGCCGAAGGTGATCTCGTCGGTTGTCTTCCATTCTTTTAGCGTGGAGAAGGTCCGAGGAGAAGCCTGGTCTTGTGCTAAGACTGGCCCTCCTTCCACAGCATGAACGAGCACTATGCAAAAAGCTGCAACGAAAATGCTATTCGCTTTCACTTTGTTGCCCTCCGGATGTGGCGGGGCCCTTTGAATCGCGATTCGCCGACGACTTTAGAGCAATTCTTTGGCCAAAGCCCTGGAGCGGTTACGCCATCTACGGGTGTTCCGGCATCTGCGGCAACGCCGGGAGTAACGGGGGCCCAAAACGAGGAAACGGATACAACGTGGATAACCCGAGGGGATGAGATAAGTGTCGCGGCAAAAGAGACTATGTGAACCAGACCTACCCAGGTCATTCCACAAATTCGTTTCCTAACTGATCGTCTTGTTAGACGAGGCGCTAGGGTCGAGGCCTACATTGGACGCGAGTACAGCGATGTTTGGCTGGAGTAATTCAGGGGGAGTGAGGCTACGGCTAACGCCTTGTGATGGCAAGAGGTAAGAACACGGCAACAACGGGGCGACAGAGAGCGGGGGCAAAGACAAAAGCGGCCAGCATCGAAAATGCTGGCCGCTCTGAAATTTGGAACTCGAATCAGGCGTTCATGCTTACGGATTCCTGCGCTTTGAGGGCGTTCTCTTCCTTCTTGAGGCGAGAGGCCTTGTTGCGCTGGGAACGGAGCTTCATGAAGGCCTTGGCTTCGACGTAGAGGCGTGGAACGTCGCGGTTGACGACGGCCTTCCAGACAACGCGGAAGGCGGCCTTGGGGCGGAAGTAGTATTCGTCGTAGAACTTGTGCACCATCTCCATCACGTACTCGGTGGGCAGGCCGGGATACTCGATGTGGGCCATCTGATGTCCGCCGCCGTCTTCCATCTTTTCGTTGGTGATGAAGTTGTTCCTGGCGGCGAAGTCGTAGAACTCGGTGCCGGGGTAGGCATGGGCGACGGAGACCTGGATGGTCTCGCAGTCGAGGGTCTTGGCGAAGTTGATGGTGTTGCGGATGGACTCTTTGGTTTCGCCGGGGAGACCGAGGATGAAGTCGGCGTGGATGATGAGGCCGAGGTCGTGGCAGTCCTTGACGAAGTCGCGGGCACGCTCGACGGTGGCGCCTTTCTTGATGTTTTTGAGGATCTGCGGGTCGCCGGACTCGAAGCCGACGATGAGGAGACGGCAGCCCGCGTCCTTCATGGCCTTGAGAGTGTCGCGGTCGGTGGTGACGCGCGAGGTGCAGGACCAGGTGATGCCGAGGGGCTTCAATTTTTCACAGAGCTCGATGGTGCGGACCTTCTGAATGTTGAAGGTGTCGTCGTCGAAGAAGAACTCTTTGACGTGGGGAAAGTTTTCTTTCGCCCACTTCATCTCGGCGGCGACGTCGTCGGTGCTGCGTTTGCGCCATGCATGGCCGGAGAGCGTCTGGGGCCAGAGGCAGAAGGTGCATTGCGCCGGGCAGCCGCGGGTGGAGTACAGCGCGATGTATGGGTGGAGCAGGAACGGCACGTTGTAACGGGTGACGTCCATGTCACGCTTGTAGATCTTGGTGGCCCAGGGCATGGCATCGAGATCTTCGACCTGCGGGCGGTCGGGGTTGTGCTGGATGACGCCGTTTGCGTCCTTGTAGCTGATCCCGAGGATTTCGTTGAGCGGCTTTCCGTTGGCGAACTCGACGGTGGAGAAGTCGAACTCGCGGCGGCAGACGAAGTCGAGGACCTCGCATTCGTTGAGCGCGCGGTCCGGATCAGTGGTGACCGGTGGGCCGACGAAGGCAATCCTGATGGAGGGATTGGCGGTCTTGATGGCCCTTGCCAGGGCGTGGTCGCCACTCCAGCCTACGGTCGAGGTGAAGAGCACGAGGAAGTCGTAGCTCTTTGCGATCTGAATGGTCTCGTCCGCGGAGACGTGGTGGGGCGGGGCGTCCAGCAGCTTCGAGCCCTCGAGCATGCCGGCAGGGTAGGCCAGCCAAACGGGGTACCAGTAGGACTCGATCTCGCGGGTAGCGGGCCAGCGGGAGCTGGCACCACCGTCAAAGTTCTCAAAGGAGGGCGGATTTAGGAACAATGTCTTAAGAGGCATAATAATAACCTAATTTTACCATTCAGTTACGGGGTTACGGGGGGATTTCTGAAGTTCCGTCTTTGGTTCAGACCGATGTGACTTCGGGTAGGCAATATACTCATTTCAAAAAAGATAGTGGAACGGCGATTGACTAAGGTTTTGCGGGGGCGAAGGGCTGGGCGCGCATGGTCGCGGCGATCCAGGTTTCGAGCTCGCCAGACTCTCGCATGAGACTGATCGCGGCCTGCTGGGCTTCGAAGTTGGCGTTGAGGACGGCGACGAATTTCTCGCGCTCGGCGATCCGCGCGGTCTGCTCGTCCTTGGGCGACATCTGGGGGCCGGAGAGGTTGCCGCTGCCGGCCTTCAACTGGACGAGCATGACATCGAGCTGCTGCTGGGCGAGCTGCTGGTCGAGCGTGGCGATCTCCGCTCGCGTGGAGAGCTCGGCTGCGGTGTGGCGGGCGCGGAGGCGGCTGTCGAAGAACTGATCGCGGACCAAGTCGGCTTCGTGCAGGGCATGGGAGGCATCGGCCGCGGCCTCGCGCGCCTTGGCGCGATGGACCATGTCGTAGACCGGGATGTTGATCTGCACTCCAACAGCAGCGTTGTTTTGCTGGAAGCGAAAGTAGTAGTCCTGGATGTTGGTGTACTTTGCGAAACGGCTGTACTGTCCCTCGAAGAAGATCTGGGGTCTCCATAGGTAGCGGGCCTCGCCGAACGCGGTCTCTTGCTTGGCGTGCGCTGTGGCGTAGGCGGACTGGACGGCTGGACTTGTAAGAGGGGTGGTGTCGGTGAGACCAGGAGAGATTAGGGGGAGGGCCGGGACGCTGTCGCTGGTTGTGCCCAGACCCTGCTCAGGAAGGCCGATGAGACGGGCCAGATGGGCCTTGTCAGAGGCGGTTTCATCTTCGGCACGGAGACGGGCAAGGCGGACCTGCGCGGCGGTGAGACGCGAAACGGTGAGGTCGATCGGGGTGTCTTGGCCCGCGTCGAGGCGGTCCTGAACGATGCTGACGAGGCGGTCAGCTAAGCCTTGCTGTTGCTCGAGTGCGGCCTGGCGCTGCAGGTCGCGATCGAGTGCCAGGTAGGTGACGGCCGTGTCCTCTGCTACGCCTTCACGAATGTCCTTGAGGTTGAGGTTGGCTGCATCGAGTGCGGACCGAGCGGCGCGGACATAATCTCGCTGGGAGTAGCTAAAGACAAGAGACTGCGAGGTGATATTGAAGATCGACGGCTGGCCGAGCGGAAAGCCATAGGAGGGTGGACCGACGCCGGAACCACCGACGATGTTCGGAATGTATGCGTCACGAAGCTGCTGGAGAGCGGCGAGCGCCTTGTTGACGTCGGCCTGGGCCATCAGGACTTTGGGATTGCTCTTCAGGGCGAGGGAGATTGCTGTGGAGAACGATATCTGCGCAGAAGCTGGCGCGACCGCAATGACGAACGCAGAACACGCGATACATAGGCGAAGAATGCGGACCATACGTCCTTGAGATATTCCTTGAGACCGGCTACAAACCATGGTATCGCTTTTCCTCTAGGGGACCTGCATTGCTTTGCGGGCAGGTGCATAGTTGGATGCGAGGGCAAGTGCGGCGATGTATTCACGATGGGCGCCAGCCTTGTCGCCCTGTTGCGCGAGGAGTTCGCCTAACTGGAGGTGGACTTTGAACGCAGGAGCGTCGTCGGATTTGGCGGGGGAGGATAGGTAGGTGCGAAGGATGGCCTCGGCGAGATCGGGGGAGCGATGGGCGTCGGTGAGGATGCTCGCGGCGTCGACGAGGGGAGGGCCTTTGCGACGATCGGCAGTGATGCCGGACTGGAGCGCTTCGAGCATCTTGTTCAGCTGATGGTGACGTTCGTAGAAGTGACCGAGGTCGATATAGGCCTCGGCGGTCTTGCCGGCGGCGACGGCGCTGGTGAACTCGGCCTCTGCGGTTGCGGTATCTTTCCTTTTCTCGGCGATAAGGGCGAGCAGGCGGTGGGCCTGAGAGGGGAAGTTTGGCTGCATGCGGGCCGCAAGTGCCTGGGCCTTGTCCAGGCCGCCGCCGATGAGCGAGGGCGCGGCGACGTAATACTCGCCAAGGTCGTTCATCGCCTGGACATTTTGTGAATCGAGCTGCACCGCGCGTTCGAAGGCGATGCGGACCTTGATGGCCAGGCTGAGAGCGCTGAGGGGATTGGCGTGCGAGGCCTTGAAACCGTAAGCGCAGCCGAGCCATCTCTGATTGTCGCTGTTGGATGGCGCGCTGGCGACGGCCAGTTCGCACTCGTGGATGGCGTGGTCGGCCATGTCCTGTGCGTAGTAGACGCGACAGAGGAGCTGGTGAGCGAGCGCGTCGTCTGGTTGAGTGGCGAGGAGTTCGTGAAGGGTGGCGGCGGCTTCATCGACGCGTCCTTGCTGGAGGAGGGCGTTGGCCTGGGTCGCGTCGGCCAGGAGAGGACGAACTCCGAAGAGGAGAAGCAGAGCAAAGGCAAGATGAATACGGACCGGATGTGTCGGGATGAGCATGGCTAGTCGACTATCTTGACCGAGAGCCCATTGGACAACTCGCGGTTGTTGATAGCGCTCAAGGCGACCGTGTCCTTTTCGGTGAGGCCTCCGGTGATCTCTGCCCGAATGAGATTGACCAGGCCGACCTGAACGGGAGTGCGGACGAGCCTGTTGTTGATGATGCGGTAGACAAAGTCGCCGTTATCGGTGTGGAGCGCTTCGCGAGGAATGCTGAGCGTATTGAAGCGCTGGGCAGTAGTCACGGTGACGACGACGTTGGTGTTTGGCAGGAGGTCGCCGCGAGCGTCATCTACGGTGATGATGCACTCGCCGACATTGCGGGTGCCGTAGGTGATGACGGTGGTCGGAGCGATGCTGATGTGGCCGTGCCAGGTCTGGGTGGGCTTTGCGTCCCAAGCGATCTTTACTGCCTGCCCAACGGCGAGTTTGCCGATCTCGGGCTCGTCGAAGTAGGCGTGGATCTGCATTTTGTTGAGATCGGCGACGGCGACCAGGGTTTCGCCGGCGGGAACGAAGTCGTAGGTGGAGACGGGGATGGAATAGACGGTGCCGGTCTTCGGGGTCCGGATATTGTAGCCAGCGTAGCCGCTCTGTGCGGCGACGAGCGCTGCCCGGGCATCGGCGACCTGTGCTTCGATCCGGGCCTTGTCGGCTGGGCTGTAGCGCTGGGTGGTACGCATTTGCAGGGCCTGGATCGAGTTGTTGGAGGCTTGCAGCCGTTGTTCAGCCGCGGCGACTTCGCTTGGGGAGGCCGCACCTTTTTGCTGGAGCTGCTTGAGCGCGGCGAGATCTTGTGTTGCCTGCTGTTGCTGTAGCTTGGCACGCTCGAGGTCTCCGGTGAGGGCGATGCGCTCTTCCTGTGAGCCGCCCTGTTCCATGTCGTGGAGGGTGGCTTGTGCGGTGCTTAGGATGGCGTTTGCCGATGCAAGTTTTGCTACCGCGTCGGAGTCGTCCATTTTGATGAGGAGGTCGCCGACCCTGACCTTCTGCAACACCTCAACGTAGACCTTCGCGATGACGCCTGCCGCGGGGGCGTAGGCCTGAAACTCATCGATAGGCTCGACCTTTCCGTTGGTCGGGACTTGGCTGAGAAGGTTTTGACGAGTGACTGCAGCCACTTTAATTTCGACCATGTCGCGGGTCGAGGAGCGGACGACGACAAATACGAGGACAATAACGGCGAAGAAGACGACCCACAGCAACAGAGGATTAAGTCGTCTTGTCTCAGTCGTTGGCATTTAGTCAAGAGGTTCAGTATATAAGACGCGGGATGCACCAGAAACGAAGCAGAAAGTTTGGAAGGCAAAGTAGTTACCTTGAGGTGCTCCGGTGTTTAGGCCGTTCGGATGTCGACAAGTTCGAGTTCGAGCCCTGGGAATTGAGGGTTGTTTTTTGCTTTGAGTCGATAGGCGGCATCGATGAGAGAGCCTCTATTGAGGGCCATCGCCGCGCATCGGGTGGGCCAGTCGAATCCGCGGCTCCAGCCAAGTGCACTGAAGCGGAGAGGGTCTCCCGCTTTTTCGAGTTGGAGGCAGATGTGTCTCTCTTTGATCAGGCGTACCGGTGCGGTGAGCGTGAGGCCGCGAGTGACAAAGACGGGCTCGCGATTGCCGATGCCAAAGGGTTCGCAGCGCGCGAGCCAATCGAAGAAGTCCTGGGTCAGATCGCTGAGGAGGACTTCCGCGTCGCATTGCAGGGGCGGCGTCAGCATGGTTCCCGTGAGCCGGGTCGTGCCGTAGAGCTGCATTCGTTCGCGGAGGAGGCCCATGCGCTCGGAGGGCATTGAGAACCCTACGGCATGGGCGTGGCCGCCGAAGCGCGTGAAGAGGGGGTGGGGCGCGTCGATTTCTCCATGGACTGCAGTGAGGGCGTCGAGGAGGTGAAAGCCCTCGATGGAGCGGCCGGATCCGTGGGCGTGTCCATCTTCGTGGGTGAGGACGAGCGCAGGGCGTCCGGTGCGGTCGACTACGCGTGAGGCGAGAATTCCGAGGACGCCGCGATGCCAGGTGGGGTCGTCGAGGATAATGCACTCGGCGAGAAAATCTCCGGGTGTGATGCTCAGGGATTCCAGTTGGGCTTCGATTGCTTCGAGGGCCTTGGCTTCCGTCGCGCGGCGCTCATCGTTGAGGCGGTTTAGCTTTTCTGCTAATTCGGTTGCGCGGGCCGCGTCTTTTGTGAGGAAGAGTTCGACGACCTCGCTGGCAATGTCCATGCGGCCGGCGGCGTTGATGCGTGGTGCGAGGCGGAAGCCTACTTCGGTCGCGGTTGGAGCGCGATTTATGGGAATTTGCGCTACCTGCATGAGCGCGCGGAGGCCGGGTTGGACGGGGTTGCGAAGTTCGCGAAGGCCCAGAGCGGCGATGAGGCGATTCTCTCCTACAAGGGGAACGGAGTCGGCGATGGTTGCGATGGCGACGAGTTTGAGGAAGGAGGGAACGAGGCCGCGCTCCAGGCGGAGGAGTTGGGTCTCAGGATCTTTCGCCGCTCGGGCGTGGTCTAGCAGAAGTGCGTGGGCGAGCTTGAAGGCGACGGCTGCGCCGCAGAGCGATTTGAAAGGGTAGGGACAGTTTGCCTGGGCTGGGTTAAGTACGGCTACAGCCTCGGGAACGCCGACCGCGTCGTCAGGCAGATGGTGGTCGGTGACGATGAGGTCCATTCCGAGGGCCCTGGCTTCTTCGGCTGCGGCGAAGGCGCGGATGCCGGTGTCGACGCTGATGACGAGGCGAACGCCTGCGGAGGCGGCCTGTCCGAGGACGCCGGTCTGCATGCCGTAGCCTTCGCGGAGACGGTGAGGGACGTGGTAGGTGACATGCGCGGGGGATTCTTTGGGGGCGATTCTTTCGATGGCGGTCTTGAGGAGTACGGTGGCGGTGGTGCCGTCGACGTCGTAGTCGCCGTATATGAGGATGGGCTCACTGGATCGGACGGCCTGCTGGATGCGCGCCACGGCCACGTCCATGCCGAGCATGAGCATGGGGTCGATGAGGTCGTCGATGGTTGGGTCGAGGAAGGTGCGGGCGGCGGCGGGGTCGGAGATGTCGCGCGACAGGAGGAGGCTGGCGATGGTTTGCGGGCAGCGAAGTTGCTCCGCGAGGCGTGCGGCTTCGGCGGGGTCAGTAGTTTGAATGATCCATTGCTGTGGCCCAGCGTGGGCGGAGGGCATGGTCCGTCTACTCGTCGGTTTCGCGGTTGTCGACTACGATGCCGCCGAGGTCGGAGACGGTCTCCATCAGGTTCTGGAAGCTGTCGTACCAGTCGGTGGCGACCTCGAAGATGAACATGACGCCCTGGTAGGCGAAGCCGAGCTGGAGATAGCCGATCTTGCCGACGTGGTTGACGAGATATTCAGCGTCGTCGATCTCCTCTGATGCATCGGGGAAGGTCTCGTCGCGGAGCTGGTCGAGGAGGATGGCGACGTCGGCCTTTTCGAGGACGACCTCGCTCATGGTGACGAACGGAGAGCCCGCTGCCTTGGCGTGTTCGACGAAGTCCTTCCAGCCGTCTGGATTGTCTTCTTCGAAGATGACGGTGGGGACCTCTTCGGTGACGAACGCACTGAGACGGCGCATGCCGTGGCCGGCGATGAAGGCCACCATGTCGTCTTTGAGCGAGATGAGATTGTCAGGTTGCATTCGTTGTTTATTGTCTCAGAAACCACGGGGTGCCGCACCAGGAACCGCGAATGTGTGGAGGAGATTGTCTAGAGACAGCTGGTCGTGTCGTCCGTGATGCGGCCGTACGTGCTTGAATGCAGAGCGTTGCCCGCTTAAGTCATGACGTAGAGGAAGTGAACCTTGCAGGGCGGAGAGCGCAGAGCTGCGTGGTATATTCAAAGGAAAGTCAAATGATTTTTTCTAAAGATTACGTTGGATACCTGGCGCGCCAGACGGTAAAACATTTGGTCGCCGAGAAGATGATCCACACCGAGAAACCGGCCTTGGTGAATGAGCGCGTTTCGGCCGCAATGGTCGATGAGCTAGCGCTGGAAGACCGCATTAACGATGAGGTCCGGGTGATCCTCGAGGCGTTTCAGGACGATATGCGCAAGACCGGCGCGAGCTACCCTGAGATGTTCAAAAAGGTGAAGAACGAGCTGGCCCGCAAGTACAAGGCGGTGCTGTGAGAATTTCGCGCGATAAGTTGAATAAGCTGGCTCATACGGTTGCCGATACGCTGGCGGACATCCCCGAGGTGGACTTTCTGGAGGATCGGAACACGATCCGGCAG
>Ga0210398_10003954_pt1 | contig 14056 bp, 8 predicted proteins | sample IncBWC4OmetaG_FD_161047 | JGI IMG/M metagenome (GOLD analysis project Ga0210398, IMG submission 161047) | Forest soil microbial communities from Barre Woods Harvard Forest LTER site, Petersham, Massachusetts, United States - Inc-BW-C-4-O | ecosystem: Environmental > Terrestrial > Soil >...
GATGGGCACGAGGCCGATGGTCATGGCGATGTTCACGAACACATGCACGGCGAACAGCACGGTGACGCCGATGGCGAGCAACGTGCCGAAGCGGTCCCTCGCGAGACCGGCGATGTGGATGCCGTTGAACAAAACCAGACCAAACAGGCCGAGAACCGTAAGGCTTCCCAGAAATCCTTTTTCCTCGGCGATGACCGAGAAGATAAAATCGTTGTGCGCGACCGCGCGCGGCAGGTAACCGAGCTGCGCCTGCGTGCCCTCGGTCCAGCCGGTGCCGAGGAGGCCGCCGCTGCCGACCGAGATGAGCGACTGGCGCTGGTTCCAGCCGATGCCCATGGGGTCGATCTTGTCGGGCGCGATGAAAGAGACGATGCGGTTGCGCTGATAGTCGTGGAGGGGGACCCAAGTGTGGTGCTCGTATTTGCCCTTGTCGTTGATGTACGAGTAGTGGTGGGTCTCCATGAAGGCCATGTAGCGGTAGCTGTCGAACGCCACCACGCCCAGCAACACGACAAACGCCCCCAGCGCTGCCGCGAAGAAACGCGAAGGCAGCTTTGAAACGTAGAGCATGGAAAAGACCATCGGGGGCAACACTATCGCCGACTTCAAGTCGGGCTGCAACAAGATCAATACCAAAGGCAATCCTACCGCAAGAGCCAATTTACCAAGGACTTTGAAAGATTGTTCCACCGTGCCGATCTCCGACCAGATCAAAATGCTGGCGGTGATCAGGAGGACGGCGATCTTGGCCGGTTCCGACGGCTGGAGCTTGAAAATTCCCAGGTCGATCCAGCGCTGGGCGCCGAATTGGGTGTCGCCGATGCCCGGGATGAGCACGGCGAGCAGCGGCACGAGGCAGGCCAGGTAGAACCAGTGGGCGGTGCTTAGCCAGAAGCGGTAATCGACCAGCGAGACGGCCACATAAATAACGGCCCCCGCCGCCAGCCACAGCAACTGCAGGGCCCAGGCATTGCCGTGGGTGGAAAATTGCGCGCTGTAAATGAAGGCCACGCCGAACGCGCTCAACCCGAACAAGGCCAGCGGCGTCACCACATCCCACCGCGCGCGGGTGGTGGTTTTGAAGACGCTGAGGAATTCGGTGGAAGCTCGGTTCACGATGGCGTGAAAGTAACAGGTATCAGGTATCAAGTGACAAGAAACAAGAGCGACGGCGGAAGAATGACGAAATCCGAATGGCGAATGACGAATATTTCTGCCACAAAAGATCACAAGGATCGCAAAGAAATCCTATTCTTTGTGCTCTATGTGTTCTTTCGTGGCTACATCCGATTCCCGGCTTCCGGGGTTCCTAATTAAATCTGCGGAGTATTTTCAGTTTTTTGGCGTTTGGGATTTGCCCCCGTTCCCCACCGGGCCTCGGAGAAGACTTGTGCTTTCGAGGGCGACAGCTACTTTGCCCCTCTTATTAAATCAGTGAGAGTCGCCGAATATGTCTTCCTGATCGCACAAATGGGCTCGCTGCCTTGGTCATTCATTGCCGCGGTGACGTTTGGCGCAACGACGGGGCTGATCCTCGTGTGGGTGGTCACGGCCCATACCCGCCGCCTGGCCCGGCAAAGCGCGGCCCAGCTCCTCGAAGTCACCAAACGCGAGGCAGCCGTTGCCGGCCAGGAGGCCAAGCAGAAGGCGGAGGAGGAAATCTCGGCTCGACGCGTCACCCTCATGCGCGAAATCGACCGCCGCGAGATCGAGGCCGACCTCAAGCTCCGCGAAATGCGCTCGCATGAGGAGTCGCTGGGCCTGCTCGACTACCAGCTCGAGCAAAAACAGGAGCGCATCGCCCGGGAAAACGCCGCCGTCCAGCAGGCGCGCGACGCCATGCGTTCGCTCTCGAAGAACCTGCGCAAGCGCCTCGAAGGCGTCTCGAACATGGACGCCGAGGAAGTCAAAAAACATTTGCGCGAGGAACTGCAGCTCGAGTGCCAGGATGAGTTGCGTGCCCTGCGGCGCGACATCCTCGACCGCTCCGAGCAGGATATCCAGAACGAGGCCAAGCGCATCCTGCTCACCTCGATGCAACGGCTCGCCAGCCAGCCCAACAACGATGTGACCGCCACCATCGTGTCGCTGCCCGGCGATGACATGAAGGGCCGCATCATCGGCCGGGAAGGCCGCAACATCAAGGCCTTCGAGGCGGTCACGGGCGTGACCCTCCTGATCGACGAGTCGCCGCAGACGGTCCTGATCTCGTCGTTCGACCCGGTGCGCCGCGAAATTGCGCGCGTGGCGCTTGAAAATCTCATCAAGGACGGACGCATCCACCCCGCGACCATCGAGGAGTTCGTCAAGCGGGCGGAAGAGGAGATGAACGTCACTCTCACGCAAGCCGGCGAAGACGCGGTCACGCGCCTCAAGATCAACGGCCTGCACCCGGAAATCATCAAGCTTCTCGGCAAGCTCAAGCACCGCTTCAGCTACGCGCAGAACGTCCTCGATCACTCGGTCGAGGTCGGGTTCCTCTGCTCGATGATCGCGAGCGAAGTCGGGCTCGACCCCAACATCGCCAAGCGCGCCGGCCTGCTCCACGACATCGGCAAGGCGGTCGAGGGCGAATACGAAGGCAGCCATGCGATCATCGGCGCCGAGTTCATCAAGCGCCATGGCGAAACCGCCATCGTCGTCAATGCCGTCGCCGCGCACCACGAGGAAGTGAAGCCGGAGACGGTTTATGCCGGGCTCGTCATCCTGGCCGACACCATTTCTGCCGTGCGGCCGGGCGCGCGCGCCGAGTCGATGGCGGGTTACCTCCAGCGCCTGGAGCGCCTCGAGAAACTCGCGATGTCGATGGCCGGCGTGCACCAGGCCTTCGCCATCCAGGCCGGCCGCGAAATCCGCGTCGTGGTCAAGCCCGAGGCCGTGACCGACGAGCAGGCCCGCGAACTGTCCAAGGCGCTCCGGAAAAAAATCGAGGAGGAGCTGCAATATCCCAGCACGATCAAGATCACGGTGATCCGCGAAGCGAGGTTCACGGAGACGGCGACCTAGCGCGCTTTGCGCGAGGTCGCAGTCTCCGAGGCGAGAGGCGCGCTGCGCGCAGGCAAGAGGCGAGAGGCGATAGGGCAGAAACAGGAAATTTCAACCATCCTCACTCCGATTTTGTCTGACATCTCACCTCTGATCTCTGAGATCTCCACCCATCGCCCATCGCCAATAGCCAATAGCCTATCGTCCGATCATGGATCCCAAACTCCTCCAGGTTTTCCCTAATCCCGCGCCGCAGCGCGACTACCTTATCGAGCACACGCACCACGAGTTCACCTCGCTCTGCCCGATGACGGGCCATCCCGATTTCGCGGAGATCACCGTGCGCTACGTGGCCGATAAAAAATGCGTGGAGTTGAAGTCGCTCAAGCTCTACTTCCACGCTTACCGCAACGAAGGGATCTTTTTTGAAGGGGCGACGAACCAGATCTGCGACCACTTGGGCGCCGTGCTTAAGCCGCGCAGCCTCACGGTCATCGCCCACTGGAAAGCCCGGGGCGGTTTCACGTCGGTCATCACCGCCCACCACGAAAGAAAACCTCGACGCACCCGGCGCTAAACGCTTTTAATTACCCTCCCATGAAAACCCTTCGTCTTCTGCTCCTTGCCCCCTTTTTCGCCTGCACCGCCCTGTTTGCCCAATCCGCCGTGCCAGCGGTAGAGACGCCGCCCGCACCCGCACCCGAGACCGTTGCGGCACCGGTCGCCCAGATCAGCCCGGCGGATGCGGCCGACACGGTCCTGAAGGCCCTGCATTACGATGAAATGATGGGCAAGGCGCTGGATGGGCAAAAGCAGCTTATTAATCGGATGATTGGAATGGCGATCCAGCCCGGCACGCCCAAGGAAGCGATCGCGGCCTTCCAACAAAAAGCCATGGATACGGCAATGGTCGGATTGAGCTCCGCCGAGATCCATGCCGTGGCCGCGCGCAGTTACGTCGAAACTTTTACCGCGGATGAGCTGCGGGCCATTGCGGATTTCTACAACTCGCCCGCCGGCCGGGCGTTCCTGGCCAAACAGCCCAGCATCCAGCAGAAAATCATGGAAACACTCCGGCCGCGCGTGACCGAAGCGAGGCAGAAAATCCAGCAGATGACGCGCGATTTTGTGGCCCAGCAGCAGGCCAAAGCCGCCGAGGACACAGCCAAGGCCGCGGCGGCAAAGCCCAGCGCGACGGCTGCACCGGCGGCATCGGCGACGACTCCTGCGCCAGCACCGAAACCGTAAAGGGAAGAAGTATCAAGTGGCAGGTATCAAGTGACAAGAATCGGAGCCAATTTGGCTGAAAGTGGAGCGCGTTAGCTTGTCCGCCGTAGCCGTGTGCGAAGGCCGGATCCCTAACGCGCTTTCCTATGTCCGATCAAATCGAGCGCGTCAGGGACGCCGCGCTCCACCTCTGAAACAGCCGCCGGATCGATTCCGGGCTTTTTGGCTTCCTTCTAAAAAATGATCGGATTGGTTTTTAAGAAGGAAGCCATGAATCCAGGAAACATTCTTTGAGCTCTATGTGTTCTTTCGTGGCTACTTCAATTCCTGGTTTCCTGGCTTCCTAATTAAGAGGATCGGAGTCGGAAGCGTGCTTAATTTGCCGAGTGGGCTGGCGCCGACTTGATCGCCGGTTTGTCGTACAGCTCGAGCGGCGGCCCCCAGAGCGCGTCGTGCAGGTCGTGGGCGTCCAGCTTCCAGATGAGGATCGAATAACCCACGTTGTCGTCGGGCGCCCGGCGGGTGGCGCGCAGCCAGCCGCACAGCCGGTTGAATCGGAGCCTTTCCAGCCTGCCGTATTGGTCCTGCCAATACGGATCCGGGTAGCGTTGGAGTGAATTCTCCAGGGCGGCGTCAGCGCCCATCGAGGTCTCCGTCAGGCCCAGGTTGCGCAGCGCCGCCTGGTATTTCTCCTCGTAGACCCGGTTCCACGGCCCGTAATACTGGGTGTAGAGATTTTGGAACATGGTGGCGCTGATCGCATAATAACCCGGGATTAGCGTGAAGACTTCGAGCTTTCGCCAATCCGGAAAACCGGGCAGCCGGTTGCCGGTGATGCCGTAATAATCCGGGTCGCCCGTGCCAAAATAGGAAAAGAAAACCGGCTCGCGATCGCCGGGATTATGCTCGGCGAGCCAGTGTTTCAGCCCGGGCAGGTCCTGTCCCCAGTCGAGCGAACTGTCGGCCAGCCGCCGATAGCCTTGCGCCGGGCCGCCCGCCACGCCGCTGAAGTAGGCGAGGTAGTGGGGCCGAACGGACAGCGAATCGACCGCATACCAGCCGACCAGCAACGCCACTGCGATTTCCACGGCGCGCTGGCGCGACGGAAAAGACAACGCGACCGAACCCGCGAGGATATGGAAGACGGGATATACAATCAGCATGTGGCGGATTCCGATATTAAGTCCCTGCCGCATGGCCACGGTGGCGTAGACGGCCACGAGCACGAACAGCGGGATGGAGTGGTAGAGTGCGCTGCGCGCGGACGGCGGGGCGGAAGCATCCGGGAGGATTTTGGCCTTTCGCGGCCAGGCCCAGCCCACCACGCCGAGCGCAAGCAGGCAGAACAACGCCGGCGGCGTCTTGACCAAAATGGTGTAGGGAAAAAACCAGATTTGCCCGCCGATGGCCCAATGGCCGTTCATGAACGAGGCCCGGCGTTGGCTGGTCCCGATCAGTTGCTCCATGCCGTTGACGTAGCCCTCGGGCAAAACATGGGTGCGATAACAGAAATCCGCCAGCTGGCCGATCACGCCGCGCACCTCTGAATCCGGCGGGGGCCGCGGCAGCGTGAGAGTCACATCCGCCGGATCGCCCCGGGCCACATACTTGAAATCAAACGTGGTCCAGATCACACCCCAGCCGACCAGGCAGTGGAGAAGGATGAGCGACAGCAGGGCTCCCGCTTGCCGGCCGCGGGTGGCGAGGGAGGTTTTTTCCCGCAACGACCAGGGCCAGGGTTCGCGGTTGAAAAATCGGACAGCGATCAAGATGACGGCGACGGGCGCGATCAGCACGGCCGTCATCTTTGAGATCACCAGCAAGGAAAAAGCCAGCAGGCTGAGGAGGAGATTCGTCCACGTCACCGTGTGGAGCAGACGCCATAAACACCACGTCGAGGCCAGGAGCATCGTGGCGAGCGTGAGATCCGTCGAGACCAGGGCGCCGTTCGCGAGCATATTCGGGCAGAAGGCAAAAAGGGTGAGGGAGACGAGGCCGCCGGCGCTGCCAAAAAGACGGCGGGAGCAGGCGAACACGAGAAAGCCCAGGGTGACGCCGATGAGTGCGGCCATGCAGCGGGTCTGGAGCAGGATCGCATCGGGATCGTTCCCGGCGTGGAAGAGCAGGTCGTGGCTGAACAAAACAAACTCAGCCGTGCGCCAGTTTTCGCTGTCGAGCGGCGGAAAGTTGGGCCGGGAAAACAGGAGCGGCAACGTGGCCCACCGCTTCAGGAAATCCCCGTTGCCGGGATCAAAGCGGTGGTCGTGCAGCCTCCACGCGTTGTAACCCGCCGTGATGTGCACCGCTTCGTCGAACGTCGTGCCCTTCGTGCGCGACGCGCTCACCGCCATGTAATAATAGCCCGCCAGCAGGAAGGCAACGAGGAGGGCGGATTGAAGGCGGCGTGACATGAAGTGGTGCGCGGCGGTCGTTAAATCTTTTTCGGTTTAGACGGACCCATGACGGGTAACACCGAATCGTTCTCGTTCTCATACTCATTCTCGTACTCTCGTGTGTCTTGATTATGAGAACGATTAAGAGAACGAGAATGATGCTCATGCGGCGCTGCCGCGCCAAAGCCAAAAATTGACGACAACAGGCATGAGTTCATTGGCAGCCGTGCGAGGAATGACAAAGTAAAGGACGAGCCACTCAGGAGTCCTTTGGTTTTTTCCGCGGGTCATTCAGGATGCTTTCCACGATGAAGACCGGGCGGTTTTTCACCTCGTCGTAGATGTGGGAGATGTAGGAGCCGATGACCGAGAGGCAGAGCAACTGCACGCCGCCCATGAAAAGAACGAGGATAATGACGGTGGTGAAGCCGGTCGGCACCCGCTCGGGATGGGCATAGCGCCAAATGACCTGTCCGATGGCGCCCATGAAGGCCAGGGAAACGATGCCCAGTGCCAGCCACATGATGAGATCCAGCGGCACGTAGGAAAACGAGAGGATGCCTTTGCGCGCGAAGTCGAAATACCGGGTGAAAGAGAGCGTGCTCTGCCCGAACATCCGGTTGGGACGCACAATGGGAACGCCCACCTGGCGGAAACCGACCCAGCTCCGCAGGCCGCGCATGAAACGATTTTTCTCGGGCAACGCATTGAGCGCATCCACCACCTTGCGGTCGAGCAGGGCGAAGTCGCCGGCCTCGGAGGGGATGTCGACATAGGACGTGGCATGGAGAAGACGGTAGAACAGCCGGAAAGCCGCCCGCCGGACCGCGCCTTCCCCCCGTTTTACCCGATGTGCGTAAACGACGTCGTAGCCTTCGATCCATTTCTCATAAAAAGCGGCAATCACCTCGGGCTCATCCTGCAAATCACCATCGAGGCAGACCACCGCGTCGCCGGTGGCGATTCTCATTCCGCTGGTGAAAGAGTTTTGGGAGCCGAAATTGCGGGTGTGATTGATCACCACCAGGTCGGGGTCGCGCGCGGCGAGCTCGGCGAGCACGGCACGGGAATTGTCGGGGCTGCAATCGTTGACGTAAATGATCTCATAGGCGACGCCGATGCGCTGGAACGTTTCCTTCAGCCGCGCGTACATGATGGGAATCGCGGGCTCGTCGCGGTAGCAGGCGATGATGGCGCTGATTTTTTTCATGGTGGGAGAAGATGCCGCCGGAGGAGGCGGGGGTTACAGCATTTTAACCACTAATGCACACTAATGAGCACTAATACTTCCAAGCAGGCAGAAGACCGAGTTAACCACTGATGTACACTTATAGTCACTGATAATATGAAGCTGGGTTCGAACTCATTTTTTATCTGTTTTTCCGGATAAGTGACCATCAGTGTGCATCAGTGGTTAAAATGCTCTAGCCTCAAATTCATGGACGGGGGGAAATAGGCGGAACCGGAGCGGGTTCCGGCTGGCCCGCCTGCAGTTGGGCGAGCTTGGCGCGGGCCTGAGCATGATCGGGTTTGAGCCGCAGCGCCGCCTGAAATTGTGCGATGGCCTCCGGCACCCGGCCCAGCGAAGCCAGGTCGACACCCAGGTTATAATAGGCGTCGGCATAGCTGGGATCGCTCGGGTTGGAGCGCAGCAATTCCTGGTACTGCCCGATGGCCTCGGTCGTCCGGCCCAATTTATCGAACAGAAGGGCCAGGTTGTTGCGAGCATCGTCAAAACCGGGGTTGAGGCGCAGCGCTTCCTTGAATTGGGCGAGCGCGTCTTCCAGCCGCCCAGCCTGGCGGAAGGCAAATCCCAGGTTATTGTGCGGTTTGGCTTCGTCAGGATCGATTCGCAGGGCTTGTTCAAACTGCGCGATGGCTTCCGGCATCTGTCCGGTCTGCCCCAGGGCGATGCCTAACTCGTTATACGCCTCGGCATAGTCAGGATTGATCCGAAGCGCTTCCCGGTAGTGCTCGATGGCCTTCGACGCCTGGCCTGCTTTCATTAAGGCGAGCCCATAGTTAAGGTGCGCCGGTGCATAGTCGGGCACCAACTGCATGGTTTCTTCAAACTGCCCGAGAGATTCTTGCGCGCGGCCCGTATCTGACAGGGCCGTGGCCAGGTTATAATGGTAATCAGGATCGGCGGGCTTGAGTCGCACGGCTTCTTGGTATTGCTGCACGGCTTCCGTTTTTTGGCCGGCCTTGAACAGGATCTCACCCAGATTATTATGGGCCCGGGCATTTTCCGGGCGCTTGGCCACCGTATCGCTCCAGATGGACAGCGTGCTGGCGTAAGCCTGGTTGCGTTGGAAGGTGAAAAATCCCAGCAGGACCGCCACGGCGAGGAGCAGATACGCGCCCAGCCGGCCGGCCCAAGCGTAGATGCCGAGCACCACGAGCACAATCACCGCCGCCAGCGGCAGGTACATGCGCTGCTCGGCCATTGTCTCTGTGACCACGGGGACGATGCTCGAGCTGGGAGCGAGAATGGCAAAAAACCAAACGCCGGCGAAACCGATGGCCGGCCAACGCCGTAGTCCGATCACCGTGCCGATTGCCAGGGCGGTGATGATGAGCGCGGCTGGCATGACTTGACCGGCCTGCGTTAGGACCGCAGTGCCGTAATCGAAAATCAGCGGATACGGCCAGAGGGATAACCGAAGATAGTGCGCGATCGCCGGCAGTTGAGTCAGCGCATACGTCCACCAAGGCAGGCCGCTGGAAAAACCGGCGGATCCATTGCGGCTACCCCCCGTGCTCACCACCAGGAATCCCAAGAGGAGCCAGCTGGCCGCCAATCCCAAATAGTAATAACGTCGTTTTTGCCACGCCTCGCGAAATGACCCTGTGATGAAGGTGCGATCATAAAGCAGCACCATCAACGGGGCGGAAACCATGACCTCCTTGCTGGCCATGCCGAGCAGGCAGCTGAGGATCGAGGCCGCCTGCCAAAGGCGAGAGGCGAGGGGCGAGAGGCGAGAGGATAAAGGTTGGGTTGCATCTGGATTTTGCCTTGCGGTTTCCGGCCACTGGCCTGTCGCCTCTTGCCTCTTGCCTGTTTCGTTCGTGGAACGAACGAAACAATACAGCGTCAGCAGATAAAACAGGCCCATGAGCGATTCGGCCCGTTGCACGATGTAAGTCACCGACTCGGTTTGGAGCGGATGAAGCATCCAGATGGCGGCAATGATAAAAGCGAGCAGCGTAGCATCCGCTGCGATCTCAAATCTCAGATTTGAGGTTTCAGATGGGGTTGTCGCCGGGCCCTCCACTATCTTAGATTTTAAATCTGAAATCTGAAATGCTCGCGTCGCGTCTAGCGACGCGAGGGCCTGCCCTCCGTAGCCTTGGCGAAGGAGGGTGCGTCGCACGAGGCCAAACAGAGTCAAACCCGCGAGGATATGGATGGCCAGGTTGAGCGCGTGATAGCCTGCTACGTCAGTTTTCCCGAAGGCATAGTTGATGGCGAGGGAGAGATTGACAATGGGCCGGCCGCTGGTGGTCAGCCGGCCCGGCGGCGATAACACGGGCCCGATCGGCCAAAGATGCCGGATCGTGGGATTGTCGGGAATCGCCGGCACATCATCGTAGAGAAACGGAACGGAAAAGCTATTGCGGTAAGCAACGAGCGCGGCGATCACCAGCAAGCCGCCGGCAAGAAGAATACCCGTGCGGGACGCGGCAAAGGATGGCGGCGGGCGCACAGTTTTGGTATTCACAGGCGCGGTCGGGCGGAAGCTTGGTCACTGCTCCGGCGGATTGGGCGAGTTGACCGCTTTATTGGCGTCTTGAATTTCCTGAATCAGTAATTGCTTCTGATCTTTGTCAATCGTCTGGCTGTTCATCACATATTCGACCGCCGCCCCGGGGTCGGTGCGGCCCCACGACTGGACCAACTGTTGCTGATAGACCATCCGGGTTTGCGGGTTGGCAATCGCGTCCGCCAGTTTCATGGCTTCGCCGGGATCATTTTTGGTGGTGGGTGAGAACAGGATCATGCTCCCGATCAAAGTATCGTCCTCCACGGTCCCGGCGGTGCGGGGGATGTAATCGTCGAGCCAATTCATTGCCGCGCTGGGATCGCTTTGCATCCATCCGACAAAAATCTGGCTGACCGTCGCGGACTGGCTCTCTTCGGCCGGGAGGGATTCAGCCCAGCGCATCGCGGCCGCGGGATCGCTATTGGCCCAAATGGTGCCAAGGGCGGTGAGGGCGGTATTGCGATCTTCGGAGGGTGGCAAGGACCTGAGCCAGGCGGCGGTAACTTCCGGGGTGGTTTTATCCATGCCCATCGCCACGATCTGATAAGCGGCGGGTCCGATCGGCAGTTTATTTGGATCATTGGCCCAGGCTTCAACGGCGGCCCGGGCGAGATCGATATGGCCGCTTTTGACCATGGCCTGCAGGCCCATGTTTACCGAATTCATGGCCGAAAATGGGCTGCCGGAATGGTCGTCCTTGAGCAGGAGCGCATCCACGGTTGCGAGCAACATTTGCGGGTTGGACACCGCCATGGCGTCCATGACGACGCCGAGCAGGGGTGGAGTCGTCAGTTTGTTGCCGGGATTCGCCAACCAAGCCCAGGCGTTCTTGGGGTCGTGCAGGGTCCAGGTTTTCACGAGACCCGCCACCCAGGCTGATTTCTCCGCATCCGTGCGGCCGAGTTCCTGGGCGAGGGCGATGGCCAGGTCGGGCCGATCCCGGGCAATCTCAGCCAGCGCGGCCTGCACCCCGACGCCCGATCCCGGGAGTTTGCCCCGCAGGAGGGCGAGGAGTTCATCGTATCCAGCCGTTCGATACGTTTCGGCGTTCGCGTCCGGGGCCGCCAGACTGGTCAAATCCAGGGCGGGACCCGGCGACGATGCGGCCGGGCCGGATGGCAACGAGGCCCGGCCGGCGCGATAAGCCCACCAGCAGAGGACTGCGCCCGCCACGACCACCCCGGCGAGCAGCCGCCAGGAAAACTTCTGCTTGGGCTGGGCTCCAGGATAAGTGTACATGTCGCACCCCGCAGCTGGTTAATGGCCCGGCTTGGATGGCGTTGCCAGTTGCGCCGTCGGCTTTTTCCAAGCCGAGGGCAGCACGGTGGTTTCGTTCTCCAGGTTGGAAGGCGTTCCGAAATAATAGGCCCGGATGCGGAAGGAGGCTTTCCTTTGGGGCGGGTGGAAACCCCAACCGAAGGCATTGGTCTTGGGGGCGATTTTGGCGCAAATCGTGAAATCCGGGCTGCCCGCCTCCTTGGTTTCAAGGAAGAATCCTTCTTCATCGCTCGAATGATTCGTCCAGGTGAACTGGAAGCCGCTGACGGTGGTGGGAACAAAGGTGGCCTTGAAATCGGTGGGAGCGGCGGCGGCGGTCGCCGCATCGCGAATGGATTTTTTCTTGATCGGTGCCGGGTCGGGAAGGATTTTGGGGGCGGTCCAGGAATAATCCTCCGGCTTGGCATAACGGTCGGCATAGTCGGCGTCGGACAAGCTCGCGGGCAGGGTGACCTCGACCGGGTCGGTCGTCGGCCCGTAGATGGCGCGGACGCGATAGTAAAACGTCGTCTGCGGCATTAGGTTCGGGTGCTTATAGGTGGTCTGGCTGGGCGGACAAAAGTTGAGGATGATGTAGGGGCCCGCCGGGTTCGTCGCATATTCGATGATGTGAGTGGCGACCACCGGCGAGGCATCGTTCCATTTCAAGACGACATCAATGGGAGAAACCAAGGTGGCATCCAGATGGATGGTCGAAGGGGGGCTGGATTCGCCGCGCAGCCCGGTTGAGCCAACGGCAAGTCCACCGGCGAAAAGCAACAAGGCCAACCCGCCGCGCACGCGTTGCAAGGTGCGAGGCACAAGCCCGGCGCCGGGTGGATGGGCGCAAGGGGATGGATTAACCGGCCTTGCCGAAAAACCAAAAGTTTGGGCAGGCCACGAGCAAGCGATAAAGGGTATGAAGTTCATGGTTGAAGGATTAGGGTGGGGAATTAAGTGAACGTTTGCAACAGCCTGTTAGCAGAAGTGCCGGCTTTTTCGTGTCCGCTAATTTGGAAATGCCATGGCCCAAACGGTTCCCACAAAAGCACGGCGAGGTATTTTTTTGATTCGAATTAATGGCTAACTTTAAAGCATTTGAAATAAACACGGGCGGCATGGACGCCGCCCGTGCAATCATGGGTTTCGATCGGTTTACGGCGTCGGGTTTTTGGCGGTGAGGCTGTGGGCGTCGATCTGCATTTTGCCTTGGGCGGTTGCACCGTCGCCGGAAAGAAATCTCTGGAACGAAAAAACCTATCGTGAACCACTTTGGTTGATAAAAAAAACGCCCGCCGCGAAGTGCGGCGGGCGTTGAAGACTTATGGCATCCAAATGCCATTCAAACTCTCATTGGTTAGTCAGCGAAGTTGCAAACGACCAGTGAGGACGCGGTGTCCTGCATGCCCCAACTGTTCAGCGTGGAGGCTGAGACCTGGAAGGCATAGTTGGTCGCGACGGTCTGCTCGGCCTGGCCCGGAGGGGTCACATAGACCGAGTAGGTTCCGGCGGTGAGGTTGACCACCACGCGGAAGTGGTAGGTGCTGCCGCTGACCCAGTTGATCGTGTTGTCCGCGGTGTAGGACGTGCCGTTCAGGGCTTGAACATCACCGGTGGAGTGGAACTTCACCAACCAAGGCGCAGAGCTCTTGCTGGTCTGGGAGCCGTTGGTCATGCCGATGAAGGCCGTGATCCCCGAAGCATGGGGAGTCGCGTCAAACGTGGCGGTGTAGGTTCCCGTTACCGTGCTCGTGGCATAGCTCGTCCAGGAGCCGGCTGCCGTTTGGCAACCGCCGCCCGAGGATTGGAACGAAGCGCTGATGGTGTGATTGGCCTGCACATTGCTGAATGTGTAGGAGGTGATCGCACCCTGGCTGGCGCCGTCGACCGTCACGCCGGAGATGGTGAACCCGGAGTTGGCCGAGATCGAGAAGGTCTGGCTGGCACCTTGGGCGACCGAAACGGCGCCCGACGGGCTGATCGAACCACCAGAACCCGCGCTGGCGGTGATGGTGAAGTTCGTGCTCGTCGCTGAGAACGCGGCCGCGATGGTGTGATTAGCCTGCACATTGCTGAACGTGTAGGAGCTGATCGCGCCCTGATTGGCGCCGTCGACCGTCACGCTGGAGATGGTGAAACCGGAGTTGGCCGTGATCGAGAAGGTCTTGCTGGAGCCTTGGGCGACCGAAACGGCGCCCGACGGGCTGATCGAACCGCCAGAACCCGCGCTGGCGGTGATGGTGAAGTTCGTGCTCGTCGCTGAGAACGCGGCTGCGATGGTGTGATTGGCCTGCACATTGCTGAACGTGTAGGAGGTGATCGCACCCTGGTTCGCGCCGTCAACCGTCACGCTGGACACGGTGAAACCGGAGTTGGCCGTGATCGAGAAGGTCTTGCTGGAGCCTTGGGCGACCGAGACGTTGCCCGACG
>Ga0210398_10003955_pt1 | contig 14056 bp, 15 predicted proteins | sample IncBWC4OmetaG_FD_161047 | JGI IMG/M metagenome (GOLD analysis project Ga0210398, IMG submission 161047) | Forest soil microbial communities from Barre Woods Harvard Forest LTER site, Petersham, Massachusetts, United States - Inc-BW-C-4-O | ecosystem: Environmental > Terrestrial > Soil >...
ATGCGATCGAACAGCTCCACGCCGAGATCGCGCTGTTGATCATCGATCACGACATGGACCTGGTGTTTCGCCTGGCGCGGCGGATCACCGTCTTGGTGCAAGGGCGGGTTTTGGTGGAAGGGACGCCCGCCGAGATCGCCGCCGATCCGCGGGTGCGGCGGGTCTATCTCGGCGAACGGGCGGCGCGTTGAACGCCGAAGGGTTGGTGCTGTCGGGCGTGTCGGCCGGCTATGGCGAAACCATCGTGCTGGAGGCGATCGCGCTCGACCTGCCGCCGGGCGGGACCCTGGCACTGCTTGGGCGCAACGGGGTCGGCAAGACGACCTTGCTGGCGACGATCATGGGGCATACCCGGCTGCGCGCCGGCTCGATCCGCTATGCCGGCTATGAGCTCGCGGGGATGGCGCCGTTTCGCCGCGCGCGTCGCGGCATCGGCTTTGTGCCGCAGGAGCGCGAGATCTTTGCGTCGCTGACCGTCGCCGAAAACCTGCTGGTGGCGGCGCGGCCGGGGCGCTGGTCGCTTGACCGGGTTTTCGATTTCTTTCCGCCGCTCGCCGAGCGCCGCCATCATCGCGGCAACCAGCTCTCGGGTGGCGAGCAGCAAATGCTGGCGATCGGCCGGGCATTGATCGGCAACCCGTCGCTGTTGCTGATGGACGAGCCGCTCGAGGGGCTGGCGCCGGTCATCGTCGACGCGATGCTCGCCGGGCTAGACCGGCTGAAGCGCGAAGACGATCTGGCGCTGCTGCTGGTCGAACAGCATGCCCACCTCGCCTTGGAGATGGCGCAGCAAGCAATTGTCCTCGACCGAGGCAACATCGTCTTTTCCGGCCCGAGCCGGGAACTCCTCGCCGCTCCCGACCAACTCGACGCGCTGATCTCGGTCGCCGGCCATCACGACAACAACTGACGGCGGCGTCTGGGCCTATTCGGTGATCGGCGCGATCGCGTCGAGCGCCAGCCCGCGGGTTTCGCCGCCGATCCGGGTCACGGCGTAGGCCGCGATCCCCAGCATTACCGCGATCCCGGCCATCACATAGCCAAAGCCATAGGCGCTGACGATCCCGATCACCGGAAACGACACCGCCGAGCCGATCCGGCCGCCGGCCTGCGCCAGCCCGAAACCCGAAGCGCGCGCATTCGACGGAAACACCTCGGAGGTGAAGATCTGCATAGAATTCCCGGCGAGTTGGGTGAAAAAGGTCATGGCGAACCCGACCCCCAGCACCATCGCATCCGAGCGCGAAAAGTAGAACAATATCGACAAGAGCGTGGCGAGGACGAAGGCGGTGACCGCGGTCGGGACGCGGCCATAGCGTTCGAGCGCGTACATCATCAGTAGGCTGCTGGCGGGGAAGGCGAGCTGAATCCCAAAGACGAAGCTCAGCGACTTGGTGATGGTAAAGCCGCGCTCGGCAAGGATGTTCGGCAGCCAGCCGCCGAGCCCGACGGCGGCGCTGAAAAACGCAAAAAAGCAGATCATCGCGGCGATGATGCGCCCGCGATAGCGGCGGAAGACGACCGCCATCGGATCGCTGCGGATGTCGGCGAGCGCGTCGGCGACGAGCGTTTCGTTGGCGGGCGGGCGGCCCAGCCCCATCTCCTCGAGCTGATCGAGGGCCTCGTCTCCGCGGCCGTGGGTGACGAGCCAGCGCGGCGATTCCGGGAGCCGAAAGCTCGCGGCAAAAACCGCGAGGCCGCCCAACCCGATGATGATCCACACCCCGCGCCAGCCGACCGTGTCGCGCAGCGAGAGGGCGAGCAAGGTCCCGAGCGGCCATACGCAAGCGCCGCCGACGAATTGCATAAAAGCGGTGACGCGGCCACGGATGCGTTTTGGCGAATATTCGGCGGCATAGGAAAAAGACAGCGGCGCCGCAGCACCCAAGGCGATGCCGGCGACCAGGCGCCCAACCACGAGCCAGCCGATACTGGGCGCCAGCGCCGCGGCGATCGTCGCGAGACTGTAAAAGGCGACGGCAAACCGGAAAACCGCCCGGCGGCCAAAGCGGTCGGTAAATTCGCCCTGACCCAGCGCGCCGATAAACAGCCCGAGCAAGGTGGCGCTGCCGACCGTGCCGATCCCGGCCGGCGTGGCGAAATGCGTGCGCAGCATATCGGGCACCAGCGAGCCCAAAATGATGAAGTCGATGACGTCGAAGAATAACCCGGCGGTGATGATCGCCAGCACGCGCTTGTGGACCGGCCCCAGCCGCGCGTTGTCGAGCGTCTCGTCGACGTAGGCCACGATCGAGCGCGCCATCGCCTTCCCTCCTCCCGCAATGCCGCCGTGAAACGGCTTTTTGTTCACTTGCCGCGACGGGGCCCCGTGCGGCCCCTCACCCTCCCGCTGCGCGGGGCCCTCGCTCTCCCCGCGAGCGGGGAGAGGGCCGCCCCGAGGGCGAGATCTTATTTCACCGCGGAGAACGCGGTCGGCTGCAGAATGTAGTTCTCGACGCGGGCGACGATGGCGCCGTTCTTTTCGGTCTCGGCGCGTTTGCTATGCCACTCGGGATCGGCCTGGAACGCATTCCATTTCTTCTCGCGGTCGGCGAGCGATTCCCATTTGAGCAGATAGTGAAGGGTCTGGTTGGATTCGCCGATCAGCGTCGTCCAAAAGCCGGCCTGCTCGATGCCGTGACGCTTCCAAATCCCCAAGGTGATCGTGTCGAACCGTTTCAGCAGATCCGGCAGGCGGCCGGGCGGGCAGTGATAAATGCGCAATTCGTAGAGCATTTTTGTCTCCGTTTACGAATTCACGATGAAGCCGGTCATTATTCAGCGGCGGGCACGCCCGGAGAAATTAGGCGGCGCGCTAGCTCGTCACCCCCGCGAGAGCGGGGGCCCAGGGCGGCCTATTCACGCTTGCCCTGGATTCCCGCTTTTGCGGGAACGACGAAATCAGCGACGCCCTCGCGCCCCGACCTCGAATGACGGGATTATTTGACCGACGAGAAGCTGGTCGGCTGCAGCAGGCAGTTGCTGATTGAGGCGACGATCGGGCCGTTAGCCTCGGTCTGGGCGCGTTTCGAAACCCATTCCGGGTCGACCTGGAACGCGCCGAATTTCTGGGTCCGCTCCTCGAGCGATTCCCATTGCAGCATGTAATAGAGGTCCTGGTTCGACGGCCCGATCGCGACGGTCCAAAACCCGGCCTGCCGGATGCGGTGCTTTTCCCACAAGGGCAGGGTGATTGTGTCGAAACGCTTGATCAGATCCGGCAGGCGGCCTGGGACGCAGTGATAAATGCGCAACTCGTAGATCATCTCGTCTCCTCCTCGTTATGAGGTCGTGAGCGCTGCCGAGAGAATGCTGCCGCGGAGAGCGCGCGGCAAGCGCCGCCAGGGTCCGCAATCGATGACCGGGATCGCCCTCGCCGCCGCGGCGGAATCCCGAACCGCCTGTTCTTTGAAGAGCTGCATCCAGTTTCTCCGCGCCGCGACGGTGCGACTATAGCGCCGAGCCGCATTGTGACGCCACGCAGCCGCGGCAGACCGAGACCATCGCAAGATCATTGATCACCGGGTTCCGGGGAACATCTCAGAAACCTGCCGCACGGCGCGCCTTGGGGGGTGCGGCGCTGTTCCGCCCCAAGCTCCGCGATTGCCGGCCCCGCTTCCTCGGCTTAGGTACAAGCCATCCGAAAAATCGGAGATCGGTTGGGATTGCAGAAATGAACGGGGACATCGAAATCACGATCGACAGCAGAAATTTGACGCTCGCCGAACTGGTGCGGGACCCGCTTGTCGGCTTGGTCATGAAAAGCGACGGCGTCGAGCGCGGCGCCATCGAGATGTTGTTCGAGAGGATCGCCCGCGCCCACTCCAAACCGGCTTAGGCCGCGGTTCGGCGGCGATGCGCCGAGCGGTTTGCGGCAATCGCCCGCGATGGGTCGAGGCGGCGGAAACGACGCCGCGCCGCTCCTCCACCACGGGATTAAGAGATCACGAGCGCGCGGCCGTCAGCGCGAGATCGCCTCGAGCCGCAGGTTTGTCGTCCGCGGGCCCATCGACGCGATCACGATAATGACCGCGACCATCGCGCTGGCGATAAACAGAAAGACCCCGGTCGTGCCGTAGTTCCTCAGGAAAAAGGCGACGAAAAAGCCGATGAAGATCGTGCTGAACCGGCTCCACGAATAGGTAAAACCGACAGCGCGGGCGCGAATCCGGGTCGGGTACAGCTCCGACTGGTAGGCATGCAGAGAATAGGCAAAGATCGTGTTCGAAAACGCGATCAACAGCCCGAAGATGACGATCCCGACGGCACCTTTCTGCTGCGAGAAGCACAGGCCAAAGACCGCGATCGCCAGCGCCGACGCGCAAATCTGCCATTTGCGCTCGAACCGGTCGGCGAACCGGGTCGCGACCAGCGCCGCTCCCGGCGAGGCCAGCGCGATCACAAAGGTGTAGGCGAGCGATTTGGTGATGTTGATCCCTTGCGCCAGCAGCAAGGTCGGGACCCAGCTGGTAAACCCGTAATAGCCGATCGTCTGCAACAGCTGGAAGACGACGAGCATGACCGTCCGCTTCAGATAGGGCGGCTTGAAGATCTCGGCGTACGACCCGGCGGCTTCCTCGACCTCGCCTTCGAGGGTTTGGGCGGCGGGCAACGGGCGGCCGGTTTCCGCCTCGATCCGGGTCTCGATCATCCGCGCCACTTGGTCGGCCTCGGCGTGGCGGCCGTGCTGCGCGAGCCAGCGCGGCGATTCGGGGAGGCCAAGGCGCAGCCACCACGCGACGATCGCGCCGCCAGCGCCGATCAATGCCACCCAGCGCCAGCCGTCGACGCCGAGCGGGATCCGCGGCACCAGCAAAAAGGCGAAAAACGCCGCGATCGGATAGGCGGTCAGGCTGACCGTCGCGACAAAGGCAAAGGCGGCGCCGCGACGCTCTACCGGCACCAGCTCCGAGAGATAGGTGTCGATCGTGACAAACTCGACGCCGATCCCGATCCCGGCGATAAAGCGCCAGACGACCAGCCCGACATCGGTCGACTGCAATGCCATGAACAACGTCGCGACCGAGTACCAAACCAGCGCGAACGTGAAGATCGTGCGGCGGCCGAAATAATCGGACAGCGGGCTCAACAGCAAGGTGCCGATGAACATCCCGGTAAACGTCGCGGCGATCAGGCTCGCGAAGCCGTGGATGTCAAAGAACCCTTTGGTCGTCGGCACCATGATGCCGGCCTTGAACAGACCCGGCGCGATATAGGTGGTCAGCCCGTTGTCGTAGACTTCAAAGAATGCGCCGAGCGCCAACAACACGATAAAGCGCAGCATGAAGTTGGTCTGCGGCAGCCGGTCCATGCGCGCCGCGATCGTCGTCGCCGGCCGGCCGGCGAGCGGCAGGGCAAAATCTTCGGCCACAGTGTTTCCTCCTGGTTTTTTTGTATTGTTCCGCGAGTGCGGCGACGACGCAACCCGCGATCGGGCCCCCCTGGTTTTGTTCGCGATTACCCCGCCAGTTGGCGCAATTCGGGCATCGCGCGGTCGAGGGCGCGGGCGAAGCGGTCGACCGCCTGGTCGATGTCGCTCGGGCTGATGCAGAGCGGCGGCGAGAACGACACCGTGTCGGTGAACCCCAACGCGCGGACGAGCAACCCTTCGTCGAACGCGTTGCGCGCGACGATACGGTGCGGCTGGGTCTGCGGATCGAAAAACCGCCGCGCGCCCTTGTCGGCGACGAATTCGACCCCGGCCATCAGCCCCGCGCCGCGGATGTCGCCGATATAGGGATTGCCGCCGATGCGGGCGTCGAGCTGGTCGCGCAGATATACCCCCACGGTCGCCGAATTCTCGATCAGCCCCTCGCGCTCGATGATGTCGAGATTGGCCATCGCCACCGCACCGCCGACCGGGTGCCCCGAATAGGTGAAGCCGTGCATGACCGGCCCATATTTGGGCGAGGCCTCGCGCAGCACCGACCACATCTCTTCGGAGACGAGCGAGGCGGAGAGCGGGAAATAGGCGCTGGTGATGCCCTTGGCCAAGGTCACCATGTCGGGCTTCAGATCGTATAGCCCGGTCGCAAACCACGTGCCGGTGCGGCCAAAGCCGGTGATCACCTCGTCGGCGATGAACAGGATGTCGTTTTTGGCAAGAACATCCTGGACCCGCGCGAAATAGCCCGTCGGCGGCAGCAGGACGCCGCCGGTACCCATGACCGGCTCGGCGATAAAGGCGGCGATCGTGTCGGCGCCCTCGCGCGCGATCAGCGCTTCGAGATCGGCGATCACCCGGTCGGCAAAGCCGGCCTCGGTCTCGCCAGGCTCGGCAAAGCGGTAGAAATGCGGGCAGGAGGTATGGAACACGCCCTCGACCGGCAGATCGAAGGCCAAATGGAAGGCGCTGATCCCGGTCAGGCTGCCGGCGGCAGAGGTCAGCCCGTGATAGGCGCCGAGCCGCGAGATGAATTTCTTCTTTGCAGGTCGGCCGCGCAGATTGTTGTAGTAGCGCACCAGCTTGAAATTGGTGTCGTTGGCGTCCGAGCCGGAGGTGCCGAAAAACACCTTCGAGAGATGCCCCGCCCCGGCTTTTTCGCGGAACAAGGTCAGGACCCGGTCGGCAAGCCGGATGATCGGCTCGTTCGAATAAGACGCAAAGGTGTGGTAGTAGCCGAGACCGGCCATCGCCTGCGCCGCCGCCGCACCCAATTCGGCGCGGCCACAGCCGACATTGACGCACCACAGCCCGGCGCCGCAATCGATCAGATCGTGCCCGCGGCGGTCCTTGAGCCGCACCCCCGAGCCGCCGGCGATGATCGTCGGCCCGTTTTTCAGATGATCGGCGATAGACGTTGCGGGGTGGAACAGGCTCTGCCGGTCCATCTCCTCGAGCGAGTAGTTCTGCGCGTCCGCCGCCATCGATCCTGCTCCTCGCTCTCGGCCGCCCTCTCACGCTTTCCGGCTCCCTCTCCCCGCTCGCGGGGATAGAGCCGGGGAGAGGGCCGGGCCGTGATGTTCCGCTCACTCACGAATGCGAATACACGGTCTTGCCGGCGACTTCGAGCCGCGCCAACAGGATCGCGCCGGTCTCGCTCTCGGTGACAAAGATCGTCTTGCCGTCGGGCCCTGTGGCGAGACCCGGAAAATCTGGCCGTACGGGACATTGGTGACGTAGAGGTTGCCGGTGCGGTCGAAAGACGGCCCTTCGGAAAACAGCCGCGCCACCCCGCTCTGCAACCGCACATTTCCCCTGGCGCGCCGCCGATCGGGCACGCGGGCAAAGACTTCGCTTTTGATCACGGGCGGAGCGGCGTACACGGGTGGCGTCCTTCGGCGATCGGGCGACGCATCGACCTTAGCGCCGCCTTGGGGCGGGCGCCACCGTCCGGTCACCGAAACGTGAGATGCGCGCGGCCGGTGTACGCGCCACTTCTGGCGCTTGCGAGCGTCAACATACCGGTAGGGGGAGGCTGCAATCATGCGTTCAACATCGCTTTTCGCATTTATCCTGATCGCCGCGCTGACGGCCCCGGCCTTTGCCCAGGCCCCGCCGGCCGGCACCCCGGCCGGGATGCCGATGCGCATCCGCGGCACCATCGACAAGCTCGACGGCCGCGTCTTGTCGGTCAAGCAGCGCGACGACCAGATCGCGACCGTGACGCTTGCACCCGGCGCTGTAATCCAGACGCTGGTCAAGAGAAACCTTGCCGACATCAAGCCCGGCGATTTCGTCGCCTCGACCGGGATCAAGGGCAAGGACGGCAAGATCCACGCGATCGAAGTGCGCATCTTCCCCAAGGCGGACCCAGGTGGCGGCAGGCAATTTGCCTGGGATCTGTCGCCGGACAGCGTAATGACCAACGCCACGGTCGGCACCGTCAGCCAGGCTCCGGAGGGCGAGGTGCTGCACGTCACCTTCAAAGGCGGGGAGTCCGAATACAGCATCGGCCCCGACGTGCCGGTGCTGGCCTCCGCCCCGGGCGATATCGGCCTGTTGAAGCCGGGCATCGCCGTCTTCGTCATCGCGCTGAAGCATCCCGATGGCAGCTTGACCTCGAGCCGGCTCTACGCCGAGAAGGACGGTGTCAAGCCGCCGATGTAGGGGGAGGCTGCACCACCGCCGGAGCTTTTGCCGATGGTCTTGCCGTGGAACGATTACAGCGGCCGGCTGTCGCCGCTGAAGCTCGTCGTCTTTGTATTGTTGTTTATCCCGGCGAGTTGGGTTGCGCTCGCCTATGGCTTCGGGCTGCTCGGCGCGCGGCCGTTGAACGAGGCGATCCATCAGATCGGCTTGTGGACGATCAGGCTCATTTTCCTCGCCTTGGCGGTGACGCCGTTGCGCCAGATCTTGGAATGGTCGCGGCTGATCCTGGTGCGGCGGATGATCGGGGTCGCCGCCTTCGCCTATGTGCTGATCCATTTCACGCTCTACGCCGCGAGCGAGATGTTCGACCTCGAAAAAATCGCGAGCGAAATCGTGCAGCGGGTCTATCTGACGATCGGCTTTGCCGCATTGCTCGGCCTCGCAGCACTGGCCGCGACGTCGACCGACGGCATGATCCGCCGACTCGGCGGCAAGCGGTGGCAGCTATTGCACCGGCTCGTCTACGCGGTCGGCGTGCTTGCCGTCATCCACTTCTGCTTTCAGTCGAAGCTCGATCTGTGGCAGCCGACGATCATGGCGGGCCTGCTCGGCTGGCTCCTCGGCTACCGGCTGCTGCTGTGGCGCTTCGGCAGACGCGGGCATCTGGCTTTGGCTTGGGTCGGCGCGCTGAGCCTCGTGGCTGGAATCGGCGCCGCGCTCGGCGAGGCGGCCTATTTCCATCTCGCCTTCCACGCCGATCCGCTGCGCGTGCTGGACGCCGATTTCTCGCTGCAGACCGGCATTCGCCCGGCGGTCGTCGTCTTGGCGATCGGGCTCGGGGTCACCGCCGCCGGCGCCATGCGCGCCGCGACCGCGCGCCCATCGTCTCGCCGGTTGCGCCCCGCCGCCGCTGCGGCGCCTCGTCATCCCCGCGAAAGCCGCCGCCCGCGGGTTTGACCCGCGTGGCCAAAGCAAGACCGGTCAGTTCATCGCGGCGGCAGCCGCCGCTTCTTGCGGTCGCTCGCCCACAAGGCGACCAGCACGGCGGCAAGCAGCAGGCCATAACCGAGGGGCGGGGCGGCGGCGGCGATGCCGGCCAGGATCAGGATCGCCAGGATCAATGGCAACGCGATAAATATGCCGATCGCCAACGCCGCGCCCAGCAGTGCTATGACCAATGGCAGGATGACGAGCAGCAAGGCGCCGACGACGACGCCAATGAAAAACCAGACGAGGCCCATGGCTCAGCGATCCCCGGCGATATGCCAGCATAGCCCGACCGGCGGGCTCAGGCCATTGCGGCGAGCGCCCCGGCTCGGGCATGGTGGGGGATGACCGAGCGCCGCTCTCTGCCTCCCGACCCGGCGCCTTTGTATGTGGTCACCGTTCGCGGGCTCGTGCTGATGGCCAGCATCGGCATCCGCCGGCATGAGCGCGAGCAGCAGCAGCGGGTCCGCGTCTCGGTCGATCTGACGGCCAGCGCCGCTGCCGCGCTGCCCGGCGAGGACCGCCGCCGCATTATCAATTACGAGAAAATCGTCGCCGCGGTCCGCGAGATCGCCGCGTCCGGCCATATCGATCTGTGCGAGGGCTTTGCCGAGCGGATCTGCAACGCCTGCTTTGCCGATATCAGGGTCGAACGGGCGCGCGTGTGGGTCGAAAAGCTCGATGTCTTCGCCGATGCCGACGGCGTCGGCGCCATCCTCGAACGGACGCGGCCCGGCTGAACCGTGCCGCGCTCGCCAGCCGGCTCCCCGACGATTTTCGGCATCGTCAACGTCACCCAAGATTCGTTTTCGGATGGCGGCCGGTATCTCGACCCGGCCGCGGCGCTCGCCCATGCGCGCGCCTTGGCGGCGGCCGGCGCGCAGGTCGTCGACCTCGGCGCCTCGGCCAGCAATGTCGACGCCAAGCCGGTGGCCCCCGAGGAGGAAATCCGCCGGCTCGAACCGCTGATATCAGCGCTCAAAGCCGATCCCGCGCGCGTGTCGGTCGACAGCTTTCTGCCCGAGGTGCAGCGCTTCGCGATCGCCCGCGGCGTCGATTTCCTGAACGACATCCAGGGCTTTCCCGACCCGTCGTTTTATCCGGAATTGGCGGCGGCGCGGTCCCGGCTCGTCGTCATGCACGCGGTGCAGGGGCGTGGTCGGGCGCAGCGGCGGGAGCTTTCGCCGGACCAGGTGTGGGACCTCATCTGCGGTTTCTTTTCCCAACGCATCGCGGCGCTCGAACGAGCCGGCGTCGCCCGCGGGCGCATCGTCATCGACCCGGGTATGGGATTTTTTCTGAGCAGCCGGCCCGAAGCCTCGCTGCACGTGCTGGCGCGGCTCGGCGAGCTGAAGCGGGCTTTCGGGCTGCCGGTGCTGGTCTCGGTGTCGCGCAAATCGTTTTTGCGCGCAATCACCGGACGCGCTACCGCCGGCGAACTCGGGGCCGCCACCTTGGCAGCGGAGCTGTATGCCGCCGAACATGGCGCCGACTACATCCGCACCCACGACCCCAGCGCTCTCGCCGACGCCCTTCGCGTCATGGCGGCGCTGCGCGATGCGGCGCGCTTGCCCGATCGCGGTTCGGCGACGGGATAGATCTGCCCCGGCGGTGGCGTTTGCGCCTGCTGTTGGCGCATACTGTGGCGACAATCGCGGCCCGGGAGGAGACCGATATGCTGGCGCCACCCAATTTTCATCATCTGCACCTGAATTCGGTCGATCCCGACCGCGCGATCGCGTTTTACACGCGCCAGTTCCCGACGACGGCAAAGGGCAGCTGGGGCGGGTTTGTGGCGCTCACATCGCCGAACGACGTTTTGGTGCTGTTCACCAAGGTCGATGCGCCGCCGGCAATGATGCCGCAGAGCGCGATCTGGCATTTCGGCTGGCATGTGACCGATGCGAGGGCCTGCCTCGAAACCTATAAGAGCCGGCACGACGTCGAATTATTGCCGCTCTACACGACCGACGAGGGCGGCTCGGTGCTGGTATCAAGCGACACCTGGCCGAGTGTGGGCGGCGTGCTCGGCCTGACCCGGGCGCAGATCGCCGAGGCCAAGGCAAAGGGCATCAAGCCGGCGGGCGGCGGCGGGTTTGCTTATATGCGCGGCCCCGACAATGCGCTCGTCGAATATGCCGGCAACCACCCCGAGGAGCGCTTCAACCACGTCCATCTCTATCAGGAGGACCCGATCGCGGCATTCGAGTGGTACCAGGAGCATCTGAACGCGCCGATGCGGCCCGGCTACACGCCGACGCCGGTGACCGCGCCGGACGGCAAGCCGATGCGCGGGACCGACCGCACCTGGCCGGCGCTGAACCGCGACGGCATGTTCCGTTCGCCGCGCGCCGGCGTCGAATTCGGCGACGTGTCGATGATGTGGTACGCGAACCAGGGCGACGAGCCGCTCGCCCCCTCGCGCGGGCAATTGCAGGACCACATCGCGCTCAAGGTCGCCGATCTCGACGCCTGGGCCGACAAGCTCGACGGCGAAGGGGTCAAATTCCTCGAACCGATCTACCCGCTTGGGCCGACCCGCGCCCTGATGATCGAAGGCCCGAGCCGCGAAGCCATCGAGCTGGTCGAGGTGAAATGATCGATGATTGTTGTGAAGGCCCGCATAAATATCGGCGCCGACGGCTCGCTGAGTGGCCGCGTAGCGGGCCTCCCTCCCGGCGAGCACGAGGCGGAGATAAGCGTTATGGACGCGCTCGAACGGCCGGCCGAATCCGACGCCAATGCCCTCCTCGTTCGAATCTGCGCCATTCAAGATGAGATCGCGCGCCTGCCCGTGCTCGACTGCCGGAGCCCGGACGAAATCATCGGTTACAATGATGTCGGCCACCTCGACTGATGGTGATCGACAGTTCTGCTCTCATCGCGTTGCTGCTCGCCGGGTCCGAGACACCGGCTTTCATCGAAGCAATAGCCGCTGCTCCCCGACGGTTGGTCGGAGCGCCATCGTATCTCGAAACGGCTATTGTAATGATTTCCCGATTGGGCCCCGAAGCAAGAGAACAGCTCGAGCGGCTTTTGGTTGTGCTGCGGATCGAAATCATCCCTTTCACCCGCGAGCAGGCCGTTTTGGCCATTGCTGCGTTCCAACGGTATGGCAAGGGCACCGGTCACGCTGCCGGATTGAATTTGGCGACTGCTTCAGTTATGCCCTCGCGAAGCACTTCGGTGAACCGATTTTATTCAAAGGAAACGATTTCTCACTGACTGATCTTGTAATCGCCGCCGCTCCATGAGTTTCGAGCCAATGAGCGGCAAGCATACTGAATCGGCCTCCGTATAGGCTTGACAACCGCGAGTTTGGCGGTTTAAGAACTAAACATCGTGGTGATTTGAGCCGACCAGCTTGCGCCCCACGTTAAAAACAGCGCTAAAAGGTCGGGTGTTCTGAAAGGAGCCTCGGCCCGCGCGGGACCGGGGCTTTTTGTTGCCCGGAACCGGCGCGGCCCTGGGATTGGAGAAAGCCGCCGATGACGAAGCCCGTCCTGCCCGCCGACCTCGCCGCCACGGTCTCGCCCGCCACCCTCTTGGTGCGCGGCGGCGCCACCCGCAGCCCATATGACGAGACCTGCGAGGCGTTGTTCATGACCTCGGGCTTTGTCTACGACGATGCCACCACCGCCGAAGCCGCCTTTGCCCAGGACGGGTCGCGCTATGTCTATTCGCGCTACCGCAATCCGACGGTGGCGATGTTCGAGGAGCGGCTGCGGCTGATCGAGGGCGCCGAGGCGTGCCGCGCCACGGCGAGCGGCATGTCGGCGGTGTTCGCGGCATTGTTGTGCCGGCTGCGCGCCGGCCAGCGGGTGGTGTCGAGCCGCGCGCTGTTCGGCTCGTGCAATTACATCGTGTCCGAACTATTGCCGCGCTGGGGCATCGAGACCGTGCTGGTCGACGGCCGCGACCTCGATGCCTGGGAAACGGCGCTCGCCGGCGGTGCGGCGGCGGCGTTTTGCGAAAGCCCGTCCAACCCGGCGATGGAGATTGTCGATCTCGCCGCGGTCGCGCGGCTGACGCACCGCGCCGGCGGGCTCCTTATCGTCGACAATGTTTTCGCGACGCCGTTGTTGCAAAAGCCGTTGGCGCTCGGCGCCGATGTCGTCGTCTATTCGGCGACCAAGCACATCGACGGGCAGGGGCGTTCGCTCGGCGGCGCGATTTTGGCGTCGGAGAAATTCATCAAGGACGATCTCGGATTGTTTTATCGGCACACCGGGCCGTCACTGAGCCCGTTCAACGCCTGGCTGCTGCTGAAGGGGCTGGAGACCCTCGAATTGCGGGTCGAACGGCAATCCCGCACCGCCGCCGCGATCGCCGCTTTTCTCGAAGCCCATCCAAAGGTCGAGCGCGTACTCTATCCGGGGCTGCCGAGCCATCCGCAATACGAATTGGCGCAGCGGCAGATGACGGCGGGCGGCAGTCTCGTCTCGTTCGACGTGTTGGGCGACAAGGCAGCCTGCTTCCGCTTTTTGGATGCGCTGCGGCTGGTCGACATCTCGAACAATCTCGGCGATTCGAAGAGCCTCGTCACACACCCGGCGACGACGACGCATTCGCGGCTCAAGCCCGAGGCGCGCGCCGAGCTCGGCATCGGCGACCAGCTGGTGCGGCTCTCCGCCGGGCTCGAGGCCGAGGCCGATCTGATCGCCGATCTCGGCCGGGCGCTCGACCGCGCGTGAGACGCCGCCGGCCGCGGTTGCTCCGCGGATAGCTAATCGCTGCAGTGCGTTACAAGGGCGAAACCTTGGACGGGCTGAGCCCGAGCAGCCGCCGCGCCAAGGTCAAATGCGGGCGGTCGATCATCTTGCCGTCGAGCGCGATCGTGCCGGCGTCGGGATTTGCCGCGAACACGGCCACGACCTTGTGCGCCCAGGCGAGTTCTTCCTCGCCGGCGGTGAAGGCGTGGTTGATGACCGCGATTTGCGCCGGATGGATCGCCATCTTGGCGGCAAAGCCCGAGCGCTTGGCCGCGGCGCACTCGTGCGCGAGGCCGGCCTCGTCGCGAAAATCGGTAAAGATCGT
>Ga0210398_10003957_pt1 | contig 14052 bp, 14 predicted proteins | sample IncBWC4OmetaG_FD_161047 | JGI IMG/M metagenome (GOLD analysis project Ga0210398, IMG submission 161047) | Forest soil microbial communities from Barre Woods Harvard Forest LTER site, Petersham, Massachusetts, United States - Inc-BW-C-4-O | ecosystem: Environmental > Terrestrial > Soil >...
CATGTCAGCCGTGAGCGCGAAATCACGTTTCTCGTCGGTTGCCAGATAAACCGGTTCGCCACCTGCATAGCGCACGATGTCTTTGAACGAAACCCAGTACGGTACCGGTACGATGACTTCGTCGCCGTGCTCGACCAGCACCTGAATGGCGTTAAACAGGGCATGTTTCCCGCCTGTCGAGGCGATGCAGTCGGCAATGGTGTAATCGGAGCCGAAATCGGCCGCGTGACGGTTCACGATGGCTTCGCGCAGTTCCGTGGTGCCGCCTACCGCAGTGTATTTGGTGAAATTGTTCTGGATGGCTGCGATCGCCGCCTCTTTGATGTGCTCCGGTGTAGCGTAGTGCGGTTCTCCGGGACCAAAATCCACCAAATCGACGCCGGTCGCGCGCAGCTTCTCGGCCTCGTTCGCCACAGCCAGGGTGGCGGAGACTTCGATGCGCTGGATCCGGCTGGTTAGAGACGAAGAGAGCTGGGTCCCAGATGCCGTCATGGTTGAGTCCGTCATATGCGCTGGGCTCCGGTAGGCGAAAGGTGTTTCTGCGCAATTTTCTTGCGCACACGTTCCTCAACCAGCTCCGGTACCAGGCCGGTCAGCGGCCCGCCGAGTTTGGCGATTTCTCGCACGATGCGCGAACTGAGATACGAATACTTCTCCGCCGGCATCATGAAGATGGTTTCCACCCGCGGCTCCATCTTGCGATTCATAAGCGCCATCTGCAACTCGAATTCGTAGTCGCTGACGGCGCGGATGCCGCGCAGTACAGCATTCGCGTTTCGCTGGATGCAGTAGGTCACCAGGAGGCCCTCGAAGATGTCGACGGAAACATTGTCGAGTTCCGAGGTCATCGCTTCCAGCATCCCTTTGCGTTCTTCCATTTCGAAGAGAGCTTCGCCCTTGTCGAGGTTACGAGCAATAGCCACGATAAGCTTATCGAAGAGTTTGCTTCCGCGATGGATCAGATCCAGATGTCCGTTCGTGACGGGATCGAACGAACCGGGATAGATGGCGACGATATTCTTCAAGAGGCCTCGAAGGCAAGGATTGCTGCGGGTTGATTCTATGCTGGGCGGGCCGGGAGAGGCAATCATGTCCCATCGAGACTGGAGTCCGTAATGCGGCGGCGTGCCCAGGAATTCCTACGCCAATCGGCGCAACGGCGGCGCAGATCGGGGGCCAGTGCGTCCCCGGCTGAACTGAGGGTCCGGCGGCGCCTGACGGGAGTGTCGCGGCGCCGGCGCAATCCGCACGCCAGGACGACAGCAGGTCCCTCCGCTTCGGTCGGGATGACACCTCAACTACGGTTGCAGCACGTCCCATTCCAGTGGGCGAGGTACATCAATTACGGTTCAACCTTGTACGGTTCAACCTTGTCTACTTCCTCCCAGCCGGTCCTTTGGGCGTGGGAGTTGGTCCGGCTTCGGCATTGGCCGCTGCCGCCTGAGCCTTGTCCTCCACCGACATCAAGCCCAGCGACTTACGCACGTCCGTCTCTATTCTGGCGGTGATGTCTTTGTTTTCCTTCAGAAACGTCTTGGCATTTTCGCGGCCCTGGCCGATGCGCTCGCCCTTATAACTGAACCACGATCCCGATTTCTCCACCAGGTTTCCGTTCACGGCCAAGTCGAGCAGGTCGCCTTCGTGGGAGATGCCCTCCCCGTACATCATGTCGAATTCGGCCTCGCGGAAGGGAGCAGCGGTTTTGTTCTTCACAATCTTTACGCGGGTGCGCGAACCCACGACCTGATCACCGTCTTTGATGGCGCCGATACGCCGGATATCGATGCGGACGGAGGAGTAGAACTTCAGCGCACGGCCGCCAGTGGTGGTCTCGGGATTGCCGAACATGACGCCAATCTTTTCGCGAATCTGGTTGATGAAGACCAGGCAGGTATGCGACTTGGCGACGATGCCGGTGAGCTTGCGCAGCGCCTGCGACATCAGACGAGCCTGCAGGCCGACGTGGCTGTCGCCCATCTCGCCATCAAGTTCAGCTTTGGGCACCAGAGCCGCGACCGAGTCCACCACCAGCACATCGATGGCGCCGGACCGCACCAGCGCCTCAGCGATCTCCAGAGCTTGCTCGCCGTAGTCGGGCTGCGAGACCAGCAGATTGTCGACATCCACGCCCAGCTTAGCGGCATAAATAGGATCGAGGGCGTGCTCTGCGTCGACAAAGGCTGCCATGCCGCCTTGCTTCTGTGCCTCGGCAATTACCTGGAGGGCGATGGTCGTCTTGCCGGAAGATTCCGGTCCGAAAATCTCGACCACGCGGCCGCGGGGGAAGCCACCGACGCCTAATGCGGCGTCAAAGGAAATGGCTCCCGTGGAAATCACGGAGATGGGAACGACTGCTCCCTTGCTCCCCAATTTCATGATGGAGCCTTTGCCGAACTGCTTTTCGATTTGCGACATGGTCAGGTCAATCGCCCGGCCTTTTTCAGTTTTCTCGTCCGCCATGAGTGCTGCTCCTTGACTGCTCCAACCCGCGCGACGTCGCCCCGGGAGGACAGGTAGAGATAAGTTGCGATGGGTCAGTGAGTCAGGCGCCATTGGAATGGGCGATTCGCGGTGCCGAGCGCATGGATACTGACGGCTTATTATACATCCGGTAATTGCCAAAAAGCGAAGTAAAAGCGAATATTCCGAAACGAAAGTACTAGAACCTTGGTGTCTCACATTGGTTTGTGATGGCCGTTACAAGGAGCTTGCCGAAGCCGCCTGGCGCGCTAGTCGCGGTGGTAATGGGTTTCCCGGATACTCTACGAGTTATTAACTGATCGATTACGCAAATAAGGCCTGAGTAATATCAATGCGATTCCGGCAAGGTGTAGGTGAAATCGTAAAAGTGCTTTCCGTCAGTGATCTTGATGGTCATAGTGCCGGTAAGACCGGCGAGTTGTCCCGTTCCAGAATCGGGCACGACAGAGACGGTTAGCTGCGGTGTTCCGCGAGTCATGGTGCCATTGTGCTGCAGAATGAAGCTGCCGCTGCGGCCGTTCAAGGTGCCGGTAATCTGTTCGATTGCGACGTAGCCGGCCGACCCTTTCGCGACATCGCCTCCGGTCAACATCTGACCCTTGCTGGTGGCGTCAAGGTCACCGTGGAATTGCTTGTCAATCGACATGCGGCCCATGGATGTGCCCTTGAGGAAATCATCGGATTGCGGCGTGATTTTGACATCAAACGATCCGGCTGCATGAGCCACAATGGCCTCCTTGTTTCCGGTTGAATTCGGCGAGTGAGTTTGGGCAAAAGCTGCACAGGTCAACCCCAACAACAACCAAACGCAAACAGTTTTGGCGCAAGATATCGTCATAGATGACACTTCTTACTTGTTGTGGCAGTCTTATCGTTTCAGTAAGTCTACCGGCTCACGAACGTCGGTTACGCGGAAGTATTGCGCCAGCGCCGGATAACGCCCGGCGACGGCCTCGTACATCGCGTAGGCCACATTGCGATACGAGAAGTGTCCGGCGGCACCGGTGCGCAGCTCACTGATGTAGATTGCCTCCGCCAGATCCATCTTGAACAAGGTGCGCTTACGATAAGCCAACGGGATGACGTATTGTGACTGCTCTTCCGCTTCGCTGGCATCGCGGGCGGCGAGCTGCGCCGAGGCATCTCTCGCACGCTCCATCACCGAGTCGTAGCGGATTGTCAGGCCGGCTGAATCGATTTCTGCCGGCACATCATAGCCGTGCGCGGTGGTGTAGTCCTGCACGATCTGCACGCAACGGCGATGGCGATGCATATCGCGAAAGCCGCCAATGTCCATCAGAATGTCGAAGCGGAACTGCTGTCCGGCAGAGAAGGCGCGGGAGACTTCATCGTGCCGGCCGCGATGGCGCAAACCCATTTCAACGATCTCGCGGGCCTGCGCTTCGGGCAAAGCTTCTACTACGTCTCGAATCTGGCGATAGGGATGATGCGAATACTGATAAAGCAGCGTGGCCGCGAGTTCGACCTCAAGTGGATCGCTGTCGAGCAAATCGACAATCGGCACTGGCTCAATGGCGACTTTGGCCAGTAGTTCCGAAGCGGCCGCGGTCAGGTCGCGGCGAGTTTCCATTTCGTATGCGTTGGGCTCGGCGTATTTCATCAGCGTCGGCGCAACCCGAACCGGCCGAAGCAGGAATTCCCGGGCAGGCTCGGCGGTCGCAGGGGATTCGCGCTCGATTTGTTCCAGGAGTTCGCGCGCTTTGGCATGTCCCACATTGTAAGCAGGGTTCTGAGCCGCCTGCTTCAGCAACTCTCCCAGCCGGCGCACCTCGGCATGAGGTTGGGACAACAGGCGCGAGACTTGGTTCTCCAAAGTGCGAGCGCTGACGATCTGGCCCAGCGAAGTGTTGGCGGCCAAGGGCAGCAGATAGCGCGAAATGTCGAAGGCCCGGGCGCGCAGAGTGCGTTCGTAGGCGTCCTGCTTCATCTCCGGAGGCCTGGGCGTGCGCTCCAGCAGGTAACGGAATATTTCCTCGGAGAAGTGACGATACTCGGCGAACAGCAGGTCGATGGTTTCCCGATACAGATCGGCAGCCGCGGCATCCTGCCCAAAATCAGGAACGTAATAGCCGCTCTTCTGGAAGTCCTGATAGCGAGTCGAGCGTTCCTGGCCGTCCCAGCGAGGCTCATCCACAGCCACGGTCGCCGCCAGAATCGACAGGCGCTCGATGGCAAACGCAATGTGCGCGAGATCTGCAATGCTGCGGTGACCGTATTGAAAGTAGAATGTGTTGAGAAATTTCTCCGCTTTTTGGTCGTTGATCTCGGCCAGCGATTCGCGCATGGACAGGGCTGAACGCGAATACTTTGCCATGCCGTAGGCTTGCACTTCGGGATCGGCGCCGTGGACGGCATAGACCTCGGTACTGGGCTCGAGCTCGGGAAGAAGCTCGCCGTGGGTGTCTGGTTTGTGACCGAATGACATTTGGGCTGAATCATATGCGGTATGGAATGAGTGGGCAACCGTTGAGCCTGTGGGAATCGTGGAAAAATTTTGGGTGCGCTGGCCGCACATCACAAGCAGCGGGCTGTGTACGGGCTAAGCTGATGACAGACTCACGTGGGTACTAAGAACAACAGTCAGCTGGAAGCGGACGGAGGCCGAACGCAGTGGGTGGGCGCGGACTCAATTCTGTTTGCCACGGCACACCGTCCGTGGCCCGCACCCATGGGCCCCTGGATCATGACCCAGCGCTGGAACGATTTGTTGTTTCTGCATTACTCGTTGGAGCCGGAGATTGTCCGTGCGCTGGTTCCAGAAGCACTGACGCTCGACACCTACAAGCAACGCGCCTGGGTTTCGGTTACGCCATTCTGGATTAATCATCTGCGCCCGCCCGGAGTTCCGTCTCTGCCATGGCTCTCGCACTTCTCCGAAATCAACGTGCGAACCTACGTCACCTATCAGGGAAAACCAGGGGTGTACTTCTTCAGCCTCGACGCCAGTAATCTGTCGGCCGTCTGGGGGGCGCGGGTTTTCTATCGACTGCCCTACTGGCAAGCCTCGATGAAAGTCAAAAATAAAGGCAGCGCCCTGATCGACTACGTTTCCAAGCGACAGCACGGCCCTAAGCCCGCGGAACTGAAGTGCTCCTACGGCCCAGCCACACCGTTGCTGTTTCACGCCCGGCCGGGATCGATCGAACACTTCCTCACCGAGCGCTACTGCCTTTATGCGTTTGGACGTAAGCGCCTTTATCGGGGAGAAATTCACCATCTGCCGTGGGAGTTGCAGGAAGCAGGGTTCGATTTGCAACAGAGCACGATGGCGCCGGCGGGCATTCCGCTTCCACCTCAGCCCGAGCTGGCGCAATTCAGCCGGGAGTTGAAGGTTTTGTTCTGGGCGCCGGAGCGGCTGCTGTAGAGGCTAAGAAAGAGTCTGATTCCTCCCGATGAAGGGGAGGCTCAACGGCGGAAACAGCAGATCCCTCGCGGGCTATAAAGCCCGCGCGTAATGACAAAAATAAAGGTCATAGTACGGCGTGGCTAAAGCTACGCCCCTTCAAAAATCAGCCCTTCAAAATCACCCCTTCAAAATCGGCTCGCGGTGAGTTTTCGGCTTGAAGACGCGCCCTGATCCAAGAAAATAAAACGCATAGGGTTTTTCGATTCGCAGATTCCCGGCGCTATGTGAGCTGTCGCCTGAAACCAACGCGTTCCCCAGCTCCGCTAGTTATAATCCTGCTTTACTTTATCGAGGAGGATTCATGGCGGGAGTAGAGGGCCGGGTTGCGCTGGTCACCGGAGCATCGCAAGGCATCGGACGGGCCTGTGCCCTGCTGCTGGCAGAGTCGGGAGCGAAGGTCGCTTTATGCGCGCGGAACCAGGAAAAGCTGGAGCAACTGGCCGCCGAAATCAATGGCAAGGGCGGCGAGGCCGCAGTCTTTGTGCTCGATGTCAGCAACGAAGATGCAATCAAAGCTGTAGTGAAGGCGGGGATCGCGCGCTTCGGCAAGATCGACATTCTGGTCAATAACGCCGGTATCACTCGCGATCAGCTGGTGATGCGAATGAAACGAGCCGACTGGGACGACGTAATAGCTACAAACCTAACCGGGCCATTTGTGCTGATACAGGCCGCGATCGGATCGATGTTGAAACAGCGCTGGGGGCGCATTATCAACATCACCAGCATTTTCGGCCAGATCGGGCAAGTCGGTCAGGCGAATTATTCGTCGTCGAAGGCGGGATTGATCGGGCTTACCATGTCCGTCGCACGCGAAGTGGGGTCGCGCAGCATCACGGTCAACGCCGTGGCTCCGGGCTTCATCGAGACTGCCATGACCGACGTCCTCCCTGCTGAACTGAAAGAAAATCTGATGAAAAATATTCCTCTGGGGCATGCAGGCAGCGATGTCGACGTGGCGCACGCGGTCAAGTTTCTGGCGTCGGAGGAAGCCGGCTATGTTACCGGACAGGTACTGAACGTGAACGGCGGCATTCTGATGGGCTGAATGTTGGCCACGATCTGAATCGGTGGGGTTTTTGAGCGAAATCATAGAGGTGACAACGGCGGAGCAGCTTGAGCAGGCGCGCACTTTGTTTGGCGAATACCGCGCGCAATTGCCGGTAGAGTATTGCTCGCGCGCACTCGATGCGGAAATCGCCAGCCTGCCCGGCGAATACGCACCGCCCAAGGGTAAGCTGCTTCTGGCGACGGTCCTCGGCCAACCGGTGGGATGCGTGGGGCTACGTCCGTTTCCACGAGAAAGCAGCTGTGAGATGAAGCGGCTTTACGTGCGACCGGGATTTCGCGGGGACAAGATCGGGAGACAGCTCTTGGACCGGGTTCTGTTGGAAGCGCGTCATTTGGGATATTTGTTTCTGCGCCTGGATACGCACCCACCTACCATGCAGGCGGCTCTGGCGCTCTATCGAAAGCTCGGCTTTCAAGAAGTCGCTCCCGATCCGGTCGAGGCAGTGGAAGGGCTGCTTTACATGGAGCTGCGACTGGATTCGTCATAACCGGCTCTGCAAGTTATGCAATGTCGCAACGACTTTCACAATCGCAGACCCTGAGAACCGCAAGACGCCGAGCCTGTGCTTGCCTTATCCACTGTGCCAGCCCGCGTTACTCGGGAGTAACTGCTTATTGTTCCTTCCGTAACCGCATTTTTCCCCTGAAAACCGCATTCCGTAAAAATTTACTTGCCAGTCCTTTCCGCTGTGGTTACTATGCAGTCACCCCCATGGCCACTTCTTTTCAGGACGCTACCTCCCAATGAACATCGGTGAAACCATACGCAACTTTCGTCTGCAAAAAGGCATGTCCCAAGGTGACATCGAGAAACGCACGGGATTGCTGCGCTGCTATCTCTCGCGCGTGGAAAACGGACACACTATTCCTTCACTCGATACGCTGGCCAAGATCGCAACCGCCATGGACCTTCCCCTGGCAAGATTCTTTAGTGACGGGACCGGCGAGAACGGCAGCAAGACCTCGCCACAGCTGGCTGAAGATGAGGTCCGCTTCCTGACCCAGATACGGCGTTATTCGCCGAACCTGAATGACAGCGACCGCAAGCTGGTCATCGCGATGGTGAAAAAGATGGCCGCCAACGTTGGGCGATAAAGGTTCGCCTGACTTTCGCTTTGGCGATCAGGCTGCGTTATTCAGCTCCGTCAGTGTCAGCACAGCAAGCTCGAGCCGGTCGCGAGAACCCGTTTTTGAGAAGATGCTTTGCAGGTGACGCTTCACCGTATTCTCGCTAATCCTGAGATCGGTTGCGATGTCGCGGTTTCTCATGCCGCGGGCGACCAGGTAGGAAATTTGCCTCTCGCGTTCCGAAAGCCGGCCCATCGCCGCCGGCACGGGCTGATCAGAAACCATGGATTCCAACACGCTGCGGGTAATTTCGTCGGAGAAGGCAAGCTCGCCTTCAGACACCGTGCGAATCGCGGCGAACAATTTTTTTGGATCGTCACCCTTCAAAACCAAGCCCCGTGCGCCCAAGCGAACCACTTGCACGTAATCGTTGTGACTTTCTGAGCCTGTCAGCACCACCGAGGCTACGCGGTCACCAGCGCGATCAAGAGCACGCAGGAGTTCGAAACCATCGCTCTCCGGCATAAACAGATCGAGCACCAAAACCTGGGGACGATGCTCCCGCACTAAGTGCAAGGCTTGATCCCCGTTTGCGGCTGCGCCAACTACATCGAAATCGGGCTGGGACTGCAACAAGGCAGCCAGCGATTCGCGCAAGATCGCATGATCGTCGGCGATTACGATGCCAATCGAATTCCGCATAATCGTCTGCTTAGATGCGGCCTGGGGTGCGTCGGGGTTACTGTTGCGGAGGGAAAGATGGGCGAAAATTGTAAGATGGGATCATGGGAAAGATTGAACGGGCAATCCTAAGCGTCACTGATAAGACAGGGCTGGCGGAGTTCGCGCGCTCGCTGGCAGCGATGGGAGTGGAACTGGTTTCCACCGGAGGCACAGCCAAGCTGCTGCGCGACTCGGGCATCGCGGTGAAGGACATTTCAGAGCTCACCGGGTTTCCGGAGATGCTCGATGGCCGTGTCAAAACCCTTCATCCTAAAGTCCATGGCGGAATTCTGCATGTGCGCAGTAAAGCTGATCATCTGGCTGCCGTGAAAGCGCACGGCATCGAACCGGTCGACATGGTAGTGGTGAACCTCTATGCCTTCGAGAAGACCTTTGCTGAGCCAGGCGTCAATTTTGAGAAGCTCATCGAGAACATTGATATTGGCGGACCGTCGATGGTGCGCTCGGCGGCAAAGAATTTTCAAGATGTCGCCATCGTGACCTCGCCTGCCGACTATGACGCCATTGCGCGGGAGATGGAGAGCAGCGGCGGATCGTTGTCTGTGCCGACGAAATGGCGCCTAGCCCGAAAGGCGTTTGCCATGACGGCGGCCTACGACTCAGCCATCGCCACCACCTTGGAAGCCATCGGCGCAGCCGCCGAATCACGCGAGGGCTTCGAAGTTCGTAAAGCTCAAGGATTTCCGCAGAGATTTCCGGAGACCTTGCGGCTCAGCTTCAGCAAAGTATTCGATCTGCGCTATGGCGAGAATCCGCACCAGAAAGCCGCGCTGTATTCGGACGGATCCGGCAAAGGCGTCGCGAATGGCAGGCAACTGCAGGGCAAGGAGCTCAGCTACAACAACATTGTCGATTTGCAGGCGGCTTGGGACCTGGCGCAGGAGTTCGAGGAGCCGGTGTGCGCCATCATCAAGCACACCAATCCTTGCGGAACGGCGGTGGCCGGCACGCTGGTCGAAGCCTACAAACGCGCGCTAGAATGCGATCCGGTGTCGGCGTTTGGTGGAGTGATTGGGGTGAACCGGCCGATCGACCGCGCCACGGCGACCGAGATGGCGAAATTATTCGTCGAGGCCATTGCCGCTCCGGAATTCGATGCCGCCGCGCGCGAAATCTTTGCCGCGAAGAAAAATCTTCGCCTGGTGGAAGTGATGCCGATGGAGCAGAAGTGGGTGCTGAAGAATGTCTCCGGCGGAGTGCTGCTGCAAGACAACGATATGCGCCCGCTGAGTGAGGCCGACCTCAAGATCGTCAGCGAGCGGAAGCCCACTGAACAGGAGATGCGCGACCTGCTGTTCGCCTGGAAGGTCTGCAAGCACGTGAAGTCGAATGCCATTCTGTACGCTCGCAATGGCCAGAGCACGGGCGTAGGGGCGGGCCAGATGAGCCGCGTGGACGCAGCGAAGATCGGGGCGATGAAGTCTGTGTTGGGAATCAAAGGCTCGGTCGCAGCATCGGATGCGTTCTTCCCGTTCCCCGACGGCGTGGAGGAGATTGCTAAGGCCGGCGCGACGGCTATTATTCAGCCCGGCGGCTCGGTACGCGATCAGGAAGTGATCGACACGGCCAACCGGCTGGGGTTGGCAATGGTTCTGACCGGCGTCCGGCACTTCCGGCACTAGGAAGCTGTCAGCCATCAGCCGTCAGCTGTCAGCCAAAACGACAAAAGAGAAGCTCAACTCAAGGTAAAAATACGCTCCTGGATCACCCAGCGAGCGCCTTTTCCGGTTCCGGTTGAAGACGTGCGCGACCGCTACCTACGCCTACTCGACGTGGAGTTATCTGACGGCTGAAAGCTGATGGCCGACAGCTCTCTCAATTTCTGCTGCGGAACTTCGACAGCAGCCGGAGAATCTCAAAGTACAGCCAGATCAGGGTGATCATCAGCGCGAAAGCGCCGTACCACTCCATGTATTTAGGAGCGCCGTAACGCGCGCCGTTCTCGATCAGATCGAAGTCGAGTACCAGATTCAACGCGGCGACGACCACGACTACCAGGCTGAAGCCGATGCCCAGAGGAGTGGCTCCATTGATCGAGTTGAAGTGGATGCCGAAAAATCCCAAGATGAATTGCAGGAAGTAGAAGACCGCAATGCCCCGGTCGCAGCGACGATACCGAGGCGCAGCTTGTCGGTCACTTTGATCAGGCCGGTGCGATAGGCCACCAGCATTGCGATCAGCGTGCCAAAGGTGAGGGCTACGGCCTGGATGGCGATGCCGTGGAAACGCTGCTCCATCAGAGCGGAGATACCGCCCAGCACCAGACCTTCCAGCAGCGCGTAGATGGGCGCGGTCACTCCCGCCCATTGCTTTTTGAAGATGGTAACCATCGCCAGTATGAATCCGCCTATGCCGCCCACCGCGACGAGAGGCGCAATGCTCGACATGGCCTCTTCCGGCGAAGTGGCGTTGAAGAAGCGATTCCAAGTCCAGGCGGCAGTAACGACACAGCAAAGCAGCAGCAGGCCAGTCTTGTTGACCGTGCCCGAGATGGTCATGCTCTCGCCGAATGCGGCCTCGCCAGTGCGGAAAGTGTCGCCACTCAGGGCGGGGTTCGACGTTCTCATCAGTTGCGCCATGCGGGAAATCTCCTTGCCTTAATGCTTTAATAGATTACTGGTTAGACATGGCCAAGCGCTAGTTGGACTCTAGTGCCCCGGCGGATTGCTGTTCGCGTTTCGTGTTTCGCCTTTCGACGCAGACTAATCGATCCAAGGATTAAATAAGGACGCATGTGTCCTAGCGACATCTTTGGTGTTGCGGGTCACCAGGGTAAGATCGTGATGGAGCGCGGTGGCAGCAAGCAGTGCATCGATGACCGGCAACGTTGCCTTTGCAACGGATGCTTCTGCAGCAATCCGGCCCCAGCGATCGGCAATGGCTTGGTTGATTGGCAAAATGCGCCCTGAAAATCGTAAGGCGAGAACGCTGTCGAGCCATGCTTCCAGTGCGACCCGCCGTCCGTGATCCGTAAGCTTAACAATCCCCTTCCGGATTTCGCCTATAGTCAGCACGCTGAGAAAGAGCACCGTCTCGTCGGTGCCATCGATCCAGGCTCTTACGCGGGCATCGGGCTTTGCCTTTATCAGCTCGGAAATCACATTTGTGTCTAGGAGAAACCCGCTCACAGATCGATCTCGCGCCCGTAATCCACGTCCCTCTCCAGATCGATTTTCGCCTTGGCTAAAGGCGAGTGGGCAAAGAACTCGGACAAACTCCTCGGCTGGCGGGATCGAGTCAACAACCTCTCAAATTCTTCCGCCGGTAGAATCACGACAGCTTCTTTGTTCTGCCTGGTTACCCACTGCGGTCCCTCGGTTCGAGCCCGGCGAAAGACCTCACTGAACTGGGCCTTCGCAGTTTGCAACTGCCACCTGGCTTTCGATGGATCGCTCTTCGCGGAGCGCCGCTTCAAGCCCTTGTCGCCGACGGTCATTGTGTCCTTACCCTCACGTGTCAGACTAGTCTGACTAGTTTTTTATATCTTAACAGAAATTGTGGCAGGCAGCCTCTAGAATAACGTGTCCTGTCCGCTGATCATGGTTCTCGGCCGCTTAATTCCGAAGTGGTCGTAGGCGAGTTGCGTTGCCACGCGGCCGCGCGGTGTGCGATCGAGAAAGCCAATCTGGATGAGGAAAGGCTCGTAGATCTCCTCAATCGCGTCCGCCTCCTCGGCCAGCGACGCTGCCAGCGTATTCACGCCCACCGGGCCGCCTTGGTACTTCTCTATGATAGTGAGCAGCAGCTTGCGGTCGATCTCGTCGAAGCCGTGCGGATCGACTTCCAGCATGGTCAGAGCGGCCTGCGCCGTAGGCTTGTCGATCTTCCCGGTACCGCGCACCTGAGCGTAGTCGCGCACCCGGCGCAGCAGGCGATTGGCGATCCGTGGTGTGCCCCGGCAACGTGTAGCAATCTCGATGGCGCCGGGCTCGTCGATCTCGACCCCAAGAATTTCGGCCGAGCGCTGCAAAATGATCTTCAGATCGTCGTGAGTGTAGAACTCCAGCCGCAACACGATGCCGAAGCGCGAGCGCAGTGGCGCCGACAGCAAACCGGCGCGCGTGGTAGCTCCGATGAACGTAAACGGCCGCACCTCGATGGTATGGGTGCGCGCCGAAGGGCCCTGCCCGATGATGATGTCGAGCTTGTAGTCCTCCAGCGCCGAGTAGAGCAGCTCTTCCAGCGCTGGCTGCAGGCGGTGCACTTCGTCGATGAACAGCACCTGCTTGTCGCGCAGATTGGTGAGGATGGCGGTCAGGTCACCCTTGATCTGCAGCGTCGGCCCCGAGGTCTGCTGGAACGCTGCGCCCATCTCGTTTGCAATGATGTTGGCCAGCGTGGTTTTGCCCAAGCCGGGCGGGCCGTAGAGCAGCACGTGGTCCAGTGGCTCTCCGCGCGTACGCGCCGCCTGGATGGCAACCTCGAGGTTGTCCTTGACCTTGTTCTGCCCGATGAACTCGCGCAAGCGCTGGGGACGCAGCTTCAGTTCGAAGGACGAATCGTCCTCCAGGGGCACCGCCGAAACGATGCGCTCGCGGTCGGGATGGAGGCTGTCGGTGGACAAAGGCACGCAGGGCGATAGTAAAGCGAATGCGGGCGATGGCGCAATGAGGGTGTCTTTGCGCGCGGTAGCGCTGACATCGCTTGGCCCCGCAACGTATTATGATTTCTCCCCCATGAAGAACCTCGGCATCCTACTTTCCAGACGCGGGTCGAATTTTGAGGCCATCGCCGACAACATCGCATCGGGCAAGCTCGACGCGAACATCACTGTCGTCATCTCTAATCGAGCGGACGCCGGCGGAATCGAGTCGGCACGGCGACGCGGCCTGACGGCGCTGGTGATTCCCTCCAAAGGGAAAGTTCGCGAGGAGCACGACCGCGAAGTCGTCTCGGAGTTGCGCGAGCATCAGGTCGATCTGGTTTGCATGGCAGGATATATGCGTCTGCTGTCGCCGTGGTTCGTGCAGCAGTTTCCCAATCGCATTCTCAACGTCCATCCCTCGCTGCTGCCGGCGTTTCCGGGACTCGAGGCCCAGCAGCAGGCGTTCGACTATGGCGTGAAAGTCTCGGGCTGCACCGTACATTTTGTCGACGAAAACCTCGATCACGGCGCCATTATCGTGCAGAAAGTCGTGCCGGTGCTGGATACCGACGACGATCACAGGCTGGCCGCACGGATCCTGGAGCAGGAGCACATCGCGTATTCTGAGGCAATCAGGGTCGTGCTGGAGGGAAACTATCACATTGTGGGACGAAAG
>Ga0210398_10003958_pt1 | contig 14050 bp, 17 predicted proteins | sample IncBWC4OmetaG_FD_161047 | JGI IMG/M metagenome (GOLD analysis project Ga0210398, IMG submission 161047) | Forest soil microbial communities from Barre Woods Harvard Forest LTER site, Petersham, Massachusetts, United States - Inc-BW-C-4-O | ecosystem: Environmental > Terrestrial > Soil >...
AGAAGGCGCCCTGCGGTTCGACTTCGACGACGGCACCTCACACACCGTCAACCCGGGCGAAGTCCTCGTCATCCCCGGCGGTCTTCCCCACTCCGCCACCGCCCTGTCCGACTGCATCGACTTCGACGTCTTCACTCCACCCCGCCAGGACTGGATCAACAAAGACGACGCCTACCTCCGCTGAAAACTTTATTGAGGGAAGTCCCGTCCTGAACAACCGAACTCTTCGCGTAGGTGCGCGAGAGACGCTGGCACCGTCGCCCAATGTGCGTCATATACTAAGCTTGGTTCGCATCAGCGTCCTTGCAAAAGGAACCCATTTGCAAAAATATTCGGTTCTGCTGCGTTCAAAGTTGCCGGTGCTCGCCGCAGTGGCAGCCATCCTGGTAATTTTGTCCCTGGGTACGCACACGCGAGGTAGTCTGCGCGCTGCGTGGGGGAAGCTTCAAGACTACCCGATGACGCCGCTCTTTGCCGATACCCGCACGATCACCCATTCGATCGATTGCCTCCTCAGCGGTCAGGACCCATACGTCGTGCGGACCTTTGACCCCTGGCATCGTCTCTACAACTATCCTCCTATATGGCTGGAAGCCCGATATCTGGGTGTCACCTCTCGCTCATCGAATTTCATCGGAGCAATGATGGCATTCACCACGGTAAGTGCTCTTCTGCTCCTCTTTAGCGCGAGATCGTGGCTCAGCGCGATCATCATCTTCTTCGCTGTCATATCGCGGTCGGTCTTGTTCGCCGTGGAGCGCGGCAATACAGACCAGATTATCTTTTCCCTGCTGGTCCTCGGGCTTTTCCTGATTGATCGTCAAAAAAATCGGTTGAAACCCTTTTTCAAAGGACTCTTGATCGTCCTGCTGACCGTACTGAAGATATATCCCGTGGCAGCAGTCGTTATCTTCATACGACACCGCCGAGGCATACTGAAGGCGGTCCTGACCGGAACGCTTTCCATAGCGGCCCTCGTCCTGACAGCCGGACGACGTCTCCCCGTCCTTCTTGGAAACACGCCGCGAGACTCTCTCTTGTCGTTCGGGGCCTACCCCTTCTTCCTGGCGCTAGGCGAACATACGCTTCGCCGTACCGTAGCGATCATTCAAGCTCATAACAGCACCGTTCAGATCGGGGCACTTCTCTTAGGCGCTCTCGCGATGCTCGCCGGACTGGCCTGCGGCGACAGACTCATCCGCTTCCTGCCTCCGCTTGATTCTGATCGAGCCAGAGGATGTATAGCAATCGCCGGCCTGGCGATCTTCTGCTTCGCTTTTGTCTCTGGAGCAAGCTATGACTACCGTCTCATCTTCCTGCTGGGGGCATTGGCATATTTGGTAGAAGACATGAATCAAGGTATGTCTCTAAACTCCCTCCCCGCAGCCGTCCTGATCGTTCTCCTTCTATGGAAACCGTCCTACCTGTCGTCAGTGGGCGAACTTTCCGATGGACTGGTCTTCATCATGGCGAGCGCATGGCTGGGCAATTCGCTCTTGTCTCGCGCAAAGAAAGAGGACACGATGTCCCTGCGGCCTGAGGCACTCAAAAGCATCTGACTTACTCATAAATCATCTCCCTACTGAGCCGGAGCCGCCATATACCCACGCTCCCGCATCCACTTCGCCACCAGGCCCGGCCACACGCTCAACTGAAGGTTCCCCACCCCCAACCCCGCCCCATGCGCACCATGCTGAAACAGGTGCATCTCCGCCGGCACCCCCGCCTTCACCAGCGCCGAATAAAACATCACGCTATTCATCACCGGAACTGTCTTGTCGTCGGTCGTCGCAAACAAGAAAGTCGGTGGCGTATCCTTCGTTACCTGCGTCTCCGCCGACAACGAATCCTCCAGCGCCGCATCAGGAGTGTCCCCCAACAAATTCTTCAACGACACCCGATGCAAATCAGGCTCCTTGAACGTAATCACCGGATACCCCAACACCAGAAAGTCCGGCCGGCTCCCCTGCTGCTCCACCACATCGCTCGCGTCCGCCTTACCCGCGTCAAAGCGAGTCCCCGCCGTCGCCGTCAGATGCCCGCCCGCCGAAAATCCCCACATCCCCACATGGTCCGTCGCCACTCCCCACTCCGCCGCATGCGCCCGGACCGTCCGAATCGCCCGCTGCGCGTCGTCCAGCTCAACCGGATGGTGATACTTCGGCCCCAGCCGATACTGCAGCACAAACGCCGCCACCCCACGCTCGTTCAGCCACCGAGCCACCGCGTACCCCTCCTTCTCCACCGCCAGGTGCATATAGGAGCCCCCCGGGGCCACCACCACTCCCGTCTTCGTCGCATTCGGTGCCACGGGCAAAAACACCGTCAGCGTCGGCTTATCGATGTCCTCCTCACCCAACGCCCCCGGCGCCCCCGCCTGCCACAACAACATCGTCTTCCCCGCCCCGCCCTGCGAAACCGCAGAAGCCGTGGACGGAACCGAAGCAGCAGGAGCACTCGGCGTCACCTGCCCCAGCCCCACCCCACTCATCAGGACCGCAACAGCTAAAACACAGAAAGACTTTCTCACCAGGCCTCCAATCCACCCACCCTCAACAACCACCGCCAACCCAAGCAATGGTACAACCACTTCACAACATCGACCCATCCCGGACCATCCTCTTCGACATCACCCACCCCAATCCCGTACCCTTGGCATCAGCAACAAAAGGCCACGCCGGAGAATCCATGAAGCACCTGGTCCAGAAGCAGCTCGCCCAATCCATCGCCACCCTGCAGGCCGTCCTCGCCGACGAAAAAATCTCCGACACCCTCGTCACCATCGCCGAACTCACCGCCCACGCCATGCAATCCGGCCACAAACTCCTCGTCGCCGGCAATGGAGGCTCCGCCGCCGACGCCCAGCACCTCGTCGCCGAGTTCGTCGTCCGCCTCTCCGCCGACCGTCCCGCCCTCCGCGCCATCGCCCTCACCACCGACACCTCCATCCTCACCGCCGCCGGCAACGACTACGGCTTCGACGTAGTCTTCGCCCGCCAGATCGAAGCCCTCGGCCAACCCGGCGACATCTTCCTCGGCATCTCCACCTCCGGCAACTCAAAAAACATCCTCAAAGCCCTCCACCAGGCCAAAAAAATCGACATCACTACCATCGGCCTCAGCGGCAACGACGGCGGCCAGATGCGCACCCTCTGCGACCACAACATCATCGTCCCTTCGTCGGTCACCATGAACATCCAGGAGTCTCACCTCGCCCTCGAGCACATCTTCTGCATGCTCGTCGAACGCTGCATCTTCGGCCACGGCTTCGACACCAAACCCCAGGTCCTCAGCGAATAGCACTAAGCGAATTTCTCAGGTACTTTTTGTTGTCATCCTTCGCCGCAGGCGGAGGACCGGCCTTCTGCAGTTGCGGTTACTCTAGCTCTTGCTCGTCATTCTGAGCGCAGCGAAGAATCCCCGCATTTCGTCTTTGCAGTTGTTGTTGCTCTTCGCCACCCGAAAAAACCGGCACCGCGCCACCCTCCCCAGTCGACTACAAAACCACAGTCGAGATGACCTTCGAGTCCCTCGACCCCAACAACACCCTCGTCCGCATCTCAGAATCCGGCTGGCACGAAACCCAGAAGGGCCTCGACGGCTCCTACGGAAACTGCCACGGCTGGACCCAGATGAGCTGCTCCCTCAAGGCCTTCCTCGAATACGGGATCGACCTCCGCAAGGGTTTCTACTAGGTCGAAGCAGAGATGGTTCACCCCGAAAAATTAAGCTTCCCATCGGCCCATCCGAAGAATAGGATGCCGTTCGACGATCCAGGAACAGGAGGCTCGTATGCTGAAGCCTTTGTTCGTCTTTCTCGCGCTCTTGCCCTTCGCACCCTCGCCGCAGCAGCCGGCCACGCCGCCTGCCGAAGCGGCCATCCCCGCCGAAGCCGCCCACATGGTCAACCCCGTAAAGCCCACACCCGACTCTCAGGCCCACGCCAAAAAGGTCTACGGATACGACTGCGCCCTATGCCATGGAGAGAACGGCAACGGCAAAGGTGATGTAGTCGCCGACCTGAAGCTCAAACTCAAGGACTACACCGACCCGGCCGCCCTCAAAGACATCTCCGACGGAGAAATCTTCTACATTATCAAGAACGGCAAAGGCCAGATGCCCCCCGAAGGTGACCGAGCAAAACCAGACGAAATCTGGAACATGGTTATCCTGGTTCGCTCGTTTTCCAAGAAGTAACGTATCACTCCGAAATGCTTTCGAAGCCATTTGCGACTTCAGTGACTCGCCGCTCCGCTGCCTTGGGGAGTGAGAGAGGAAGCCGCATCGCAGCCACAACCAAAAGTCCGTGTAAAACGCAAAGAAGCAGAAATGCCGCAGTAAACGGAGCGAGCGCCGCGTCGTTTACATGAACTTCCGCTAATCTCCATCCCAGAAATGTTGCGCACAGTGTCGTCAGAGTAGGGCCGCCAAGACGCTGGATGATATTGAGAGCGGTCGTCGCCATCGGCAACTCCTCTCGCTTGACCGAACTGTACGCTGACGTTATGGCGGGAATACCGACCGCGCTCAGACCCATGCCTCGGATGAAGAGAGCGGGTGCGAGTACAGCGAGGACGAATCCATGGCCTGCCAGGTAAAGAAATGGCAGTGTGCCGACAAGCGCCAGGAACGCGCCTCCGGCCGATACTTTGCGAATGCCAAATCGCTTCGTCAAAGTTCCCATCCACGGGTAGCAGCACATCATTCCCAAACCGAGAGGAGCCAGCAGCCAGCCCGCTGCGCTGGGTGAACGGCCGCAGGCGCGGACCAGATAAATCGGGATCAGCATCTGCCCGGAGAAGGCGATCCCATTTGACATGAACTGTGTAACAACCGAGGCTGAGAAGACCTTGCTCCTGAACAATCGAAGGTCGATCAGGGCCTTGTCTCCTTTCCTCGTCGCGGTAATAAAAAACGCCGCAAGCAGAGCAATGGAAACCAGGAGACTCCCGAGCCCTGAACGCTCGCCCAGATGGTCCGAGCTGTACAGAAAGAGCACTAGCCCCGGCGACAGCAGCATCAGCCCAACGAGGTCGAGGTCTCGCGACCTCAACTCTTCGTGGTCCCTTGGCAGGAAGAGAACGGCCAGCACAACAGCCAGTGCCCCGACTGGAAGATTGACCAGAAAGAGCCAGCGCCAGGAAGCAAATTGCAGAATGGCGCCAGCGATCACAGGGCCGAGGATCGGTGCGAACAGAATCGGCACGGCGGAATAGCCTATGACGCGCGCCATATGCTTTCCCGCATGACGAGCCATCATCATCTGCGTCATCGGCGCCAGCAAACCTCCGCTCATGCCTTGGAGGACCCTGAAGCCGATGAGCGAGTTCGCCGACCAGGCGAATGCGCACATGGCCGAGGAAAGCGTAAATGTCGAGAAACACCATAAATAAAGGGCTTTGGCCCCGACCCGGTCCACCAGCCAGCCATTCAGAGGGAGCACGAGCGTAAGCGCCAGCAGATAACCGCTCGTGACCCACTGAATCGACGAAAGACTGCTGTGCAGTTCCACGGCAAGGCTGGACAGTGACACATTGACGATGGTCGCATCGAGTTGGGAGAGAAAGGAGCCAAGCACCGCAACGGAAATGATCTTCCAAATGGCCCGATCAAGCCGATCGGTTTCTCTGGAGAGATCAGTCGGCATGAGGATTCCAATTCATCGGCATTAGCTCCTCGTCTTTGCTCATCGAATCCGCGGCTTACGTCGATACGCTTACGCGCGAACGTTATCCAACAAAGCAATAATCTCCGAGCTTGTCCCGGTTTCACCCAGGCGGGGAAAGATGCGCGTGACGCCGTGACGGTGAGCATCAAGGTCCATATCGGTCATGGCGTCGATCGCGAGCGTAACGTTGAACCCGTGTTCGTGTGCCTGGCGCGCTGTGGACTCGACGCCGATGCTGGTCGCGACGCCGGCGATCACAATATGTGTGATGCCCAGAGTCTTCAGGTGTTCGTCGAGACCCGTGTTCGTGAACGCTCCCCACGTACGCTTCGTCACAATGTGGTCTTCCGGTTGCTGGTTTACCTCAGGAATAATATCGGCCCAACCGGCGGGAAACTCTCCGCGTGGGCGCGCCTGTTCCGTCCGTCCCGGCGCTCCACCGGTGACATTGACAAGCACCACCGGCAACCGATGGCGACGGAATGCATCGGCCAGCGCGCGGGCGTGCTGCACAACCTCGCCGATCGGATGAACGGTTGGGTAAGCCACGATTCCCTTTTGCAGGTCGACGAGGATGAGGGCGGTTTTGGGGTCAAGTGTGGTGACAGCCATAGTGTTCTCCTTCTTGTTCGGGACGGGTTGGTTGCGAGTCCGGTTCGAGATCCGGTTACGAATCAGCGATGCGCTTGAGCAGCTCGAGATCAGTCGCAAGCTGCTCCTGTTCAGCGGGCGAGAGCTTTGTTTGGAGGGCGTGGAACAACCAATCCTCCTTCGCTGCACGACTGGCCTGGATCATTTCCCGGCAAGCACGTTGACCAGAACGACGGGCAGACCTCGTTTGCGGAAAGCGCGTGCAAGCTGGCAGATCGCTATGATGTCAGCCGTTGGGTGCGCAGTCGGAATACCGACAATACCTTTTTGCAGGCCAATCACAATTAGTGCCCCGGTGGTATCGAGCGTTGTGGCGGGCATGGTCTTCCCTTTCAGTTAGAGAATCTCTGTACATGGCGCTGATGCTCGTCGACGAATTTACTTGGCGTGCTTTTTTGCAAAGTTCACGCTCAACATAATGCTGATCGCAGCAATGCCTGCGAAGAAGACAACAAATGCAATGCGGTCTCCACTCGAAACCTCTCCTGCCTGAAAAAGGACGTAGCCAACAACTAAATTAACCAACGCCCACACGACATTCACCGTCGGCGAAGACAGTCCTTTTCCGGGAGGCTTAGCGAAGGGTGTCGGGAAGGCCTCACCGGAGACGCCCTGTACGAAATGAGGCACGACATTAGCAAGAAACATTCCTGCGAAGAAACAAGCGATGTAGTGCATTCTTATCTTCCTTTCGATTCGGTCCGCTAAGAGCGCGATTCAATATGAGGACTCCCTCATGTTTCTTGTCCTATAATATGAGCATGCCCTCAGATATGTCAAAGGCGAAGCGCCGCGTCCCTCAGCAGGACCGGGGAGAACGCAGGGTCGCCGAAGTGCTCGAAGCCGCCGCTGCCGTGATCGCCGAGGTGGGCTATGAGACCGCAACCATGACCGAGATGGCAGAACGCGCCGGCGCATCGATCGGAGCTCTGTACCAATACTTCCCCAACAAGGAAGCGATCGTGCGGGCCCTCCGCCAGCAGTTTGGAGACGAGATGGAGGCGCGCTGGGCGCCACTCGCGAACCAGGGGGCCACGCTCACCATCAAACAGCTAGTCGATCGGATCTTCGACGTGATGATCGATTTCATGGAGAACCGACCCGCATACGTCCCGCTGATGAACGCGCCGAAGAACTATAAGAGGGACCCGGCGGCAAGGAACCGGCTGCGAGAGCACTTCGCTGCCCTCTTTCGCGCAAAGCGGCCTGAACTGACTCAGGAGGCCGCCTTCCGTATAGCGAATGTGACCGTGCAGGTAGTCAAAGGCATGAGCCCGCTCTACGCAGATGCCAGGCCCGCCGAAAGAGAACAGATCGTCCGGGAATTCAAACTGCTCTTGACGAGCTACCTCAGCTCCCGTCTCCGCGCCTGATTTGCCCTCCTCGAAACCATTGACATCGCTGATAAACTGAAATCAGTGGAAGATCCAAGCCCGGCCCACGCCGGGCTTTTCGATTCAGAGGGCAACCGCAGACCGAAGTCCAGACCTAAAGTATCTACTTCGAAGACTTTGCACACTTTTTGACGGGGAGGGGGGAGCACACCATGCACCATAGAGACGAACACAACGTAGCCTCCTTCGCGACCCCAAATCCTCGTCCAAAACTGGGCCTCGCAATCGCTACCGCACTTTATTTATCCACAGCCTTGGCCGCCCACGCCCAAAGCAATCCCAACCTTATGAAGTACACCTGCGGGCCAGCCAACCGCATGTTCGCCACCCTCAGCCCCGCCTCCCGCTTCACCGACACAACCGCCGGCTTCGACCTCCTTACCTCACCCCAAATCAGCAGCGGGTCCTGCACCAGTGCCGGGCCATTCTTCTTCTCCGTCCCCGTCCCCGAAGGCAGCTACCGCGTCATCGTAGTCCTCGGCGGCCCACAAGCCTCCGTCACCACCGTCCGAGCCGAAGGCCGTCGCCTCATGTTCGAAAGAGTCCACGCCGGCCCCAACGACTCCGTAACCAGAACCTTCGACACCAACGTCCGTTATCCCGAAATCAACGGCGATCCCGACGACAAAGTCCACCTCAAACCTCGCGAACTCGTCATCCTCGACTGGGACCATAAACTCACCCTCGAGTTCAACGGCGACAACCCCAGCGTCCGCTCCATCGACATCGAACCCATCCCCGACGAGCCCGTCATCTACCTCGCCGGCGACTCCACCGTCGTCGACCAGTACTACGAACCCTGGGCCGCCTGGGGCCAGATGCTCCCGCGCTTCTTCCTCCCCGGTGTCGTCATCGCCAACCACGCCGAATCCGGCGAGACCACCAAAAGCTTCATCGGCGAACAGCGCCTCGTCAAGATCGTGACCACCATCAAGCCCGGCGACTATCTCTTCATTCAATTCGCCCACAACGACATGAAGCCCGGCGCCGTCTCGCTGGACGACTACAAGAAGCTCCTGGTCGCCTACATCGCCCAGACCCGCGTCAAAGGCGCGACACCCGTCCTCGTCACCCCGATGAACCGCCGCACCTTCGACGACTCCGGCCACATCACCAACTCCTTCGGCCCCTACCCCGACGCCGTGCGCGAGGTCGCCGCCCAACAAAAGGTCGCTCTCATCGACCTCAACGCCATGAGCAAGACCCTCTTCGAAGCCATGGGTCCCGAAGGCACCCTGAAGGCCTTCATGCACTATCCCGCTGGCTCATTCCCCGGCCAGACCGCCGCCATCAGCGACGACACCCACTTCAACAGCTACGGCGCCTACGAGCTGGCTCGCTGCATCGTCCACGGCATCCGCGAAGCCAACCTTCCCCTCACCAAATTCCTCGACCCCGCCGTCCCCGACTTCAACCCCGCCTACCCCGACCCGCAACCCGACTTCCACCTGCCCTTCACCCCAATCCTGCTAAACAGCGACCCCACCAAGGTCGGCCAAACTTAACGCGTCTCCGCCAGCAACACCTCAACGTCCGCCTCATAGTCCGCCTGCCTCACCGCACCCACGTAAGTCTTCGCCACCCGACCCTCCTTATCCACCAAAATTGTGGTAGGCACACCGGCCATCCCGTACTCCATCTGTGACATCCGCTCCGGTAGCACCACCGGATAGGACACATGAAATGCATCCACAAACCTCTGCACCTTCTCTCGACCGCCCTCATCAATCGCGACCCCCACAACAGCAAGCCCCTTAGGCCCTAGCTCCCGCGACAACCGAACCAGCCCCGGCGTCTCCTCCCAGCAAGGCCCGCACCAAGTCGCCCAATAGTTCACCAGCACCACATGCCCCCGATGGTCAGCCATCCGCCACGTCCCGCCATCGAGCTGCGCCATCACCAGCTCCGGCATTACCCTCCGCTCACCCACCGGTCGAATCCCACCCGACTGACGAGTCCCAAAGTGCCACGCCCAAGCAACGACCCCGAACGCAAGCACCGCGACCGCATATCGGACCCATCGCCGCGTTGATTCGGGCATTGCCGTCACTCCCTCCACCAGCCTACCCCCTTTTCTTACCCGATCAGCCTCTGTACAGTGTGGAGTGTCAAAGCATCAAAGAAAAAATGAGGCACGCGATTCCCACCCCTTCCCGTTCGACTCGAGTCAAAACGATCGCTTGCCTCGCCCTTCTCCTGACGGCAACGCCCGCCGTCCCCTATTCGGTCCAGACCCACGAGGAGCTGATTGACCTCGCCTGGAAGCAATCCATCCGCCCCATCCTCCTCAAGCAATACCCCACTCTCACCGAAGCCCAGCTCCAGGAGGCCCACGCCTACGCCTACGGTGGCTGCGCCATTCAGGACTTTGGCTACTACCCGTTCGGCAACGCCTTTTTCTCCGAACTCACCCACTACGTCCGCGCCGGAGACTTCGTCCTCAGCCTCCTCCACAACGCACACACCGCCGACGAACTCGCCTTCGCCATCGGCTCCCTCTCCCACTACATCGGCGACACGATCGGTCACAACACCGCGGTCAACCACTCAGTGCCTATCGAGTTCCCCAAGCTCGAGAAAAAATATGGCGACTCTGTCAACTACGCTGAAAGTCCCCATGCTCACGTCCAGACTGAGTTCGCCTTCGACATCAACCAGCTCAGCAAACGGCGTTTCGCCCCCTCGGGCTATCTCAAATACGTAGGTCTCGAGATTCCCCGGCCCCTCCTCCGCAAAGCGTTCTTCGAGACCTACGGCATCAACCTTCCCGACATTATCGGTAACAAAGAAACCTCCATCCGCGTCTACCGCTACGGGGTCCGCAGGTTTATCCCCAACATCGCCCGCGCCGAGACCCTCCTCCATAAAAAGAACTTCCCGGAGGACATTCCCAGCCCCGATCTCGACACCCTTAGAGTCGATGCTCTTCAGGCCTCAGCCGACAATAACTGGGAGGCCTACCGCAAAACTCCGGGCTTCACCAGTCACCTCTACGCCGGCTTCATCTTCATCCTGCCCAAGATCGGCACGCTCAAACTCCTCGCCATCAAAGGTCCCAACCAGCAGACCGAAGACCTCTACATCAAGAGCGTCAATCACTCCATCAAAGCGATGCGCCTCGTCCTCACCAACTTCGATCGCATCGATCACTACATCTCCAACCGCGATCTCGATACTGGCCTCGTCGTCAAACCCGGCGGCTACCCGCTCACCGACAAGACCTACGCCAAGCTCCTGGCAGTGATTACCAAGAATCCGAGCAACGTTGTCCCCGCCGAACTCAAACACGATCTCATCGAGTACTACGCCGACCCGAATGCCCCCATCATCACAAAGAAGGATCCCGAAAAGTGGGCCCAGGTCCAGGCCAACCTGAAGACCCTCGCCAACATGAAGACCATCGGCGAACTCGACCCCGTCCCGGACGAGGTCCTCGACGACAATTAGTTGCATCCAACCAGGTTGACAGGAGACTTGTTGAAAATCGTCCAGAGAAATCCCGCCTCACCCGGACTCGTCGCTGCAGCGCTGGGCTTCTTAACCTTTGCTCTGGCATCCGGTTGCAACGTAGGCAAATCTGCTCCAACGCCGGCCAACTTCACTCAGGCCATCAATAACCACTTCCTCGACCACCTCGACTGCCTCTTCTCCGACACCCGCTTCCCCTTCGAGACCACCGATCCCGCGAAGACCAAACAGATGGACTCGCTCGTCAAGGCCCTCCTCCTCGACAAGTCCGAAGAGATGAGCATTCACGCCAGCCGCTACACCGTCACTCCCGCTGGCGCCCGCTTTGCTCCACGTTTTTGCTACGGCCACCGCGAGGTCACCGGTATCGATAGCTTCACCCCCATCGCCATCAACGACGGCTTCAAAGAGACCACCGTCACCTATAGCTACACCATGAAGGAGGTCCCTGTCTGGGCCCTCGGCCACGACATCCAGGCCGCCTTCCCAGATATGGCTCGCGCCACCACCAGTCAGGTCACCGCCAAAGCCACCCTCGCCCAGACTCCCGTGGGCTGGCAGATTCCCGACTAACTACCACTCATCGCGCAACGACTGTCCCTCAAAAAAGCCGCGATCAATGCAGTTCCCGCACAAGGAGACTGAGCGACAACTGCAACCTCGATTCATCTGTCCTACAATCAAACCAGATGGACCTCGCCACCAAATCCGCGAAGCTCCAAACTACTCTGCAAGAGCTAGGCAGCGTCCTCGTCGCCTATTCCGGCGGCACCGACTCTGCCTACCTCGCCTACGCCGCCCATCAGGCGCTCGGCGACAAAATGCGCGCCGTCATCGCCGACTCGGCCTCACTCCCCCGCGCCGAACTCGCCGCCGCCCTAGCCTTTGCCGCCGACCACAACGTCCCCATCCAGGTCCTCCAAACCAACGAATTAGAAAGCCCCGACTACCAGCGCAACGACGCCCAACGCTGCTTCCACTGCAAAGACGAGCTCTTCACGCAGATGGAGTTGGCACGCGCGTCGCAAGGCTTCGCGCACATCGCCTACGGCATGAACCTCGACGATCGCAGCGACTTCCGCCCCGGCCAACGGGCCGCCGCCCGGCACCACGCCGTCGCCCCCTTAGTCACCGCGCAGCTCACCAAGCAGGAGGTCCGCACCCTCGCACAACAAGCCGGCCTCACCCTCTGGAACAAACCTGCCAGCGCCTGTCTCTCCTCACGCATCGAGTATGGCCGCCCCGTCACGCGCGAAAATCTCTCACAGGTCGAGCAAGGCGAAGCCGCCCTCCACGCCCTCGGTTTCCCGCAGGTCCGCGTCCGCCACCACGGCGACCTCGCTCGCATCGAAATCGCGATCGAAGACCTGCCACGCGCACTATCTATGCCGGTCCTCGAAGCCATCACCGCGGCCATCAAGCCTCTCGGCTTCCTCTACGTCACCATTGACACCGAAGGCTACCGCTCCGGCTCCATGAATCAGGGCCTACTCGCCGCCTCCACCATCCGTCCCGCTTCGTAATTGGACGTGAAACAATAACTCCATGCGCATCGCCTACCTCAACTGCTTCGCCGGCATCAGCGGTGACATGTTCCTCGGCGCCCTCATCGACGCCGGAGTCGATCCAAAGGTCTTAAACGAAGCCGTAGCCGCACTCAATCTCAACGCGACCCTCAAGATCGAAAAGGTAGACCGCAGCGGAATCTCCTCCACAAAGGTCCACGTCTACGAAGGCGAAAAACCAGCCGAAGAAGCTCACGATCATCACCGCGAACAGAAGACTCACACCCAGCAGCACCAACCCAAAACACAACACCAGCACAAAATCGGCCACACTCACGATCACTCGCAAGAGCACGCCCACGGTCGCTCCCTAACCGTCATCCGCGATCTGATCAACACCGCAAACCTGACCACCGCCGTCAAGCAGACCGCCATCCAGGCCTTCGAACTCCTCGGCGCCTCCGAAGCCATGATTCACAACGTGCCCATAGAGAAAATTCACTTCCACGAAGTAGGCGCAGTCGACGCCATCGTCGACATCGTCGCCACATCCGCCGGCATCCACTCCCTCGCCATCGACAAGTGGTTCTGCTCTCCGCTCAACGTCGGTGGAGGTATGGTTGACTGCGCCCACGGCCGCTTCCCCGTCCCCGCGCCCGCTACCGCCGACCTCCTCCGCGGCCTCCCGACATACTCGGCCCACATCGAAGAAGAACTCGTCACCCCCACCGGGGCCGCCCTCGTCCGCGCCCTCGACCCGACCTTCGGCCCCCAGCCCACCATGCGTGTCGAACAAATCGGCTACGGAGCAGGCACTCGTAACTCCGAGGACTTTCCCAACGTCCTGCGCCTAAGCATCGGCGAAACAAACGACGCCACCCATTCCTCTGTCGCCGTCCTCGAAACCGCCATCGACGATCTCTCCCCGCAGGTCCTCGCCTACGTTACCGAGCGGGCCCTCGCCCTGGGCGCCCTCGACGTCATGTCTATCGCCGTCCAGATGAAGAAGGGCCGTCTCGGCACCCTCCTCACCGTCCTCGCTGACGACGCCCAAGTCCCCATCCTTGAAGATCTTCTCCTCCGCGAGACCAGCACCCTCGGCGTCCGCATCCACCACGAACGCCGCTCGTGTCTCGACCGCGCCCACACCACTGTAGTCACGCCCTATGGAGAGATCCGCATCAAGCTCGGCTCGCGCAGCGGCGAGGTCTTCAACGCTGCCCCCGAGTTCGAAGACTGCCGCGCAGCCGCAGCCAAACACAACGTACCCCTGAAACTCGTGCAACAAGCCGCCATCGCAGCCTATCTTCGATAGCCAAACACGCGACGCCAGTCTTTTACGACCTCAGCCACCAAACCGCAAA
>Ga0210398_10003959_pt1 | contig 14049 bp, 14 predicted proteins | sample IncBWC4OmetaG_FD_161047 | JGI IMG/M metagenome (GOLD analysis project Ga0210398, IMG submission 161047) | Forest soil microbial communities from Barre Woods Harvard Forest LTER site, Petersham, Massachusetts, United States - Inc-BW-C-4-O | ecosystem: Environmental > Terrestrial > Soil >...
CCAGGATCGGGTCGACGCTCAGGTACGGGTTCGAGGGACACAGGATGATGGCCTCAAGCTGCGGCGCGGCGAGCGCCGCCAGCGCGCCCGGCGCCACGGCCGCCGCCGCCGCGCCTGCGAAGCGCAGCGCCCGCACCTGCGGCGCGCACCGCAGGCGCACGAAGTAGTCCTGGAAGGCAAGCTCGCCTGCGTCCGTCGCGACGCGCGTGCGCACCGGGTCATCGGACATCGGCAGGATCGTGGCCTGGATGCCAAGGCGCGCCGCGACGGCGGCGATCACCGCGCTTAAGGTCTCCCCGGCCTTCAGGCGCCGCGTGCGCTCCACGTGCAGCGCCAGGTCCCCGTCCCCGAGCCGGAACCAGCTCTCGCCGCCGAGCGACTCCAGCGTCTTCATGAACGTCCAGGTCTCATCGCGCCGCCCCCAGCCGAGCTCGGGGTTGGCAAGACCGGCCAGCGTATAGAGCGTGGTATCGAGGTCCGGGCAGATGGTGAGGCCCAGGTGCTCGAAGTCATCGCCGCTGTTAACGACGAGGGTCAGTTCTCCGGCGGACAGCACGCGGTAGAGCCCGAGCGCCAGCTTCGCGCCGCCGATGCCGCCGGACAGCGCGAGGATCTTAGGCGCGCTCACCGGAACAGATCCTCGGCGAGCGGGCGGATGAGGGCGGCGGCGGCGACTTCGGCGCCCCGCCACTCGAGGCCCCGCACCAGCACCGCGGGGGTCCCCTCGGCCGCCTCGCCCATGACGAGTCCTGCGGCCGCAGCGACGGCATCGGCGTGCGCAACCTCGGTGACCTCGAGCGCCCGGCCGCCGCGGTCGCGCTCGCCGCGGCGGTTGATGAGGGCAGTGACCCCCGCCGCGCCGATGGCGACGTTCACGACGCCACGGCGCCAGGCGCGCCCGAAGCTGTCGGAGATGATGACGCCCGGCGTGACGCCACAGCGCGCACCGAGCGCTGCGCGCAGCGCGGCCGCCGAGCGCTCCGGGTCCTGCGGCAGGAGCAGTACGCGCTCGGCGCCCGCGGCCGCGGCGAGGTTGGAGCGGTCGATGCCGGCGTTCGCCATGACAAAGCCGAGGCGGTGACGCACGATCAGCACGTCCCGTTTGGCGCGCAGCACCTCGCTCGACTCGCCGAGGATGAGCTCGATCAGGCGCGGGTCCTTGCCGGTGATGGCGGCGAGCTCCAGCGCCCGCGCCTGCGGTGTTATCGAGTCAAGCGCCACGTAGCGGTCTTCGGCCTTGGAGACCACCTTCTGCGCCACCACCAGCACGTCGCCCGAGCGCAGCGCCAGGCCGGCAGCCTCAAGCGCGCCGGCGAGCAGCGCCGCAAGATCGCTCCCCGGAGTCACCTCCGGCATCCCGCGCAGCGCCGTCAGCGTCAGCGAGCCGGTGCTCCCGGTCATCCGTCGGCTGCTTCGTTGAGCGCGCCGGTGATGCGCACGCCGGCGCCATCCACCGCGTAGTTCTTGTTGATGAAGATGAGCACCGAGGTGAGTGCCTCGGTGGCGGCGGAGTTGGCGAGTGCCCCGCCATGCAGGCCGCGCAGGCCGGCGCTGCGCGCAAGCGCGATGACGCGTGCGCGCGCCTCCTTGCGGTCGCCGAACACCAGCACGTCGCAGTCGATGACGGCATCGGTGGCGAGCTTGTGCGCGGCAACGCTGTGGAAGGCGCCGACCACGGTCACCTGATCCCCGAGGAGCTGCTGCGCCTTGACGGCTGCCGAGCCCTCGGGGGGCAGCTGCACGCGCATCACCTTCGGGGGCACGAGTGGCACGGTGGTGTCCACCACGATCTTGCCGGCCGCAGCGCTTTTGATCTCCTCGAGCGTGGCGGCGTGTGCCGCATAGGGCACCGTCACGACGATGAGGCCACCCTGGGTGGCCGCCTCAAGATTGCTGCCGCCGCGCACCAGGGCGCCGCACTCGCGCGTGAGCTCGGCCGCGGCTTGCTGCGCGCGGGCGCTGTCGCGCGAGCCGATCATCACCTCAAGTCCGGCCTTCGCCCAGCGCCGCGCGAGGGCGGCGCCGAGGTGGCCGGTGCCGCCGAGGACGGCGATCAGGGCGTTGGGTGCGTTCGTGGCGTTCTGTTCAGGGGCCATGGGCTCTCTTTGAGGTCGTTCAGAACTTAAGTCCGCTGTCGCTCACCACCGGCACGTTGGTCCAGCGCTCATCCGGGGTGCGGTACCAGCCCCCGGCAGCCAGCGCCCCCCCGTCGAGGTGAATGGTGGTGCCGGTCACCCACGCGGACAGCGCGCTCGCCAGGAACACCGCGCAGCCGGCGGCATCGGCGGGCGTGCCGAAGCGCCCGAGCGGGATCCAGCGCCGGATGTGCGCCTGGTACTCGGGCGGGATGAAAAGCGAGGGCTTCACCTGCTCGGTCTCGGTGGTCTCGGGCGCGATCGCATTCACCCGGATGCCCTGCGGCCCGAGCTCGAGCGCAAGACTCCTGGTGAAGCCGGTGACGGCGGATTTGAAGGCCGAGTACACGGCCGCCATCGGGATGCCGCGGAAGGCCTCGATGGTGGAGAGGTTGATGATGCTGGCGCCGCGCGCGGCGCGGCGCAGCAGCGGGATCGCTGCCCGGGTGACGAGGAACATATGGCGCAGGTTGGTCGCGTAAAGCGCGTCCCACTCCTCTTCCGTGGTGCGCTCGAAGGGCTTCAGGACATTGAGGAAGTCCCCGACATTGTTGACGAGGATGTCGAGGGCGCCGCAGCGTGCCGCGATCTCGCTCATCAGCGCCTCGACCGCGGCCGCGGCGCGCACGTCGGTGAGTGATACCCAGCTGGCGGGGCTTGCGCTCAGGGCGGTGCGCGCCGCCTGCGCGCGCGCAGGATCGATCTCGGCGATGACGACGCGGGCCCCGAGGGCGGCGAAGGCCTCGGCGATGGCGCGTCCGATGCCGGCCCCGCCGCCAGTCACGAGCGCAGTCCTGCCGGTGAGTGTCAGGGGAGGCGGGTTGTCGTTCATTTCAAGGATTCGTCGCGCCGAGGGCAGCCGCTATAGTAACGAAGGCCCGCACCCGACGCGCGCCCTGGGGGAGAGCGATGACACAGGTGGCGATCGGCCTCTACGGCCTGCACAGCTGGTTCGGCGGCGACTTTGCGCCCGTGAGCGAGCTGGTGCGCACGGCCGAAAAACACGGCGTCGACCTCGTCAGCCTCACCGACCACGTGGTGATGGGCGAGAACGTACAGAACTATCCCTACGGGCGCTTCCCGGCGCCGCTCGACTATCCGTGGTTCGAGCCGCTCACGGTGCTCGCCGTCCTTGCGGGCGTGACCGAGCGCATCCGCCTCTCGAGCGGCATCGTGATCGGGCCGCTGCGCCCTGCGGTGCTGCTCGCCAAACAGATCGCAACGCTGGACGTGATGTCGCGCGGGCGCGTGAGCATCGGTCTTGGGGTGGGCTGGCAGAAGGAGGAGTACCAGGCCTCCGGCATCCCCTGGGAGGGGCGCAACACGCGCTTCTTCGAGCAGATCGAGGTGTGTCGCCTGCTGTGGAGCGAGGCGCCGGCGGCCTTCCACGGCGAGAGCGTGAACTTCGACAGGATCTATGCCTACCCGCGCCCGGTGCAGGCGCGCGTGCCGATCTGGCTCGGCATCGCCCCGACCGACCGCAACCTCGAGCGCATGGCACAGGTGGCCGACGGCTGGATCCCGATGGAGCAGGACCCGGCGAAGCTTGCGCCCGTCATCGCCCGGCTGCGCGCAGGGCTCGCCGCCCGCGGCCGCGATCCGGCCGCCTTCACGGTGCGCGTCGTGCCGCGCTTCGTGTTCCGCCCTGACGGCACCCCGGACCTTGAGGCCACGCTCAAGGCGGTGCCGGCACTCATCGCCGCGGGCGCCACCATGGTCGAGCTCTTTCCGAGCGCCTTCTGCCGCGGGCCGCAGGACTTCGCGGCCTTCTGTCAGCGGCTCGTGGCGCTCAAAGGCTCCTGAGGAACTTCAGCAGCGCGGCATTCACCGCCTCGGGCTGCTCCTGTTGCACGAAATGACCGGCGCCGGGTACCAGCACCACTTCACGCAGTTCCGGCGCCCGCCGGCGCATGCTGTCGATCGCGTGCGCCGGGATCATCTTCAGCACCACGTCCTCGGCACCCGCGATGAAGAGGGCGGGCTGCGCGATGTCGGCATCCGCGAACGCCGCGCCGAGCTCCCAGTTGCGGTCCGCCATGCGGTAGGAGTTGAGGCCGCCGATGAAGGTGAGCGCGGGCGCGGCGCGCGTGTAGTCGCGCACGTAGGTCTCGAACTCCTCCTCACTCAGCCAGCTCCAGGGCAGCGGCGGCGCCGGGGCGAGCACGTCGAGGTAGCCGGTGCCCGCGGTCGGGAATTTCGACCAGTCGAGGAGGCGCCCCTCGGCGCTCAGGGCGTGCATGAGGCGCAGCAGGAATTCGCGCGGGCGGGCGCCGAGCTCGGCTTCCGCGGGCCCGATCTGCTGGAAGTAATGCATATGAAAGAAGTGCTGGCGGGCGAGGGCGGCGAAGGCTGCCGAGGGCCGCACTCCCGGGACCGCGAAGGGGCCGCCCGGGGAGTCAGTGACCGGCACCGCCCTGGAGCCCGCGCCGCCGCGGCCGGCGAGGTCGAAGTCGTAAGGGCAGCTCATGATGACCACCGCCGCCACGCGCGCGGGGTGGCGCACGGCGAGGTTGCACACCTGCTGCGCGCCGAAGTCGTGGCCGACGAACACCGCCTGGCTCTCTCCGAGCGCATCCAGGATCCCGAGCATGTCCTGCATGACGTGGTCGGCGTCGTAGAGGTCGGGGGCTGCGGGGCGGTCGCTGCCGCCGTAGCCACGCTGGTCGGGCGCCAGCGCCCGGAAGCCCGCGGCCGCTACCGCCGGCAGCTGATGCCGGAAGCTGTAGCCGAGGCCGGGGAAGCCGTGACAGAAGAGCACCGGCGGCCCGCGCCCGGCGCTCGCCACCCGCAGCGTCACGCCGTTGGTCTTCAGGGTCTCGTAAGTGATCGACATGTCCCTATCATGCTCATGCGCCACCGGAGCCGCCATGCCTAGGATCGAGGAATCGCCCGTCATCGGATTGTGCTGGGGTACCGCCATCGGTACGCCGCTCGAGCCCCTCATCGCGGCGGCGGGCGGCGCCGGCCTGGGCGCCATCACCCTCACCGCCGGCATGTACGAGGCCAGCCGGGCGCGCGGGGTGAGCGATGCGCAGCTGCGCCGGCAGCTGCTCGACAACGGCGTGCGGGTGCATGCCATCGACCCTCTGATCGGCGTGCTGCCCGGGACCCCGAAGCCCGCCGAAGTGCCGGCGGAGAACCGCGCCTACTTCGAGTTCACGGAAGCGCGCTGCTATGAGGCCGCCGAAGCACTCGAGGCCGAGACCATCAATCTTGCCCACTTCGGCGGCCGGGCCGTGGCGGAGCAGGAGTTCCTCGACTGCTTAGGACCCCTGGCCGAGCGCGCCCGGCGCCGCGGGGTGCGCCTGACGCTCGAGTTCCTGCCCGAGAGCGCCATTCCGGACCTGGCAGCGGCGCAGCGGATCGTCTCGGGGGTGGGCTCGAAGAATCTGACGCTGCTTCTGGATACCTGGCACTTCGCCCGCAGTGGCGGGACGCTCGCGCAACTTGAGGCGGTACCGCAGGGCCTGATCGGGGGACTGCAGATCTCGGACCGCCGCGAGCCGCCCCCGGGCACGGCCTACACCCCGATGGGGGGGAGGCTTCTGCCCGGGGAAGGGGAGACCCCGCTCGTGAGCCTGCTTAGGGCGCTCCTTGCCAAGGAGCCGGGGCTCACCGTCGCGGTCGAGGTGTTCAGCGATGAGCTCAAGGCGCTCCCCGCGCACGAGATCGCAGCCCGGGTGGCTTCCTCCACCCGCGAGGTGCTGCAGGCGGTCCGCGCGCCCGTGGCCGGCGCAAGTCGTTGATCGGCAAGCCCCGCGGTAACGCGGGACGTTGCACCCGCGAGTCGCTTTGAGTATGCTGCGCGCCCCTTCAAAACCGAAGGGCCGCAGCCTGTAAGCTGCGTTCACTCCTTGCCGCACCGGGACAGCCTTAAATCCGGGCGGCTTTAATCCAAGGGGAGCATTCATGAGGCATTACGAAGTTATTTTTCTCGTGCATCCGGATCAGAGCGAGCAGGTGCCCGCCATGATCGAGCGCTACAAGGGCATGATCGCAGCCGGTGGCGGCCAGGTGCATCGCCTGGAGGACTGGGGACGGCGCCAGCTCGCCTACCCGCTCGCCAAGGTGCACAAGGCTCACTACGTGCTGATGAACATCGAGACCGACCAGAAGACCCTCGATGAGCTCACCGGCGCCTTCCGTTTCAGCGACGCAGTGCTGCGTCACCTGGTCGTCAACATGGACTCGGCCGTGACCGATCCTTCGCCGATGGCGAAGGCGGCGGACGAGGAGGGTGACGGTGCCCCGCGCCGGCGCGAACGCGCCCGCGACGATGGCCCGATCGCCGATGACGACGACAACTCCGCAGCCGAGAGCGCCTGAGGCGCCTCCTTTAGAGGAACTAACATCATGGCAATGTCCAGAGGACCCGGCGGCAGCAGTGGCGGCGGCAGCCGTTTCTCGCGTCGCAAGAAGTTCTGCCGCTTCACCGCCGAGGGCGTGAAGCAGATCGACTACAAGGATCTCGCAACGCTGAAGGGCTACGTCACCGAGACCGGCAAGATCGTGCCGAGCCGCATCACCGGCACCAAGTCCTTCTACCAGCGCCAGCTGGCAGTGGCGATCAAGCGGGCGCGCTTCCTCGCGCTGCTGCCGTACACCGACCAGCACTGAGGGGCAGCGCCATGGATGTCATTCTGCTGCAGAAGGTTGCCAACCTCGGCAACATCGGCGATCGCGTCAAGGTGCGCTCCGGCTACGGGCGCAACTTCCTCCTGCCCGAGGGCAAGGCGACGCTCGCCACGCCCGACAACGTGGCGCGCTTCGAGGCGCGGCGCGCGGAGCTCGAGCGCCTGGCGCACGAGCACTTTGCCTCCGCCGAGCAGCGCGCCGCGGCGCTCAAGGAGTTCAAGCTCACCATCACCGCCAAGGCCGGCACCGAGGGCAAGCTCTTCGGCTCCATCGGCACCGCCGACATCGCCGAGGCTGCCACGCGCGATGGCCAGAAGATCGAGCGCAGCGAGGTACGCCTGCCCGCAGGTCCCCTGCGCGCCGTGGGCGAGCACGTGGTCAGCGTGCACCTGCACGCCGACATCGACGTGCCGCTGCACATCACGATCGTCGCCGAAGAGTAAGCCGCTTCGGCCAGGCAAAAAAGGGTGGCCGGTTCCGCCAAGACGCGCGGGGATTCGGGCTCGGTCGCCCTCATTGATGCGCCGACACCGCCGCATTCAGTGGAAGCTGAGCAGGCGGTGCTCGGCGGGCTCCTCCTCGATCCGGCTGCCTGGGACACGGTGGCCGACCAGGTCCTCCCGGAGGATTTCTACCGTCCGGACCACCGGTTGGTATTTGCCGCGATCGGTGAACTCGCCGGCAACGGCAAGCCCTGTGATGTCGTCACGGTCTCGCAGCAACTCGAGCGCACCGGCAAGCTCGAGGAGGCGGGGGGTCTTGCCTACCTGAGCTCCGTTGCGCGCGGTACTCCCACGGCCGCCAACGTGCGCGCTTACGCTGAGATCGTGCGCGAACGCTCGCTCCTGCGGCAGCTGATCCGCGCCGGCACCGACATCGTCTCGGCCGTCTTCAACAACGACGGCGAGACCGCGCGCGCGCTGGTCGACCGGGCCGAGCAGAAGGTCTTCGAGATCGCCGAGGGTACCTTCCGCAAGCGCGATGGCGCCGTATCGGTGCGCTCGCTCCTGCCCGCGGTCATCGACCAGATCGATGAGTGGCACAACAATCCCGACCAGCTGCGCGGCCTGCCGACCGGCTTCACCGAATTCGACAAGCTCACCGGGGGCTTACGGCCCGGGGATCTTGTCATCGTTGCCGGACGCCCCTCGATGGGCAAATCAACTCTTGCGGTCAACATGGCCGAGTACGCGGCCGTCAACCCCAACACGAAGGCCTCGGTCGCGATCTTCACGATGGAAATGCCTTCCGAGCAGGTGGTCACGCGCATGCTGGCCTCCATCGGGGGCGTGCCGCTCAACAGTCTGCGCAGCGGTAAGATCACGGACGAGGACTGGGTGCGCATCACGAGCGCCACCAGTCAGCTCTCGGAAGCGAAGATCTTTGTCGATGAAACTCCCGCACTCAACCCGACCGAGCTGCGCGCGCGCGCCCGGCGCGTGAAGCGGGAACACGGGTTGAGTCTGGTGGTCGTCGACTACCTGCAGCTGATGCAGGTCCCGGGTACCAACGAGAATCGGGCCACTGAAATCGCGGAGATCTCGCGAGCCCTGAAGGCGCTGGCAAAAGAGCTGCAGGTGCCAGTAATTGCCCTATCGCAGCTGAACCGCGGCGTCGAGCAGCGGGAGCACAAGCGCCCCGTAATGTCGGACCTTCGGGAGTGTGTGCCAGGAGACACGCTGGTCAACCTCACTGACGGGCGTCGCGTGCCGATCGCCGAGCTTGTGGGGAAGACTCCCCAGGTCTGGGCGGTCGATGAACGCCAGCGCCTGGTGCGCGCGCGATCCGACAAGGTGTGGAAGGTCGGCCGCCGGTCGGTGTTCAAGGTACAGCTCGCCAGCGGTCGATCGCTCCGCGCGACGTTCAAGCACCGGCTGCTGACCGGCTCCGGCTGGAAACAGGTAGGCCAGGTTCAGACAGGCGATCGGGTTGCCCTTGCGCGTCACCTGCCGGAGCCCACAAAGCCGCGTGAGTGGCCGGATCACTGGATCGTGCTTCTCGGGCACCTCGTCGGCGACGGCAGCTACGTCATTCACCAGCCACTCAGATATACGACGGGATCGGATGAGAACAGTGCTGCCGTGCGAGCGGCGGCGGAAGCCTTTGGATGTAAGGTCACCCGCCACGAGGGCATTGGGGCCTGGCATCAGCTAGTGATCAGCGGCAACGGGAACCGCTGGACTCCGGCCGGCGTGGGCAAGTGGCTCAAGGACCTTGGGATCTTTGGCCAACGATCCCACGACAAGCACTTGCCCCCCGAGGTGTTTGCGCTGGCAGATCGTCAGATCGCGTTACTGCTGCGGCACCTGTGGGCCACCGACGGCACGGTCTACACGCGTAAGCCGGGCGCGAAGGGAGCAGCGATCGTTCGTTTCTCCACCTGCAGCGTGCGCCTGGCACGGGACGTTGCGGCGCTCCTGTTGCGACTGGGGATTGTCGCCCGGATCCGTACCGTGTACGTGAAGAGCTATCGCGCGCTCTACAACGTTGAGGTGAGCGGCGCGGAGGCGCAGCGCACGTTCGTCGATACCGTCGGCGGATTCGGGCCGAAGGCAGCCACGGTGGCGGAACTCTCGAGGCGGCTCGTCAACGTCAGGTCGAATACCAACGTCGACACTCTGCCGGTGGAAATTCTGGCGGACGTTCGTGCCGAAATGCGCGTGCAGGGAATCTCGCGCCGCGCGATCGCCCAGACGCTCGGAAGAGCGTGTGCCGAACTCGCAAGCCCTGTTTTCGCCCCGAGCCGTGCATATGCGGCGGCCTACGCGGAGGTCTTGGGGGAGCGCAGAATCTCCGACTGGGTTACTTCAGACCTCTTCTGGGACCGGGTCGTCGCCTGTGAGGCGGATGGCGAAGAAGACGTATACGATCTCACGGTTCCCGGCCCCGCGAGTTGGTTGGCCGATGGTGTTGTGTCGCACAATAGCGGAGCCCTGGAACAGGATGCAGACATGATCCTGTTGATCTATCGCGAAGAGGTTTACGACAAAAACACTACAAAAAAAGGCATTGCAGAGATCGACCTCGTCAAACACCGCAACGGCGAGATCGGCACCTTCCTGCTGACCTTCCAGGGCCAGTACACGCGCTTTGCCAACTACGCTCCGGACTCCTACGCGGAAGGTGTGTTGAGGTGAGCCGGCTGATCCGGGCCGTCATCGACACACAAGCCCTGCGTCACAACCTGAATGTCATCCGCGCCCGCGCCGGGCGTGCCAACGTCATCGCGGTGGTCAAGGCCAACGCCTACGGGCATGGGCTCGTGAGCGCTGCGCTTGCCATCCAGGACGCCGGCGCCTTTGCGGTGGCACGCCTGGAGGAGGGCATGTCGCTGCGCCAGGCGGGCATCACCTCCCGCATCGTGCTGCTCGAGGGGGTCTTCAGCCGCTCGCAGCTGGAGGATGCGGCGCAGGACCAGCTCGATCTTGTGGTGCACGACCCGAGTCAGATCGAGCTGCTGGAGAAGACGGGCGGGGCCGCGCGCTTCGCGACCTGGCTCAAGGTAGATACGGGAATGAATCGCCTGGGCTTCGCGCCCCATGAATTTGCCGCAGCCCTGAACCGCATCCGCGAGCTGCCGAGCCCGCCGCGGGAGCTGCGCCTGATGACACACCTCGCCTGCGCCGATGAGCGCGACGGCAAGGTCACGGGGGAGCAGCTGGCGCGCTTCCGCGAGGTCACCAACGGCCTCAGCTACGAGACCAGCATCGCCAATTCCGCGGGACTGTTCGGCGAAGTGGCCACGACGAGCCAGTGGGTGCGCCCGGGCATCGCCCTCTTTGGCGCCTCACCCTTCGCGGACATGAGCGCGGCGCAGCTCGACCTGCGGCCGGTGATGACGCTCGTGAGCACGGTGCTCACCGTGCGCCAGGTACGCTGCGGCGAGCGCGTCGGCTACGGCGGCGGCTGGAGCGCGCCGCGCGACTCCCGCATCGCCATCATCGCGGCCGGCTACGGCGATGGCGTGCCGCGCAGCTTCGAGACCGGGACCCCGGTGCTGATCCGCGACCAGCGCGCCGCGCTCGTCGGGCGGGTGTCGATGGACATGATCGCCGTGGACGTGACCGGGATCGAGGGTGTCGCGGTCGGCACCCCCGCGGTGCTCTGGGGCGCGGGCCTGCCGGTGGAAGAAGTGGCGCGCCACGCCGGTACCATCCCGTACGAACTCCTCTGCAGCGTCAGCCAGCGCGTGCCGCTCGAACCACACTAGGGAATTCAAAGTTATGCAACTGTGGCAACTGGCGATCCTCGCGATCGTGCAGGGACTGGCAGAACTCCTGCCGGTCTCAAGCTCCGCCCATGTGATCGTCGCGGAGAAGCTCCTCGGCCTCGATCCCACCGCGCCGCAGATGACCCTGCTCCTCGTCATGCTGCATACCGGCACCATGTTCGCGGTCATCGCCTACTTCTGGCGCTCCTGGCGCGACGCCTACTTCAGCTCCTGGGCGGCGTTCCGCGCCATCGCGCTGCGCGTGATCCTCGCCACCGCCCTGACCGCCATCGTCGGGCTTGCGCTGCAGGCCTTCATCAAGCATGCCTTCGCAGCCGGGGCTTCGGACTTTGAGATCGAGAACCTGTTCGGCAATGCGAAGCTGATGGCATCAGCGCTCGCCGCGGTCGGGGTGCTGATCATCGTGTCCTCACGCTTCAAGGTGGCCGACAGCGGCTCGCTCTCGGTGCCACAGGCCGGCTGGATCGGGGTGGTGCAGGGGATCTGCCTGCCGTTCCGCGGCTTCTCGCGCTCGGGCGCGACCATCTCCACCGGCATGATCCTGGGCGTCGCGCGGCGGCGCGCCGAGGAGTTCAGCTTCGCGCTGGCGGTGGTGCTGACCCCGCCCGTCATCGTGCGCGAGCTGCACCGCCTGCATAAGGCGCAGCAGGCCGTGGGACTGGGGTCAGGCGGGAGCCTGCGGCACGCGCTGCTGCCGAGCCTCATCGGCATGGCGCTGAGTTTCGTCGCCGGGATGCTGGCACTGCGCTGGCTGTCGCGCTGGCTGGAGGCGGGCCGCTGGCACCTGTTCGGCGCCTACTGCCTGATCGCGGCCCTCATCGTCCTGTGGGTCGGCTGAAGCGCCGCGCCCGGCTAGCTGACGAAGAACCCCATCTTGACGCCGGCGAGCTGGATGACGTCGTTGTCGTTCAGCTTGGTCGCATTGGCGCCGATCGCGGTGCCGTTCAGCAGCGGGAAGTCATCGGGCTTGCCGCTGTCGACGTGCACGATGTAGTAGGCCTCGGCGCGGCGGGTGATCGCCGCGACCTGCACGCCGGGACGGCCGAGGGTCGTCAGTGCCTTGCTGAGCTCGACCTCGCGCCCGGCGAACGCCCCCGAGAGTACCTGGAGCTTGGCCTTCTTGAGCGCCGCGGCGCCATCGAGCGCACGGGTCTTGCCGGTGGCCGTGATCGAGGCGCCGCCTGACTTCTCGGTGATCTCGGCGGCCGCGCGCAGCTTCTCCACCGGGCGGGCGGAGGGCTGGATGACCATGGTCTTTTCGAATTCGTCCTGCTGCTCGTCGTCCTCGACGAAGCGCAGCTGGTGGTGGCCGACGGTGATCACGTCGCCATGCTGCAGGGCATGCTTCTTGATCAGCTTGCCGTTGACGTAGGTGCCGTTGGTGCTGTTCAGATCCTCAAGGAAGGAGTCATTGAGGATGTTGATGATCAGCGAGTGGTGGCCGCTGACGGCTGCGTTGTCGATGCGGATGTCATTGTCAGGGAGGCGCCCGATCGTGTAGCGCTCCTTGTTCATGTTGTATTCCGCCATTACCTGGCCATCCAGGCTCAAGACCAACCTTGCCATGTGCTTTAGCCTCTATCGCGTGTCAGCCAAACCAACCCAGGATCTTGTCGAAAATCTTCGTGCGAGCCGGAAAAGCATCCATGATGTGCGCCATGACCACCGAGACGTTGTCCCGGCCTCCGTTGTCATTGGCCAGTTGAATCAACTGCTTGGCGACCGTATCCAGATTAGCACTAAAGGTGTTTATGGTTAAATGAATATCTTCGTCTTCAACCATATCTGAGAGCCCGTCGGAGCAGAGGATGAACACCTCGCCCTTATTGACCGGGACCTCCTGAATCTCCACGTCCACGTTCGCCTCGACCCCCAGGGCCCGGGTCACGTAGTTCTTGTTGGCGGCGCGCTGCGCCTCCTCGGCGGAGTAGAAGCCACGGTCGACCAGCTCCTGCAGCAGGGAGTGATCCATCGTGACCTGCTCGATTTTCTCGGTCCGCTGGCGGTAGAGGCGCGAGTCCCCGACGTGCGCGATCGTCACCTTGTTGTCGAAGAACAGTGCCGCCACCACCGTGGTACCCATGCCCTCGCACTGCGGCTGCGTGCGGGCGGTCTGGTAGATGATCTTGTTGGCGCGGCTGATGGCATCGCGCAGGATGATGTTCGGACGCGACAGGCCCGAGTCGCGGTCCGGAATCGACAGGTCCTCGCGCTGCACATGCTCGCGCACGAGGTTCACGATGGTCTTGACCGCGATGCCGCTGGCGACTTCGCCGGCGTTGTAGCCACCCATGCCATCCGCCAGCACGAGCAGCCCGATGTCCGGATCGACGGCAATGGTGTCCTCGTTGTGTTCGCGGACCTTACCCGTATCGGACAGACCGACGAAGCGGAGCTTGTTCCGCAAGCTCATGCCTCGACCTGGTCCGCTTTTGGCCCACCGAATGTGATACGCGTCACTTTCCCGTCCCCGAATGGAGCCGGCATACGCTAGCATCGCCGGCAGAGGGTCCGAGTGGCTTTGTTCACAAAAGAAGCCATTGGGCCCGCCCCCCGCGCGAATCCTAGCCGAAAGTGGACCCGTGGCGCACAAATGGCCCGCCTGAATCCGGTGTTTGTCTGCAGTTCCTGCGCGGGCGAGACCCTGAAGTGGCAGGGCCAGTGCCCGCTGTGCGGTGAGTGGAATTCCCTCGAGCAGCGCAGCGGCGCCCGGCCGCGGCCGGCGCCGGCCGCCAGCTCCGTGACGCTCGCCGCGAGCGCCCAGGCGACGGCCGGCGGCGAGCGGCTGATGAGCGGTGAGGGGGAGCTCGATCGGGTCCTGGGCGGGGGACTCGTGCCCGGCTCCGTCATCCTCCTGGGCGGGGAGCCGGGGATCGGCAAGTCGACGCTCCTCCTGCAGGTGGCCGCCCACGTGGCGGCCTCGCAGGCGGTGATCTACGCCAGCGGCGAAGAGTCGGTGGCCCAGGTGACGCTGCGTTCGCGCCGCCTCAACCTGACCGCTGCAGGGTTGAGCCTGGTCTCGGAGACCGATCTGCCGGCGATCCTCGC
>Ga0210398_10003964_pt1 | contig 14043 bp, 14 predicted proteins | sample IncBWC4OmetaG_FD_161047 | JGI IMG/M metagenome (GOLD analysis project Ga0210398, IMG submission 161047) | Forest soil microbial communities from Barre Woods Harvard Forest LTER site, Petersham, Massachusetts, United States - Inc-BW-C-4-O | ecosystem: Environmental > Terrestrial > Soil >...
AAACACACGGCTCGTAGTATCTACGTTCAACCCTCTTCTACCCATAACTCTGCGTCCTCTTAACCAATCCTCAAGTGTTACCCATGTCCCCGTACACCCGTTACCCTTGTCTCCGGCCCAAACAGGGGCGACACGCTCCACCCACAATCTAGCACGGTTTTTCGCCCTTCATCGTGCAGCAAAACATGTGCTGCCTAGCAGCCTGGAAAGCGCGTCGAGGACGCCGCGCTCCACCTTCAATCCATTTAAAATTTCCCTGCGGCACCCCGCCCACAGTAAAAGTCATCCTCCGACCAAAAAACAAAAACGGCGCCATCCCGGGGGATGACGCCGTTTGAAACAATTTCAGTTAGTACCGGGCTCAGCTCGTCGGCACCGACTGGATGGTCTTGATGATGCGACCGGCGACCAGGTACGGATCGGCCGCCGAGTTCGGACGGCGATCCTCGAGGTAGCCCTTGTAGCCGTCCTTGATGAAGTTGACCGGCATGCGCACGGAGGCGCCGCGATCGGACAGACCGTAGTTGAATTTGTCGATCGACTGGGTCTCGTGGAGACCGGTGAGACGGAGGTGATTGTCGGGCCCGTAGACCGCGATGTGCGCGTCCACGTTCTTGGCAAATGCAGCCATGAGTTTTTCGAAGTATTCTTTGCCGCCGACTTCGCGGAGGTATTTGCTGGAGAAATTCGTGTGCATGCCGGAGCCGTTCCAATCGAGCGGCTGGTTGAAGGGACCGCGAACGGGCTTGCACTGCCACTCAATGTCGATGGCGTGCGGTTCGCAGAGGCGCGTCATGATGTAACGCGCAACCCACATCTGGTCGGCGGCGGTCTTGGAGCCTTTGCCGAAGATCTGGAATTCCCACTGGCCTTTGGCGACTTCGGCATTGATGCCCTCGATGTTGATGCCGGCCGCGATGCACAGGTCAATGTGCTCCTCGACGAGCTGGCGGGCAATGGGGCCGACGTTCTTGTAGCCGACGCCGGTGTAGTACGGGCCCTGCGGAGAGGGAAATCCGTCCTGGGGAAAGCCGAGCGGCGCGCCGTCCTGCCAGAAGAAATATTCCTGCTCGAAGCCAAACCAGGTGTCCGGATCATCGGCAATGGTCGCGCGGGAGTTGCTCGGATGCGGGGTGCCGTTGGGCAGGAGGGTCTCGGTCATCACCAGGAAACCGTTCTTGCGCGTAGCGTCGGGATAAAGGGCGACCGGCTTGAGCAGGATGTCCGAGCTTTTGCCTTCGGCTTGCTGGGTCGAGCTGCCGTCAAAACCCCACATGGGGATATCGGCAAGCGTCAACTTGGCGGTATCGCCATCGATGATTTTTGTCTTGGAACGGAGGCTCGCGAGCGGCGTGTAGCCGTCCAGCCAGATGTATTCGAGTTTGATTTTGGCCATGATTAGGTAGGTTGAGGGAAGGGAAGTTTCTGAGGTTTTGGGGAGTCGGGCGTCGAGCTTATTCTTTGTCAGGTTTTACTGGCGAAGGAACATGCTTTCAGCATCTTGCGGGCCAAAAATAACAAAAAATCCCATTTATTGTGCTTTGTTAGATAGGGACATAACCCGTATCAGCAGCGTTTACCCAGTGAGGCGGCGCTTGCCAGCGTTGTCATCGTAAGGAATTGTGGTGGAGAGCCATTATGCACGAAATGAAAGACACCGTTCGCGCCCTCGTGCGCATCGGTTACGACGGGCTGGTTTACAAGACGTTCCGCGGACACCGGGCGAAGGAACGTTTTGAGCAGGAGGTTCGCGTGCTCCAGCATCTGGAGGCTAAAGGCTGCCCGTTCGTGCCCCGGCTGCTCAAGGTCGAGCCCGAGAATCTAAAAATCGTCACCACCAACTGCGGCCGCCGCATCGAACATTTGGGCGGGGAACATCAGAAGGAACTGTTTGCCGAACTCGAGCGCTATGGCGTTCGCCACGAAGACCGCGAAATGCGCAACGTCACCTATCGCCCGGTCGACGGGCGCTTCTGCCTCATCGACTTTGAGTTCGCCACCTTGATTGAAGGCGACACGAATGGTATCTCGCTGAAACCCTGACAGACTATTGAAAACGATGCCCTTCCCTTACGCGCTACAGCATTTTAACCACTAATGCACACTAAAGGGCACTAATACTTCCAAGCAGGCAAAAAACCGATTAACCACTGATGAACACTTATAGTCACTGATAATTTGAAGCTGGGTTCGAACTCATTTTTTTATCTGTTTCTTCCGGATCAGTGATCATCAGTGTACATCAGTGGTTAAAACGCCCTAATGTCAGACCCCACCCCATCATCCACCCCGGCCGACGCCGCCTCGCCGCCACCCGAGCTCCGCTGGTCCGGTCTCACCCACATCGGCCGCGTCCGGCGCAACAACGAAGACCGGTTTCTCGCCCTCACCTTCGACGGCCACGAAGTGCACTACCTCGGTAAAACCGGCCAGGCCTCGCTGGCCGGCGCGGATTTTGTTTTCGCCGTGAGCGACGGCATGGGCGGGGAGAAATCCGGCGAATTCGCCAGTCGCATCGCGATCGACCGTATCACCCGCCTGCTGCCCCGCAATTTTCGCCTTTCCGCCGCCGGCATCGCGGGCGGATTCAAAGACATCCTGGTTGAGCTTTTTTCGCAAATTCACAACGACTTGATCGAATTCGGCGCCGCCGAGGAATGCGCCGGCATGGGCACCACGCTCAGCCTCACCTGGTTCACGCCCCAGCAGATGTATTTCGCCCACGTCGGCGACAGCCGCATCTATTACCTGCCGCGCGATGGCGGCCTCACCCAACTGACGCATGATCACAGCCACGTGGGCTGGCTGCGCCGCAACGGCCAGATCAACGAGCGCGAAAGCCGCACCCACCCGCGCCGCAACGCCCTGCAGCAAGCCCTCGGCGCCGGCAATCAGTTCATCGAGCCGCACGTCGGCGCGGTCGCCTACCAGCCCGGCGACCGTTTTCTCATCTGCTCCGACGGCCTGAACGAAGGCTTGTGGGACCGCCAGCTCGAAGAACTCATTCGCACGCCTCCGTCCAAACTCGCCGACCAGACCCCCGCCCACCGCCTCGTCGAAGAGGCGGTGCAAAACTCTGGACAAGACAACACCACCGCGGTCGTCATCGAGGTTCCTACTGCCACAACCGCGCCATGAGCAACGAAACCCTCATCTTTGTTTACGGCACGCTCAAGCGCGGCGGCAGCAACCAGCACTATCTCGCCGGGCAAAAATTTATCGGCGAGGCGCGCACGACGCCCGGTTTCCGACTCTTTGACCTCGGCCAGTATCCCGGCATGATCGCCAAGGCTGATGATCGCGACGGCGTCTCCGGCGAAGTCTGGTCGGTTGAAGCCGACTGCCTCGATCACCTCGACCTGCTCGAAGGCATCGCCGAAGGACTCTACCGCCGCGAACCGGTGCCGCTGCTGCCGCCCTTCGCCGACCGCAAAATCGAGGGTTACATTTACGCCCGCTCCGTCGAAGGCCTGCGCGACCTCGGCGGGGAATACTTAGTTTAATTCAGGGCGAGTATAATTCGGATAAGCTCACACCTACAGCCTTCGATATTTATCGATAAGCTCCTTAAGATCGAGACCAACTCCGAACACCTCTGGTTCTAATTTTAAGCTATCCCAGACCCGTTGGACATCTTCATTCGTCTTTAATCTCTTCCATAGCCGTCGCAAAATATCATCAGAAGCCTTTTGTGGCTTCAAATCCGAGCAGACAAATGCGGATATCTCCGTCATGATGTTTGTCGATGTCTTTGAGAAAAAACGGACATTTGGAATATCTTCATTTCGCTTCCTCAAATCCGGCATAAGTTGGTCAGCACCCGAACAAATGGCTATTCGCGATGATGGAAACCGGCAAAGAAAAGCGACTGCCATTTCACACCCTGCATCCATACGAATCTTTGCGCCACCCTTCTTGCGCCTAGATATCATAATCAGGTCTATTATTGCCGCATCATAATGCTTCGCTGTCCGGATATGCCTCATCGCAATTTGCATGTCACTAATCGCATGTTGTCGGGCTATCACTCCCATTTCAAGACGCTGAATCCAGCTTGCGTCATCATCGACTACCAGGAGTTTCGGCGCCATGTTCATCATCACCTCAAGTCTTCAGCGATTTCTTCGATATGCGGCGGACGCCGGTGAATTTCGCGCGGAAGAGATCGTCCAAGGCCGCGCGCGCTTCCGCGGGAATGCGTTGAACCAGTTCTTCAAGCGAGGGCAGCGGCGACAGGTCGGTCGGTTCGTTCTCGGATCCAGCCGCTGCAACCGGCGGGACAATACCCTGCCCGCGTTGGTCCGCCAAAAATGACGCTTCATCAGCCATGCCCGGCCACGGTGCCTCTGGCTCGGGGTGGAGCGCGGCGTCCCCGACGCGCTCGACAGACTCTGATGACGCCACTGCCACATCCTCTTCAACCACCTCTACCGCCGCTGATCCTCTTGTCACTTGCAACCTGTCACTTGCCACTTGCGGAGCTTGAAGTGCGACTCGTTTAGCGAGTCGCACTTCAAGCTCCGCCATCAGTCCTTTTTTTTTTCGCCGCCTTCGCCCGCAGCGAGCGGGGCTTCCTCGGCCAGGGCCGACAGTTCCTTGATCAAGCTGTCGATGGCCCGCGCGCGGCTGGCCTCGACCGCCTTGAGCAGCGCGACTTCAAAATTGATTTTTTCCGCCAAGCCCAGCTTCACGCCGCCCTCGCCTTCACGCAGCGCATCGAGCATGCGCGTGATCTGCTCGGTCGTAAGTTCGGTTGCACCCTGGCCTGAGCCTGTCGAATGGCCGAGCTGGTCGCTGGCACCACCCTTGGCGATCGAGTCGAGCAGCGCCACGCGCACCGCCGCCTGCACGTCGACGAGCAGCCGCACGAGGTCGCGGCCGTTGGCGTCGCAGTCGTCGACGATCTCGATGATTTTCTTGTGGTCGCCCGCGGCCAGCGCCCCGGCCAGCGCGGCGATCTTTTCCTCCGCCACCAGGCCGTAAACATCGAGCACGTCGGCCTCGGCGATCTCGCTGCCGCAGAAGGAAATCATCTGGTCGAAAATCGACTGCGCATCGCGCATGCCGCCGTCGGCCAGCCGGGCGATGCAGGCCAGCGCGGGCGCGGTGACCTTGATTTTCTCCGCCGCGGCGATTTTTTCCAGCCGCTCGACAATGAGCCCGGTCGGGATGGGCTTCAGGTCGAAGCGCTGGCAGCGCGACAGGATCGTCGGCAGCACCTTTTGCGGGTCGGTCGTGGCAAAGACGAACTTCACGTGCGCCGGCGGCTCCTCGAGGATCTTGAGCAGCGCGTTGAACGCCGCGGTCGAAAGCATGTGCACCTCGTCGATGATGTAGACCTTGAATTTTCCCTGCGCGGGCGCATAGCGCGCAGTGTCGCGCAACTCGCGGACTTGCTCGACGCCGTTGTTCGAGGCGCCATCGATTTCAATCACATCGAGGAAAGTGCCGTCGGCGATGGACTGGCAGAGGGGGTCGTTGGGATCGAAATCCGCCTTCGGTCCACCGGTGCAGTTGAGCGCCTTGGCAAAAATGCGCGCCATGCTCGTCTTGCCGGTGCCGCGCGGCCCGACAAACAGATAGGCGTGGGCAATGCGGCCGCGCGCAATGGCGTTCTTCAGCGTGCGCACCACGTGGTCCTGTCCGACGACGTCATCAAACGTCTGGGGCCGCCACTTGCGTGCGATAACTTGGTAGGTGGACATAAAAAACTGAAGGGCTGAAAACTGAAGGCTGAATGACTGAATGACTGAATGACTAAAAAACCAATGAGAAAAATGCGGGCTGTATTTTCAGCCTTCAGTTTTTAGTCTTCAGTCTTTCTCCCATGTCCCGCTTCTTTTTCCGCTGGCTCGGCTTAGGGCGTGTCTTTGAAATAAAACACATGTCGCTATCGGCTGCAAAAGTGCCGAGCAAGGCGGAGTCGAGGAGCCAATGCCCAGAGGGCCTTGGCCCTCGACGACAACGCCGCTCCGCACTTAGTGCAGCCTTAGCCCGAAGGGTTTGCGCCGGAAGGAGCTGCCGCGGCGTTCCGGCAGAGAGGGATAGCCTCTCCGAGGATACCCGCTCTCTGCCGCGCCTTGCGGCCAGCTTCTCCGGACGCAAACGACATCGCGTTTTATTTCAAAGACACGCCCTTATTCTCCTGCTCGGCTTCACCGGCTGCGGCCTCATCGATCCGGTCGGGACGGCGATCAAAAAGCTAAAAGACCCGACGGCAGCGGTGCGACTGGCGGCAATCGAAAAATTGCGGGGGCGGCACGACGCGCGGGCGGTCGATCCGTTGATCGCCTGCCTGGCCGATCAGGATGCGGATGTGCGCAAGGCGGTCATTGAAGCCCTGGGCGAGTTCAACGATGCCCGGGCCATCGAACCGCTCATTACCTGCCTGGCCACGGATGACCGCCAGACGATCATTGACGCACTGGGAAAACTGGGCCGCGCCCGCTCGGGCGACCGACTGATCTCCCATTTGAAAAACAAAGATACGGCCCCGGACATGGCCGCGGCCGTGATCGAGGCTTTGGGCGGACTTCGCTATCCACCCGCGGTGGACGCACTGCTCCCGTCTTTGGCGAGCGAGACTGACGAAATTTCCAACGCGGCGATCGATGCCTTGGGCCAGATCGGCGCCCCGGCGGTGGAGCCGCTCATCGCCGCCCTAAAGGATCCGAAGGCCCAAGTCCGCGAGCGGGCGGCGGAAGCCCTGGGCCAGATCAGCGACGCCCACGCCGTCGAGCCATTGATCGCCTGCCTGAAAAATCCCGAACCGGACCAACCTGCAGCCGACGGACAGGACATGTCCAACAGCGATGAAAGCGACGACGAAAAGAAAGCACGTGCCGACGAAGATGCCCACGTTCGGCAAAAAGCGTCAGAGGCATTGGGGAAACTGGGCTCGCCTGCGGTGGAGCCGCTCCTGGCCTGCCTCGACGAGAAAGATCCTTCGGTGCGCTGCCTGGCCGCGACCGCCCTGGGGCAAACTCACGATGCTCGCGCGGTCGCACCGCTGATCTCCCACCTGGTGGAGCTGTCAGGAAAAGACGTCACCGACGAAGAAAATTCCGCCGGAGTAAATGTGCATGACTCCCTGCGCGATGCGCTGGTCAACCTGGGCGAGCCCGCGATAAAACCTCTCCTGGAGCGCCTGAAAGACAAAAACGTCCATGTGCAGGAGGATGCCGCGGACGTGCTCAGCCAATTGCACTACCTCCCGTCAGACCTGGATGCGAAAGTCACTTTTTTGATCCTGCTACAATCGTGGGATAAGTTGGTCGAGCTGGGCGCACCCGCGGTCGCACCTTTGCTGGGCTGCCTTAAAGATGAGGACTACAGCCGGCGGCAGGGGGCGGCCCTGGCCTTGGGCGAATTGGGCGACAAACGCGCGGTCGACCCTCTGATCGCCTGCCTGCAAGACGACAACGCCGAGGTGAAAAAAAGCGCGACCAAGTCCCTCGGCGAGTTGGGTGACAAACGCGCGGTTGCACCATTAATCGACGTTTTTAAAAACGACTACACGGAAATAAAAACGGTCGCAGCTGAGGCGCTGGGCGAATTGGGCGACAGCGCCGCGGTGGCGCCGCTGGCCGCAGCCCTCACGGATGAAGATGCCGGGTTGCGCCAGGCCTGCGCCCAGGCCCTGGACAAATTGCACTATCAACCGGAAAAGGCCGAAGATAACATCACCTATCTCATCGCGCTCCAGGCGTGGGACAAGGTGGCAAAAATGGGAGCACCCGCTTTCGATCCGTTGGTCGCTTGCCTGTCAGATCAAAATCGTGACGTTCACCAGAGCGCCATCGCAGCCCTCGGCGACTTGGGCGATAAGCGCGCAATTTCTCCCTTGAGCGAGGCCCTCCCGGATTGGAATCTGAACGGCGCATTGGTGTCAGCCTTGGAAAAGCTTGGCTGGAAACCGACATCGGATGCGGAGCAGATTTATGCCTGGATCGGGAAACAAGATTCCGCCCACTTGAAGCAGGAATGGGAAAAGACCCGGCAGGTGCTGCTGGACGATGTCAGTTCAAGCAACCATCAGAAAATGGAAAACGCCGTTTATAGCTTCATGGCCATCGGCGATCCCAAAGTCGTGGACGACTTGGTGAAGGCCCTCGATGAACAGGGCGACAAGGATATGGCCGAAACCTATTTAAACAGCGGCAATGACAAGTTGGAACAAGCCGCCCGCGATTGGGCCTCCAGCAACGGCTATCAAACCATCATGGTCCCAACCGGCAGCACGCCCATGCATTGGGGTTCGTGGTGAAAAGCTGCAAGCTGAAGACTAAAGGCTGACCCTCCTTCGCCCCTCGCCTAGCTCGGGGCTCCGGCGTGGTTATTTTTGCGCGCAGCGCAAAAATAAAAAGTGGCCAGGCATTCCACGGCACTAGGAGGACGTCGTTGCCGTTGCTGCCTTCCGGCCCTGGCGGAGTTCACGCGCCTGCCCATGCATGGCGCCTGGCCAAGGTTAAAAGTGTGCCGACTTGGCTGCTCTTCAAGCGGAATCGGGTGTTGGCACTTGGTATTTAGTAATTGGCAGTTGGTAATTCGTAGCGGGCCATGAACTACGGAATTCTTACCTAAGCGACGGATGCGCGACTAAAGTAATTTCGGCCTTCTCAAATCATCGGCATGCGCTTGCGGCCTATCCTTTATTTTGTCATTCCGAGCCGTGCGAGGAATCTCCGAAATTGAAATCAACAAGAACAACAGGGATTCCTCGCACGGCTCGGAATGACAAATGCGAAGTTTTTTTGAGCTGATTTTTCAGCCCTTCAGCCTTTCAGTTCTTCAGTTTTTTCAACATCGCCTCGACGCGCGCGACGATGCCCTCGACCGACCAGAGGCGGCCCAGGCCTTCGTAGCCGCAGGCGAGCATGCCTTCCTCGGGGCCGATGAATTCGTGGCCGCGGGCCTTGAGCGCGGCGACGTTGGCGACGGTCGCGGGGTGCTCCCACATCTTGCCGTTCATCGCCGGGGCCAGCAGCACCGGCGCGCGGCAGACGAGGTAGAGCGAACTCAGAAAGTCCGGAGCGAGGCCGTGCGCAAACTGCGCCAGCACGTCGGCCGTGGCGGGTGCGACGAGAAGCAGGTCGGCCTTGTCGGCCAGCTCGACATGGCCGGGTTGCCAGCCGCCGCCATCGCCTTCGGTCCAGAGGTCGGCCGCCACCGGGTGGCGCGCCAGCGTTTGCAGCGTGAGCGGCGTGATAAATTTCTGCGCGCCAGTCGTCAGCACAGGAAACACGTCCGCGCCTTTCTTGCGCAACTGGCTGGTGAGGTCGGCGGCCTTATAGGCGGCGATGGAGCCGGTAACACCGAGGATGATGGTCTTGCCATGGAGCGGTTGATCCATGCGCTCACCAAAGCCGCATCGCTGGCAAGTCGCAAGCGCCTAGTGCGCGGGGTGAACACCGCGCATTTGAAATTTGAGATCTCAGATTTGAGATGTCCGGCGCACCCGGACTAGTGCACCGGGGCGGGTTGAGTCGGCGTGGCCGTAGTCGCAGGTGCCGGCGCCGGCGGCATATTGCCACCCGAAGCGGGGGCCACCGGGGCGGCTTCAGCGTCACGACGTTGCTTGAGGAAGTTCTGAACCGCTTCGCGTTGTGCTTGAAGTTTGGCGCGTTGTTCATCCTTGAGCTTGCCGAGCTCCACGCGCTGGTCGGGCGTCAGGATTTTGTCCACATCGTCCTGCAGGCGATCGAGGGCAAAGTCCGTCTCGCGATGCAGCACGCGCAGGGTCTCGGCGCCTTCAAAGAGAATCCGGTTCGATTCTTTCCGCTGGTCGCGCGTCAGGTCGAGCTGACCGAGCATCTGTCGCATCACAAAGGGGACGATCGGCGGGACGGCAGCCTGCTGTTGCTGAGCATTTTTTTGCGCCTGCTCCTGAATATGCTTTGCCCGGCGCAGCGTCAGAAACCCGCCGGCGATGATGCCGGCGATAAAGATGGCGAAAAAAACAAACCCGACTTGGAGTGAACGTCCCATGGATTTAGGAGGGGTTGACAATTTCGTTTACGATTTCACTCGAGGCGGAATCGTCATCCGAACTCGAAACGAGCGCAGAAATGGACGAGTAGTTGGCGGCGACGCTGACCAGCGCGAGGAGGGAGGCAAAGCCGAGTGCGCGCCACGAGAAACGGGCGAAGAGCGCGGAGAACGGCTGTTCCACCCGGGCAAAGGCGTGCGCGGCCACGCGCGTGGCAAAGCCGGAGGGGGCGGCGGTGTCACGCTCGTCGCGGACCTGGCGGGCCGCAGCGGCGAGGCGCTGCCATTGGGAATCGGGTGTGTTCATGATTTCTCCATTCGTTTAAGTTCTTCAAAAAGTTTTTTCAATTTCCGGCGGGCGCGAAAGGCGCGGACTTTGACCAGCGATTGCTTCCAGCCGGTGGTCTCGCTGATCTCGGCAATGGATTTCTGCTCGAGATCAAGCAGCTGGATGACCAGTTGGTCTTCGGGCTTGAGCTGATCCAGCAGCTTATGGACCAGTTCGCTGGCGGCAAGGGCGTCATCCGGCGCAACGTCGCGCTCGTTGGTCAGGACGCTGTCGAGCACCCCGGCCTCGCTCTCGGAGAGATCGGCCCAGCGAAACTCGGGACGGCGTTTTTGCGCGCGCAACTGGTCGATGCAGGTCGTCACCGCAATGCGCGAGACCCAATGGCTGAAGGGCACGCTGCCTTTGTACTGTTCGATGCGGGTAAACATTTTTAAAAAGATTTCCTGCGACAGATCTTCCTCAGCAACGCGTCGCGGGAGATGCGCGCGAACGATGCGGATGACGAGCGGGTAAAGATGCTCGACCAGTTCGCGTGCAGCTGCCTGATCGCGTCGGTGAACGCGTTCGAGGCAGCCTGCCAGGTCGAACGTCTCATCAGGCATATGGTTATGGAAACAGCGTCATACACATCAGGCAAGACGAGCTTGGCGGGCGGCCGGTTACAATTAGTTACATAAAAACTTCGATTTTTCCGGGTTGTCACGCTGCCGAGGAAGCCCTTGACACACTGCGACCAGCGGGATTTTCTTCACGGCTGTAAATGTCACGATTTCTCCAGGCGCTTCGACTTATTTAGCCGCACGATCCCTGAAAGGGCTGCGTAGCAGCCGATCGTGCGCCCGCCTGTTGGTTTGTCCGCCGCCCTGGTCGCGGCTGTTGCGCGTCTGAATTTTCCCATTTACAACACCTTCCGCTGATTTCCATGCAAGCTCCACCTGTCACCAAATACGGCCCATTTCCGCCCGTCCCCTTGCCCAACCGGCAGTGGCCCAACCGCACGCTCACCCGCCCGCCCATCTGGTGCAGCGTCGACCTGCGCGATGGCAACCAGGCCCTCGCCCAGCCCATGAGCGTCGAGGAGAAGCTCGAATTCTTTGAGCTGCTCGTGAAAATTGGTTTCAAGGAAATCGAGGTCGGCTTCCCGTCGGCCTCGCAAATCGAGTTTGATTTCACCCGCCGCCTGATCGAGGAAAACCGCATCCCCGGTGATGTCGCCATCCAGGTGCTCTGCCAGTGCCGCGAGGACCTGGTCACGCGCACGCTCGAGTCGCTCCGCGGCGCGAAGAACGCCATCTTCCATCTCTACAATTCCACCTCGCCCGCCCAGCGCCGCTACGTCTTCAACGCGGACAAGCCCGCCATCGTGGCCATCGCCACGCGCGCCGTGGCGCAGCTCAAGCGCGACAGCCAGCCGCTCGTCGCCGCCGGCACAAAATTGCGCCTCGAATACTCGCCCGAGAGCTTCACCAGCACCGAACTCGAGTTCGCACTCGAGATTTGCGAGGCCGTGACCGACACCTGGCAGCCGACCGCGCAGGACAAGATCATCCTCAACCTCCCCGCCACCGTCGAGTATGCCACGCCCAACGTCCATGCCGACCAGATCGAATGGATGTGCACGCACCTCACGCGCCGCGACGCCACCATCGTTTCGCTCCATACGCACAACGACCGCGGCACCGGCATCGCCGCGACCGAGCTCGCGTTGCTCGCCGGCGCGGACCGCGTCGAGGGCACGCTCTTCGGCAACGGCGAGCGCACCGGCAACCTCGACCTCGTCACCCTCGCGCTGAACCTCTACACGCACGGCATCCATCCCGGCCTCGACTTCAGCGACATCAACGGCATCCGCGAAGTTTACGAACGCTGCACGCGCCTCGACGTCCCGCCGCGCCATCCCTACGCGGGCGAGCTCGTCTTCACCGCGTTCAGCGGGTCGCACCAGGACGCCATCAAGAAATCCTGGACCGCGCAAAAACCCGGCGCGCCGTGGGATGTGCTCTACATTCCCATCGACCCCGCCGACATCGGCCGCAGCTACAAGGCCATCATCCGCATCAACTCGCAGTCCGGCAAGGGCGGCGTCGCCTATGTGCTCGAGCACGAGTTCGGCTTCCAGTTGCCGAAGCTCATGCACAAGGAAATCGGCAAGATCATCAATGCCATCGCCGACACCGAGGGCACCGAGCTCACACCGAAGACCATCCACGATATTTTCCGCCGCGAATATCTCGACCGCACCGCGCCCATCGCCCTGCAACATTTCAAGACGACCGAGCGCGACAGCACGGTGAAATGCGAGTCGGCCCTCACCATCGACGGCCAGCCGCACAAACTCACCGGCAGCGGCAACGGCCCGATCGACGCCTTCGTGCGCGCGCTCGGAAGCACCCCGCTGCCCAAATTCGACGTGCTCAGCTACTCCGAGCACTCGCTCGGCCAGGGGGCCAAGGCGCAGGCGGTGAGCTACATTCAGATCAAGACGGAACGCGGCCACACCTTTTTCGGCGCGGGTATCGACACCAACATCGAACTCGCATCGATCAAGGCCATTGTCAGCGCGCTCAATCGGGCTGGTGCAAAAAAGTAACAAGTAGCAGGTGGCAAGTGGCAGGTAGGGCGCGACCGCCGGGCGCGCCGAATCGTTCTCGTTCTCATACTCTTTCTCGTTCTCTCAGAAATTTGGATTTTCGAAGTCGAGAAGGAGAACGATGTTGCATCCCTCTCGCCCCCTCATCCCACCCCAGAAAATACCTATTCTGCTGCTTGCCATGCGCCTCAATACCACCTTACGGTAAGGCCGCATGGATTCCCCGAACTGTGGTTGGCGTTATGTGTCTGTCCGCTAACGCGGATCTTCCCCACCCCCTCGAACCACCGCCTGCGCCGCCACCCATGAGGAACCCATCCATTGCCACCCGGCCGGTCACAAACGATCCCTCGGCCCTGCCTGCCTCGTTGGTGAAAACGCCGGCACGTTCGCCTGGCCCGTCTCCCGCCGAATACTGGCATTTTATCTCCGCGTTTTTGCGTCGTCCGTTTACGATGGGAGCGGTTGCTCCCAGCTCGCCGGCCCTGGCCAGGGCCATGGTGCCGCCGAATGACCTGAAATCAGCGCAAATCGTCGTCGAATTGGGCGCGGGCACCGGCGCGATCACCCACGAAATCCGGCAGCGCATCGCGCTTGGCACCGAGCTCGCGGCCTTCGAACTGCACCCGGACGCCGCCGAGTGCCTGCGCCAGAAATTTCCCGGCATCCACGTCATCCACGACACCGCGGAAAACCTGCGCCCCCATCTCGACCGCCTCGGCCATCGCTACGCCGATTGCATCATCTCCGGCCTGCCGTGGAGCATGATGTCCGACCAGTTGCAGAACCGGATTCTCGACGCCGTGCTCGACACGCTGCACCCCGCAGGCGTGTTCAGCGCCATGGTCTACCTGCATTCGAAGGGGCTGCCCTCTTCCAATAAATTCAAACGCAAGCTTGAAGCGCGCTTCGGCCGGATCACCGCCAGCCCGGTCGTCTGGGGCAACCTGCCACCCGCTTTTGTTTATTACTGCGAAAAGCCGAGGCTACCCGCCGCGGCAAACGACCGCGCTTAGAGGCAACGGATGACAAGGTGGAGCGCGGCGTCCTTGTATAGACCGGGGACATGGGTGACACACGTACGGGGACATGGGTAACACTTGGGGATGCCCTGGATTACCTCTACACCCATGTCACAACGATTCGAGTTCGTCGTTTTAGCCAGCAAGGCTGGCAC
>Ga0210398_10003967_pt1 | contig 14041 bp, 9 predicted proteins | sample IncBWC4OmetaG_FD_161047 | JGI IMG/M metagenome (GOLD analysis project Ga0210398, IMG submission 161047) | Forest soil microbial communities from Barre Woods Harvard Forest LTER site, Petersham, Massachusetts, United States - Inc-BW-C-4-O | ecosystem: Environmental > Terrestrial > Soil >...
CGTGGCAAGTCCGATGGCTTCATGACATTCCGGAACTTGTTCTCGGAGGCCGTTTCTGGTGCGTCATCGCAGGACGCGGAAAGAAACTCGGCCGGCAGAGCCAATTTGCAGATCGTGCGCACAGTGAGTAGGTACTGGCGAACGAAGGAACCCGTCGTGTAGGGCAAGTCGTAGGTGACGCACAGCGCGCGGACCCGTTCGCCGATCTCGGGTAAGCGATTGCTCGGCAGGTCAGGGAACAGGTGATGTTCGATCTGGTAGCAGAGGTTTCCGCTCATGAAGGCCAGCACCCGTCCGGCCCGGAAGTTCGCGGTACCCAGCATTTGCCGCAGATACCACTCCGGTTTCGTCTCGTCCTCCAAGACCGAGGCGGTGAACTTCTCAGCGCCGTCGGCGAAGTGCCCGCAGACGATGACGATGTAGGCCCACCCATTGCGAAGCCCGTTCGCCACCACGTTGGCTCCCAGTGTGCGACGCCACCGCCCGCGACTCAAAGCAGGAAAGAGAACATAATCTTTGCCAGCTTGGCGGACCATCTTGTTGATCATCGTCTTGGTATGGGCCGATTTGCCGGCCGGTGTCGTTTCGCGGGCCTGCACCGAGTACAGGCCGTGCATCGCGACACCCCATTCGTAGGCGATCGCAAGCAGCACTGCGCGCAACGGCTGCAAGAGGTTGCTCGGCCGCCACTCCTGGTCGCGGGTGACCCGCATGACTCCGAAGCCGAGGTCGTCGTCCACCCCGACGACGTTGGTGAACTTATGGTGTCGGTGGTTGTGCGACGACATCCAGTGCGACGAGGGACCGACCATGTCCCATTCCCAGGTAGCAGAATGGATTTCCGGGTCGTTCATCCAATCCCACTGACCGTGGGTGATGTTGTGGGCGAGTTCCATGTTCTCGATGCACTTGGCCACGGCCAGCGCGATGGTTCCGGTAATCCAGCCGACCTTGGTTTTGCTGGCGAGGATGGTCAGCCTTGACGCGACCTCGAGGCCGCGCTGAAAGGCGATGGTGCGCCGGATGTATTCACGGTCCTTAGCACCGCGCGACTCCTCGATGTCGCAACGAATCGTGTCCAGCTCGGCCGCGAGCGCGACGACATCCGCGTCGCTCAGATGGGCATATTCGGGTACTTCGGTGATGGCCATCGACGCTTACCGGGGTGTGGCCGGGGTGGCAGGCGGCCCTAGCCGCGCGACAGCGCGCAACGGCCAGCCGAACAGCTTGGGCATGTGCTTGAGTACCTGCTTTATCGGCTCTACGCCGGGCGTCTGACCGTGGATTGTCGGTGTCGCTCGCAGACTCTACACGGCGGGCGTCACACCGGGGTCTCAGCACGATTAAGGTGGTCCTATGCCGCTTGAAGGGGAATACGCCCCCAGCCCGTTGGATTGGTCACGCGAACAAGCAGACAAGTATGCCGAGTCCGGTGGAACCGACGCCGCGGATATGAAGGGCATGCCCATCATTCTGTTGACCACGGTGGGCGCCAAGACCGGCAAGCTTCGCAAGACGCCGCTGATGCGGGTCGAGCACGACGGCCAGTACGCGATCGTCGCCTCGCTGGGCGGGGCGCCGAAGAACCCGGTCTGGTACCACAACGTCGCCAAAAACCCGCGAGTCGAGCTGCAGGACGGCAGCGTGACCCTCGAGTATGACGCCCGCGAGGTATTCGGCGACGAGAAGGCCGCCTGGTGGGAGCGGGCGGTGGCGGCCTACCCGGACTACGCCGACTACCAGAACAACACCGATCGGCAGATTCCGGTCTTCGTGCTCACCCCTGTGCGATGAATTTGCAGTTGGGTGGCACCATTGATCGGTGTCCGCCGAACTGAGCCAAAGCCCCGGCACCCCGGGTAGTGGGCCGCTGCCTCTTCTCTCGGCGGCCGAAATCGACGCGGCGGCGAAGCGAATTGCCGGGGTGGTAACCCCCACGCCGCTACAGTTCAGCGACCGGTTGTCCGCGACGACCGGCGCCAGCGTCTACCTCAAGCGCGAAGACCTGCAGGTGGTGCGCTCATACAAGTTGCGTGGCGCCTACAACCTGTTGGTGCAGTTGTCGGAGGAGGAGCTGGCCGCGGGCGTGGTGTGCTCGTCGGCGGGAAATCACGCGCAGGGATTCGCCTATGCATGCCGGTCACTGGGCGTCCACGGTCGCGTGTACGTGCCGGCTAAGACGCCGAAGCAAAAGCGTGACCGCATCCGCTATCACGGCGGCGATTTCATCGAACTGATCGTGGGCGGATCGACGTACGACTGGGCGGCGGAGGCTGCGTTGGCTGACGTGGCACGCACGGGCGCCACGCTGGTCCCGCCGTTCGACGACCCGCGGACCATAGCCGGGCAGGGCACGATCGCCGTCGAAATACTCGACCAGCTCGAGGACGAGCCGGATCTGGTAGTGGTGCCGGTCGGTGGTGGCGGTTGCATCGCCGGTATCACCACCTACCTGGCCGAGCGGACGACGACCACTTCGGTGCTGGGTATCGAACCGGCCGGTGCCGCAGCGATGATGGCGGCGCTGGCCAACGGAGGTCCGGTGACCCTGGACCACGTCGATCAGTTCGTCGACGGTGCGGCGGTGGCCCGAGCGGGGAAGCAGACGTACGCGGCACTGGCCGCCGCCGGCGACATGGTGTCGATCACTACCGTTGACGAGGGTGCCGTGTGCACCACGATGCTCGAGCTGTATCAAAACGAGGGGATCATCGCCGAGCCGGCGGGCGCGTTGGCCGTCGCCGGACTGTGCGAAGCCAACATCGATCCGGGATCTGTCGTCGTGTGCCTGGTCTCCGGCGGCAACAACGACGTGTCCAGGTATGGCGAGGTGCTCGAGCGCTCGTTGGTCCACCTGGGCCTCAAGCACTATTTCCTGGTCGACTTCCCGCAGGAGCCCGGGGCGCTGCGCCGCTTCCTGGATGGCGTCCTTGGGCCCAACGACGACATCACGCTGTTCGAATACGTCAAGCGCAACAACCGGGAGACCGGTGAGGCGCTGGTCGGCATCGAGCTGGGCTCGGCCGCGGACTTCGACGGCCTGTTGCAGCGGATGCGGGCGACCGAGATGCAGATCGAGACCATTGAGCCCGGCTCGCCGGCCTACCGCTATTTGCTGTAGCTGGTGCGGGTGGCAGCGCCGCGAGGTTCACCGTCGCCCAGACGCTTCCTGACTCAGCGGTCCTAGGCGTCGACGTTTTGGTTACCGGAGGGATTCGACGGCCAATTTCGCCTCCGCCAATCCGGCACCGGTGGCGTTGCGATATTCCTGGATCGCCGCGATCGTCTTGCCCGCGCGGACAAGGTCGACCACCCCAGGTGGCATCCCGTCGACGACGGCCGCTGCGAACGGGACGTAGCGACCGGGGAAAAGTGCTTCGAGCTGCTTTTCGATGTAGTCGAGACGGGCTCTTGCCCCGTGGTCAATTTCGCTCATGGGACGACCCGGGCTTTCCCTGCGATTTCTGGGGTGGTCATGAGCGCAAGCTACCCGAGTCGGCACGCCGGTGCGGACTGGCCGACCAGCTCAAGCGGGACCGAGCCCGCCGAGATCACATGTGGCCGCCAGGCCCCATGTGGTGGTCCATCCCCATGTGGTCGCAGCAGGACATCGCCGCCGAACCCATGTGATGACCGGCCCAATGTCCGCCAGTGGTCCAGCTCAAAAGAAAGCCCGAGAAGAATATGACCGCGACGATGAACACGGATCCAGCAGTAATGCCCACCCATGCCAAGGCCCGGTTCAGCCCGGCTGGTCCAGCAGCGCCTGACGTCACAGTCGTAGTGCTCGATTCAGATGCTTCAGCCACGATAGGGTCCACCTTCCTGTGTTATCGCCGGACTGGTTGATCGAGGTGCGTGGGGCACAACCAGCCGGCGTTCGGGATGCCGATACCATACCCCAGTAGGGTATTAATGGCGAATGCGATCTTCGGTTTTGCTAACCAACCAGCTCAAGGGAGTCGTCGTTGGCGCGGAAGATCGGTTCCAGCGGGACAGCGAACCTTTCGGCCATGTCGGCGAGCGCCTTCGACCACACCCGGTCAGCCGAGGCAACCGGTCCACGACCGGGTCCGGTTAGCAGCAAAGCCACCGTGGTGCCCGGCCTGAGGTCATCGAGCAGCGTGCGCAGCGCCGACATGAGGTTCCAGATGATTCGGCCCTGCGGTCGCGGACGGATCTGCACTTGGCTGAGCTTTTTGGTAAAGCAACGATCCGGACCGATGAGGCCGAACCACAGCAGCCGTTCCTCAAATCCCAGTGGCCCGACCAGCGCTCGCCACCGCTGGCGCAGGTCGGCGGCGGAACGCACGGGGTCGTTCGCGGTCTCAATCGGTGGAATCGGCAACAGCTCGCGATGACTCATCACGGCATCATCCTGGTTGCCTGCGCCGCCGGATAGTCAGCAATCCACAGCCCGCAGGATGGCGAACGAATATGGCTGGATCTGGGTGGTCTTGGCACCGGCGCTCGGCGAAGCCGAGCACAACACCACCTCGCCGGTGAGCGGGAGATCCACCGTCTCGGCGCCCAGGTTGCAGGCGACCGCCAACCGACCGCGGTGCATGACGATCCAGCGCTGGTCCTCGTCGTAGTCGATCACCATGTGGTCCAGCCATGGGTCAGCCAAGTCAGTTTCGCTGCGTCGCAGCGCGATCAGGTCGTGGTAGAGGCGGCGCAGTCGTGCGTGTTCACCGGCGTCGGCCTCGTTCCAGTCCAGTTTCGAGCGCTGGAAGGTCTGCGGGTCCTGCGGGTCGGGAATCTCGTCGGCGTCCCATCCGTGATCGGCGAATTCCTTCTTGCGTCCTTCGACCGTGGCACGTGCCAACTCGGGCTCGGGATGGGAGCTGAAGAATTGGAACGGGGTCGACGCTCCCCATTCCTCGCCCATGAAAAGCATTGCGGTGTAGGGAGACCCGAGCACCAGCGCAGCCTTGACCGCCAGCTGGCCATAGGTCAGGTTCTGCGACGGGCGATCTCCGAGCGCACGGTTACCGACCTGGTCGTGAGTGCAAGTGTAGGCGAGTAGTCGGGTAGCCGGAATGCCCGAGCCCTCCGCCGTGTTCAGTGGCCGTCCGTGTCGCCTCTTTCGAAACGACGAATAGGTACCCGCGTGGAAGAAGCCGCTGCGCAACGTCTTTGCCAGTGTGGCCAGCGAGCCGAAGTCGGCGTAGTAGCCCTGGCGCTCCCCGGACACCGCGGTGTGGATGGCGTGGTGGATGTCGTCATCCCACTGCGCGGTCATCCCGTAGCCGCCGCTGCGACCGCGGGTGATCATCCGCGGGTCGTTCAGGTCGCTCTCGGCGATCAGGGACAGCGGACGGCCCAGTTCCTCGGCCAGTAGCTCGGTTTCGGCCGACAGCTCTTCCAGGATGTGGATCGCGGTGGTGTCCACCAGCGCATGCACGGCATCCAGCCGCAGCCCATCGGCGTGGAAATCATGCATCCAGCGCAGCGCGCAGTCGATGATGTAGCGGCGTACTTCGTCGGAGTCGGCGTCGGCGATGTTGATGCCTTCCCCCCACGGATTGCTCGCCGACGACAAGTATGGACCGAAGCGGGGCAGGTAGTTGCCGGACGGGCCGAGGTGGTTGAACACCGCGTCGATCAGCACCCCCAGGCCGCGGCGATGGCAGGCATCGACGAACCGGACCAACCCGTCGGGTCCGCCGTAGGGTTCGTGCACGGCATACCACAGCACTCCGTCGTATCCCCAGCCGTACGTGCCGGAGAACGCGTTGACCGGCATCACCTCGACGAAATCAACGCCGAGATCCACCAGGTAGTCCAGCTTTTCGATGGCCGAGTCGAAGGTGCCATCAGCGGTGAAGGCGCCAATGTGCAGCTCGTAGATCACCGCACCCTGGGCAGAACGGCCGGTCCAATCGCTGTCCGTCCAGGCGTGGACCGCCGGCCTCCAGAGCTGCGAGCGGCCGTGCACGCCGTCGGGTTGGCGGGGGGATCGCGGGTCGGGCAGCACCTCGGGATCGTCGTCGAGGAGGTATCCGTAGCGAGCGGTCGGTGTCGCGTTGACAGTCGCCCGCCACCAGCCGTCCGGGCCGCGTGTCATCGGAAACACCTCGCCGGCGATGTCGAGACGGACCGTTTCCGGTTTGGGCGCCCACACGGCGAATTCATGCATCGGCGCGCTCCAGCAGAGCCGTCGGCAACTCGGCGAACAACTCGGCGGCCGACACCGGCCCGGTGACCATTGCACCGGTCAGCACGTCGGTCCACGAACCGTCGGGCACCGCCAACACCGTGTCGCCCCAGCCGATGTGTTCGAGGTGCACCGTCCAGCGCGTCACCGCGACCAACACGTCGGCGCCGCGCCGGAACGCCAGCAGATGATCGGCGGCGGTTCCCGCCGCGAGCACCGGGTGGTAGCCACCGCGCAGGTATGTGTCCGGACGTGCGCGACGCGACTGTAAGGCCGCCTTCACGACACGGATCTTAGGATGCTGCAAGGTCTTTAGTGTCTGCCGTCGGGCAGCGTAGTCGACCCGGCGCCGGTTGTCCGGATCGACCAGGCTGTCGTCCCATATCTCGGTGCCCTGATAGATGTCCGGCACGCCGGGCACGGTCAGCGCGAGCAGCTTTTGACCCAGCGCGTCGTTCTCGGCGTGCGGTTGAAGCCGGATCACCAGCTCGGTCAGCTCGCGCGCCACCGGCCCGTCCAGCACGGCGTCCAGCCAGCCGTGCACCGCACCCTCGAAGTCTGCGTCCGGGTCCTGCCATGACGTGTGCCAGGCCGCTTCCCGTATCGCCTTCTCGCCGTACGCGTGTAACCGGTCGCGCAGCTCGCCGGTGACCTCGCCGCTGGCCGGCCAGACGCCGAAGATGTTCTGCCACAGAAACAGTCCGGTCGCCGGGTCGGGGGCGGGGGTCAGAGTTTCCCAGCGGTCGACGAACTCGGCCCACAGCGACGGCACCTGCGACAGCACACCGATGCGGGCGCGGACGTCTTCGCTGCGTTTGGTGTCATGGGTGGACAACGTCGTCATCGTCTGCGGCCACAATCGGGCGCGGGTCGCGGCGCGCTGATGGAATTCGGCGGCGCCGACGCCGAACCGATGCGGTTCGCCGCCAACTTCGTTCAGCGACACCAGCCGGGCGTCACGGTAGAACAGGCAATCCTCGACGGCCTTGGCCGTCACCGCGCCGCACAGCTGCTGCAGCCGCGCCGCCGGCTCGCCTCCGCCGGCTAATGCGGCGGCGATCACCTGCAGCGGAACGTCCAATTCCGGTGCAGCAGATTGGGTCGCGGCCAGCGCGGCGGGCAGTACCGCCGCCAAGCCGCGGTAATCGCTGCGATAGACGTCGATGTGAGTGAGCAGCGCCGCCACCGCCGCGGGCAGTTGGGGATGGTCGGCGCCGGCCGCTGCGGCAATGCATCGCCGTAGCCTGTCCAGCTCGCTGGCCAGCGTTTCGGTTGCCGCCGCGGTCTTGAGGTCGGCCAGCATGGTCGGCATCTGCTGGTAGTCGACGCCGGCGGATCCGAACAGCGCCGTCAACGCCGGCGCACCGTTCGGATCGACGAAAACCCCGCCGACCTCCCGCAACACGTCGTATCCGGTCGTGCCGGCCACCGGCAGCGTCGGCTCCAACGCCTCGTCGATCGCGAGGACCTTTTCGATCACGATCCACGCGTCGGGTCCGGTGAGTTCGCGCAGTCGGCGCAGGTACCCCGAGGGATCCCACAAGCCGTCGGGGTGGTCGATGCGTAAGCCGTCGACGAGTCCGTCGGTGAACCAACGGGCCACCTCGGCGTGACTGGTGTCGAACACCGAACGATCTTCTTGGCGCAGCCCGGCCAGTGCTGTGATGGAAAAGAAACGACGATACCCGCACCGTTCGTTCTGCCAACCGATCAGCCGGTAATGCTGGCGTTCGTGCACTTGCGCACCGCCGCCATCGCCGGTGCCCGGTGCGATGGGCAGCGCCAGGTCGCCGAGCCGCAGTAGGTCGTCATCTACCGTGAGATCGGCGGCGTCATCGTCGGAACCCAACAGCGGCAGCACGATTCGACCGCGTCCGGAATCCCGGTCGAGTTCCCAGTCGATGTCGAAGAACGGCGCATAGGCCGAGGACTCGCCGTGCCGCAACACATCCCACCACCACGGGTTCTGTTCCGGCTTGTCCACCCCGACATGATTGGGGACGATATCGACGATCAGCCCCATCCCGCGGGCGCGCGCCGCCGCCGACAGTCGTGCCAGACCCTCCGGACCGCCGAGCTCCGCCGACACCGTCGTCGGGTCGGTGACGTCGTACCCGTGCGCCGACCCGACGATCGGGGTGAGGATCGGCGACAGATATACGTGCGAGACCCCTAGCTCGTCGAGATAGTCGAGCAGGTCCTCGGCGTCGGCGAACGTGAAGCCAAAACCGCTCGACTCACCCCGCAGCTGCAACCGGTAGGTGGACAGTACCGGAAATACCATGCGTCACTTGGTCTTACGAAACACGAGCAGAGCCCGCGGCGGCAGCGAGACTTGGTCGCCATGGCTTACGACCAGCTTCACCTCGCCGGTGGAATCGGTGGTGTCCAGTTCCGCCGTCCACTCGGTGGCGTAGTCGTCGTTGGGTATGACGAAATCGACCGCGTGGTCATGGGCGTTGAAGCACAGCAGAAACGAATCGTCGACCACTCGCTCGCCGCGAGCGTTGGGCTCGCGCAGCGCCTCGCCGTTGAGGAAGACCGAGATGCACTTGCCGAAGTCGCTGTCCCAATCCTCCGACGTCATCTCGTCGCCCGCCGGCGTCAGCCAGGCGATCTCGCGCACCTGATCGGCGCTGCGGATGGGACGCCCCTCGAAGAACCTGCGGCGCCGAAAGACTGGATGGTTTGTGCGCAACGCGGCGACTTTGCGGGTGAACGCCAGCTGGTCACCGTTTTTGTCGACCAGCGACCAGTCCATCCAGGACAGCTCGGAGTCCTGACAGTAGACATTGTTGTTGCCCTGCTGAGTGCGTCCCACCTCGTCGCCGTGCGCGATCATCGGGGTTCCCTGGCTGAGCATGAGCGTGGCCATGATGTTGCGCATCTGCCGGTGGCGCAGGTCCAGGATGTCCGGGTCGTCGGTCGGCCCTTCGACGCCGCAGTTCCAGGAGCGGTTGTAGCTTTCGCCATCCTGGTTGTGTTCGCCGTTGGCCTCGTTGTGTTTCTCGTTGTAAGACACCAGATCGTTCAGCGTGAACCCGTCGTGTGCGACGACGAAATTGATGCTGGCGCTGGGACGGCGGCCGGTCGCCTCGTAGAGGTCCGACGACCCGGTCAGCCGGGACGCGAACTCACCAAGGGTTGCGGGCTGACCCCGCCAGTAGTCACGCACGGTATCGCGATACTTCCCGTTCCATTCGGTCCACAAACCTGGGAAGTTGCCGACCTGGTAGCCGCCTTCGCCGATGTCCCACGGCTCGGCGATCAGCTTGACCTGGCTGACTACCGGATCCTGCTGCACGAGGTCGAAGAATGCGCTGAGTCGGTCAACGTCGTAGAACTCACGGGCCAGCGTGGACGCCAGGTCGAAGCGAAAGCCGTCGACGTGCATCTCGGTCACCCAGTAGCGCAGCGAGTCCATGATCAGCTGCAAGGTGTGCGGCATGCGGGCGTTGAGGCTGTTGCCGGTGCCGGTGAAGTCTTTGTAGAACCGCAGGTCCTCATCGACGAGCCGGTAGTAGGCCCTGTTGTCGATCCCGCGGAAGTTGATCGTCGGGCCCAGCTGGTTGCCTTCGGCGGTGTGGTTGTACACCACGTCGAGGATCACTTCGATGTCTTGCTCATGGAATGCCCGCACCATGGTCTTGAATTCGGCCACCGCACTGCCGGCCCGCCGGTTGGCGGCGTACTCGTTGTGCGGGGCGAAGAACCCGAAGGTGTTGTACCCCCAGTAATTTCGCAGCCCCAGCTCCAGCAGCCGGCTGTCGTGCAGGAACTGATGAACCGGCATCAGTTCGATCGCGGTGACATTCAGCGATTTGAGGTGATCGATGATCACGGGATGAGCAAGGCCCGCATAGGTGCCACGCAGTGCTTCGGGGATGCCGGGATGGGTCTCGGTCATGCCCTTGACGTGTGCCTCGTAGATGACCGTCTCGTGGTACGGGGTGTGCGGTGCCCGGTCGGTCGCCCAATCGAAGAACGGATTGATCACCACGCTGGTCATCGTGTGCCCGAGCGAATCGACCTGCGGGGGAGTTCCGGTCTCGCCGGGGTCGTTGGCCGCAACGGCCATGTCGTAGGAGTACAGCGCCTGGCCGAACTGGAACACGCCGTCGAACGCCTTCCCATACGGGTCGAGCAACAACTTGCTGGGGTCACATCGGTGACCGGCGGCCGGGTCGAACGGCCCATGCACTCGAAACCCATAACGCTGTCCGGGGCTGACGGTCGGCAGGTAGGCATGCCACACGTATCCGTCGACCTCGTCAAGGGGAATACGCGTCTCGTCGCAGTTCTTACCAATCAGGCATAACTCGACCTTCTCCGCGATTTCGGAGAACACCGCGAAGTTGGTGCCGCCGCCGTCGAAAGTGGCGCCCAACGGATAACTGCTGCCGGGCCAGACGGTGCTCAGCTTCGGCGAAGCTTTGGCAACACCACTGGTTGGGTCTGACGGGGGCATAGTTCGACCTTATCGGCGGCCCGATCTGGTCGCTCTGTTGGCTCTCACGGCCCGCGCCATCGTGGCAGGCGCTAACCGGGCGGTCACCACCAACCGGTGGCCGCCCCGACCTGCCGACCCAATTCATTGGTCATCGTGCGCATGTAGGTGGCGGACAGGTGATGAGCGTCGTGGTATACCAACACGTTTCCCTCGACGGCCGGGCAGATGTCGGGTCGACAGACGGCATCGCTCATGTCCAGTGGTTTGAGCCCTGGGAATTGCTCGACGAAATCGAGGGTGGGGTTGTGGTCGGCCAGCACGTCGGAGCGCTTGATACCGCACGAGATGGCGTCGCCGCCTTTGGCCAGGCAGTCCGACGGGTTGAACGGTTGGCCGTCTTTGACCAGCCAAGGGGTGTCGCGCATGGCGAGGACCGGAATGTTGTTGTCGGCGAACGTCTGCCAGATCCCGATGTAGGTTCCCGGCATCACGTCGCCGGGTTTGATATTCCACGGTCGCGTCGAGGTGGTGAACACGTAGTCGGGGTGGTCGGCGACCACCTGCGCCATGGCCTTGGGCACCCAGTCGCGGCACTCCGGGTACGGCGCGTTGTTACCCATCACCAACGGCATCTTTTCGGTGGACAGTGGGCAGCCCATCTTGAGATAGGTCGTCACCTTGACGTGGTGCGTGCGGCCGAGAATGTCCAGTGCGGTCAACCAGTGCTCGGCGTGCGAGCCGCCGGCCAGCGCGATGGTGCGGGTGGCGGCCTTGTCGCCGTAGGTGCATTTGATCAGCGCGGTGTTGGCGAAGTCGCTGATGCAGCCGTCCCGAGTGGACGGCGGGTAATCGTTCTGGGCTTCCAACACCGTCGGCCGGATGCGCAGCTTGGGCACCCGTACGTGTTTGACGAGGGCACGAGCACCGGGATAGTCGTGGGAGTTGAGCCCAGTTAGCTCCTTGCCGCTGGCGCGTTCGACGTTGACGTGCTCGACCCAGGTGAACGCGGTCGCGGTGAGCGTGACACCCAGCATCGCTACCACCGATCCGAGCACGATGGTGGGGCGACGCAACCGCACCCGCCACGGGATGGACGGGGCGGACTCCGATGCCGTACCGGCCGGTGCGCGGTGCCGCAGTGGGTCTTCGACGAACCGGGTGGTCAGATGGGCCAGCACACCGGATATCAGCAATACCGCGGTGCCCTCGACGAAGTTGGCGTGCCGGTGACCGGTGTATGCGAGCCAGAAGATCAGCAGCGGCCAGTGCCAGAGGTACAGGGAGTAGGCCATCGCGCCCAGCTTCACCAGCGGCTCGACCGCCAGCAGCCGGTTGGGCCACGGCAACTGGTCGCCTGTAGTCGGGTGGGCGTACCGGTTTGCGCCGGCCAGGATGAACAGCACGGCGGCCCCGACGGGGACCAGCGCCCATGGTCCCGGGAACTCCTTGACGCCGTCGATCAGCGCACCGCAGGACAGCACCGCTACCAAGGCGATGGTGGCAATCATCGTGCGCAGCCACATCGGCCAGCGGATGTAGGGGACCAGCGCGCCGGCGAGCACCCCGAGCAGCAGCTCCCAGGCCCGCGCAAAGCTGTTGTAGTAGGCGGTCGCCTGGTTGGCCTGGTGGGCAAAGATCGCGTAGACAAACGAGGCCACCGCCAGCGCGCTGAGCAGCAGCACGAACGTCATCCGCAACCGGTTGCCGAGACGGCGCCGGAACAGAAATGCGAATCCGAAAATCAAAGCCAGGAAAGCGATATAGAACTGGCCCTGCACCGACATCGACCAGATGTGCTGCAGCGGACTGACCGCTTCACCGGCCCGGAGATAATCGGCCACCGTGCTGGCCAGCTCCCAGTTCTGGTAATAGCCGAGGCTGGCCAGGCTCTGGTCTGCGAAGGTCTCCCAGCGGGTCTCTGGCTGGATCAGGATGGTCAAAACCGCGCACCCGGCCAGCACCACGACAAGAGCCGGCAGCAACCTACGGACCAGCCGAATCACTTCCGGCACGGGCGATAATGCCCCGGCTCGGCCCCCAGTCGGGTTCAGTGCCGCGCGAAGCAATTTGCCGCCGAAGAAGAAGCCAGACAGTGCCAAGAACACGTCCACCCCGCCGGAAACCCGGCCGAACCACACGTGGAACATCGCGACCAGCGCAATGGCAATGCCACGCAGCCCGTCGAGATCGTGACGATAGAACCCTGCTTTCCGGTTTCCCATTGCGGACTGGGCGGATTCCGCAATGGCGGCGACGGCCGGACGGGTCGGGGAGACTGTCATGATTGACAGACAATCTACCCAACCCGCCGACCGCCGACAGCGCGCTAATGGCGCGCCGTTGACTTCCCGGTCAGGAGTCGATGATTCGGGTCAGATACGGAGTCATGCCGTTGGTGCGGGCCGGCGAGACCGTGACGGCAGGCTCGGTGGCCTCGATCATCTGACCGTTGCCGAGGTACATCGCGACGCTCTGAGTGCCACCGGGGCCGTAGCAGAGCAGGTCACCGGGCCGTGCTTGTGCGGGAGCAACTTTGCGGCCGACGCTGCACTGCTCGCCCGACGTCCGCGGCATCTTGAGCCCGGCGCCGGCGTAGGCGTACTGGATCAGACCTGAAGCGTCGAACCCGACCACGTTGGCCTTCAGCCCGGTGCCGCGGGTTGGGCCGGCGACGTTGCCGCCGCCGTACAGGAACGGCACACCGCGCTGCGCAAGCGCGCGTTGAATCACATAGCTGGTCGATTGCTGGTAGCCCACCAGCGACGGGTTCGGGTCAGCGGTCGCGAAGTTGGGGCTGAGCATCGGTAGCGTCAGCAACAGGGCCAGACCGATCGGGACTGCGTAGCTGCGTCTCATGCGGATCACCTCTCTGTGGCTTCAGCGCGGTGACTTCGCGCATCCGCCGTCATTCCATGCCGGTTCACCACAGAGACTCGTGTGCTGGCCCGCCCCGTTGGGGGCCGCACGCCGCCACCTAATGCCCCTGAGGACATGGCAGAAGACGTCGACCCTCGGTGAACCGTTGAATTCACAACAGTCACTACAGACACTTTGGCAACAAATAGCCGCGGGTGCCATAGTGCAGGTGCTTCCCGAGGGATTTTTTGTCGTAACGTGACCGAACGGTGACCGCTTATTGGGTCTTATTGGACCAAAGCCCAATCTGCTGCGGGCAGTTGTGATTTCGCTCTCATCCGGACTTTCGCCAAACGCGTCGCCGGATCAACCTTGCCAGTGCCAGTACGGCACGCTGAAGGCGGTCAGGGCCGAGCCCGCCACCGAGGTCACGACGAGGATGCCGAACGCCAAGAGCGGCCAGAAGGACAGGTACCAGCCCCTCAACAGGGAAACCACCGGTCCGATGAGAGCCGCGGAGATCGCGGCGCCGACACCGCCCCACACCACCGGGTAAATGTAGAAATCGACGCCGT
>Ga0210398_10003968_pt1 | contig 14039 bp, 12 predicted proteins | sample IncBWC4OmetaG_FD_161047 | JGI IMG/M metagenome (GOLD analysis project Ga0210398, IMG submission 161047) | Forest soil microbial communities from Barre Woods Harvard Forest LTER site, Petersham, Massachusetts, United States - Inc-BW-C-4-O | ecosystem: Environmental > Terrestrial > Soil >...
TTTCCTCTCGCGCTCATGACTACTCTGTTTTTTTGGAATCGGCACTGGTTATTGCCGGCTGAGAGCTTGCGGGCTGGGTCATCTGCATGCTTACCAGGCGTGCGACAAGGATAGCCAGATAGAACTGTCCGGTAATTCCTTCTGCGACAGCTATGTAGCGGGCCTGAAGAGTTACGGGAGTGATATCGCCGAAGCCGATGGTCGAGAGGGTCGTCAAGCTGAAATACATGAGGATCGGGATAGCCTGTTGTTGGGAATTGGGACCTCCGGCGCTGAATATGAACGAAGCCGGGTGCACGTCGTAGATAACGTTGTATAGCATTCCACACGTCAATCCGAGCAGCAGATAGGTGGAGATCGACATGCTGATGACTTCGCTCGTCACTTCTTTTTGCTTCAGCACCGCGCGCAATTGACTCCAGGTGATATAAGCGAAGAGCACCAGTATCAGCGCTGAACCCCCCATATGAAATGAATGCTCGGGGGCGAAAATTGAAATCCACCGTTCCACAATTGCAGCCGCTGCCAGCGTCCAAGTGATAGCATTTCGCCTCCTCCTCTGCGCCAGCAGAACTTCGCGATCGCCGACGAGATGCTCGACGTCGATGTTATAGAGCGCCATCAAAAGCAGAAGTACTATCAGGAGACTGAACAGCGGCGGACCTGCGCCGGTATCGCCAGTAAAAGGCCGCACCAAAAATAGGGCGATGATCGCACCGAGTAGTGCTGAATGCCGGTGCGGCGCGAAAAGGAGGTGAAATTGCTCGCGAAATTGCCTAAACAGGCCGGGCTCGACAGAGGTGATGTCGTCGCGTGCCATCGCTAAGGCTTTTGCTCGGCTTCGGCGCGGATGGCAACCGCGATGTCGGTGCTCATCTGCGCGAGTGCCTGGCTGTGCGCGGCGGCGAGCGCGTCATAGCTCTGACCCTGCACGGGTTCGCGCGCGACCGTGCGTCCCGAACGGATTTCACCGCCGACGCTTTTGCGCACCGTCCATACAGCCTCGAGCGTGGCAGCACTGCCGGGCACCGACTCGAATTTCTGCACGTCGATGGTGACTCGGTAATCCGGGACGAAGTTCGCCAACTGGTTGGAGGCCACTTCAGGACTGCCCAGCAGGACGACCAGGTCGCCGGCGACAGCGCGCGCGATCGCGTCACCGAGCGGAGCGACCCATCGATTGAACTCGTCAACCTGAACGCGGTTCGCCGCGACTTGTACGACAAACTCCGGCTGATCGACCGAGGCAGGGATAGTCACGGGGCCAACCATCACGGCGACGGCGGTCGGCGGCGTGCCGTCAGCGGCGGAGGTGGAGGACAGCGAGTAGAACTTCGACGGCGCAGTGCTGCATCCGACAGCTACCACCGCAGCCAACGCAATTGAGATCAATTGTGCGATACGACGTGCCATCACTTAGCCTCCCCGCTCTTGCCCTTAATGAGCGCGTCGGGATGGCGCTCGAGATAGTCTGCAAGCACGCGCACCGATCGCGCGGCGCGGCTCACCTCCTGCAGAGTGGTGCCGATCTGCTGGACCTGCGCGGAATTCGGCTCGGTGAGGAGGTTGGCGTTATTCATCGTGGTGTGTGCGCTCGTCAGGGTGCCTTGGGCGGCAAGCAGGGTCTCATTGAGTTGCGCGATAGCTTTCTGCAGGTTGACGCCGATCTCCTGGAACGGCACCTTGTCAAGTTTCTCAATAATATTCTCGACGGTAGCCTCGGTGGCCTCTAACTGTCCCCCAACGGTCGGGAGTTGTACCGGGTTTTGCGACCAATCGATCGTTGCAGGTGGTGCGCCCGGGAAAAAGTCGAGCGAGACGTAGGCGGCGCCTGTAAGCAGGTTCCCAGTTCGCAGTTCGGCACGGACTCCGTGCGCGATCATAGCGTCGATCAGCTTGCGCCGCATGGTCTCCAGGTCTACGCCGGGTCCGAGATCGAGGACTTTGACGCCGAGTCTTCGTGGATCAAGCTTGATAGTCACGGGCACCGAGAACTGGAAGGTCTTCAGATCGATCTGGGCGGAGATATCCGAAACCTCGCCGATAGGAATGCCGCGGAACTCGACTGGCGCTCCGGCTGTGAGACCTCGCACCGAATCCTTGAAGACAAGCTGGTAGGTCTGCGGATTTACCGGAGGCGGGTTAAAGGCCTCGGTTCGATTGCTGTAAAGGATGAAGACTGCGTTCTCGTCGGCCGGAGGCTGGATCATGACGTTGGGCGCGGTCTCGAACGCGATACCTCCGATAAGTATCGACAGTACCGACTGGGTCTGCACAGTAAGGCCGCTGGCGGAGAGCGATACATCGATTCCGCTGGCGTGCCAGAAGCGCGTGTCAGGGTTGACGTACTGATCATAGGGCGCCTGCACGAAAACCTTGACGGTCAGATCCTTGCCGTCTTTGTCGAGCGCGTAGGACGCGACCTGGCCGACCTGTAATCGGCGAAAGTAGATTGGCGTGCCGGTGTCCAGCGATCCCAGGTCCTTGGTCTTGAGGATGAAGAAGCGGCCTGGAGTCTCGCCGGTAATCACTGGCGGTATTTCGAGACCTACAAATTCCCTTCTTTCTTCCTTTGAAGATCCTATCTCCATTCCCAGGTAGGCTCCGGAAATAAGCGTGCCCAACCCGCTTATATTGGCGCCTGAAATTCGCGGCCGCACGACCCAGAACTTGGTGTCTTCGACCAGAAATTCTTCGGTCTTGGGCGCCATCTCAACGGAGAGGATAACGTGCTGATGGTCCTCCGACAGTACTATGGTTTGGACAGTGCCGATATCGACGCCGTTGTAGTGGATCTTGGTCTTGCCGGCTTCAAGTCCTTCCGCCGTTTTCATGGTGATAGTTATCTTGGGTCCTTCGCTCAGCACTCGGGTTACGGCGACCCACGCGCCGACGACGGCAGCCAGAATCGGGATGAACCAAACGAGTGAGAGCCGCGTGCGTTTTTTCGGCACGTTCCTCGACTCGGGTACTGTGGACCGTGGTGGATCGCGATCAGGCATAGGTAACCTCTTTCGACTCTGCCGCTTGCATACTTGCCGAATCCCAAATCAGCCGCGGGTCGAACGACTCGACCGCGAGCATCGTGAAGACCACCACCGCCGCGAAGAAAATCAAGCCGGGCCCCGGCTCGACAGACATCAGCGGTTGTAGCTGTATGAGCGCGGCGGTGAAGGTGTCGACGAACACGTCGACCATCGACCAGCGCCCGATGAAATCGACCATCCGGTACATTCGAATTCGCTGCTCATTGTTGGCTACCGAACCGCGCTGCGCGGTAATGAGCAGGTAACCGAGCGCGAGGATCTTCGCGCTGGGGATCATGATGCTCGCGACCAGCACAATGATCGACAGTGGCCACCCGGTCGGCGACCATAGCAGGACTACTCCCTGGAGGATGGTATCGGAGTCGGCGCCGGCCGCGGTGGTCGTCGTCAATACCGGGAGCAGGTTGGCGGGTATGTAACAGACCGCGGCGGCGAGCAGGAATGCCCACGTCCGCTGGAAGCTGGCGTGCTTGCGGAAAGAGAGCTCCTCGTCGCAGCGCGGGCAAATTCCTTCTTCTTCACCGGGCGCCGGACGAGACAGCAGGCCGCATCCTTCGCAACTTTGCAAGCCGGCTTGCATCGCCGTGATGGCGGTCATGACGTTCCCTCCACCAACGCCTCGCCGGCGCCGTCGCGATGGGCTTCGTCGGCCCACTGGATTCGATCCCAAACGTCGCGCGAGTCGAAGCTGGACGATATGCCGGCCAGGATGAAGACGAGGACCCACAACACAAACAGCGCCAGTCCCGGAACAACGGTCGCATAGTCGGCAATCTTGACCAGCGCCACGAGCACGCCGACCATCATGACCTCGATCATGCTCCAGATTTTCGTTGTGGGGTGATAGCGCAGCAGGATTGCAACCCATTGCGGCGGGCGCGGTCGCATGGCGCCGATCAGGATCGCGAGCATCAGGCCTATCTGCAGCGCAGGTGCGATTACTGCGGTAAACAGCACCAGCACTCCGACGACCTTCTGATCGTTGTTCCACAGGTGCAGGGCTCCTCCGATCACCGTGGTCTGGGCGTCGCGCCCGACGATGGTGAGGCCGAGCATCGGCACCGAATTCGCGATGATATAAAGCACGACTGCCGCGACCGTCAGCGCAAACGTGCGGTTGAGAGAATCCACCCGACGGCGCCACAGCTCTTTGTTGCATCGCGGGCATCGGGCCGACGCACCGGGTTCCAGCTCCGGGATGCGCTGCAGCAAATCGCAATGCTGGCAAGCGAGCAGCGAGGTATCGGCGATTGGTTGGTTGTAATTCATCGCGTCAGATGCCAGTTCCCGCATGCGAACGGCAGTCGTCCGCAAAGCTGCGTCGCTCCCCCGAGCGGGCGCCGACTGCCACATTGTGCCCTACGGCGTGGGCCACCACCATTGGACTAAAGTACAATATGTTTCCCCGGGGACAATCGACGAATAGGGGCGATCGGGGCGCCTGATTCGGTGCTGACCGCGCTGGCGACCCTTTTCTTCGGGCCGGCGAAGAACTATACATATTGTAGCAAAATCATGCTGTCACTTCTGAATTTCCGGCTGATGCGCACGCTGTCAGCGATTTCGATGCTGCTGCTGTGCTGCTTCGCGTTGCCCACCGTAGCGCGGGCGCAAACAGATCAGGCCCTTTACACCGACGCTCTCGTCAATGGCTGGCAAAACTGGAGCTGGGCGACGGTAAATCTCGCCAATACCACGCCGGTCCAATCTGGCTCCGACTCTATCAGTGTCAGCGCCGGTCCATACCAGGCACTCTATCTGCATCAGACCCCCTTCGATTCCAGCACTTACTCCGATCTGGTTTTCTGGATTAACGGCGGCGCGACCGGCGGCCAGTTGCTGCAGGTCCAGGCGACGCTGAACGGCGCGGCGCAGACTGTGGTGACTCTGCCGGCTCTCGCGGCGAACAACTGGCAGCAAATCTCAATCCCGCTTTCTTCGCTGGGCGTTCAGAATCAACCCGACATGGACGGCTTCTGGATCCAGGACCGCAGCGGCACCACGCAGCCGACGTTCTTCGTCGACACCATCTCGATCACCGCGTTGCCACCGCCGAGCGTGGTGAACGTGACGGTGAACGCGGCAGATACGGTGCGCGTCGTCGATGCGCGCCATTTTGGCGTCAACACCGCCGTGTGGGATTCGCTCCTCGATACAAGCATCACGACCAATCTGCTGACTGCGATGGGCGCCGGGTCGTTGAGGTTCCCCGGCGGATCGCTCTCGGACGATTACCACTGGGCTACCAACACTACCGACAGCGATACCTGGACCTGGTCGACGCCGTTCGATCAATTCGCACAGGTCGCCACCGCTATCGGCGCACAGGTTTTCGTTACGGCCGACTACGGTTCGGGAACGCCGGCGGAAGCGGCCGCATGGGTGCAGGAATCGAACGTCACCAATCACTACGGATTCAAGTATTGGGAAATCGGCAACGAGTGCTATGGCTCATGGGAAACCGACACTAACTCTGTCCCGCACGATCCCTACACCTATGCGCAGCGCTTCCAGCAATACTACACGCAAATGAAGGCGATCGATCCGACTATCAAGATTGGCGCCGTCGCCGTTCCCGGTGAGGACAGCTATGCGAACAATACCAATCATCCGGTGGTCAACCCGGTAACCGGAGTTACGCACAATGGCTGGACGCCGGTGATGCTCGCGACGTTGAACAGTCTCGGCGTGACCCCTGACTTTTTGATCTATCATCGCTATCCACAAAACCCGGGTGGTGAGAGTGACGAGGGACTGCTCCTTTCCAACGGTACCTGGAGCAGCGACGCCGCCGATCTCCGCCAGCAGTTGACCGACTACCTTGGGACGGCGGGACCTGGTGTTGAACTCGATAACACCGAGAACAATTCGGTGTCGTCCGGTCCGGGCAAGCAGACCACCAGCCTCGTGAACGGTCTGTTCCTCGCCGACAGCATTTGCGCCGCCATGAACACCGAGTTCAACGCCGTCACATGGTGGGATCTGCGCAACGGACAGGAGACCGGCAACAACAATTCCTCGAGTCTCTACGGATGGCGCCAATACGGCGACTACGGCGTCGTCGATAGCGCCAATCCAGCCGGCCCGGCTGACACCTATCCGACCTATTACGTCGAAAGACTTCTGCAGCACTTTGTTCGCGGCGGCGACCATCTCGTCAGCGCGGCGAGTGATTATCCCTTCCTAAGTGTATGCGCGGCTCAGCGGACGGCCGGCGGATTGACGCTGCTGGTCGTTAACAACAGCGCGAGCGACGCACTCAACGCGAACATTTCGATAAGCGGCGCTTCACCCGGCAGCACCGGCACGCTGTATTCCTACGGCATCCCGCAGGACAATGCTGCTGAAACCGGCACCGGCTCGGCCGACATCGCGACCACTCCAGTGACGGGCCTGTCGACAAACTTTACGTACAACTTCCCAGCGTACTCGGCCAACGTAATTGCGTTTGGCGGCGCATCATCGGCCTCGCCAACGCCGACCGCGACCAGGACGGCTACAGCAACAGCCTCGGCCACCAGTACACCGACGGCAACGACGACCAGAACGACGACTGCCACTGCCACTGCCACGCCTACTGCTACGGCGACCAGCACGGCTACTGCGACGAGAACGCCGACAGCTACTGCGACTGCGACCAGTACTGCAACCGCCAGTGGAACCAGAACACCTACACCGACTGCCACGAGCACAGCTACAGCCACCGCGACTAAGACTGCCACCGCTACCGCCACAATCACGGCGACGGCGACTGCGACGAAGACGTCGACGGCTACAGCGACGCCGACCGCGACTGCGACTCCCGCGGCTATAGCTAGCGTCGAGCCCGCGAGCTTGAGCTGGGCGGGGCATGCAGTGGGTACTACGGCCGCAGCCAAGACGGTTAGCCTGATCAACAAGGGAACTGTTGCGCTCAGCGTTTCAAGCATCTCCATAACCGCGGGGTTCTCCGCGACCAACGCCTGCACCTCGCCGGTGATGCATCTGAAGCACTGCAGCATCTCGGTGAAATTCAAGCCAACCGTCGTCGGCACCATCAATGGAACTCTGACTATCAACGACAACGCGGCTAACAGTCCGCAGCTTGTGCCATTGACCGGCAAGGGCACCAAATGATTCGACGCGGGCGAGAATAACCCGCCGATCTTTTAATGGCCGCGCTGCATAGCGGCTAGCCCTTCCCTTATTTCGCCCAGCGCTCGCTGGACCGACTGACGAGTCTGCACGTGAGTCCACCACGATGCGAGATTTGGACGCCCTTCCAGTGGAGACCCGGCGGCGAAGATCGGAAGCATCGTGACTGCGAAGAATATTGTCGGCGCCAGCGCGCAGTCGGCCAGGGTAAAGTCATTTCCGGTGGCGAAGCCGCTTGCGGGCAGCATCGCGTCGAGCTGATCGAGGCGCAAATTCTGTTCGGCCAGCTTCTCGTTGAGCAGTTTTTCGTTGCGGTTCTGCGGATTGAGCTGCGAGGCCAACGCCTCCTGCGTCGACGTCAGGTAGAGATCGTGGAAGCGGGTAAAGATCCGCACCCGCGCGCGGCCTTCCGGCGATTTGGGCAGCAGCGGCCGCGCCGGAAACTTGTCTTCAAGATATTCGTTGATCGTTTCCGATTCGGGAATCATGAGCCCGTCAGCATCGAGCGCCGGCGTCTTGCCAAGGAAATTTATCTTCAGATACTCGGGCGACTTCAGATCGTTGCCCGGGATGGGCACGATGTCGATTGCGAGTCCTTTGTCATAGATCGCGATGCGCGATTTGGCGGCAAAGTTCGACGTGCTCACGTCGTAGAGTTTCATCGTCTTCGGTCCTTTTCGCTCAGGTTCGCACCGACGATGCAAAGACTTCGTCGAGTCGATCGTAACCCTCGGCCAACCCTTTATTCATTCCGCCCACTATCGCCGCGTCGCGAGCCTCCTTCGACGGATACTGCACGGTTAGCGTAAGTGTAGTCTTGCCGCCCTGCTCGGTGAGGACGAGCGTCGCCAACTGTTCACCGGCTCGGGGCGGAACACCTATAACGAAAGATTCTGTGCGCACGACGCGCTCGGGCGGGACGACCTCGCTGAAGATTCCGCTCAATGTCATTTCGGATCCGTCGGGACCGCGCCATGCGAAATGAAAAGCGCCGCCGACGCGCCAATCCTGATCGCAACGCACGATCGGCCAACCCGGTGGCCCCGGAATCCAACGCTTGAGCAGATCGGGCTCGGACATCGCCCGCCACACGAGCCTTCGCGGGGCGTCAAAGACTCTAGTCACGACAACCTCGCGATCGGAGGGCGTAGTCAGCTTCATTTTTTCGCCGTTCTTCATCGGTGGATCCTCTATCGCTTCGCGGGTCCGCGTTTGTGTTCGCGCGCCTTCAGTTCCTCGAGCAGTGCGTCGAGGCGGTCGAAGCCGCCTTCCCAAAACTGACGGTAACGCTCGAGCCAATCTGTCGCCTCCGCCAGCGGTTTGGCCTTCAGCCGGCAGGGCCGCCGCTGCGCATCGCGGCGGCGCGAAATCAGGCCCGCGCGCTCCAGCACCCTCAGATGTTTGGATATTGCCGGCTGACTCATCGCGAACGGCTTGCAAAGTCCCGCGACCGAAACATCGCCGGTTCTGAGACGCCTGAGGATTGCCCGGCGAGTTGGATCGGCTAGCGCCGCGAAAGTTGCATCGAGGCGATCAGATGATTTCGTTGCATAACCCATCAGTTCTAGAACCATATGGTTATGAATAATGTCAGTCAAGCAGCCTAGCTTGACGCGCATCCCTCAACTGTCAGACTGGAGTGCCGGTACTCTGGCTCTTGGCCGCATTAACGGCCCATTGCTCGAACAGGCTGTAGCCCAATGCCACCAGGGTCGGGCCGAGGAACATCCCGATGACGCCGAAGGCGAGCGCTCCGCCCAGCACTCCCAGCATCACGAGTATCATCGGCGTCGATCCGCCGCGGCTGATAAGCAGCGGCTTCACGATGTTGTCGAGCATCCCGACCATCAAACCCCACGCCATTATGAATATTGCCCACGGCAGGGAGCCTTGCCGGTACAGCCAGAAGGCGGCGAAAGCGGCGACGATCGGCGGTCCGCCCGGCACCAGCGACAGCAGGAATGTGACGAAGCCGAGCGACACGGCGCCCGGCACGCCGGCGATTCCGAATCCGATCGCAGCGACGACGCCCTGCAGCAGCGAAGTTCCGAGGATGCCGTAAACGACCGCGCGAATCGTCGCGCCCGCGAGCTCGAGCAGACGATCGCCCCGCTCGCCCGCGATTCGACGAAGCGACATTTGCAGCTGGGCGGCAGGCGCGTGTCCGTCGCGATAGAAAAAGAATGCGATGATCAGACTCAACGTGATCTGAAAAATGCCCTCGGCCAGTGCGCTGCCGCCCCACAACGCAATTACCTTCGCCGCCGGCAGCAGGCGCGCGAGTTCCTGCAGCCGCACCGTGCTGCCCTCGTTCAGATAGTTCCAGTAGTCGGCGATATGGCTGCCGATCAACGGAATGCTCGCGATCCAATCGGGCGGACTCGGCGGACCCTCACGAATGAGTTTCTGGCTGGCCGAGATCAGCGCCGAAACATTATCGGCGAGCGTGGCGCCGAGAATCGCGACCGGCACGACGATGACTGCAGCAAGGAACAGGGTCGCTATCAGTGCCGACAATGTTCGCCGTCCGCCGAGCATCTCTTCCAGGCTGAGGAACAAAGGCCAGGTGGTGAAGCAAAGAATCACCGCCCATAGCGCCGCCGATATGAACGGGCGCAGGACCAGCAGGCACAACAGCGCCAGCACGACGACGGCCGTGCCGCCGATCCACAGTTCGATATTGGTTCGCCTCAGCCGGCCGGCCGGTTCGTCAGCCATGCGGATGCTCGCGCAGTTCTTTCATCATCTGTTGCACCTGCGGGTTGTCCGGCTCGAGCGCTTCGAGGCGCTCCGCATAGGTCAGCGCTTTGTCGTTATCACCCGCCTGTTGCAGGAAGCTCACCACCGCGGCGAGCGAATCACGATCATAAGGATGCGCCTTGATGGAACTTTCCAGCGTCTCGATTGCTGTACTGTTTTTGCCGGCGCCGTTCAACGCGACCGCGTAGACGTAAACGTAGCGCGCGTTGCCGGGATCGTTACGCGCCGCCGCCCCCAGCAGGTCGAGCCCTTGCGCACCACGCTTCTGACGCACCATCAGCAGCCCAAGCGCGTGTTCGAGCGACGCATCGTCCGGCGAACGGCCGAGCGCGTCCTTGAGAACGCTTTCGCCCTCATCGTCCCGGTTCTGCGCGCGATAAACGTCGGCCAGGTTGACCGCGGCCGGCGCAAAGCTCGGGTCGAGCGACAACGCCGTCTTAAGTTCCTCCTCAGCTTTGTCGAAATGATTCTGCCGCGCGTACAGCAATCCCAGATTCAAATGCGCCTCGGGACGGTCGGCGTTCAATTGCTGCGCGGCGACGTACTCGTTGGTGGCGCGATCGAAAGCATCGGCAACATTCGCCGGCAAATTGCCGGCGGGCAAGCCCGCCAGCGTTTCCGCCGCTTCGATCCGCACCGCGCGAACCGGATCGCTGAGCAGCGGCGCGATCGCATTCGCGCTGGCGCTCGGCTCGCTGTTCGACATGGCATGAGCAGTGGCACGTCTTACCAACGCCCAATCGTCGACGACTCCGGCGCGGACCGCAGCATCTGTGGGCGCTGGAGCGTAGTTCGCGAGCAACGAAAGCGCCGTTGCGCGAGCGATTGCCGGCTGCTCGACGTCGGTGACCAATCGCTCGAGGGATTGATCGGCGCCGGGTCCACCGGCAGTTCCGGCATCGATTGCCTCGGCAAAGTGCTGAAACCCGTCGGGCGTGTGCCCGTACCATTTTTTCACCGTGTCCAAGGCCCACTTGGCCTGCTTGTCAGTGTGGCAATTCGTGCACGCGTTGGGAGTGCCAAGCTTGACCGACAAGTCGGGACGGGGAATGCGGATGCTGTGATCGCGGCGCGCATCGATGACCATGTAGGTCCGCGTTGGCATGTGACACTCGACGCATCGCGCGGCCGCCGATCCGACCTTATGAAAATGATGCGACGGCGAATCATATTTCTGCGCCGAGTGACATTGCGCGCAAACATTGTTGCCGTCCGCGCGAAGCTTGAGACTGTGCGGCTCGTGACAATCGCTACAGGTGACGCCAGCATGGAACATCTTGCTCTGAGTGAAGGAACCGTACTCGTAGTCTTCCTCTTTTATCTGCCCGTCGGGAAAGTAGTGGTCTTCATCGAGCAGCGCGACGCGGTAGTCGTCGCCGACCGGTTGCCCGTGCACGTAGTCTTCGTGAATCTCGCCGCGCCGCGCGTGGCATCGCGCACACATCTCGATTTCCCGCTCCGATATACGCGCCGAGCTTCGACGCGCGTTGCCGGTCGAGAGATCGATCGTCCAGGCGACGCCTTTTCGCTCGTCAAGCGCGATCGTCAGACCCTCGGTTGCGTCGAGCTTCTCCCAGTCGCCCTGCTTCTTCGCCCAGGCGAGGTGATTGGATCCCGGGCCGTGGCATGCCTCGCATGACACGTCTATCTCCGAATAGGACGTAGCAAAAGTGCGAGTGGCGGCGTTGTAGTCCTTGCGCAAGTTGGTCGAATGGCAATCGGCGCACATGTAGTTCCAGTTCTGATCGATGCCGGTCCAGTGGCGAGTGTCGCGCGTCGTGATCTTCTCGCCTGGATACAGAAAGAACCACCGCTGGCCGCCACGCTCGCGCGATCGCGTATCCCAGGCGATTCCCAGCGCCTGTAAACGTCCGCCGGGCATCGCGATCAGATACTGCTGCAGGGGATATACGCCGAACGTAAATTTGATTTCGTAATCATGCAGCGCGCCATCGGGGCCGTCGGTGCGTACCATGAAGCTGGATCCATTTCGAAAGAAGCTCGATGTGACACCGTTGTTTTCGAAGCTGGCACGATTGAAGTCGCCTAGCACCGTAGACGCGTCGGCCGGTTGCATCGCCAGCTGATGATGCGAACCGCGCCAGAGAGTTGCTTCCTGCTCGTGACAGGTTGCGCACTCGGCGGCTCCTACGAATTTCGCACTGGGTATCGGGGCTGTAGGCGACGTTGGGATCGAAGTCGTAGGTGGCTCGCCCATTCGGTGCGCGAGTAGTACGACGGCGACGACGGACATCAGCGCTAATGGAACCAGCCATGCGAACAGACCGCGAGTCGATTTCGGCTGCGCCGCCGTTGGTTGCGGTCGCGCGACGGTCTTCGCCTGTTTGCTCGTGCGTTTTTTCTTTTTACTCAACGGACAACCTTGGAACGAGCGTCGCGTGCCGCTGTATAGCATGACCCGTCAGGTCCCGCGCATGCTACTAAAGTCCTATTGCTCGATTCGGTCAGCGATTCGTAGGATTGCGGCACGCGCGATAGGACCATCTTCTAGCAGGAGGCATCGATGGCTACTCCAACGATCAAGTCCGCTAACGCCGAACAGGAGGCATCGCTTGCGGGAGTTTTGACCCTGGCATTCATGAATGATCCCGTATCGCGGTGGTTCTGGCCAAACCCGCTCGACTATCTGACCAACTATCCGCTCATGGTGAAGTGCTTTGGCGGAAACGCAGCCCTCAAGCACAACAGCGCTTACTATCTGGAGGATTGGTCCGGCGCGGCGATCTGGCTGCCACCTGGAGTGGAAATCGACGCGGAGGGAGTTCTTGCCGTGTTGCAGTCTTCCCTTTCACAGAAAAAGCTCGAGCAAGGATTGGCGGTGATGGAGCAGATAGCCAGCTATCATCCGAAGGAACCACATTGGTACCTGGCCATTATCGGCGCCGATCCGAGTTGCCAGGGACGCGGGAGCGGCTCGGCGCTCATGCGGCATGCGCTCGAGGCGTGCGATCGCGACAAAAAGTTCGCCTACCTGGAATCGTCGAACCCGCGAAATCTAAGTTTCTATCTGCGGCACGGCTTCGATCTGGCCGGCGCGATTCATGTTGGCGACTTCCCGCCGGTCTTTCCGATGGTGCGCAAACCACGCTGATCGGATCTCGAGCGCGCCACGAATATTTTCAGCTAATTGCGTCGACTGCGGCGTCGAATTACCATCCGACAGGGGCGCGCAGCCAGACCGTTGGAGTTGTGGGGTAATCGATGCACAAGCACATAAGCAAGCATGAAGAAACCAAGCATCTGGCCAGTGATGTAGTTCATTACCGCGAGTACAAGATTCTGCTTCAGCCCGATCGGTTCACCAGCAAAAAAGGTTTCCTCGAATTCTGGGATGCAGTCGGAAAGACGCTCAAGAAACTTCATATAAAAGTGGACCACGACGAGCATGCCGCCGACAGCCAGGTTCGCGAGGTGCTGTTCTACGACACCCCGCAGTTCGACCTTTACAATAACCACTTCATTCTTCGAAAACGCACTTTCTACGAGCAGGGTTGGCCGCGTGCCGATCACGAGCTGACCTTCAAATTCCGCGCGCCGGAACTCACGGCCGCCGCCGCCGTCGACGTGCGCCCGCAGTTGGGTGGACACGACGAGATAAAGTTCAAGGAAGAATTACTGCTCGAGCGCGACAAGCTTGGCGGGATGCGCAGCGTCTACTCGCATGGCTGCGTGCTTACCTCGCCTAAGATTGAGCTCGATCGCGGCATCGAGGACATCGCCAAGGCGTTTCCGACTCTCAAGAAAATCGACATACGGCCGCGAACCAAGATGATGCTGGTGAACAACGTGGCGGTTGAAGAAGTGCAGAACACGATGGGCGTCATTCACTTCGGCCATCATTTCAAAGGCAAGACCACGATCGCTATTTGGCGCAGCCGCGCGCTGGAAAAGTCACTCTCGGGCGAGTTCGCGTTTCAGTGCAAATTCGATCAGCTCGACGATGTAAGCCAGGAGTCGCTCGATCTATCCGAAGAGTTCTACAAGAGGGTCCAGCTCGATTGCGCTGATTGGGTCAAGCTGGGCACCACCAAGACCGCGATGGTGTACGGACTCGGAGACAAGCAACCGAGTAACCGC
>Ga0210398_10003969_pt1 | contig 14038 bp, 9 predicted proteins | sample IncBWC4OmetaG_FD_161047 | JGI IMG/M metagenome (GOLD analysis project Ga0210398, IMG submission 161047) | Forest soil microbial communities from Barre Woods Harvard Forest LTER site, Petersham, Massachusetts, United States - Inc-BW-C-4-O | ecosystem: Environmental > Terrestrial > Soil >...
ATTTGGAGGACTTGGCCCGCGAGTACGGAGTGGGTCCTCGGAACGCTGGTGGGAATAAGCATGATCTTCAGTGGAGCGTCGCGACTGATGCTTTCGCTCGCCGCGCGTAGCCTGGTGACGAAGTTGGCCTAAGCCATCTACCGATAAACGTCACTCACGATAGTTCCAGGGCTCCCGTCCAGATGCCAGATTCTGAGCAGGAGTTAGTCACACAACAACCATCGCCATAACCGTGGCGAATTCTAAACGCACTGTTCCCTGCCCCTTACGAGAGAATCGAATTTACAATTCTGGCGCGAAGAATAGAAGTTGCACTCAACTGCGCCCAAAGTTGATTTGTTATCCGCTTCAGCGTAAGGACCTGAAATTAAGAGGAAGATTGGCTCCCCGGGCAGGACTCGAACCTGCAACATTTCGGTTAACAGCCGAACGCTCTACCATTGAGCTACCGGGGAACGGCCAATGAATTTCGATTCTACTACGCCGCAGCAAGGATTGGAGTACAGCTTCCCGGATTTTTTCTGTATTCTAGCCGTGCGATACCGCAACCATCCGGAGGGGAAAGGAAGGCGCACATGCAAGACCACACCAAGCGGAACACACGCCGACTCATTCTGGCGGCCGCGATTATGGCGGGAAGCTCACTTTCCCTGGGGCTTGCGGGTTGCGGCTCCTCGAAGCCGGCCGAACAAGCCTCGTCGCAACAGCAGCCCGCGGGGCCGCAGCGCTACAAGCTTTCCGGGCGCGTTGTTTCCATCGAGACGCCCAAGAAGCAAGTGACCGTTGATGCGGGAGACATTCCGGGATTCATGGCCGCCATGACCATGGGCTATTCCGTGAAGGATTCCCAATTGCTGGCGCCGCTTTCGCCGGAGGATCAGATTACCGCGGATGTGGTGGTGGACGGCAGCGACGTGTACCTTGAGAATATCGTCGTCACGAAGAGAGCGGACAAAGCCAAGGCTCCTGCCTCAGGACAGCCGGCAAAACAGCAATAAAAAGAGCGCCGTAGGAACTTGAACTTCGCTGAAGTTCCCGGCGGCGCTCCCAGGCCTTTCCCTACCGTTACTTCTTTTCCTTTTCCTTTTCGTTTTCCGGCTTCTTGGATTCCGGTTGCGGCTTCGCCGGCTCTTTGGGCGGTGCTGCGTTCGTGGCAGGGGCCGGCGGCCGCTCGAATTGATGCGGCTGATACGTGTGCTCGTTGGCCTGCGGGGGCGGAGCGAACCGCACGTTGGGAGCCTGCTGCGCCGGAGGCGGCGTGTTGGTCTTGTCTCCGACTTGTCCGTTCGGCTGGCCCGGCGTTGGTCCCGTCGGCGGGCCGGTCGTGCGTCCGGGCGTTTGCCCCGTCACTTGGCCCTGGCCCGTGGCGCCCTTGAATTGCGGCTGCGATTGCGTTTGCTGTTGCTGCTGTTGTGACTGCTGGACGGAGGACGGCTGCGTCCGCGGTTGCTGCCCGGGCGGCGTGAATTGCTGGAAGCCCGGGCGAGCCTGCCCCTGTGGCTGCGCAGGCGTAGTTGGCGTTATCGGTCCGCGGCCCTGCTGCGTGAACGATCCCTGCGTGCTCGTTCCTACCGAAGTGCGCTGCGGGGCCGGCGCGATCTTGGCCACCACTTGCCGCTGCATCACGGCTTGCGGCGGGCGCACGGCCGCGGGCGCCGAAGCACCAACCACGCTTTGCCGCACCGGCGCGACCGCGAAGTTGTGCTGTACTTCCGCCTGCTGAATCTGCTGGGCGTTTACTCGCACACTGGCCGCCGCTACGGGGCGCGCGTTCACGAAGGTGTCATGCGAGACGGCCGTCACCGCGGCGACGTTGTTCTGGTGCATGTAAGTGACGTTGGTGACATTCACGTTGCGGTAGACGTTCGTTACCGTGACCACATTCACCGTCGTGTTGGTCACGTTCACGTTTTGCACGTAGCGCTCGCTGACGCGGTACGGCGGAACGTACACTTCGCGTGGACCCAGCGGGAACCACGCCACGCCTCCGCCGACGCCGAAGGAAAGCCCCGCGCCAAAGTGCGCTCCACCAACGAACACTACAAGGGCTGGCGCGTACACCGGACGCACCACCACCGGTCCGGGCACCCAGCACCACGCGCCGCCGAACACCGCCCAGCGGCCGTAGTGGAACGGCGCAAAGCCCCAGGGCTCATCCTCGACCCACGTCCAGCCCCACGGGGCGACGAATACCCAGTGGCCGAAGCGGTACGGCGCCCATCCCACAGACACGGTCGTGGGAAACCAGACGTAGCCGTAATCCGGCACGCTGCGCCACTGGCCATTGTCGTCCAGGTCGTCGTAGCCGTCCACGTCGCGCGAGACATAGCGCGCCGAGGCGGAGCGGTCTTCGCGCTCATCGCGCGAACCGCACCACTGGTCGAAATCATCGGGAGGTCCCGCCTGTCCACCGTCGTAGGTCAGGGAATCCGTGCCGGAAAAGGTAGCGTGGTCGCCCGTATCCATGTGGTATTCGCTGCCGGCGCCGGTAGCGTCGCCTTCTCCCTGCCGCACGGTGACGGTTGTGGAGCCGCCGCTCGGGTCGACATCGACGCGGTATTCACCGGCGCGCTCCAGGGTGAAGGCGATACTGGGCGTGTCAACCTCAAAGGCATCGCCGCCTTCGAGCCGCCGCACGTGCACGTTCATGGATCCTTGCGCGAGCTGGATCTGCACGGTGCGGTCATTGAGATTGAGAAACGTGATTCCCGTCTCGGCGCCGATGCGAATGGATGTGCTGCCAATGTGCAGCTCGCCGCGGGAATCCTTGTCGGCCCACAGGTTGTCGCCCGCGGTGAGGGGACGGTTGGGATTGGCCTGCGTCCAATCGGTCTCGCCGCCGGGCTGAAAGGAAACCGATCCCTGGATGTAGTTGAGCCGCGCCACTCGTCCCGGCGGGTCATCGTCGGCCAGAGCGGGCGAGCAATAGGCAAACAGCAATCCGGCTAGAAGGGCCACAACTGCAGAAACGAAAGCGATCTTGCGCATGGACTTAGTCCCTCCGACATTCGCAGTCTCGAGAGCCGGGCGTCTCGGTTGATTGTACTCCAACAGCGTGAGCCTTGTTCGTGACATCCCTTCACGAGCTGGGCCTTGCCTCGCGCTCTGTTCCCGCTTCTCCTCTTTTTGGGGAGGACAGGCGGCCCCTTGCGGGGCCGCCTGACGGTGAGTGAGGAGTGGGGTGATGCGAGGTGGAAGAAATTCTTAGTGGTGGCCGTGCCCGCCGCCGGACGAGCCGCCGCGCGACCCGCCGCCCGAAGGCCCGCGGGAGCCGCCGCTCGATCCGCGGCCTGAGCTGCCGACGCGCGGCGTGACCACCGGCTGCCGCATGTTCAGCGTCGGCCGGCTCGATCCGCCGCCATAGGATCCGTTGTATCCGCCGCGCGAGTAGTTTTGGGTTTGCCGCGGCTGCTGGTACGGCGGCGCATTATTCGTTCGCGGTTGAGAGTAATTCTCTCGCGATTGGGAATTCCCTTGTCCCTCAAATGTCCGTCCGCCGTTCGACCCCTGAGGCTGCGAATAGTTCCCTCTCGGCTGCTGAGTTCCTTGTCCCTCAAACGACCTGCCGCCGTTCGATTGAGTCTGCGAGCCTCCCGATGGCGGCGTAAAGGTGCGCCAGCCGGGCCGCGAGGATTGAATCGAATTAGGCGTGCCGCCGCGATTCACGTTGGCGTTGTTCGGCGCATTAAAGCCGCTCGATCCCGGCCGGGCTGCGTTTCCCGGCGTGTTGCCGGAATTTCCGCCGCGGTTGAAGTTGCCGGCATTGTTGCCGCCCTGGAATCCGGTGTTCCCCCGCGCGCCGTTGCCGCTGAAGAAGCGCTGGTTGCTCACCGAGCGGTTAGGAATCGAGCTTGCGCTCGCCGGCCGGTCGGTGGACTGGAAGCTCTGCCGCGAGGGCGAAAACGGGCTGGCGCCGGTCGCCATACTCGCCTGGCGGAAAGTACCCGCGTCGATCCGGGACTGCTGCATCGGCACGCGCCCGCGCCCGAACTGGCCGCTTTCCATCGAGCTGAATCCCGCGCGCACATGCTCGTCGTTGAAAGCCCGATCCACATTCGAGAAGGCTCCCGCGCGCAGCGGCCCAAATCCGCCCACCGCGCCGTGCACGTTGTACGCGTTGACGAAGCCCGCCCTGCCGACCCCGCGGCCGTACCACGGGAAGAAGCGGTCGCCCGGCCCCACCGGCAGCCAGCCCACATGGCCGAAGCCCCATCCGCCGCCTAACCCGACTCCGAGCCCAAAGCCTCCTCCGCCCCAGCCGAAGAAGGAGACGTACGCCGGCGCCCACATCGGGTAGTACCCGGCATACACCGGCCCCGGCCACCAGCCCCAGTTCCCGCCATAGACGAACCAGCGGCCGTAGTGATACGGCGCCCAGCCCCACGGTTCATAGGAAACCCAGGTCCAGCCCCAGTAAGGCTCAAAGACCCAGCGGCCGTCGCGATACGGCGCCCAACCCGAACCCGCGGAGGGGAACCACACCTGGCCGTAGTCGGGCACGTTCTGCCATTGCCCGTAGGTGTCCAGGTCTTGTGTTCCGGTGTAGTTGGGATTGGTGTTGCGCCAGCTCTGCGCGCTTTCGATGGTGTGGTCGCGGTCGCTGTTCCAGCGGTCCCAATCGTCGCGGCCGGGCGCGCCGGAGATCTGATACTCCGCGTTGTCTGCGTTGCCCTGGATGGTGATGCGCTGGTCGCGCTCGACGCGCGTGCTGCCCTGCGGAGTGGAAATCTCCGCCGAGCCGCTGCGCACGTCCACGATGGTTTCGCCGTCGGAGTTGACCAGGACGCGGTAGCTGCCTTCGCCCGTCACCGGACGAATGCCCACGTTGGGCGTATCGATTTCAATGTTGGCTTCGTTGCCGCGCAGGACTTCGTAGTTCGCCAGGCCCTGCCCGATCTCCAGTTGCATCTGCGTGCGTGACACGTTGACCAGGTTGGCCGTGGTCTGGTCGGACAAGCGCAGGATGTTGGCATGATCCAACTGGATTTCCGCGCGCGCGTTCGGGCCGGTGGAAATGTGGTCGCCGTTTACAACGGGGGTATTCAGGGTGGCCGCGGCCCAGTCATTCGAGCCGCCGTGCTGCGTCGAAACGTCGCCGTGAATGAAGCTGATGCGCCCCGCGCCCTGATCCGGCGCCGGCGCCGGTCCTTGCTGCTGCTGCGCCCCTTGCGGCGGCATTCCCGGTCCCGTCTGGCCGGGCCCCGCCTGACCAGGCCCCGCCGGCGGATACTGCGCCTGCGCCGGAATCTCTTCCGGCATCTGCGAAGCGGGCGGCGCTTGCTGCGCGCTCGCTCCCGCGCACAGTCCGAGCACCAGAATCCCGGCCGCCAAGGCCGTTTCCAGGGCTGTTCCGATTCTCCCGATTTTGTTTGTCATGGCCGATCTCCCCACAACTGCCCAAGCCGATTGCTGCTCTTCACTCGCTTTGGATGATTGCAGGGGGAGGGCCAATCGATCTCAAATCTCAACTTTGAAACATCAGGTTTAGATTCAATGGGTTGGGGTGTTACACGCGGTTTCTCGCAATCCCTATCTTGCTGGAATTCCGGTGCTTCTGAAGCAGGGGGTGGTGGATTTCAACCAGCACTCGCGGCGGAAGCAATCTTGGGTCACGTCTCCGATTCGGGTGGGTCGGGAACTCCCAATTTTGAGAGGCGGTAGCGCAGGGCGTTGCGCGAGAGGCCTAAGGCGCGGGCGGCTTGGCTCTTGTTGCCGTTGGCGTGGTGGAGGGCTTCGCGGATGGTTTCGTCTTCCCATTGTTCAAGGGTCACGCCGGGGGGCAGGACGTAAGGGGAGCCGCCGGGCGCGGCGGGGCGCTTGGCGGGATCGTCGAGGTACATGTCGGCGGCGTCAAGCGTCGAGCCTGCCGAAAGCGCTACGCCGCGCTCGATGATGTTCTGCAATTCGCGGACGTTGCCGGGCCAGTGGTAGTCCACCAGGCGCTTCATGGCTTCGGGCGTGATGGCGGTGATGGTTTTTCCGGCGTCCTTGGCGTAGCGCGCCAGAAAAAAATTAGCCAGCGCCGGAATGTCTTCCTTGTGATCGCGCAGCGGGGGGATGTCGATGGCCACCACGTTCAGGCGGTAGTACAAATCCTCTCGAAAGGTGCCTTCCTCGAGCGCGGCGCGCAGGTCGCGGTTGGTGGCGGCCACCAGGCGCACGTCCACCTTCAGCGTCTTCGTTCCGCCGAGGCGCTCGAATTCGCGGTCCTGCAGGACGCGCAGCAGCTTCACCTGGATGGCGCCGGGGACGTCGCCGATTTCGTCCAGGAACAGCGTGCCCTTGTCGGCCAGCTCGAATTTTCCGGGCTTGGTGCCGGTGGCGCCCGAAAAAGCGCCCTTCTCATATCCGAAGAGCTCGCTCTCCAAAAGATTTTCCGGGATGGCCGTGCTGTTGATCTTGATGAACGGTCCCGAGGCGCGCTGCGAGTGCTGGTGAATGGCGCGCGCGATCAGATCTTTGCCGACGCCGCTTTCGCCCCCGAGCAGCACCGTGGAGTTGGTCGGCGCGACGCGCTCGACGAGGGCGAGCACCGCCTGCATTTTGTCGCCGTGCGCGATGATGTTGTCATAGGCATAGCGGCGGCCAAGGGCCTCGCGCAACGTGCGGTTTTCTTCGCGCAGGCGGTGCGCGTCCAGCTCCTTGCGGATCACGATCACCAGCTCGTCAAAGGAAAACGGCTTGGTGACGTAGTTGCTCGCGCCCACCTTCATCGCTTCCACGGCGGATTCCACCGTGCCGTACGCGGTCATCACCACCACGGGCGTCGCGGCGTTGGCGCGCTTCACCGCCTGCAGGAATTCCAGGCCGCTCATCCCCGGCAGGCGCAGATCGGTCACCACCAGGTCGGGCTTCTCGCGCACGAAGAGCTGCAGGCCCGCTTCGGCGTCCGGCGCCGAGTGGACGAGAAAATTCTCTTCGCCCAGCTGCAGCTCCAGCAGGCGCCGCATCTTGGCTTCGTCTTCCACCACCAGGATCGATGCTTTTTCGCGCGTCATGATTTGTGTAGCACAGACTTTAGTCTGTGGGGTTCCATAGGATCTTGGCTAGCGCGGGCAACCCGGGCTCTTTGATGGAAACCCACAGACTAAAGTCTGTGCTACCGGACGCCATTGTGCCAGCGAGCGTGCACGGAAGTGAAGCCGCAAATCGCAATTGCATGTAGAATCCAGTGGCGCAGGCTTCAGCCTGCGGGGGTTTGGGAGAGCAAGATCGACCGCGCCGCAACTAACCCCCACAGGCTGAAGCCTGCGCCACATAAGACGATGAGCGGAGAGCTTTCCGGCAAAACGGCGATCGTGACGGGCGGCGGCCGCGGCCTGGGCCGTTCGATGGCGCTGGCCCTGGCGCGCGCTGGCGCCAACGTGGTGATCACCGCAGCGCGCAACAAATTGGAGATTGACGCCGTCGTCGAGCAAGCCGGCAAGATTGACGGCGCGGGCCCCGTCCGCCCGATGCTGGCCGACGCCGCCAGCGACGCCAACTGCCAGCGCGTGGTAAACGAAGCCTTTCGCGAATTCGGCGGCGTGCACATCCTGGTGAACAACGCAGGGCGCGGCATGCGCTTCGTGAGCGAGAAATTTTTCGAGACGCCGACGAAATTCTGGGAGACGGACACCGCCGTGTGGCAACTGATCGTCGCCACCAACGTGAACGGCCCGTTCTTCATGGCCCGCGCCGCAGCGCCGCACATGATGCGCCAGCGCTGGGGCCGCATCATCAACATCTCCATCAATCATGAGACCATGCGCCGCCTGGGCTTTTCGCCCTACGGCCCGTCCAAAGCCGCGCTCGAATCGGAGACGATTATCTGGGCGCAGGACCTCGCCGGCACCGGCGTGACGGTGAACGCCCTCCTGCCCGGCGGCGCCACCGACACTGGGATGGTGCCTCCCGACGTTGCCCTTCATCTGCGCCAGAACCTGCTCCATCCGGACATCATGATTCCCCCGCTCCTGTGGCTCGCCTCGGACGCCGCAAACGAAGTGAGCGGCAGCCGCTTCGTCGCCAATCTTTGGGATTCAGCGCTGCCGCCTGCCGAGGCCGCGCAAAAATCGCACGTGAGCGCGGGATGGGCCGCGCAAACCCCTTGATTGTCATCCCGAACTCACTCGCGTCTTCGCGAGTGGGTGAGGGATCTGCTGTTCTACCGCTGCCAGTGCAAAAGCAGATCCCTCGCTTCGCTCGGGTTGACATAACGGGCAAAGATTGTTCCACCGCCTCACGCTTGTTTCCTGCTAGTTGGTTGTTGGCATTGCGTTGCACTTGTCGCGCGACGAGCGTCGCGTGTATAGTGCCCGCCAACGCATAAGCAAATCGAAAATCAGAACGAATCGGAGGGCTCAATGAATCGCTTCCGCGCGGAGTTGCTGGGCTTTGTGATTTTGTGCTTTGGCGTCGCCATGTTTTTCGCAGCGCGGCCTGCTCGCGCCGCCGACACAAAAGACGACCCAGCCGTCCTGCAAGCCGACCACTCCCTCGTCGGCGCTCTCGTAAAAGCCGACAAGGCCGAGGCCGCCAAGTCCTTCGACGCCGCCTTTATGTGGACTAACTCCGCAGGCGAAACCTTGAGCCGCCAGAAAGTGTCAGCGGCGCTGCCCAAGCCTCCGCTCGGCGACGAAAGCCGCCTCGCCGTGACCGAGTACACCTACGGCCAGGTGGCGGAGATTCGCGTCGGGAAAGGAAAAATGCAAGTGCTGCGAGTGTGGGTCAAGCGCCCGGACGGATGGAAGATCCTGCACTACCATGCGGTGGAGCTCGCCGATCATCCCGCCGCGAGCGCGCTGAGCGCCAACGACTGCGACGCGCCCTGCAAAGATGTGCCCTACCCGCCGAAAGACGACGCCGAACGGGGAATCCGCAAGTCGTGGGCGGGGCTGGAGCTTGCGCTCACCGATCACGACGTCAAAGCCTGGTCGCCTCACTTTCCCGAGGAATACATGATGGCCACGTCGGGCGCGACCGGACCGATTTTCAAAGCGGATCGCATCGCCGCCATAAGCAAACCCACCGCGGGGCGCGTCACTTTGTGCAGGCCGCTGTGGGTCGAGGGAAAGCTGTGCGAATCGCAACTCGCTGCGGAGCCTGCGGCCAAATTTTTTCACTTCGGCGACAGCGTGGTGATCATCTCGCGCAACAAGCCCTACGTCGGCAAGCCCGAGCTGAGTACGCGCATCTGGCACCTGGACCGCGAAGGAGTTTGGCAAATGATGGAAAGCTGGGACACGGAAATTCAGTCCCTCCCCGCAGCGGTTCCGAAGCCGTAACGTTGCGACCCTTGCGGCGAGCACTCGTTCGCGCCGAAGAGCTGAGCAGCCGCCATTCGTCGCGGGCAAGCAGTCAGGAGGTCCGGGCTTCAGCCCGGACGCTGCCGTCTTGCTCATTTTGGGCTTCAGCCCCTGAAGCTTCAGGGCCTGAAGGCCTCTTAATACGCAGCTTTACGTACGACCTGAAGGTCGTACCTCCGAAAGCTGAAGACGATTCCCGATCCAATCGTCGGACAAGTACATGTATCAATGCCGCTTCGCGTTGACTTTGCGCGCGCGGTGGTGACAAGATGTCACGCAACCGGTAGGTGCATCATGAGAGATAGTCGGATCGCTCTATTCGCTGTGTCTTGCTTGCTTTTCCTTATCCCCGCTGCCGTGCCCGCGCATCACGGGACCGCGGCCTTTGACATGGTCGGCCTCACCACCATCAAGGGAACCGTCACGAAATTCGACTTCATGAATCCCCACGTCCTGATTTACGTCGATGTGGCCGGCGAAAACGGCAAGGCGGAAGGCTGGCTGTGCGAGTACAGCAGCAACAACCATTTGAGCCGCGTCGGCTGGGACAAGAGTTCCCTCAAGGTGGGTGACCAGGTCACCATCACCGGCCATCGCGCCAAGAATCGCGCTCGCGCCCTCGAGCTGCAATGCCCGGAATGTTCGGTGACCGACGCGCAGGGGAAAATGCTGCCGCAGGGGTAGCCAGTGGCACAGCCACTCTTTACCCTGAGCCTTTGCGAAGGGCTGGCTGTGTGGTTTTGTAGGCCGCACTTGCGCCCCAACGTAACTTACAACCGCAAAACCACACAGCGAAGAGTCGCTGTGCCACTCACATCAAATCGGAGTCCACAGTGCCAGACGCCCTCTCTCGAGCACGCATGTCTTCGATAAAGCTTTTCCTGTCCCTGGCACCATTTCTCTTGGCCTCCCTTCTGCACGCTCAATCCGACGCGCCGCCGCAAGCAAGTAAATCGCTCGCGCCTCCTCCTGTGGACCTCTCCGGGGTCTGGGAAGCCAACATGCCCGGCCTCAAGTGGGCCACCTACTCCTTCTCGCCGGACCTTCCGCCGATGACCGCTTGGGGTAAAGCGCGTTACCTCGCCGCCAAGCCTTCCTACGGCCCGCGCTCGGTGGAGCAATCGACCGACTACGTGAATCCCACCACCGGCAAGGACCAGGGCTGCCTGCCTCCCGGCGTGCCGCGCATCTACATTCAGCCGTTCGCGCTGGAGTTTATCGAGACGCCCGGGCGCCTCGTGCAACTGTTCGAGTTCGATCACCACGTGCGGCAGATTTTTACCGACGGCCGCCAGCATCCCAAAGACCCGGACCTGACCTGGATGGGCGACTCCATCGGCTGGTACGAGGGCGACACGCTGGTCGTCGATACCGTCGGCCTGAACGAAAAAACCTGGGTCGATCGCGGCGGCCTGCCGCATTCCGACCAGTTGCACGTGACCGAACGCATCAGCCGCCCCACCCACGATTCCCTCGAAGTGAAAATCACGATCGACGATCCCAAGGCCTACACCGCAACCTGGACCGGCTACCGCAACTACAAGCTCGAGCCCACCTGGAACATCAAGGAATTCATCTGCGCCGACAACGGCGACTACAACAACCAGTTCATCAACCAGAGCGGCGCCTATACTTCCTCCACTCCCTCCAGGCAAAAAAAGACGCCCGCAACCCCCAAGAACTAGGCCGCATCAGCCGGTTGGCGTGCCTCCTGCGGCGCTTTCAGCGCCGGGAAGGCGGATGGCAAACTGCCGCATGTGGGAGCATTGCGATTGCGGCAATGCATTGCGGGCGCGTTGCTTGTTTCCGGGTTGGGCAGCGCTTAAAATGAAGGCTGAGATCTCAGTCGATGGCTTCTCCGTTCCACATCATTTCGAATGCGCAACCCGCGGCCGTCCCTGGCGGCGCGCTCGATCCGTCGGCGCACCCGAGGCCGGAGTGGCTACGCGTAAAATTCTTCAACGGCCCTAATTACCAGGACTTGAAGCGCATCATGCGCACGCTGGGACTGAACACAGTGTGCGAGAGCGCGCGCTGCCCGAATATGGGCGAGTGCTGGGAGCATCGCACCGCGACGTTCATGATTCTGGGGAACATTTGCACCCGGGCGTGCGGCTTTTGCGCCGTGCCTTCGGGCAAGCCGGACGGGCCGCCGGATGAGCAGGAGCCGGAGCGCGTGGCCGAAGCGGTGGAGCGCATGGGCCTGCGGTACGCAGTGGTGACTTCGGTGAACCGCGACGATCAGCTTGATGGCGGCTCCGCCATTTTTGCGCGCACCATCGAGGAGATTCGCCGGCGCGTTCCCGAGTGCAAAGTGGAAGTGCTGATTCCCGATTTTCGCGGGGATTGGAACGCCCTCGAGGCCGTGGTGGCGGCGCGCCCGGACGTCCTGAATCACAACACGGAAACGATTCCGCGGCTGTATCACCAAGTGCGCAAGGGCGCGGTATACGGGCGCTCGCTCGAGCTGCTGCGCCGCGCAAAATCGCTCGCCCCGGAAATGCCTACGAAAACGGGACTGATGCTGGGCCTTGGCGAAGCGCGCGAGGAAGTTCTGGCAGCCATGGAGGATCTGGCTGCGCAAGGCACGGACATTCTCACGCTGGGACAGTATTTGCAGCCGACACGCGAACACCTGCCGATCGCGCGGTATGTCCATCCGGACGAATTTGCCGAGTACAAGAAGCTTGGCGAGCTGATGGGCTTCGGGCACGTCGAGGCGGGCCCGCTCGTGCGCTCGTCGTATCACGCCTTCGAGCAGGAAGCCGCCGCGCGAGTGTAGCGCCTCTGCGGATTCCTACCGCTTCGCAATGTCATGACCGGCTGGGTGCCGCACCCGTGCGGTTTTCAAGGGTGCGGGGTTTTCTGCCCATCTCGGTCACCAAAACTCGCACCCTTCACAAAAACCGTGAAGAGTGCGGCACCCGAAATTCAACTTCAAGAGCCCAACCGCCCGCCCGCGCCTAGACAGCCTGGGATTCCCGCCGCTTCAGCCCGCGAAATATCGTAAGATTCTTCCGACTTCATATTCCTAAGGAAAATCCGATGAAACGCGCAGCGGCTTCGGCGAGATGGTGTTTCCCTTTGGGAATGATCGTAGTGCTTTGTGGCGCGCCTTCCGCGAGGGCAGGGCAAAGCGGCGGGGCCGCCCCTGCGACCGTATCGGGTGCTGAGGTTTATCAAAAGCGCTGCGCCGCCTGCCACGATCAGCCGGGCTCGCGAGCGCCGTCAAAGGACGCGCTGCAGAAGCTGTCCGCGGCGCGGATTCTGCGCACGCTGGATTTCGGCTTGATGATGGCGGTGGCCTATCCTCTCAATCGCGAAGAGCGCACAGCCGTCGCCAGCTATCTCGGCACCGCAACCGACGAAACCAAGCTGCCTGCCTCGGCCTATTGTTCTGCGAGCCTACGTATCCTTTCCGGCCCTACAAATGATTCCTGGGCGGGATGGAGCCCTTCCGCGTCCAACGCGCGCTATCAGGCAGCCGGGAACGCGGGCCTCTCTTCGGGACAGGTTCCGCGCCTCAAGCTGAAATGGGCGCTGGGATTTCCGGACGACGTCACGGCCTTCGCGGCGCCCACCGTGCTGAACGGCACGCTCTTTGTCGGCAGCGCCAGCGGCGCGGTGCAGGCCGTGGACGCGAGGACCGGGTGCACGCACTGGGTGTTTCAAGCCAATGGCCCGGTGCGCGGAGCCATCCTTCCGGTTTCCAATGGTCCGGCCACGTCGCTCATTTTTACGGACCTTATTGGATGGGGCTACGCGCTCGACGCGAAATCGGGCCAGGTAATTTGGAAAAAGCGGATCGACGAGCACGAGGCCGCGCGGCTCACGGGCTCGGCGGTGGAGCTGAACGGCGTCGTGTTCATTCCCGCGGCTTCCTGGGAGGAGACGCGGTCGCTCAATCCCGAATACTCCTGCTGCACCTTCCGCGGGAGCATCACTGCGCTGCGCGCGCGCGACGGCTCCCTGGCGTGGAAGACGTACACCATCGACCAGCCCGCACACAAGACAGGTACGAACCGCGCGGGGACGCAGCAATGGGGCCCTTCGGGCGCGCCGGTGTGGTCGGCGCCGACTGTGGATATCAGGCGCGGGCTGCTCTACGTCGCCACGGGTGACAACTATTCAGAGCCTGCCACCACCACCAGCGACGCGGTGATGGCGCTCGACTTGAAGACGGGGAAAATCGCCTGGTCCTCGCAGGTGACCGCGAACGACGCCTACACCTCGGCTTGCCGCACTAAGGGAGTCAACTGTCCAGCATCGGACGGGCCGGATTTCGATTTTGGCTCTTCGCCCATTCTGGTGACCGCGCCGAACGGAAAAGAAATGTTAGTGGCGGGACAAAAATCTGGCGTTGTCTCTGCGTTCGATCCCGACGCCAAGGGAAAGATTCTTTGGCAGACGCGCGTCGGGAAAGGCGGGCTGAACGGAGGCGTGCAGTGGGGCATGGCCACGGATGGGCAGAAGGTGTACGCCGCGGTGTCCGATGTGCACGCGGTGATGAATACGGCAGGGCCGGTGGGCGGCGCGACGTTTGATCCGGCCGAGGGCGGCGGGCTCACGGCGCTGCATCTCGAGGACGGCTCGAAAGCCTGGTTCGCGCCGAGCCATCCGTGCGAGCCGCCGCGGCCTGGCTGCAGCCCAGGTCAGTCCGCTGCGCTTACGCTCATTCCTGGGGTGGTTTTTTCTCCCGGACTCGACGGTCATCTACGCGCGTTCTCCACCGAAGATGGCGCGATGGTCTG